>Ga0182739_1000114_pt1 | contig 157053 bp, 133 predicted proteins | sample eDN5th30CBELigBY_FD_128873 | JGI IMG/M metagenome (GOLD analysis project Ga0182739, IMG submission 128873) | Enriched backyard soil microbial communities from Emeryville, California, USA - eDNA 5th pass 30_C BE-Lig BY (version 2) (version 2) | ecosystem: Environmental > Terrestrial > Soil >...
ACTACAAAAAAAATATAAGTTTACAAAAAGCATGTCTCGCGTCAGTCGGTGTCTAGATAACCAACCTATTGAACGGTTTTGGGGAACCTTCAAAACAGAAAGTTATCGACTAACTAAGTTTGCAACGTATGAAGAGCTGAGGGCAGAGATAAATCGATATATGCGTTATTATAATCACTACCGTTATACAGAACGTTTAGGCGGCTTATCACCACATGAGTATCGAAAGCAAGCGATATAAAAAAACAACCCTTAGTCCCATTTTTATTGGAACTAAGGGTATAAATCACTTTACTTTTTTACACTGTCCACTTGACAGGGAGCACTTCAAAGTGGTCCGCTTTTAAAGCACTCGGCTACCTAAAATTCAAATCATAGTCGAGTGCTTTAAACCGCGGATGCAAGATGCTATATTCCGTAACGATGTATTCCGTAACGATGTATTCCGTAACGATGATATTCTTAAGCGCTTTATCGTCAGTAAAACCTCAGCCTTCTGGATATCCTATTTATTTAACTGAGAGCTACATGTTGCACATCGCAGCATAACATATTTGCCCATGTTGACAATAAGAACTGTAACGGTTATTATTACAGTATAACGCAGGGAGGTTCACTGAAGTGAATAGTGAATTTACAATAGCAGTACACAGTTTAGTATATTTGGCTAATTTACCCGATAAGATGGCCAGTAGCGAAATGATTGCTGATAATGTAGGTACGCACTCTGCTCGTATCCGGAAAGTAATGAGCGGTATGAGAAAGAGCGGCTTCGTGAATACTAGGGAAGGATCAGGTGGCGGCTATCGCTTAACGATCGATCCTGATACAGTCACATTGGCAGATATTTATCGCGTAATGGCGCAAGGCTCATTAATTCCGAGCTGGTGCTCAGGAAATCCTGGTACTGAATGTATGGTAGGCTCCAATATGAATGCTGTGATGTACGGTATATTTTGTACTGCTGAAAAGAAGCTGGAGGAGCATTTCAGTCATATTACAATTAGTGATGTGCTGAAGCAAATCCACGAATGCTAAGCACCTTATGGTGTGCAGGGTTTAGCCCTTAATCATATATTTTAGTTCGAAAGGATGATTGTAATGGCAGTTGTACTAACAAAAGATAATTTTAATCAATCAATCGAGAGCGGCGTTTCTCTTGTGGATTTCTGGGCACCATGGTGTGGCCCTTGTAAAATGCAGCTTCCTATCGTTGAGGAGCTTGCTACTGAGCTTGAAGGTAAAGCAACAATCGGCAAAATCAATGTTGATGATCAGCCTGAGCTTGCAGCACAATTTGGCGTAATGAGTATTCCAACGCTTATTCTATTCAAAGACGGTCAACCAGTTGATAAAATGGTTGGTCTTCAAAGCAAGGATGCACTTAAAGCGAAAATTGAAAAAGCTTAAGTAACGAAGCGGTAATTAACGGTAATGAATAAGGCTGTCCCGGTGATGTTGATTGTCATTGGGGCAGCTTTGTTTGTGTTTCCTCTTTCATTGTAGTGGACGCTAATGTATAATGACGAAAGTTGTGTACAAACGGTAAGGATTATCATATTTGTTAACATGAAAAGTTTGAGGAGTTGAACGTATGGGTCTTTCTTGTGGTGTAGTTGGATTGCCGAATGTCGGCAAATCAACATTATTTAACGCAATTACGCAAGCTGGTGCGGAATCAGCAAACTACCCTTTCTGTACAATTGATCCCAATGTGGGCGTTGTAGAGGTGCCAGATACACGTTTGGACAAGCTAGTTGAGCTAGTAAAGCCTAACAATATTGTGCCTACTGCTTTTGAATTTGTTGATATTGCTGGCTTAGTTGCAGGTGCGAGCAAAGGGGAAGGTCTAGGTAATAAGTTCCTTGCTCACATTCGCGAGGTGGATGCCATTGTTCACGTGGTACGCTGCTTCCAAGACGAAAATATTACACATGTAGCGGGTAAGGTTGATCCGATCAGCGATATTCAGACCATTAATTTGGAGCTAATACTTGCTGATATCGACTCTGTAGACCGTCGTATTGAGCGTTCTCGCAAAAATATGAAGGGTGGCGACAAAAAAGTCGCACAAGAGGTTGAAGTATTAGAGCGCGTGAAGGAAGCGTTGTACAACGATAAGCCTGCTCGCAGCATCGAATTAACTGATGATGAGCTAGCTCTTATTAAGGAGCTTCACCTGCTTACACTTAAGCCAGTGCTGTATGCTGCCAACGTAAGTGAGGATGAGGTTGCAGATGCAGATAATAACGAATTTGTTAAATTGGTTCGTGAATTTGCAGAGGCTGAGGGTGCAGAGGTCGTAGCAATCAGTGCGAAGGTAGAGTCGGAAATCGCTGAACTAGAGGGCGAGGACAAGGAGATGTTCCTTGAAGAGCTTGGACTTGCTGAATCTGGTCTTAACCGACTTATTCGTGCAGCATACAAGCTACTTGGCTTGTACACGTACTTTACTGCCGGTGTTCAAGAGGTACGTGCTTGGACTATTCGCAAAGGAATGAAAGCACCGCAGGCAGCAGGAGTTATTCACACTGACTTTGAACGCGGCTTTATCCGCGCTGAGGTTGTGTCTTATGATGATCTTGCAGCTGCTGGTTCAATGGCGGTTGTTCGTGAGCGTGGTCAGCTTCGCCTAGAGGGTAAAGATTATGTAGTAAAAGACGGAGATGTTATGCACTTCCGCTTTAATGTTTAGTTTAAATTAAATATCCACAGATTTTAATGAAAGTGTTTCGTCGTCGAGTGAGAATTTCGGCTGTCGAGGCACTTTTTTTATATAAATGTGTATAATAAACAGTGAACTAAGGTATAACTGTGGATAAAGCAGGGGAGTAGTGTGAATATTTTTCTGTGGATTGTGGATTAAAATGTGAATAAGTCGAATAACTTGTGGATAACTACAATAAATAACAACTTCCATAAAGCAATGATTCATTGCAGCGATTGGATATGATATAATAATAATTATCTTATTTTGAGGAAATGACTGAGGTGAAGGACTGTGTTAGATCGTTTACAGGCACTGGCTGATCGATATGAGAAGTTAAGCGAACTGCTATGTGATCCAGATGTTTCAAGCGATCCAAAAAGATTGCGTGAGCTTTCTAAGGAGCAATCCGATTTGCAGGGCGCGTATGATGCTTATACTGAGTATAAGCAAGTATGTCAGCAGCTCGATGATGCTAAGGAAATGCTAGGAGAAAAGCTTGATGATGAAATGCGTGAGATGGTGAAGATGGAGGTTGATGAGCTATCAGAGCGCAAAACGGATCTTGAGGAGAAGGTACGCATATTGCTTCTGCCAAAAGACCCAAATGATGATAAGAACGTTATTGTGGAAATTCGCGGTGCTGCTGGTGGAGACGAGGCTGCGTTGTTTGCTTATGAGCTGTATCGCATGTATACGAAGTATGCTGATACACAAGGCTGGAAAACGGAGCTTATGGAATTCACTGAAAATGATCTCGGCGGTTTCAAAGAGGTTATCTTTATGATTAACGGTAAAGGTGCATACAGTAAGCTGAAGTACGAAAGTGGCGCACACCGTGTACAACGTATTCCAGTTACAGAATCAGGTGGCCGTATTCATACTTCTACTTCAACCGTTGCGGTTATGCCTGAGGTTGAGGATGTAGAGGTTGAAATTCTTGATAAAGATATTCGTATTGATACGTTCTGTTCCAGCGGTGCTGGTGGACAGTCCGTTAACACGACGAAATCTGCTGTTCGCGTGCTGCACGTGCCAACGGGTATTATGGCAACATGTCAGGATGGTAAATCACAAAATGATAACAAGGCGAAAGCTTTGCAAGTATTACGTGCACGTATTTACGACATTCGCCGTCAAGAAGAAGAAGCAAAATACGCTGGTGAGCGTAAAAGCAAAGTGGGTACGGGGGATCGCAGTGAGCGCATTCGTACGTACAATTTCCCACAAAGTCGCGTAACGGATCATCGCATTGGCTTGACGTTGCACAAGCTGGATGCCGTTATGAACGGTGATATTGACGATATCGTCAATCAATTGACGTTAGCCGAGCAGGCTGATATGCTGGAAAAAGAATCAATGGGCGTATAAGGTAGAGACGCCTTTAAGCGTGAGCAAGCGCAGTGCCTAGCTTAGTTAGGGCTGCGTGATGCTCGCGCTTTTTTATGATATAGACTGGGTAGAAAGGTACGGTAAGCACGCTATGACGCAATCTAATTTGATGCCAGCAGCTTGTATGGTTGATGGACAAACACTACGTCAGCAGCTTCAGCTAGCTACGCAATATTTAATGCAGCAGCAGGTGGATGAGGCGAGAGATAACGCAGAGCTACTCATGCTGCACCTGCTGCAAGTGAGTCGCGCACAATTGTTAATGCAATGGCAGGAGTTATTCCCATCGCAGCTCTTAAATAGCTGGGGACAGATGCTCTATCGCAAAGGTCAGGGTGAGCCGGTGCAATATATTATCGGGGAAGCGTGGTTTTATGGCAGACCGTTTCAGGTGTCACCTGCTGTATTAATTCCTCGGCCAGAGACAGAGCTGTTAGTAGAGGCAGTGTTCACGCATGCTCAGCGTCATTGGCAGAATGAAGCGTTACATGTGTTAGACGTAGGAACTGGAAGTGGTGCGATTGCCATTACGTTGCAGCTTGAGCAGCCAAAGTGGCAGGTCATAGCATCCGACCTATCAGAGAAAGCGTTGCAGCAGGCACAGACCAATGCCGAGTTTCATCATGTGACTTCGTCCATACAATGGGTACAGGGTGATTTGCTTAAGCCATTTAATCAGGAGGCGGGGCGCTTAACGCACAACGGTCAAAAAATTGATGTGTTAGTCTCTAACCCTCCGTATATTCCAATCGGGGATCTGACGGGATTGCAGCGTGAAGTAAAGCAATATGAACCGCATCTTGCTTTGTTCGGCGGGGAGGACGGGCTTAATCTCTATCGTGAGATGGTGGACTGTCTACGAGACTTGGAGGAGCATCCGCGAATCGTGGCCTTCGAGCTAGGAATTCACCAGCCTGAGATCGTTGCGCAGTGGCTTCGTGATATAGGAGCATGGAACGAGGTTGAGATTATTACCGACTATAATGGTATCCAGCGACATGTGATCGCTATAAAAAGCTAAGAAAAAATAGATTAATAGGTTTAGAGGAACGCTAGTCTGGATATGATAGAGATAGAGACGTTCCGGAACGCAAGCAAGTACATTTTAGCGGGTGTACGAGAGGAGCTTGTGTATGAATTATTCTAATTTTTCTTATCGTAAAGTTTATGGATATGTTGCACTTATATTAATGGTATTGGTAATGAGCTGGGAGTTTCAAAAGGTTGATGCTGCACTTCATATGGAAAATATTCCAGAGGAAGCGATCCGACTACGCATTTTAGCTAATTCAGACGCTCCAAAGGATCAATATATAAAAGCAATTGTACGTGATGCTGTCGTAAATACGATGAATGGTTGGGTAACTGAACCGATCAGTGTTGAGCAGGCGAGAGAAATGCTACGCGCTCGTGAGTCTGAGCTGCAACAAGTGATTGCAGCAACACTAGAGCAAAATGGCTACACATATGGCTTTACGACAACGATTGGTCAAGTGGAATTTCCAACGAAAATGTATGGACAGCTTGTTTATCCTGCTGGTATGTATGAAGCGTTGCTTGTTACGCTCGGTAAAGGTGAAGGTCGTAACTGGTGGTGTGTGCTTTTTCCACCGCTATGCTTTACAGATGCTGTAGCGGGTGAAGCGACAGCAGGTGTTGACAAGGTCAAAGCTAGTGAACAGATTGAGACTGAAGCAACTGCGAAAGTAGAGAACAAGGCTGAGGTAGAAGCTGTTGATACTGTACCAGCAAGCGCTAGTGATGAAATGGCTGAGGTGGAAGTTAAGTTTTTTATCGTAGAGCTGTTTGAGGACTTGGGAGCTTGGATTTCTTCCTTGTTTGCGTAGATGGCAAGTTAGTAGCGCAGGAATAGATAGGGACGATTGTGAGCGATACGCTGCAATCGTCTTTTTATTGCTATAAGTGGCTTGATGAGCTAGATGAATGAACCATATAAGGTGTTGTTATGCTATAATAGCAGGGCAAATAATGAGAGGATCTGATTGACGTGGCAAATACAAAGGTATGGAATATTAATATAGATCAGCCTGCGTGGCAGCAGGATTTAGCTGAAGCTGCTGCTCAGCTTGCGGCTGGTGAGCAAGTTGCATTTCCAACTGAAACGGTATACGGTCTAGGTGGCGATGCAACCAATGATGAAGCGGTGCGAGGGATATTTACCGCTAAGGGTAGACCAGCGGACAACCCATTAATTGTTCATATATACGATCGTCAGCAGCTTGAAGGGCTTGTAGTTAAAGTCGAGGAGCTTGCTATACGGCTAATGGATGCTTTCTGGCCTGGTCCGCTAACTATTATTATGCCAGTTAAGCCCAATGCATTATCAAGGTACGTCACAGCAGGGCTTAGTACAGTTGGTGTGCGCATGCCTGATCATCCTGTTGCGCTCGAGCTTATGCGACAAGCCGATGTGCCGGTTGCAGCGCCAAGCGCAAATACATCTGGCCGGCCAAGCCCGACAACTGCTGCACATGTCTATCAAGATTTACAGGGCAAGATCGCAGGCATTGTGGACGCTGGCGCAACAGGCGTAGGGCTCGAATCTACGGTAGTAGAGTTGTTAGATGGCGATACCATTGCGATATTGCGCCCGGGCGGAGTTACAGTTGAGCAATTGCAGGCTTGCTATCCGCATGCTAAGATCATCGTTGAAAGTACTCAGGAGAACGTACAAGCACCGCGTGCTCCTGGGATGAAATATACGCATTACGCACCACAAGGTGAATTAACGATTGTTAAAGGTGACGATGATGCAGTAGCAAGCTATATTGAAGAGCAGCTTGCAAAAGCTGAAGCTTATCGTTGCGGTGTGCTTTGCTTTGAGCATCAGCTTCATCGATATCAGCAGGCGGAGCTGGTCATTAGTCTGGGAAGTGCAAGCCAGCTAAGCCAGGCAGCGTCAAGGTTGTATGATGCATTGCGAGAGTTTGACGAGCATAACATTCAATATATATGGTCTGAAGCAAGTGAGTCGACAGGCCTCGGTGCAGCATTAATGAATCGGCTATTAAAGGCTGCTGGTCATACGATGATTGAGATTTAACATAATAGAAGAAATAATTGTAAACATTCCCCCTTTGTCTGCATATGCTTGTACAAGGATAAAGGACAAGGGGACAATGTGGAATGGAAATGAACATTTGGCTGGGCCAGCTTACTACGATTGCGATGATCGCGCTCGCTTTAGGATTTGATGCATTTTCACTTGGTATTGGAATTGGCTTAAAGGGAATACGTTATCTGCATATTTTGCGAATGGGAGTAATTGTAGGCTTATTTCATATGATCATGCCGATCGGAGGCATGCTAATGGGCAAGATGATGAGCTCCGTACTTGGAGAATGGGCTGTCTTAGGGGCTGGTTTATTACTTATCATCTTGGGTGTACATATGATTATTAATTCTTTCAAAAAAGATGAAGCACCGATGTTTAATCACCACAGCTTTTGGGGATTGCTTCTGCTAGCATTTAGCGTTAGCGTAGACTCATTTTCTGTAGGGATCACACTTGGAATGTTTCAATTGCCATTATGGCTAACCGTACTGTTATTTGGTTGCTTTGGTGCAGTGATGTCTATGCTTGGTTTAACTGTTGGAAGGCGTGTTGGGCATACTCTTGGCGATTATGGGGAATTGCTAGGAGGAATAATTCTCATCGTATTCGGCGTTTATTTTGTTGTATAATAGAAACGTAAAGGAGTTGATGAGGATGAAGCGAATATTGTTCCTATGTACAGGCAATACATGTCGGTCTCCAATGGCAGAAGCGTTCCTCAAGGGGCTCGCACATCAGAAGGGCTTAATATTGGCGGTGCGTTCAGCAGGAATATCGACGATTGATGGACTACCCGTATCGGTCAATTCGCAGCATGCATTAAGTAGGCGCGGCATCCAACATCAAGGCAGCTCAGTATCGATGAATGAAGAGGCATTGCAATGGGCTGACATTATACTAACGATGACGACAAGTCATAAGCGAGAAGTGATGCGCCGTTACCCTGAAGTCATTGATAAGCTATATACGTTAAAAGAATATGCGTATATGGATGAAATTGTACAAGCACAGTTTAACGAACTGGAAACGCTTTATTCAGAATTGCAAATGCAACAAGCACTCCGTCAGCCTATTGACGAGGGGCAACTAAAGCGAGCTAGGCAGCTTGAGATGTCGTTGCCAAGCTTTGATATTGCAGATCCATTTGGCGGATCACAATCCGTTTATGATGCATGCGCGGACGAGCTAGAGGATGCCATTTTTAAGCTTGTAGACAAGCTAATTGAACTAAGAAATCAAGAACGAAAGTAACTCGTGATATTCGTATATTTTCAGGGATATGATTGATATTTATCGCTAGATCGTTTATCATTAACATAAATGCAAGGACTTCGATGTAACTGGCGACGATAGTGGGAGAACCACGATGGAGCATCGAAGCATACGGCCGGTCGCCTGGGCAAAGAGCAGCGTGCTATTGTAGCATGTCATGCTCTTTTTCTCATTTTTTGCGACTATTTGCAAAAAAGCGTTATACTAGTACTGAGTAAGCTTATTACATTTTTACTTGAACGAGAGGGTGTTTACTTTGAAAATTGCGATAAGTGCTGATCATGGCGGCTTCCGTTTGAAAAATGAGATTATGCCGTTGTTGCAGTCTTTAGGTCATGAAGTCGTTGATTTTGGCTGTGATTGTGAAACATCAGTGGATTACCCTGATTATGCATTACCTGTATGCGACCTTGTAGCAGAGGGTAAGGCAGATCGTGGAATATTAATTTGCGGTACAGGCATTGGTATGTCAATTGCTGCTAATAAACACGCTGGTATTCGATGCGCCCTTGTATCAGATACATTTTCTGCGCATGCTACGCGCGATCACAACGATACGAATGTGCTAGCTCTTGGGGAGCGTGTATTAGGCCCTGGACTTGCACTTGATATTGTGAAAATTTGGCTAGAAACACCATTCTCTAATGGTGAGCGTCATGTCAATCGCATTAACAAAGTAATGGAGATTGAAAAACGCTATATTAAAGGAGAGTAGTCAGTATGACACATTCCTTAACGAGTATTACTGCACAAGTAGAGCAAGTGACAAGCGAGCTAATGGAACGCTGCCAGTGGAAAAAACCTAAGCTATTGATCGTTGGCGCCAGCACTAGTGAAGTGGCTGGTGAGCATATCGGGTCTTCTGGTGCGACGGAAATTGCAGAGGCGATTTTTGCTGGAATAGAGAGCGCAAGAAGTAAATATCCCTTTATTCCTGTGTTCCAATGCTGCGAGCATTTGAATCGCGCCATTGTGATTGAGGAAGAGCTGGCAGAAGCAATGAACTTGCCGATCGTGAACGCAAAGCCGATTCCGAAGGCTGGCGGGTCGATGGCAGCCTACGCTTATAATCAGCTGAAGCAGCCTGTACTGGTGGAAACCATTGCTGCTGATGCAGGGATTGATATTGGAGATACATTTATTGGCATGCATCTTAAGCAGGTCGTTGTGCCATTCCGTGCTTCCTTACGTTCCATCGGGGAAGCTCATGTTACGTTAGCATTTACCCGTCCAAAGCTAATTGGTGGCGAGCGGGCAGTATATGAATAAATATTAATTGTATTATTGAGGAGGATTTATTAATGGAGCATTTACGCAAGCAAGATCCTAAAGTATTAGAGGCACTAGGCTTAGAATTACAACGTCAACGCGACAATATCGAATTGATCGCTTCTGAAAACATTGTTAGCCCTGCAGTTTTGGAGGCAATGGGTTCAGTATTGACGAATAAATATGCAGAAGGCTACCCAAGCAAACGTTACTATGGTGGCTGTGAGCATGTTGATATCGTTGAAGATATCGCTCGTGAGCGTGCGAAGGAGCTTTTCGGAGCAGAGCATGCGAACGTTCAACCACATTCCGGTGCACAAGCGAACATGGCTGTTTACTTGGCAGCGTTGAAGCCTGGCGATACAGTGCTTGGTATGAACCTTGCACACGGTGGTCACTTGACTCATGGTAGCCCAGTTAATGCATCTGGATTGCTATATAACTTCGTGGCATACGGTGTTCAAGAGGATTCCTTTACAATTGATTACGAGGAAGTTCGTAAGCTAGCGTTTAAGCATCGCCCTCGTCTAATCGTAGCTGGTGCAAGTGCGTACCCACGTGTTATCGATTTTGAAAAGCTTGGACAAATCGCTAATGAAGTTGGCGCGTTGTTCATGGTTGATATGGCTCATATTGCTGGTCTAGTAGCTGCTGGCTTGCACCCAAGCCCAGTTCCACATGCACATTTCGTTACAACAACTACTCATAAAACATTGCGCGGACCTCGTGGCGGTATGATTCTATGTCGCAAAGCTTGGGCTGCTGCGATTGATAAAGCGGTATTCCCTGGCTCTCAAGGTGGACCGTTGATGCACATTATTGCTGCTAAAGCAGTTGCATTTGGTGAAGCTCTACAAGACGAGTTCAAACAATATGCAACAAATGTTGTAAACAATGCGAAGGTTCTTGCCGAGTCGTTAACTGCTAACGGAATCAACCTTGTATCTGGCGGTACAGATAACCATTTAATGCTAATCGATACACGTAATCTTGGTATTACTGGTAAAGATGCAGAGCATGTACTTGATGAAGTTGGTATTACAGTAAATAAAAATGCAATTCCATTCGATCCTACAAGCCCATTCATTACAAGTGGTATTCGTGTAGGTACACCAGCGGCAACTGCTCGTGGTATGAATGCTGAAGCGATGACAGTGATCGCTGAGGTTATTGCAGCTGTATTGAAAAATCCACAGGATGAAGCAGTTAAAGAAGAAGCGCGTGGCAAAGTTCGTGATCTAACTGCAAAATTCCCAATTTATCCTGGTTTGACTTACTAATCCTTAGTTACGATAAATAGCAAGTAGGTATAAAACATGCTGTGAAAACTCCTCGGAGTTTTGCAGCATGTTTTTTTGTTTGCTGCTTTATGCTTCTCGTTGAATAGAGTTCCTAATTTATGCAAATAGTAATTGCAAATGTGAGATATATACAATCACAAGAAAAGGGGACAAACGTATGAAAACAACGAGATCAATAGTAGTGATGCTACTTGTACTTGCGCTTGTGTTAACTGGCTGTGGTTCGGGTGCTAGTAATGAAAGTGGAGCAAGTGGCAATGAGTTTCGTCTCAATTTATCAACAGAGCCGCCTTCGCTAGACCCAGCACAAGCGACAGACCAAATCTCATTTACAATAATTAATGCAATCTATGAAGGCTTAACGAGAATAGATGAAAATGGTGATGTGCAACCGGCAGTTGCTGAGAAATGGAATGTGTCGGAGGACGGTAAAACCTATACCTTTACGATTCGTTCTGACGCCAAGTGGAGCAATGGTGATGCGATAACGGCACATGATTTTGAATATGCTTGGAAGCGGGCGCTTGATCCTGAGCTTGTGCCGGAGCCGTCGCAATATTCGTATCAGCTTTATTATATTGAGGGGGCGGAAGCTTACAATACAGGAGAAGGTTCCGTTGATGCGGTAGCGATTAAAGCACAAGATGATCATACGCTGGTTGTCACTCTTGTCACACCAACGATTTTCTTTGAGTCGCTATTGTCTACTTCAATTTATTTCCCTGTCCACCAATCTGTAAAAGAAAACGAAGCTTTTGCAGCTGCTGCGGATACAATGATTACGAATGGTCCGTTTAAAATGACGGAGTGGAAGCGTAATACTTCGATTGTATTAGAGCCAAGTGATCAATATTATGCACGTGATGAGATTAAGTTTGCTAAAGTTTCGTTCACGGTCGTTAATGATTCAAGCTCTGAGCTTAATATGTATCAAACAGGTAAGCTTGATTTTGCAGGGATGCCGACAGGTTCACTGCCTACGGATCAATTTGCTAGCTTAAAGGAAAAATATGGAGAAGAGTTTCATATTAAAGGTACGGCGAGTTTGTCCTATTACTTGATTAATACGACAGCAGCCCCTTTTACCAATACAAAAATTCGCCAAGCACTATCATTAGCAGTGAATCGAAAGGATCTTACGGAGAAGGTTACACTAGGTGGACAAATTCCAGCTTATGGGATTGTGCCTCCGGGGATTAAGGGGGCAAATGATGAGTATCGTAATGAAGTGAAGGACGATTACTTTCAGGAAGATGTCGAGCAAGCTAAGCAGCTGCTAGCAGAGGGACTAGCGGAAGAAGGTTTAACGGAGATGCCTAGCTTTAGATTAACGTTTAATACTAATGATCTAAATCAGAAGGTAGCTGAAGCAATCGCCGATATGTGGAGCAATAACTTAGGAATTAATGCACAAGTCGGCAATGAGGAATGGGGCGTATTCCTTGATAATCGTACAGCGATGAATTATGAGGTAGCACGTGCTGGTTGGGGAGCAGACTATAATGACCCGATTTCCTTTATAGGTTTGTTTACCTCGAAAAGTGGCAATAACAATACTGGTTTTGCTAGTGCGGAGTATGACGAGCTCGTTAATAAGGTCGACCAAAGCAGTGATCTAGCTGAACGCGTCAAGCTGATGGCAGAAGCTGAAAAATTGTTCGTTGCAACGCACTCCGTCATTCCACTTTATTACGCAAGTAATATTTATATGATGAAGCCTGAGGTTAAAGGTGTGTATGTTGATTATAAAGGCGACATAGTCTTCACGCGCGGTTATTACGAACAACAATAAATCTACGACGTGAAATGAGGGGTATATGCGTAAAAGGTGCATATATCCCTTTCTTTAAGGGGCTAGTATGGAGGTGTATTTTGTTGATTCGTTACGTAATAGAGAAAATTCTATACATGCTGCTTTCGTTATTTGTGTTGGCGTCAGCAACATTTTTTCTTATGAAGGCCATTCCCGGCAATCCTTTTCAAGGTGAGAAAAACATACCACCTGCTATTAAACAGAAGCTATTGGAGAAGTATGGCTTTGACCAGCCGTTGTTTGTTCAATACGGAAACTATATTGGTAATCTGTTGAAGCTGGATTTTGGAACATCTATGAAGCAGCAATATGTGACCGTTGAGTCTGTCATTAAAAATGGCTTTGCCTACTCGCTGCAGCTAGGCGTACTAGCAATTATTGTGTCGGTCGTTATTGGTGTATTGCTTGGGTTAATTGCAGCACTCAATCATCGCAAGTTTTTAGACGGCTTTACGATTTTTATTGCTGTGCTCGGCGTGTCTATTCCGAACTTCGTTATCGCTTCAGCACTTGTCTATCTATTTGGAGTGCAGCTGCGCTGGTTTAATGTTACTGGACTTAATGAGCCATCGGACTACGTGCTGCCTGTTATTGCACTTTCCTTTCTCCCGACTGCCTTTATTGCAAGGCTGACTAGGTCTAGCATGCTGGAGGTTTTATCGGCGGACTTTATTAAAACAGCGCGATCAAAGGGATTATCGGGTGGTGTCATACTATTTAAGCATGCTTTGCGGAATGGCATTATGCCGGTCGTCACTTATGTCGGGCCAATGACGGCTAACATTATTACTGGATCAGTCATTGTAGAGCAAATTTTCGGCATCGGCGGTTTAGGCAAAGATTTCGTCGACAGTATCACGAATCGAGATTATACGCTCATTATGGGGTTAACGCTGTTCTATGCGGTGATATTAATGCTAGCTCGGCTCATTACCGATATTGCCTACGGCTTTATTGATCCTCGGATCAAACTTATTCGTGGTAAAGGAGGAGCTTGATGTCGGAGCACACGTTGAAAAAAGAGCAGTTTGCTAAGCTGGACAAGTCTGAGGTCTTTGGTGAAACGGTCGTTCGGAAAAGTATGTCTGCATGGCAGGATGCCTGGATTCGCTTGAAGGAAAATCGGCTGGCGATGATTAGCTTGGTACTGCTTATTCTCATTGCGTTAATGGCGATTATTGCCCAATACTTGACGCCGTATGACTATAAGACTAATGATCTCTCCATTACCAATCAAGCCCCCAATAGCGAGCATTGGTTTGGGACAGATGCGCTTGGACGAGATATGTTTCAGCGAACATGGATGGGAACAGGTATTTCATTGCAGGTTGGTCTATATGCAGCCATAGTTGACTTAATCATCGGTGTAATTATTGGGGGAATTATGGGTTACTATGGAGGGAAAGTAGATGAGGTTTTGAACCGTATATGCGAAATTATGTATTCCATTCCAAGCATGCTCGTTGTTATATTGCTTATCGTCATTATGGAGCCAAGTATGCTAACAATCGTACTGGCGCTCAGTATTACAGGATGGATTAATATGGCTTGGATCGTGCGTGGGCAGGTGATGGGGCTTAAAGGTCAAGAATATGTGCTCGCTGCACGAACAATTGGTGCAAGCGCTAGTCGGATTATGTTTAAGCATCTTATCCCTAATGCCATGGGACCGATTATCGTTACGCTGACGATGACCGTACCTTCCGCCATATTTGCCGAGGCATTTCTGAGCTTTCTTGGGCTAGGAGTGCAGTCGCCAGCCGCTTCACTAGGAACATTAATTAACGATGCCCTTAAGGCGATGACAGTGTATCCTTGGAGAATGCTATTCCCCGCAGTGTTGATAAGCTTAACGATGCTATGCTTTAACATTTTTGGTGATGGCCTGCGAGATGCGCTTGATCCTAAGATGAAAAAGTAATTGTATCTATAAAAGCTTCTCCTGGAGGCGGGATTAGACTGACAGCTATTCACAGTCTTAAAAGAGCGGAATGCACGTATATTGACTTGAAGTGGGAGGTGGAAGAGTGGAAAGGTTGTTGGAGGTTCATGATTTGAAGGTTAACTTTCATGTGAGGAGCGGCGTTGTACAGGCTGTACGTGGCGTTAACTTTCATGTAAATAAAGGCGAAGCAGTGGCAATCGTTGGTGAATCTGGCTGTGGTAAGAGTGTAACGGCACAATCACTGATGCGTTTAGTTCCTAGTCCGCCAGCCCAGCTAAGTGGGCAAATATTGTTTAACGGTAAGGACTTGCTGAAAGTATCTCCTAAGGAGATGGAGGGGATACGCGGTAAGGATATCGGCATGATTTTTCAGGATCCGATGACCTCACTCAATCCTACATTAACTGTTGGTACACAAATTATTGAAGGGCTTAAAAAGCATGAAAATATGAATCGCTCCAACGCGCGCAAACGAGCAATTGAAATGCTTAAGCTAGTAGGAATTCCTAACCCTGAAAGCCGTGTTGATCAATATCCGCATCAATTTTCTGGAGGGATGCGACAGAGGGTAATGATAGCCATTGCATTGGCATGTAATCCTGCTTTACTCATTGCCGATGAGCCTACAACCGCACTGGACGTGACAATTCAGGCACAAATTATGAGAGTTATGAAGGATATGCAGAAAAAAATGGGTACCTCAATTATTTTAATAACCCATGATCTTGGCGTAGTGGCGGATGTATGTGATCGCGTCATCGTAATGTATGCTGGCAAGGTTGTTGAGGTTGGGACGAAGTACGAAATTTTCAAAAATCCGAAGCATCCGTATACAAGAGGCTTGCTGCGCTCTGTTCCTCGTTTGGATCAAAAGAAGGATGAAGAGTTATTGCCGATTTACGGTACTCCACCAGATTTAATATCGCCGCCAGATGGTTGCAGCTTCTGTGCTCGCTGTGAGGAAGCGATGCTGGTTTGCGTCGATCATGATCCTGATCTTGTTATGACTGATGAGCGAATTGAACATAGTGAGCATCGCTCGGCATGCTGGATGCTGCATCCTTATGCACATAACTAGCGAATGCATCAAATGTACTTTTCATACGCATCGGAGCAACGCAGAGAAGTCAGGAAATGTTTGAGGAGGTGAAGCATGAGTAAGACATTGATTGAAGTGAATCACTTAAGTAAGTTTTTTAATTTGGGACAGCAAAATATATTAAAAGCAGTCAATGATCTCAATTTCTCTATCGCCCAAGGCGAAACGTTAGGTGTAGTAGGCGAATCAGGCTGTGGAAAATCGACAGCAGGTCGGACGATGATGCGTCTATATGAGCCAACGGATGGAGAAGTACTATATAACGGGAAAAATATTTACCGTATGCGTGGTGCTGAGCTTAAGCAGCTCCGTCGAGATATGCAAATGATCTTCCAAGATCCTTACGCTTCACTAAACCCAAGGATGACGGTTATGGATATTATTGGTGAGGCACTAGATGTTCATAAACTAGTGGGCAGCCGTAGGGAGCGTAAAAGGAAAGTAGAGGAGCTGTTGGAGCTTGTTAATTTGAACTATTCCCATGCTTCGCGTTATCCGCATGAGTTTTCTGGAGGTCAGCGACAGCGTATCGGCATCGCACGAGCGTTAGCTGTTGATCCCAAGTTTATTATTGCTGATGAACCTATATCGGCCCTAGATGTGTCGATTCAAGCACAGATCGTCAATCTGCTTCAGCAATTGCAGCGTGATATGGGGTTAACCTATCTGTTCATTGCACATGATCTATCGATGGTTAAGCATATTAGTGATCGCGTGGCGGTTATGTATCTTGGAAAAATTGTCGAGCTTGCTTCTAGCGAGGATTTATATGAAGATCCTAGACATCCCTATACCCGTGCACTGATGTCAGCCATACCCATTCCTGACCCAGAGATCGAAGAAACTCGCGAACGAATCGTACTTAGCGGTGATTTACCAAGTCCGATTCACTTACCGACAGGTTGTCCATTTCACACGCGATGTCCACTTGCTACCGATAAATGTGTGGTGGATGTACCGAAGTTTTTAGAAATAACACCTGGACATTTTGCTTCTTGTCATTACGCTTAATGTGTCGAACAAGCCGATCAAGTCTGTCTACGTGCAGTGGATCGGCTCTTTCTGCTAATGGTCAAAGAAAGGTAAAGTGAGATTATGTTGTAATCCCGTGACAATGCTTTAATTTATAATGCAACAAGTGATTGACAATGCTATAATAAGTGGGATTATGAGCAATATTATATAGAACGATACTGGAATTCTTCTTTAAAAAGCGAAGAAGAAAAATATAAAAAATGGGAGGCCCCATGGGTAAATTATTTATTTGCGATCATCCAATGATTCAGCACAAACTTACATTTATTCGAGATAAAAATACTAACACAAAAGACTTCCGTGAGCTCATTGATGAAGTGGCGACGTTTATGGCTTATGAGATTACGAGAGATCTTCCTCTGCAAACGGTTCAGGTGGAAACTCCGATCGCAGTTACCGATGCGAAAATTGTCTCGGGTCGCATGATTGGCTTAGTGCCGATTCTACGTGCTGGCCTCGGAATGGTAGATGGCATTTTGAAAATGATACCTTCCGCCAAAGTAGGTCATATTGGATTAGCACGCGATCACGAAACGTTGAAGCCTAAGGAGTACTATATTAATTTACCAACCGATGCACAGGAAAGATTGCTAATTGTCGTTGATCCGATGCTAGCGACAGGTGGATCGGCAATCGCTGCGATTCAATCGCTTAAGGATCGTGGCTGCGAGCATATTAAGCTAATGTGTGTTATTGCTACTCCAGAAGGTGTTAAGGCTGTACAGGAAGCACATCCTGATATTGATCTTTATATTGCTGCACTTGATGAATGCTTGAATGAAAAAGGTTATATTGTGCCGGGGCTAGGGGACGCAGGAGACAGAATCTTCGGCACCAACTAGAGAGATGTAAGTTTAAAAGCATGGCTTTGATGACGATGTAGTGCGTTGTAGCTTAGTCGACTTCGAATATGACGTTCATCGGTAGCCTGTGGTGCTCACGTACTAAAAGCGTACGCTGCGCTCCTCGTTCCCTAGCTTCACGTCATCTTCTTGGTCCTGAAAGCCAAGCATTTAAACCTCTTATTGGAAGAGGTAGGTTCAAAAGCTCGACTTTGATGACGAAGTAGTGCGATGTAGCATATCCGACGTCGAATATGGAATTCAGCCGAAATTTCCGGTGCTCACGTAGCAAGTGCCTACGCTGTGCTCCTCAATTTCTAGCTTTATCCCATCTTCTTGGTCCTGAAAGCCAAGCTTTTGAACCTTTTATTTTAGTTTCAAGCTCGATTGTTCAGCTTCGATGAGAGACATGCGGTCGAGTCGTTGTATGTAAGTAATGGATTCTAGCCTGTCCTGAATCCATAAATAATGAGTGTATTGTAGAATTGGAGTGGAGTAGTTTGTCAAAACTAAAAGTGATGACGATTTTTGGTACAAGACCAGAAGCAATTAAAATGGCGCCTTTAGTGCTGGAGTTGCAAAAACGTGAGGAAGAAATTGAATCAATTGTTTGCGTAACGGCACAGCACCGTCAAATCCTTGATCAAGTGCTAGAGTTTTTCGAGATTGAGCCAAATTATGATTTGAATGTTATGAAGGATCGGCAAACATTAACGGAAACGACGCTTCGAGTGATTGAAGGGTTAGATCCAGTGTTGGAAGAAGCGAAGCCAGATATTGTTCTTGTACATGGAGATACGATAACAACGTTTCTAGCAAGCTATACGGCGTTTTTGAAAAAGATAAAGGTTGGACATGTTGAAGCGGGTTTACGGACTTGGAACAAGATGTCTCCTTATCCTGAGGAAATGAATCGTCAGCTTGCTGGCGTATTGTCAGACGTTCATTTTGCACCTACGGATTGGTCGGCTAACAATCTTCGTAAGGAAAATAAAAACGAAGATACGATTTATGTAACTGGTAATACGGCAGCGGATGTGTTCCAATATACGGTTGATGACTCATTCGCACATCCAGTGATCGATTGGGCTAAGGGCAAGCGCATGATTTTGATGACTGCACATCGTCGTGAGTCGCTTGGCGAACCACATCGCAATATATTCCGTGCTGTAAAACGTATTGCAGACGAGTTCGAAGATGTTGCATTTGTATATGCGGTGCATCCTAACCCTGCTGTGCGTGAGCCAGCGCAAGAGATATTAGGCGGCCATCCACGAATTCAATTGATCGAGCCACTTGATGTTTTTGAATTCCATAACTTCTATCCGCATACGTATATGATTATGACTGATTCTGGCGGCTTGCAAGAGGAAGCTCCATCCTTTGGTGTACCGACCTTGGTGCTACGCGATACAACGGAGCGACCTGAAGGAATTGAAGCAGGCACACTAGAGTTAGTAGGAACGGACGAAGAGTTGGTTTATGAGAGAGCGAAGGCGTTGCTCAGCGATTCAGCACTATATAATCGCATGAGTCAAGCAGCTAACCCATATGGTGATGGGCGTGCGTCAGAGCGGATCGTCGATGCAATTTTACATCATTTTGGGAAAATTTCGAATAGACCAGATGCGTTCACACAAAGTTCATAGTTTAAGCTGAACATCATTTGAATTACTGAATCTACAGTATACAGTAGTACTGTACGGTTTTTCGGAGGTTTTTTCCCTTGTTTTACAAGGGAAAAACGCTGTAAATAGCAGTAGTTTTCTCGGATTTTCAATTGACAAACTCTCCATCGCTTCGATAAAATAAATGAGGATTGACAGGAGTGTGGCTAATGACTAAAAAGAAATTAGATCAGCCCCTTGTTATGGCTGGTTTGATTGGTGCAATGGGCATGCAGGTCGCTATTTGTATATTAATTGGTTATTGGTTAGGCGCTTATGTAAGTGATATCACTGGAAGTAAAGGTTGGCTCATTGGTGGAGTTTTAACCGGACTTGCTCTTGGGATAGGATCTGCAATCTTAGTTGTATTGAAGGTGTTGGAGGGCTCCGATGAATAATATGATGAAGTCAGCAACACGTTGGATGCTCTACCTATTAGTAGTTACGCTAATACTTTATATTGTTTTTCCTGAATGGAAGTCAGTATGGATTGGATTAGCGCTAGGATTATTGGCGAGTGCAATGAATGCGTTTTTATTACAGCGAAGAGTAGGTCTTGTTATCGACTCTGTTTCAGTAGCGCAGAATGGAACTCGTGTTAAACGAAAGGGACTAGGCTTCGGTAATCGTATTGCTACGGTACTGTTGCTGGCGATGATCGGATATAAATATCCTGACATCGTTAACCTTCCCGCGGCACTTGCAGGAAGTATGGTTATGCCCTTTCTTATTTTAGTGGCAGCTATCATTCACAATGTGAAAGAAAATAACGGCGGAAAGGGGTGATATTGATTTATGCATATTTTTCCTATAGTGGATTTGAATGGCATTAAAATTGACCTTTCAGCTATTATTGCAATTGTTGTCACTTCACTTATTGTGTTCGTGCTTGCTCGCTTAGCAGTTCGTAATCTATCCGTGGAAAACCCAAGCAAAATGCAAAACTTTATGGAATGGATTATTGAATTCGTTCACAATACGATTGCAAGTGCAATGCCATTTGAAAAAGCTAAGAAATTTATCAGCTTGGGTATGACGATTATTTTGTTTATCTTCGTCGCAAACTTACTAGGACTTCCGTTCCAAATTGTGACTGAGGCTACTCAAGAAATTTCATGGCTAGGCATCACGAAGGATGTACTTGACTCACATGATGGACATGCTCATATCTCTTGGTGGAAATCTCCGACTGCGGATCTTTCCGTAACTTCGGGATTGGCGTTAGTGGTATTTGTAATTGTTCATGCTCTTGGCTTGAAATGGAACAGAAAGCACTATCTTAAGCATTACTTTGAGCCATATCCGATTTTCTTCCCTATCAATTTAATTGAGACGGTTGCAAAACCGGTAACGTTAGCACTTCGTCTATTCGCTAACATCTTGGCTGGTGAGATTTTGATCTCGACAATATTGATGCTAAAGGTTTGGGGACTTCCATTCATGGCGGTATGGCAAGGATTTAGTATTTTCGTAGGTGCGATTCAAGCTTTCCTATTTACGGTACTTACGATGGTATATATTTCTCAAGCAGCTATTCATGAGGAACATGCCCATTAATGACAGCAACTTGCTTTGGAAGAGCTAATGAAGCAACATCCAAGGTTCGTTATAAAAAGATTTATCAAATTTAATTACCCAATTTTGAGGAGGATTTAGAAATGAGTGTATTGGCAGCAGCTATTGCAGTAGGTTTAGGCGCGATTGGCGCAGGTATTGGTAATGGTATGATCGTATCTAAAACAGTTGAAGGTATCGCTCGTCAACCAGAGCAAAAAGCAGCTCTTCAAACAACAATGTTTATCGGTGCTGGTATCGTTGAGGTAGTTCCAATCGTTGGCGTAGTTATCGGTTTCTTGGCGTTCTTCAGCTAATATCAACCTCTAATGGCGGGGAAGGGCTTGCCCTCTTCGCCTTTGTTTTGATTATGTTTTCCAATCGGAGGAAAGGAGTGCAGCTATGAGTTTTTACCCATCATCGACAATTTTCACTATTATTGCCTTCTTAGTTTTGCTATGGCTTCTGAACAAATATGCGTTCGGTCCATTATTCGGAGTGATGGAAAAGCGTAGACAGCTTATTCAAGAACAAATGAATGCAGCAGCTAATAACCGTGAGCAAGCGGAAGCGTCTATGGCTGAGCAAAAAGCAGCACTTGATGAAGCTCGTAAGGAAGCGTATTCCATTATTGAGCAAGCAAGAGCAACTAGCTCTAAGCAAGCTGAGGAAATTGTTTCTACTGCGAAAAATGAAGCAGCAAGACTTAAGGACGACGCGCTCAAAGATATTGAGAGCGAGAAAAATAAAGCGATCTCCGCACTTCGTACAGAAGTGGGCGGCATTTCTGTACAAATCGCTTCAAAAATCATCGAGAAGCAAGTTGATGAGAAGGCTAACAAAGAGATCGTTGATAAGTATCTTAAAGAGGTTGGAAGTAAATGAGCCGCGATGTTGTAGTAGCGAAGCGCTACGCACAAGCGTTGTTCGAACTTGCAGCCGCTAGCAAGATCGTATCAGAGGTTGAGCAGCAATTGAAGCTCGTTGTAGACGCTATTAATAGCGATGAGCAATTGATTAAATTTCTTGAACTGCCAAATGTGCAGCCAGAAAATAAAGTTCAACTATTAAGAGACTCATTTGGAGAAAATTTGTCTGAATTGGTTTATAACACATTACGTCTCATTATTGAGCGTGGTCGCCAATCTATTATTTCGAATGTATATGAAAGCTATATAAAAATCTCTGGAGAAGCATTAGGACAAGCTAAAGCGACGGTTTATACGGCAGAGCTGCTTTCTGATGCTGAGCTTGCTGATGTAGCTGCTCAATTCGAAAAAGTAACAGGCAAAAAGATTATTGCAGAACAAGTTGTAAACAAAGCGCTTCTTGGTGGCGTTCAAGTTCGCATCGGTGACCGTTTATACGATGGTAGCTTGGCTAGCAAGCTAGAGCGTTTGCAAAATACACTATATTCCAAAGCACTGTAGATAGGGGTGAACGAATTGAGTATCAGACCTGATGAAATTAGTACGCTGATTAAACAGCAAATTGAAAAGTATAAATCTGAAATTCAAGTCGTGGATGTCGGCACTGTTATCAACGTCGGTGACGGTATCGCTCGTGTTCACGGTCTTGAAAATGCGATGCAGGGAGAGCTTCTTGAATTCGCGAACGGTGTCGTAGGTATGGCTCTTAACCTTGAGGAGAGCAATGTCGGCGTCGTTATTCTAGGCCCATACACGGACATTCGTGAAGGAGACCAGGTTAAACGTACTGGTCGTATTATGGAGGTTCCAGTTGGTGAAGCGTTGCTAGGACGCGTTGTTAACGCACTTGGACAGCCAGTAGATGGTAAAGGTCCAATCAATACAACAGAATTCCGTGCAATCGAATCTCCAGCACCAGGCGTTATTGATCGTAAATCCGTTCATGAGCCAATGCAAACAGGTATTAAAGCGATTGACTCTATGGTACCAATCGGTCGTGGTCAACGTGAGTTGATTATCGGTGACCGTCAAACAGGTAAAACAACAATTGCGATTGACGCAATTATTAACCAAAAGAACACAGGCGTAAAATGTATCTATGTTGCAGTAGGTCAAAAGCAATCTACTGTTGCGAACGTAGTAGAAACATTGCGTCGTCATGGTGCGCTTGACTACACAATCGTGGTAACAGCAAGTGCTTCTGAGCCGTCTCCATTGTTATTCCTTGCTCCATATGCAGGATGCTCAATGGGTGAGTACTTTATGTACAAAGGCGAGCATGTCCTTGTTATCTATGATGACTTGTCTAAACAAGCAGCGGCATACCGCGAGCTTTCCCTATTGCTTCGTCGTCCTCCAGGTCGTGAGGCATATCCAGGGGATGTATTCTACTTGCACTCCCGCTTGCTAGAGCGTGCAGCTAAGCTAAGTGATAAGCTAGGTGGCGGTTCTCTAACTGCATTGCCATTTATCGAAACTCAGGCTTCTGACGTTTCTGCATACATTCCAACAAACGTAATCTCAATTACGGATGGACAGATCTTCCTAGAGGCAGACTTGTTCTACTCTGGTCAACGACCTGCGGTTAACGTAGGTATCTCTGTATCCCGTGTTGGTGGTTCCGCTCAAATTAAAGCGATGAAAAAGGTAGCTGGTACACTTCGTTTGGACCTTGCTGCTTATCGTGAGCTTCAAGCGTTCTCGCAGTTCGGTTCTGACCTTGATAAATCTACAGTAGCGCGTCTAAATCGTGGTGCTCGTACGATGGAAATTCTTAAGCAAGGTGTTAACCAACCAATGCCAGTTGAGAAGCAAGTTATCTCGATCTATTCTGCGGTTAAAGGTCATCTAGACGATATTGCAATTGGAGATATTCTTCGCTTCGAGCAAGAGTTCCTTGCATTCCTTGATAGCAAGTACCCACAAATCGGGGCTTCTATTCGCGATACAAAGGATCTTGTTGCTGATAACGAGAAAGCGCTAGTTGATGCAATTAATGAGTTCAAAAGAAGCTTCGCTGCTTCAGTGTAAGCTTTATTGATAGAATCGCTGTCTGCACTGACTAGCTCGGTGCAGACCCTTTAGCAAGTCTGATTCAACCAATCAGACAACAAAGGCGGGTGAAATGAAATGGCAAAAAGTATGCGCGAAATTAAACGCGAAATTAAGAGTAAGCAAAACACACGCCAAATAACGAAGGCAATGGAAATGGTTGCTGCGTCCAAGCTTAGAAAAGCACAGGAAGCTGCAGTAGCTGCTCGTCCATATGCTGATAAATTGTTGGAGGTAGTGAGCAATATTGCATCTGGCACAAAGGGTGTCTCTCATCCAATGCTAGAAGCTCGTCCAATTAAAAAAACGGGGTATTTGGTCATTACGTCTGATCGTGGTTTGGCTGGCGGTTACAATGCTAACGTTTTGCGTGCGGTGACGCAACAAATTAAAGAGTCTCATAAGTCAACTGATGAGTATGTTATTTACGTTATTGGACGTAAAGGACGCGATTATTTCCGACGTAGAAATATGCCGATCTTGGATGAGGTTATTGGTTTATCCGACTCTCCATCATTTGGTGATATTAAATCGATTGCTGCAAGTGCAGTAGGGAAATTCTCTGAAGGCGCTTATGATGAGTTATATATTTACTACAATCGTTTCGTCAATGCATTAACACAAATCCCAACAGCAACTCGCTTGCTGCCTTTGGAAAATGTATCGAGCAATTCAGCACCTGCATCTGCTTACGAGTATGAGCCTTCACCAGAGGGTGTGCTTGAAGTGCTGTTGCCTAAATATGCTGAAACGCTAATTTATAGCGCAGTATTGGACGGTAAAGCGAGTGAGTTTGGTGCTCGTATGACAGCGATGGGCAGTGCAACGAAAAATGCTACGAAGATGATTAATAACTTAACATTGACGTATAACCGTGCGCGTCAAGCGGCGATTACGCAAGAGATTACGGAAATAGTTGCTGGAGCTAATGCACAATCTTAAGTATAAATGAGGAACCAGGAGGGAAAGCAATGAAAAAAGGACGCGTTGTATCCGTCATGGGTCCGGTCGTCGATTTGGAATTTGAACGCGGCAATCTACCAGAGATTATGAACGCTGTAACAATCAAGCATAAAGCAGAAGCTGGCGGAGTAGATATTGATCTAACGCTTGAAGTTGCCGTTCATCTTGGTGATAACCTAGTCCGTACAGTAGCGATGAGCTCTACTGACGGTCTAGTTCGTGGCATGGAAGCAATTGACACTGGTGCTGCAATTACAGTTCCTGTAGGTGCTCCTACACTAGGTCGCGTATTTAACGTTCTAGGTCAACCAATCGACGAAGCTGGTGATGTGGTATCTAAAGTTAACTTACCAATCCATCGTCCAGCACCGACTTTTGACGAATTGTCTACACAAGCAGAAATTCTTGAAACAGGTATTAAAGTTATCGACCTTCTTGCACCGTATGCAAAAGGTGGTAAAATCGGTTTGTTCGGTGGTGCCGGCGTAGGTAAAACTGTTACAATCCAAGAGCTGATCAATAACATTGCACAAGAGCATGGCGGTATTTCCGTATTCGCAGGTGTAGGTGAGCGTACTCGTGAGGGTAACGACTTGTACCATGAGATGAAGGATTCCGGCGTACTTAGCAAAACAGCGATGGTATTCGGTCAGATGAACGAGCCGCCTGGAGCACGTCTTCGCGTTGCACTTACAGGTCTTACAATGGCTGAGTTCTTCCGTGACGAAGAAGGTAAAGACGTACTATTGTTCGTCGATAACATCTTCCGCTTCACGCAAGCAGGTTCTGAGGTATCCGCACTACTTGGTCGTATGCCTTCAGCGGTAGGTTACCAGCCAACGCTTGCGACTGAAATGGGTCAATTGCAAGAGCGTATCACGTCTACGAAAAAAGGTTCAGTTACGTCTATCCAAGCGATTTACGTACCAGCCGATGACTATACGGATCCAGCTCCTGCTACGACGTTCGCGCATCTTGATGCAACGACTAACCTTGAGCGTAAAATTTCTGAGATGGGTATCTTCCCAGCGGTTGATCCACTTGCTTCATCATCTCGTATTCTTTCGCCTGAAGTACTTGGTCAAGAGCATTACAATGTAGCACAAGGCGTTAAGAAAATTCTTCAAACCTATAAAGAATTACAAGATATTATCGCAATCCTTGGTATGGATGAGCTTTCTGATGAACAAAAATTGATCGTTGCTCGCGCACGTAAAATTCAATTGTTCTTGTCTCAACCATTCCACGTTGCAGAACCATTTACAGGTCTTGCTGGTAAATACGTACCTGTTAAGGAATCGGTACGTAGCTTTAAAGAAATTCTCGAGGGCAAGCACGACGACCTACCAGAGGAAGCATTCCGCTATGTAGGAACGATCGAGGAAGCCGTGGAGAAGGCCAAAACGCTTGTCTAACGAAGGGCGGGAGGAATCCACATGAGTACGTTTCTAGTTGAAATCGTAACGCCTGAACGTAAAGTATACGGTGAGCAAGCAAACATGGTAGTTGTTACTGGTGTTGAAGGTCAATTAGGTATTATGCCTAACCATATTCCACTAGTCACACCACTTAAAATTGCTCCTGTTACGATAAAGCGTGATGGAGGCTCAGATGTAATTGCAGTAAATGGCGGATTTATCGAGGTACGTAAAGATAAGATCGTTATTTTAGCGGAAAGCGCAGAACTAGCCCAGGATATCAATGTTGAGCGTGCCGAGGCTGCTAGACAGCGTGCCGCACAACGCTTGTCGCTTGCGAAAAGCGATGAAATTGATTTCCGTAGAGCTGAGCTTGCACTTCAGCGCGCAATGAATCGTCTGAATGTTACACATAATAAGCATACGAGCTAATTAAATAAAGCTGAGCGTTGTAGTATAATTACTGCAACACTCAGCTTTTTATTTTAAATATCTGTCAGGGGAATAGTGCTAGCTTGCAGTTAGTCATATATAGTAAGATAAAAAGTGACTGATTGTTAATGGGGTGAATAGCATTGCCTAGTTTTTCAGAGCTAATATGGTGTGTACCACTTTTATATTTATTTATATTTGTTATTGGGCTGACGATTGGTAAAGGAAACAGTAAAGCAATGGGAGTCACTAGTATGCTCTTATCCATTGCAGCTTTCCTTATTAGTGCAGCTGTACTATGGGAACGAATTGCTTATTCTAGTGATGATTACAGCTTTGATTTGGAATGGCTTGTTATTGGGGATACGATCTATCGCATCGGTTACGAATTAAATAATGTTTCTGCATGGCTTTTGTTGCTGATTGCTACTATCAATTTGCTATTGCTACTATTACTGTATCGTTGGCAAGAGCAACAGCCAAACTATGGTTATATAGGCTTGTTGTTATTTGCGAGTAGTGGGTTAATTTTGTCTGATCATATGCTGCTGTTTTTAGTATGTGCGATTTTAAGTAGCTGTACGGTTTATTTATTACTTGCACATCCTATGAATGATAGTAAACCTAAATCTATTTTTCGTTATGCAACTGCACAGTTGCTGGGCTTTTCGATGTTTACTGTTGCGTTAGTAGCTCTATATTGGTATATGCCTGATCATTCTTTGCAATTCACTATGCTGGAAACTGTATTTAGTGGTCCAGCTGCTGGCTTTACACCCTTCATGAAAAATGTTATTGCGGGCGCATTAGTAGCCAGCTCCTTATTAATTGCTGGAATGCTACCGTATGGTAATTGGATGAAGCATGTGGAAGTTAATCGACCGATCGTGCGTGTCATTGCTTTTAGTTTTGCCAATGCCTTATTGCCAACGTTTATTCTGCTTAGATTTGCAATTGTTATTAGCGAAGTTAATGATATTCTATGGTTATGCAAGCTTGCTGGAGCCATTATTGTCATATGGTGTACATTCCAAATGCTTTTAAATGCTGAACAGACATTAGCGTATATTGGTATGATGCTTTTAGGCAGTATTATCTTTGCCTATGGTCATGGTGCATATAGCTATGTGCTGCTTGAGCTAACGATCATCTGCTTATCTTTGATCGTCATATATGGAGCAGCTAATTATTCATCAAGCATAATTGTATATGGATCTTTTCTTATCGCGATATTAACGTTAATTGGTGTGCCACCGCTCAGCGGATACTGGCTGCAGCAGTCGCTTGTGGCAACGATCTCGACACAGGATATCGGTTGGTATGTGGTCGCTTTGATCGTAGTGCTTTGCTCTTCGCTTAGTACGACGATTCATTTCGTTACGCGATGGAAAAATGGACAAAAACAAACTGCGAACTGGCGTGTATTTATCGTTGTTTTCCCAGCTATTATACTGATTGCACTAGGTTTGATTTGGCTTGTTAAACTATCTGAATTAGAGCAATGGTTGTTTAATCAGGAAATTACAGAGACAATGCAGATTATTCCAATGCTACTAACGATGCTAAGCGTTGGTATAGGTGTTATGATTGCTTGGATGTTTAGTGAACGATTAACGGAAACATTTGCAAGTTCACTGGAACGTACCGATGTGTACATGAAAACAAGGGCAGGACGTGTTGGCTTTTCGATAACTAAGCTTTGGGATAGGGTTGTAAAGCTCGTGCAGCTTACCGAAAGAGGGCTTGTGCAGTTGTTTACGACGTGGATTCCATACCCGATACGAATGATTAGTAGATTGGGAGTCGAAGGAAGCATTTGGCGCAGTGTTGTGCTAGTTGTTATGTTCACAGTCGCTGTTACAGCATTGTGGGTTGGAGTAAGGGGGCGATAATACTGGATCATTTATTGTTACTGTTGCTAGTCATTCCATTATTCGTAGTAGTTGGACTAGCACTATTCAATCACGTCAATTTAAAAATTTATCGTCGATTGGCTATAGGTGGCGTTAGCCTGCCATTACTTCCTCTATTCTACCTGATCTATGAAGCTGAACATGCTAATCTACAAATATACAATATTCATTTTAACAGTAAGGTTAACATTTTCAGTTTTAGCTATGGTATTGATAGTGTATCGTTATGGTTAACGGTGATTACCTCTATTGTTCTGCTAGTTGCAGTTCTTTTAGCGGTATATATTAAAAAACGTCAGAAGCAATTTTATGCGTTAGTAACGCTGATTCAATGCATGATGTTTCATATTTATTTAAGTCGCGATGCACTATTGCTATGTGCATCCTTGCTGCTTTTATTATTTTTAATGACTTTTCTGATAGGTGTATGGGGTGAGCAGGAAGGAGCAAAAACCGCAAGACGCTTTGCTTATCGTCAGCTTGCAGGTATATTTTGTATCACGATGAGCTGTATACTGCTGTTGAATATTAGCTTGGACTACTTACAATCAAGTACAATACTGATTGGTGAACAACGATTGCTAGGCTTAGAGCAATATATACTGTCTGACGAAGGTTTACAGCGTCAGCTCGCCTTCGTAATGTTATTACTAGGCTTACTATGTTTATTCCCGATTATCGGGTTGCATCGCTTATACCTTGATATACACCGTAACAGCCATTTGCTTGTTACGATTATTTATAATACGACGATTGGAACGATCGGTGTTTATATTGGATATCGACTAGGATTAACCTATTTTGCTGATATGCTGCAAGCCGCAAGCGAGCCAATCATCTGGTTAATGACGGTTCAGTGGTTATTTTCTTGCATAAGTCTATGGCATCAAAAGGATGTTAAGGGCTGGCTCGCCTATAGTATATGGGGACAAAGCTCACTATTAGTAATGCTGTTATTAGTTAATTCTGAGCTCGGCTTAACGATGCTGTGGCTGCATTTAATTTCTTTTCAGTTGCTAGTTGGCTTGTTAGGCGGGTTATTGGCTGCAATTGGGGAGCGTACCAAAGATTTGAGCCTTGAAGGATTACGCGGACAGCTAAAGCCGGTGCCATTTTTAAGAGGTTTATTCATTGTTGCACTATTGGCATGGCTAGGCTTGCCTGGTCTATCTCATTTTCTAAGCACATATCATGCAATATTGTTTAGTTTTCCGATAAGTCGTTGGATTACCGCATGTCTAGTATTGGGCTTGATTAGCAGTATTGCTTTCGCTGTCCGCATGTTGTTTCACGTGCAACATAATGATTCTGGTCTGCGTTATAAGGCTAACAATGAGTTGAGGTTTATTGAAGCATTTCCGTCTATTCTTTTACTGACGCTTATTATTGTGCTTGGCTGCTACCCAATCATCGTTGTCGATGTGATGGAAAGTCAGTTTCAACAGCTTTATTCCTTCTGGGGTCAAATAGAAGCAGGGACTGCTATTCATTTAACTAACTTAATAGAGGTATTCGCTTTTAACAGTAATGTTTGGGAGTTACCTGTTATACTGTCAGTTGTAATGTCGCTTGCGATTTGGTTAGTAAACCATAAGCAAAGCAATTTATTCCGTATGCTGATCTGGCAGGCTGTCTATCATATGCTTACTTTAATTGTCGTCATTAGTAGCGCACAGGCGTTGTCTGTTACGCTTGATACAGGGCGCATCTTATTGATCAGCTGCTGGTATCTTATTATGTTGATTGGCTATTACAGCACGATTAGAGCGGTCATTCCAAAAGAAGAGGCTACGTTGTCTGGAATTCAAGGGCTTTATCATAGACAACCGCGACATTCTTTTCTTTTGCTACTGTTTAATTTGGCGCTAATGTCTGCTCCATTAACTGCAGGTTTTACATTTCAGCTATACATGATTGAATTGTGGAATCTAGAAGGCCAGTATGGACTTATCCTGTTATGGCTTGTTGGGCATGTATTAATGGCAACGATACCGTTAGAGGCGATCATTCAAATGTATATGTACGGCACAGGCAGTTTAAGCTCGTCACAGGAGTTGCCTAGAGGGTTAAGGGATGGGCATGGGAAGCTGCGAGGATATGTGTTGTTAAGCTATATTAGCCTGCTCCTTGTGCTGGGCTTAGCGTATTGGATATAGGAAGGTGAGAGGTGCACATATGAGTGAAGGATTCCAAGGTTTGTATGCGATCGTGGTCGTCCTGCTAAGTATTTTCTTTGTTTGGCTATTGCTTTCTGAGGTGAAGTGGGAAGCTTTACTGAAAAATCCCCATAATCCTAAGGCTAGATTACTGCAAATCGTTATCGCTGTAATACTAGGTTATTTGTTTGCCAGTTTTCTGTTGCAATATTTTAACTTTTCTACCATGCTCCAAGATTTTGTGGAATAACAATGGGCGAATTAGCAAACACTTGGTATCAATACACGTGTAATGATTTTGGATGCTGATATAGATAAAGGCTTAGGCCAAAGAGATTAAAGAAAAGTAACAATTTTGTTGTTGTATGTGTACAGGTATTGATGTAAGATGGTGTTTAATGAGTGTCTGACACGTAAACAATTTCACAATATAATTCGATGTACAAATACGATTCGCGGAGGGACGCAAGATGGCAAAAATTATCGTCCGCAGAGGTCAACGATTAATGGGTACGGTACGCGTACACGGAGGAAAAAATGCAGTACTTCCTATTCTTGCGGCCTCATTGTTAGCGACTGAAGGAAAAAGTACGATTTATGATGTTCCTGAACTAGATGATGTAATGACCATTCGAGAAGTGTTGAACGCTCTTGGCGCGGATACACATTTTGAACAGGAAACAATGACGATATCTGCTTCTAGTATTGTATCAACGGAAGCTCCTTATGAACTTATACGTAAAATGAGAGCATCATTTTTAGTGATGGGTCCGTTATTAGCTCGTGTAGGTCGTGTGAAAATTTCATTGCCTGGTGGTTGTGCAATCGGATCTCGTCCTATTGATCAGCATTTGAAGGGCTTTGAAGCGATGGGAGCTACCATTCATTTGCATCAAGGAGCAATTGAGGCGTTATGTCCTAAAGGTCTGCACGGTGCGAAAATATATTTAGATGTGGCAAGCGTTGGTGCTACTGAAAATATTATGATGGCGGGAGCTTTAGCCAAAGGCACAACAATTATTGAAAATGCTGCACGAGAGCCAGAGATCGTAGACTTAGCTAATTATATAAATGCGATGGGTGGCAAGGTACGTGGTGCAGGTACGAGCATTATTCGCATTGAAGGCGTTGCTAAGCTACATGGTGCACAGCATGCTGTCATTCCAGATCGGATCGAAGCAGGTACGTATATGATCGCAGCAGCCATTACAGGCGGCGATGTATTTATCGAAGGAGCGATTGCCGATCATCTTGCACCAGTTATTTCTAAGCTAGAGGAAATGGGTGTGGAGATTACAAGCTACGATCACGGTATTCGTGTTGAAGCGTCGAAGCGTCTTAAGGCTGTAGACGTTAAAACTTTGCCTCATCCAGGTTTTCCAACAGATATGCAATCGCAGATGATGGCATTATTACTAGTATCAGAGGGCACAAGCATTATAACTGAAACGCTGTTTGAAAACCGCTTTATGCATGTGGAGGAATTCCGCAAAATGTCTGCTAAAATAAAGGTGGATGGCCGAACTGCGGTCGTTAGTGGTAATTCGAAGCTAACTGGAGCAAAAGTAACTGCCTCTGATTTGAGAGCAGGAGCGGCACTGATCTGTGCTGGACTTGTTGCAGAGGGTGAAACGATTGTCGACGGTTTACATCATATTGATCGCGGTTATGTAGATATCGTAGGTAAGCTTGCTTCACTTGGTGCAGATATTACTCGTATTCAAGATGAAAACGAGGCAGCGGTTCTTGTTAAGAAAAAGCAGGATCCACTCGTACTGTCACATGTTCAAGAACTAATGGCGTAATAGTTAACTCTTATATAGACGTTAATTCTCTAGGTTGAGGATTGACGTCTTTTTTCATGCAATTTTATGCTTCTATTATTCTATTCTAGTATCATGCCTCATAAGCTATAGCAGATAGAAAGCCATCCAATTGGTAAATGCTATAGGAGTAGGTGATGTAATGAAAGGAAAGAATGCAGACGGTAGAAGAGCACGATTGCTACCGTTATCGATAATATGTAGCTGCTTATTGGTAGCACTTATTATCCACCAAAATAAACCACACGCCACTGCAGATGGGGATAGTCAATGGAAGCGTGCAGGAGCATCAGCATTAAGCACGGAGGGGAGCGGCTCAATGGGTAGTGCCTCAGTAGGCAACGGCTTAGAGTACGCACAGATTCTGTCAGACAACCGTAATGAGGCTAGCTCCTATCAACGTCTAGGCTACAGTCAAGCAATAGGTAAGCAGCATGAGCAGCGTCGGAAGAGGGAGGACGCTATAGGAAGTAATCCAGTTGCGGGACAAGCTAGTCAATATGATAGTGACAATCAAGCCAAGGAGGCCAATATTGCACAGGATGGTCCAATGATTAACGTACGACTTAGTGATAGCGATCAGCTTGAGCAGATTCCGATTGAGCAATATGTGTTAGGCGTGACATTAGCTGAATTACCTGGAAGCTTTGAGCCTGAAGCGATCAAGGCTCAGATGCTAGCAGCACGCACTTATATTGTGCATCGTCTATTGATGCAGGATGAGGGGCTGCAGGATGGGGTATACGAGGTAAGTGATACTACCGCTGATCAAGTTTACATGTCACTGGATAAAATTCAACAATATAAGCAGGACTATCCGGATTATTATAAGAAATTTGTCGATTCCTTAAAGCAGACAGAAGGGTTAATTATTAGCTATAATGATCAACCAATTGATGCGGTATTCTTCTCTACAAGTAATGGCTTTACCGAGGATGCTGAGCAGCTGTGGGGACAACAGGTGAGTTATTTGCAAAGTGTTGCAAGCCCATGGGATCAAGAGGTATCGCCCAAATATGAAACGACCTATCAATTTACATTCTCTGAGCTATATGAAAAGCTGAATTTGAAGCAAAGCCGTAGAAATGGCAAGCTTAACATAGCAAATGTAACTAAAAATGATAGTGGCAGAGTTACAGAATTAACTTTAAATGGCGCTAGCTTTACTGGTAGAGAGCTGCGTGAAAAGCTAGAACTAGCATCTACTGCAATGACGTGGAAGATTGACGAAAAGCAAGAGATAGTGAGCTTTGTATGCTATGGCTACGGTCATGGGGTAGGATTAAGTCAATGGGGAGCTAACGGTATGGCGCTGGAAGGTTATTTGGTAGAGGATATTGTTAAGCATTATTATAGTGGCGTAGAGATCGTGCAAGCTTCTAAGTTTGTAAATAAAATATGACGATAACTATTAAAAAAATATAGTATATCACGTATAAAGCTAGTCAATCTGGTAACAATGGCTAGTGAGGTGATATAAATGAGTGAATTCAATCAAAACAAATCACAACAAACGGAAGAATCTCTTAAAACTGAAAAGAGAGGTTCGAGCGTTGCCAAGCAATCTGGGGTAAAAAGGCTGCTTACCCAAAGATGGTTTTCTCCAGCACTGTTCTTGCTTACAGCAGCAATTATTGTTACCTTACTGTGGGTATATCAGGATAAACTAACCGATCAACCAACCACAGGCACTGAGGTGACTGAAGAAGAAACTGGGCTTCAAGGTGAAGCAGGTGAAGAAGTTGCAGTTGGTGGTGACCCACTAGATGCAACAGAAGAAATTGCAGCTACAGGTGAGGACATGCAGTGGCCAGTAGCCAACATCAATGAGCTTCAAGTGGAAATTCCATTCTACGATGTTCATGCTAGCGCGATGGAGCGTGAAGCGGCATTGATTCAAGTAGGCAGCACGTTCGCTCCACATATGGGCGTTGACTTTGTACACCCTGATGGTAATACATTTGATGTAATGGCAGCACTAGGCGGTAAAGTAAGTCTTGTGGAGAACAATCCAATCAACGGCAATCTTGTAGAGATTAGCCACGGTAATGGCTTCGTCACTGTATACCAAAGCTTGAGCGAAATTGCTGTTCAGGAAGGCGACGAAGTGAAGCAAGGCACGATTATTGCTAAAGCAGGCCGCAATGACGTGGAACGCGACTTAGGTGTACATCTTCATTTCGAAGCTAGATTGAATGGAGAAAATGTTAACCCAGGCGACTATATTGTCGAATAATGACTAGGAAAAAGTAGTTTGCATCACTAATCGTGATGCAGGCTACTTTTTTTTTGACATATAAACGATGGTTGCCGCATATAGGAAGCGAGAGCGGACGAGCTAAACAGTGCATTTTTAAAATATTTCTCACTTTTATCCATCAGTTAGCTTGGACATAACGAATATCTGAACGACCTATTCATATAATGTACCAAACTTAATACGAGTAGGGAGGCGGGAGCGTGCACGATTACATCAAGGAGCGAACGATTAAAATTGGCCGTTGCTTAGTTGAAACGAAGCAAACGGTACGAACGATCGCAAAAGAATTCGGTGTATCCAAAAGTACGGTGCATAAGGATTTGACGGAACGATTGCCAGAGATTAACCCTGAGCTGGCTGATCAAGTTAAGCATATCCTTGAATACCATAAGTCGATTCGCCATTTACGTGGGGGAGAAGCAACGAAAATTAAATATAAGAAGCACGCACCAAGAAAACGTGAGGTGTTAACTGCAAGTAATTCCAAGTAAATGACATAAAATATTTTTTTAGGAGAGGATTTTCTGAGATTTTGGCGAATAATGTTCTTAACGGTGATTTTCGGCCAGAAATAGAGCTGGTAATGACTACATTATTCGTTGGAGGACTCAGGCCTGATGTTTAGTAAGGATATTGGAATTGATTTGGGTACGGCAAATGTATCTATTCACGTGAAGGGTAAAGGTGTTGTACTCGACGAGCCTTCTGTCGTTGCAATCGAGAGCGATACGAAGAAGGTGCTTGCAGTTGGAGAGGAAGCTCACCGAATGGTGGGACGTACACCTGGTAATATTGTCGCAATTAGACCACTTAGAGATGGTGTTATTGCTGACTTTGATATTACAGAAATTATGCTTAAAGAATTTATTCATCGTGTCGATGGTCGCACATGGTATTCACGTCCGCGCATATTAATCTGTGCACCCACGAACATTACTTCTGTTGAACAGAAAGCCATTCGTGAAGCAGCAGAAAGAAGCGGAGCGAAGGACGTGTACTTAGAAGAGGAACCAAAAGCTGCCGCAATTGGGGCTGGAATGGATATTTTCCAGCCTAGCGGCAATATGGTTGTCGACATTGGCGGTGGAACGACGGACGTAGCTGTATTGTCGATGGGCGATATCGTAACAGCTTCTTCTATTAAGGTTGCCGGAGACAAGTTCGATGAAGCGATTATGAAATACATTAAAAGTAAGTACAAGCTATTAATTGGTGAACGGACGAGTGAAGATATTAAAATTCGTATCGGTACTGTACTTGAAAATGCACCAATTGAAGAGATTGACATTCGTGGTCGAGATATGGTTACAGGCTTGCCACAAACATTAACCATTCGCTCCAACGAAGTGCGTGAAGCATTATGGGATCCAATTATGTCGATTGTATCTGCAGCGAAGTATGTACTAGAGCAAACTCCGCCAGAACTATCCGCGGATATTATTGATCGAGGCGTGATATTAACAGGTGGCGGTGCGTTACTTGGTGGCTTCGACTCGCTGCTTGCCAACCAATTAAAGGTACCTGTGCTTATCGCAGAAAATCCAATGCATTGTGTTGTTAAAGGAACGGGGATTTTGCTAGACAATCTGGACAAGCTTAAACATTAATTGTGAGTGGAACACGGTAAAGAGAAGGGGTAAGACGTCAGAGGGGGACGTGCTGAGGTTCTCATTTGCCGGTTCCATTGTCCTATTCAATAAGAGCATCTTATGACCGATAAACATAAAGGTAGAAGATAAAACCATAAGATGATGAGAAGGAGCGAGCAGGATGATAAGAGGGCTCTACTCTGCTGCATCGGGCTTAATTAGCCAACAGCGGCGTCACGATACGATTACTAATAATATTGCCAATATAGAAACGGTAGGATATAAACAAAATACTACACCTTTGCGCAGCTTTAATGAAATGCTGCTATCTATGACAGGTGTAGATGGTCAGAATAGTAACAAAATCGGCACATGGACAGGTAATGTTTTTGCAGAGGAAAGCTTAACGTATCACTTGCAGGGTGATTTAACTGAGACGAACAATCGAAATGATTTCGCTATTCTATCGAATATTGCGGTAGATGACCTAGTATTTGATCAATCTGGTAAAGCGGTAAGAGCTAACGGTGAGGTTGTATTTCAACCACAAGCGTATTTCACTTTGCAAAATGCACAGGGTGAAGCTAGATATACGCGTGGTGGACAATTTTCCGTTACAAGTGAAGGCTATTTGACAACAAACACAGGCGATTATGTGTTAGGTACGAATAATGAGCCTATTCAATTACCTGCTGGAACTAGTTTGGATGGACTTGTATTAACAAGTGATCGTCGTCTTGTTACATCAACAGGTGAGGATACAGGCCTGCAGCTATTAATCTCTCGTATAGACAACCCCAATGATCTCATACGAGAAGGAGACGGTAATTTTAGACTGGCTGAAGGAACTGCTGAGCCAATTACAGAGGATGATGCAGTAGAGGTTCGTCAAGGTTATATCGAAAACTCTAATGTCGATGTTCTGCAAGCATCAGTTGATATGATGGCTGCAGCACGAGCATACGAAGCTAACCAAAAAATCGTTCAGTATTATGATGGTACATTACAAAAAACGGCTAACGAAATTGGTCGGGTAGGATAAGGAGGAATAAATAGAAGATGAATAGCTCAATGATAAAAGCGTTAAACTCTATGAATTCCTACCAGTTGAAAATGGACCTTATCTCCAACAATGTTGCCAATATGAATACCGTTGGATATAAAAGTAAGTCTGCCGTATTTGAAGATTTGCTTACGACGATGGAGCAGCAGCCAGAAGGCTTTAGTCGAGATGGACGGTTAACGCCGCTTGGCTTCAATCAAGGCTGGGGTTCTAAAGTGACAGGGATAGCGACTGACTTTACGCAGGGCCCGCTGAAGGAAACTGGAGTATTGACGGACTTGGCAATTGAAGGGAACGCATTGTTTGAGGTTACAGTGGATGATGCAGGAACACTTGCTTATACGAAAGACGGCTCTTTCCAAATTAGCATTAACGGTAACCGAGAAGCGGTCTTGACAACGAATCAAGGCTATCCTGTTCAAGCGACATTGCCAGATGGCTCGCAAGGCAGTATTATTATTCCTGACGGTTATGCTTTGAAGATCGAAGCGGATGGTAACGTATATGGCGTTAATGAGCGAGGTGCTCAAGTTTCTTTAGGAAGAATCAATCTTGTAAATCCTGTACGTCCTGATGGACTTGTTCAAGTAGCTGATAATTTATTCTCCGTGGCAACTGGAGCTAATGCTAACGAAGTTGTGAACAGAATTATTCCCGATAGTCAAAATCGTATAGCGATTCGCCAAGGCTTCTTAGAGCAGTCTAACGTAGATTATACGAAGGAAATGACGGATTTAATGAAGGTTCAACGCGCATATCAACTCGCAGCAAGAGCACTAAGTTCTAGTGATACGCTGATGCAGTTAGCGAACAATTTGCGTAACAATTAGAACGAAGGTGACTAGAATGAGTAATAAACCATATGATGCAGACTATACAACACAGGGATCAGAGGAAGAAATTGATCAATCTCGTGAGCAAGTGTTGCACAATGAATCTTTTCCTAGTCGGGTAGAAAGACATCGTGTCCCTGAGCAAGCGAGCCCACAAGAGGAAAAGTCAGGTTCAACCGACGAGAGTAAACGATTGCCTACATGGTTGCGCGTTATTCTTTGGCTACTTCGCAAAAGCATCGCACCAATCATTATGATCGTAATGTTGTTTGCAGGGCTGTATATTGGTTATGTTATTGTAGGCGGTCAACCTAAGGAAGATGTTTTTCAGTTTAGTACGTGGAAGCATATGTGGGATTTAATTTTTGCTGAATCATAAGCATTTATATGCATTGGACAATCAGTCAGCGGCTTGCTGGCTGATTTTTACTTTTTGTTCAGTTTTCATTTTGCATGCGGTAGTCTATAATAATGAAAAGCAACATATACAATCAAATAACACAAAGAGGCTTGCACATGGATAAATCTATCCAACAAGCAAGCCTCCTTATCTCAACCTTCTCTTCCTGCAGGACGTTGAAGGATACTTATAGTATGGGATGGCAGCCTGAATTTTATACATTTTAAGAAAAGAGGAAAGCTAATGTTAGATATCAATGACATTCAGAAAATAATTCCCCACAGACCTCCATTTTTACTGATTGACCGTATTACGGAGGTTGAGCCCGGAGTAAGAGCGGTGGGATTAAAAAATGTAACTATGAATGAGCCTTATTTCGTCGGACATTTCCCAGGTTATCCTGTTATGCCTGGCGTGTTAATTGTTGAAGCATTGGCTCAGGTCGGTTCTGTAGCAATGCTTATGGTGGAAAGCAATAAGGGCAAGCTTGGCTTTTTTGCTGGAATCGATGGTTTCCGCTTCCGTGACCAAGTAAAGCCTGGTGATACGTTGACGCTAGAAGTTGAAATTACACGTCTTAAAGGGCCAATCGGCAAAGGTAAAGGTACTGCTAAAGTAGACGGTAAGGTTGTAGCGGAGGGTGAGCTTATGTTTGCTCTGTCCGATGCCAATAAAGCAGAATAAATTCGTAGTGGAATGAGGAGTAAAGTATTATGTCACAATTGTCAAATGAACAAGTGTTGAGCCGTTATGAAGCATGGCTACAGGACCCTAATATCGATGAGAAAACAAAACAAGAGCTAAACGAACTACAAGGTCAAGAAGGGGAAATTATTGACCGTTTTTATCGTGATTTAGAATTCGGAACAGGTGGTTTACGTGGTGTGATGGGCGCAGGTACGAATCGTCTAAATGCCTATACAGTTGGTAAAGCAACGCAAGGCCTTGCGAATTGGCTACTAGCACAAAATGTTGAGCAGCCTTCAGCAGTGATTGCGCATGATTCGCGTAACAACTCTCCGCAATTCGCTCTAGATGCAGCGCTTGTTCTGGCTGCTAACGGAATCCGTACATATTTATTCCGTTCATTGCGCGCTACTCCGCAATTGTCTTTTGCTGTGCGTCATTTGCATGCCAATACAGGGGTTGTCATTACAGCTAGTCATAACCCGCCAGAATATAATGGCTATAAGGCGTATGGCGCTGATGGCTGTCAGCTTGTCCCTGAGGATGCAGAGCAAGTCATTGCGGCAATCGCTAAAGTAGCAAGCTTTGACGAGGTTAAACGCCTATCACAGCAAGAGGCTGAAGAGAAGGGGCTGCTTGTTTGGCTTGATGAATCGATCGATGAGGCATATGTGCAAACCGTTGTTGCACAAAGCGTCAATCAGCCACTATTGCAAGGTGAGCTTGGTGAGCAGTTTAAAGTAGTATTTACACCATTGCATGGAGCGGGTAATATTCCGGTGCGTGACGTGTTAGCTGCTGCTGGCTTTAAACAAGTGCATGTTGTGGAAGAGCAAGAGCTTCCAGATGGAAATTTCAGCACAGTGAAGTCACCTAATCCAGAGGAGAAGGAAGCATTCACATTAGCGATTGAGCTAGCACGTAAGGTAGGAGCAGACGTCATCGTTGGTACGGACCCTGATGCTGACCGCATGGGAGCTGTTGTGAAAAATAATGCAGGCGAATATGTGGTGCTAACGGGTAATCAGTCTGGTGCGATTATGATTCATTACTTGCTCAGCCAGTTACAAGAGCGTGGTGCATTGCCAGACAACGGTGTTGTTATCAAAACGATTGTAACGAGTGAAATGGGTGAGGTCATCGCTAAGCATTACGGTGCTTCTGTTGAAAATACATTAACAGGCTTCAAATATATCGGTGAGAAAATGACACGCTATGAGCAAACAGGCGAAAAAACATTCTTATTCGGTTATGAAGAGAGTTATGGTTATCTAACAGGCACCTATGCGCGTGACAAGGATGCGATTGTTGCTGCTCTATTAATTTGTGAGGCAGCGGCTTATTATAGCACGCAAGGAAAAACACTTTATGATGTTCTTCAGGAGCTATACGAGCAATTTGGTTATTTCTTAGAAAGTCAACAGTCTCGTACACTTAAAGGTATTGATGGCGTAGCGCAAATCGCTGCCATTATGAGCAGCTTCCGTGAGCAACCACCAACTGAGGTTGCTGGCGTTCAAGTAGTGCAGGTATTAGACTACGCACAAGGTCTAGATGGCCTTCGTCCTGAAAATGTATTGAAATATTTTCTAGCCGATGGTTCATGGTTCTGTCTTCGCCCATCGGGTACTGAGCCAAAAATCAAAGTCTACTTTGCTGTAAAAGGCTCGTCCAATGAAGATGCTGCTGCTAAGCAAGCGGCGATTAGCGAAGCTGTTATGCAGCGTGTAGACAATGTATAATTGTAAATAACAAGATAAGAAAAATAAGATTAGGGTTGCCTTCTGAGCTTGCTGGCAATCCTAACTTGTGTTAGGCGACGATTAGATAAATGGAGGTTTAACGTGAACTGGAAGCAATGGAGCAGAAAAGCGAGAGCGTTATTGTGGATCATAACGCTTGTTGGTGTCATTGCGGCGATTCCTCTTGGCATTATGCGTGTTCAGATGGAACGCTCCGCAAATACGGTTGAGTATGTATTTGATTATCGTGATCTTCAGGAGGTTGCTAACTATCAAAGCGATGTTCAAGCATTTCTTGATGAAAAGCTGCGCGCTCTAAAGGAAGCAGGTGTGCAAACCATGTCCCTTTATGAAAGCTCCTTAAGGGATTTGGTTCTAGCAGGGCGTCTATATTACTTTACAGAACGTGAAATAGCTAATTTGCAGGGAGAGCTAGTTGATCGCTCGAAAAATTATACGTACGTTATTTTTAAGGATCAGCAGACTGCAGAGCAAATTGCTCCAATCATTAAACGTGAGTTTACACGACAAGGTGTGGAGCTAGCTGATTGGACATATGAGGACAAGCCTGCATTAATTATTAAAGAAATTTCTAGCTCGGCAGTATTAAAAACGTTTGATTTTGATCCTATGACAATTGAATATCTACGCAGCTTTGGGTTTAACGTTATTGCTCGTTTCTCTGATCGCGTTTTGCCTTACGATCAAGCGATGACTGAGGATCAAGTGAAGCGTCTTAGTGAGCTGGGTGTGAACCGAATTATTTTCGATGGTACGAAAGTAAAAGGAGCTACAGATCAGGCTGAGCTTAAAAGTATTACTCATTTTGCATCACTTTTGAATAAATACAATATGGGAATAAGCGTAATCGAAAACTTAAGAACGCCACAAGCAGGTACGGCTACTTTAGCTTATTTGATCGATTATGATGTTGTTCGCTTATACTCACTTTCTGATAGCGATAGCTTTAGAATGACAAGCGAAGGCATTGCTGATCGTTTTCAGCTTGCTGCTAAGGATCGTAATATCCGTATGTTTTTCTTAAATGTCGGCATAAAATCCAACGGTGAACTTGCTACGCTTGAGCACTCTGTAGATAATCTTACTGAAGCGCTTGGCGGGAAAGAAGATGAAGAGGGAGTTATCGCTCGTATGGAGGCTGCAGGCTTCCCTAGTGGTGTTGCTCAAGCATTTCAATATGAAAATCCTAGCTGGACTAAAATTGCACGAATGGTCGTAGCGCTTGCGGCAATCGCCTTAATTACGCTACTCATCGGGGCGTTTATCCCATACTCGGAGATTGTTGTGTTCCTTCTTGGTGTAATCGGTTCCGGCGGACTTTATGTGCTGAACAGCTCGTTGATGGAACAGGGCTTAGCGTTAGGAGCAGCAATTAGTGGACCGACGCTAGGTATCATTTGGATGCTTAACCGAGTGTATGCTCGTACGATTGGAAATCGCCGTATGTTAGGTGCATCCGAATGGACACTAGGTGGCACGACACCAATTCATGATGGAAGATTAGATAAGATCAAATGGATTTTCCCGGAGATTCCGATTTCGCGCCGTATTGGCAGTGCCCTAAGCTTATTTATTGTCGGTACATGCATTACCTTTATTAGTATTCCGTTAGTGTTTGGGCTGTTGTTTAATATTACGTACAGCCTTGTGATCCAGCAGTTTAGAGGAGTAAGCGCGCTTCATGTTGTGCCTTTAGCGCTCGCTGCCCTGTACCTATTGTTCTACCGTGGAGAAGGAGTTAATGGAGTTAAAGGAATTCTCGCTCGTATATGGAAGCTGCTCAACAAACCGATTAGCTTACTTTGGGTTGTTATTGCGCTTATTGTTGGCGCAATCGGGGCATACTATCTTTCCCGTACAGGAAATAGCGGCCAAGTATCCAGCCTAGAGCTAATTATTCGTCATTGGCTGGAAACGACGGTTGGTGTGCGTCCTCGATTCAAGGAGTTTATGCTTGGACATCCACCATTGATTCTGGGTCTGTTCTTAGCATTACGTTATCGCGCTTCATGGTTGCTCATTATTGTCGGCACAATGGGTCAATTAACAATGGTAAGTACTTTTACTCATATTCACTCGCCGATTATGATTTCAACCATTCGCACCTTACTTGGTCTAGGACTTGGTATTGTGTTCGGTTTACTACTAATATTCGTATGGACAGTTTTGGAAGGAGCTTGGCGTAAATGGGTATGGCCGAAAATACAGCAACGTATCGCGTCGTAATTTCCGGGTACTATGGTTTTCATAATAGTGGAGATGAGGCTGTATTGCGCTCAATATTACTTGCTCTGGAGGAACAGAGTAAGGCTGCCAATATTGAGATTAAGCCCATTGTGTTAAGTGGTGATCCAGAGTGGACAAGCCGTATGTATGGAGTAGAGGCGGTGCCTAGAATGCATCCAGCTTCGATCTTCAAGGCGTTATCTTCTGCTCATGCTTTAATTAGTGGCGGAGGCAGCTTACTTCAAGATGCAACAGGTCTGAAGAGTGTACCTTATTACACTGGTATAATTAAATTGGCACAATGGCTAGGTAAGCCAACCTTTATTTACGCTCAAGGCATTGGACCAGTAAATCGTAAGCAACTATACCCCTTCATTGCTTCTGCAATGAAGGGCAGTCGCTACATATCCGTTCGTGATGCACAGTCTGCTCAATTTCTGCGCGATATTGGCGTTAAGAACCAGGCAATTGATATTGTACCAGATCCAGTAATGGGAATGCCGCTACCTTACGAACAAGCGGCGTTGCCTCAGGCTGATGGTTTACCGCGTATCGGTATATCCGTCCGTTTTTGGAGAAAGGATCGAGCTGATTTAGAACGGATTACTGAGGCATTGCTTGCTTTGACAGCAAAGCGAGATGTACAGCTTCTTTTTTTACCGTTTCACACGCCAGATGATATTGAAGCTTCACAATTTATTGTTGATCAGCTTACTGGAAAGATTGGTGACAGCAAGCTTGAGATTGCCAAGCTTCCAGATGATCCGCAAACTATGCTGAGTGCTGTGTCGCAATGTGATGTTTTACTAGGCATGCGACTACATGCACTGATCTATGCGGCTAATCAACGGATTCCTATGCTCGGTCTTTCGTATGATCCGAAAATCGATCAGTTCTTAAAGCGAGTGGATTGTCAGCCGATTGGCACAACTGAACAGTTGAATAGCGAACAATTTGTAACGGAAATGCTGCAAATTTTGAATCACAGCCAGCAATGGAAAGAGCAGCGTAAACAGAAAATTGACGAATTAATTCAACAATCACAAAAACCAGCGCAACAAATCGTACAATTTTTGCGTCAGAATATAACGAGGTGATTTCCTCATGACCAAAACAATACCAACGGTCCATATTTATGATATTCCGTTTTCTAAAATGAATATGAAGGAAACGGTAAACTTTTTGACAAAGCGAATTGAAGCGGGTGAACAAACCCATGTGATCACAGCGAATCCGATTATGGTCATGTCTGCATTAGAAAAACCATCATATAAAGAGATGATGTTAAAGGCCGATATTATCGTTCCAGATGGAGCTGGCATTGTATGGGCTGCACAGAAGGCTGGTAATCCTGTTGCTGAGCGTGTTGCTGGAATTGAGCTGATGCATGAGCTATTCAAGCAAGGCGAACAGCGTCATTGGAAGGTCTTTTTGCTTGGCACCACGCAAGAAATTATTGATGCAGCCGCTGCCTCGTTGCAGCTGCAATACCCACAGGTTCGTATTGTAGGCGCTCGTAATGGTTTTTTTGGGGCAAGTGAGGATGATGAGGTTGTCTCGCAAATTGCTGCCTTGCAGCCACATTTGCTATTTGTTGCACGTGGTGCAGAGACACAAGAGCCTTGGATTGTTAAGCATCGCTCAGCTTTAAAGGTACCGCTAATTATGGGGGTTGGCGGAAGCTTCGATGTTATTTCTGGCAAGCTAAAGCGTGCACCAGAGTGGGTACAGGCTATTCGTATGGAGTGGTTTTTCCGCTTATTACAGGAGCCAAAACGGTTGCCGCGCATGATGGTTTTGCCTAAATTCATGCTTAAAGTGATGCGCGATAAAGAGAAGGTTACAAAACATATTGAAAATGAATGAAAACAACCGTTTAACGTAGGTTTTTCTTGAAATTAGATTGAATTTCACGGTAGTGTTTTTTATAAGTCAGGAGTATAATTCAACACGGTGCAACTTGCACTAAGATAGAGCTGGAGTTTGAGACAGTGGATAAGTTGAACCAGAACAGCACATCATAAGCTGAGGCAATCGACGAATTCTGTTTGTAATCCAGAGGGGGAGAATTCATATTATGCCAATTGGAATCGTATATGCACTCGGTTTCGCAATTGCACTGATTATCGCTTTACTTATAACGCCGCTTGTTAAGAAGTTCGCTTTTTGGGTTGGTGCGATTGATGTACCGAATCAGCGAAAAGTTCATACAAGAATAATGCCGCGCATGGGTGGCTTAGCTATTTATCTTGCTTTTGTTATTTCATTTTTTGCAATTATAAATTTCATACCTGAAGGCACATTGCTCGGAAGAGATCTTAACCTGCTTAAGGCAATCCTGGTAGGCGGTACAATTATTATAATTACTGGTGCCTTTGATGATCGCTTCGAATTATCAGCAAAGCTTAAATTCGTTTTGCAAATTATTGCAGCCTGCATTGTCGTATTTGGCTTCAATATTTCCATTGAATTTGTTAGCTTGCCATTTGGGGAAAATATGCAGCAAATTAATGATTGGATCGGCATTCCTGTTACCATTCTATGGATTGTTGGTGTAACCAATGCGATCAATTTGATTGATGGCTTAGACGGCTTGGCATCAGGTGTATCAGGCATCGCAATCGGAACGATTTTAATTATGGCAATTATTATGGGTTTTCAACCTGTTATTTTAATAAGTACATTGCTGCTTGGTGGAATTTTGGGCTTTCTTCGCTATAACTTCCATCCTGCAAAAATTTTTATGGGCGATTCCGGTTCACTGTTTTTAGGATTTTGCTTGGCGATGCTATCGTTAATTTCCTTTAAACAAGTAACGTTGGTATCATTCGTAATTCCATTATTGATTATTGGGGTACCGTTGTCAGATACATTCTTTGCGATTATTCGCAGACTAGTTAATAAGCGTCCAATTTTTGCGCCTGACAAAGGACACTTACATCATCGACTGCAGGACCTAGGCTTCAGTCATCGTAAAACGGTGCTGCTGATTTGGGGTGTAGCTGCAATTTTCGGAACGATGGCCATCATTCAATCGGCTGTTATTAAATTTAACGGTGCGAACTGGATTACCTTCGCCGTTGTATGTATCGTCTTATTTTTAACGCAAATTGGTGCAGAAGTGATCGGGATCGTTGATAAGTCGCGTCGTCCGGTTATTAATTTTTTACAAAAGCTTGGACTTAAGCTAGGCTTCGTTAATTCCCAATCAAGAAGTAAATAACATAAATAACGAATAAAGTAGCTGCTGGCTCAGTCGCCAGCAGCTTTTTTTATGCGAAAAATTTATTTAACAATTTTTTCATGTCTGTATCACTTTAAATCGATTAATATATAACCGATATAAGTTGTACGGAACTTTTTAAAAGGAATTGCGTCTATTATGAAAGAATTAGAAGAAAATTGTGGAAAGGACTAGCCAATGATTTCCCTTTTTGATTTGCACGCAAGTGCAATTCATATAGAATTTTGTACTACAGAATAAGAGAGGAGATTTCAATTGAAAAAGTTAATACCGATGTTGTTGGCGTTTGTACTAATATTATCGTTGATTCCGAATAATATTTTCACGCAACAAATTAGCGCTGCGGAGGATGATATTATTCCAGCGTTTCAATTTCCAAATGAAAAATATAAAAAGAATGAAGCAAGAATTGTTTCTAATCGATATGTAACGTTGAACGGTACACTTAATGGAATTATTGGTTCGTCGATCAGCTACAAGGTTGAACAAATTACGCTGACTAGTGATAAGCCAAGTAACTATACCGAGCAAATTACAACGGGAATCGTCGTAAGCGGTAATCAAATTACTGTATCCAATGTTCAGTTATTCTCTGGATTAAACAAAATTACATTTTCCGGGGTGTTAAATGGACAACGTTTTGATGATTATCCATTTTACATCGAGTACCGTGATAGTCCGATTCTGCATGACTTAAAAGTTGGCTTTGAAACTGAAACCTATGACTTACTTGAGAATGGCATAACGATGCTTTATTCAAGAAGTGATATTCCACAAACAACAGGAAGCATCTCGATTAACGGTTATGCGCCGAATGCGTCAAAAGTAACGGTAATCATTAATGGTTCCAGCTATGATTATATGGTGTCACAGACATCCAACTCCTTCCGCTTTGTCGTACCACAGCTGACAATTAATGAAGGACTTAACGCGATTACCTTTAAAGTATCCAATGGTGGTCAGGTCGTAGAAACTACACGACAAGTCGCGCTATATACAGGTAATGTTACTTATTATGATGAGAAGATTACCAATGATTCTAAAACCTATGATTTAACCTATGGTTCGAGCTATTCCGTAGATAACGACGAAGACATCACAATTAGTGGTAAAGCGATTATTCCATTGCCATTGTATAACGGTGCAACTCGTATTGAAAATACAGATATAGCTGGAGTTAATGCAGCTTTGCAAACTAATATGAGAATTGTGGTGAGCGGAGTAGCAGCTGCAGATACACCTGCAGTGGCATTTACTTATGATCCTGCTGAATTAACGGCAACTGCAAAGCATCTTGTAGTAAATTACAGCTATAATTTTGATGATGGTGTATTACCGCTGAATACAGACATTACATTCACTTACAGAGCGCCTAATCTTGATCAAGGCATCAATACATCCTCAACACGACGCTTTACGTTACGCGACGGTACGAAGGCGTTCATTGCCGATATTAACTATTTGGCTGGCTTTGACGGTACGATGACAGAAACTATTACTGGGGTAGAGGATGAAATTCGAGTTGTAGATCCAGTTAGACTAGTTAATTTACCGAGCGATAATATCGATTTAACTACGGGTGCTAATATTTACTCGCTACCAATTGCGCTAGAGGTGGTTATCTCTAACTATGGTGATTTAGATTTGAACACACTAACCGAAGATTTGTTGTTAACAGTTAACGGGAAGGCTGGCAAATACAAATTACTTACAACAGATACAGCTGGCACACCATTAACAGCTATAAAAACTGCAACAATTGATGGAGTAGAAGTACAGCAATTACGAATCTTTCTGCAGCTTGATAATCTTGATAAATCAGGCACAAACGTGCTGAGACTTAGTTTCGACGCTAGTGCTAATGCAGTAATAGATCCTTTCCAAGTAACGTTAAACTTACAGTATGGTCCATATGTACGATTTGAAAGTATTTCTGATGGAATGTCGATTCCGTTTGATTCTTTAACGGCTGATGAGAACTTTCTGTTTAATGAAATAGGGGCTTTGGTTGGTCGTCTAATGAATGTAGCTAACCCAGCAGATATCGTATATAAAACTGAAAATGGAGATCGACAAACAGTAACATTATTGTTAAACAATGTACCGGTTGAGCTTGTAGGGGTAACTGGCACAAACTCTCCGTTGTTTGCGCCAAAAGGTGTTACGGTAGATCCTAACACTGGTGCAGTTACCGCTATTACAGATCCAACGGAAGTGCAAAAACTTATTTCTTATTTGAATAAAACAGGTGAAAATACGGTTAAATTTATTTTCCGTACAACTACTTATAATTATGAAAGCACACTAAGATTCAATATTGTGCCGAAAAACCTACCGGTGGTTCCAGCTGATAAAGATGGCGTATATCCGTATACGAAGGAAGCTTGGCCTCCAAGTGCGAGCGATTCTAACTTTACGTATTCTAACGGTGTGTTTACAACTAAAAAGGCTGAGTTCAATGTGTATGGCTCGTTCGACTTCCTTGATTTAGGTAAAACCTATGATGCAGTTAGATCAAAGCTGACAGACGATATATCTGAGGATGTTCAAAAAGGCTACATGATTCAAATTAGCAGCCCAGAATGGTCTGAGCCTAAGGTATGGGATTTATCAAGAGAGCTATACTTTACTGATGGAAACCGTACAGTTCAACGTAATGATGCTGGTCTTGAGTTAATGGTTGGTGAGGGTAAAGTAACTGGGGCTACTTCTGGAGAAATTGATAACAATCCAAATAAAGTGAAGGTTTACTATAACCTGGCGACGCAATCCTTCTTCTTTAACATCGTAGATGAGAAGCTTCCTGTAGACGGTAGTCCTTTGGTTTATACGATTTCAGTATTTAATGCTGGTGAGTTTGGTCCGCGTGCTACGTATAGCATCGAGGTTAACTCCATTTCAATTCCTTATAAAATCGAAATTCCAGCAAATATTGAGCAAAATCATATTGTAAACCAAAACTATCTAGAAGTTATTATCTCCGCACCTGGTGCAGATTCGATGACGATTAATAAGGAACAAGCAGAAGCAATTGATTATTACGATTATTCTACAACGAATGAAGTCGGGGTTGAGAAGGCGTTCCGAGCTTATGTTACGTTAAAGTCTGCGAACAAAGATATCGAAATTCCGTTTACGATTAAGCGTGGCGATACAACGACGACTAGCAGCTTTAAAGTTCGCTATGTGCCAACGAATATCCCTGGCGCGCAGTATATGGAAGCGATGAAATCGTCGCATAAAGTATTTAATGGTGCGTTGTCGTTAAGCTTCCCTAAAAATACGAATCTTATTCGCTCAACGTATCTAAACAGCTCTGATAAGTCCTCAACGCAAGTGTACAATGGCAATGATATTTTATTTGCGATTGCACATCCTGATGATGGTATTGTCGATCGTCACAATTTTGAGAATCAGGCTTCTGGATATTCTAGTGTAAGCACTAGCTTAGGTAATCTGCATATTAAAACACGCTTTGAAAGTGATGCAGGCCGCTTTATTAAGGCGAGTCCGCTTTACTGGATTGATGCTGGATTGGCGGATGATAGCGATACGGATAATGTTTATGACCCGATTACAAGAGGTCTTGATCCGTTCCCATTCCCTAGATCAGTTGATGTGAAGGATTATCCTAGATTTACAGATCGCGTGTCCTATAAAGACCGTGAGATATTGCCAAGCAATCCAGGTACGTTAACACTTTCTTACGATAGCAATATCGTATCAAGTGCAGGAACTACGATTTCTGTATTCCGTTTCGACCCTTACAACAGTATTTGGGAAAATATTGGTGGGGTAGTCGATGAGAAAAAAGGAACGGTTTCTGTTCCATTTACTAAATTCGGTTATTACGTCGTTGTTAAGCTAACTCGTAGCTATAACGATATTATCGACCACAGCTATGCTCGTGAGGCGATGGAGGCAATCTACGCCAAAGGTATTATGAATGCTGTTGATACTGTAGGCCGCTTCGGTGGTGACGAGTATATTACTCGCGGTGAGTTTACACGAATGATTGTAAAGGCACTTGAATTGCCATTGAACTATGACGGTGCACTGCATTTTACGTATTATCCGGAAACAGTGACGAATCAGTATAATCCAAATGCGATTTATGATATTCGTTATATTGAAACGGCTGCAAGAGCAGGTATCGTCAATGGTACGAGACCAGGCTTCTTCGGAGAGGATGTATCTATCACTCGTCAAGACGCGGCTGTTATTCTGGCTCGTGCACTGGAATTAAAGCTAGAAACAAATGCAACGAAGGCAAGAAACGATCTAGATAAAGCATTTAAAGATGGTGCAGCTTTTGATTATTATGCAATCCCAGCAGTACTTGCGGTTCAGAAGCAAGGCTTTATCGTAGGTAAGCCGATTAACACTGCTGATCCGAAAGAAGGATATGTGTACGATCCTAAGGCTAGAATGCTTCGCAGTGACGCGGCAATCATTATGGCGCGCGTGATGAATAAGCTTAAGAAATTACCGAAACTATACGGCTAAATGCAATCAGGCATGAGATGAGACATCATTTCATGCCTGATTGTCTTGTATGGTAAAAGTTTGTTATCGACTTCAAATCTAGTACAAGCTATACTATTAATAGAGGTTTGGGATAATAATTTCCAGTTTGCGAAACCAACAATTAATTTTTTAATGTTAACGAAATGTGTGCAACTTTTTAGAGTTTCATGCGTCTAAGTTAATGTAAGTTAATTGAGAGATTCACGGATTGACCATAATGCGGAAAGATATGGAATAAATATTTAACTTTCTCTTTACGGTCTGGGCACAACATTGTATAATGTTATAGTGATACGTGTAATCTAGCAGGCTTCTCTCTTTATTTACAAGTTTCTACAGCGTGCTCTCAACAAGTATTGTCATGCTAGTAGACATTATTTTATAATTATGTGCTCTACTCCAGGAAGGGGGTGAACTGGCTATGAGTAATTCGAGCCATTTTTTATCAAAACAAAACTCTCAACAACCGAAGCAATTTAGAGGAGGAGAAAAAAAGGTTATGAAAAAAAGTTTATCTCTACTAGTTGCAATCGCTATGGTATTCTCCATGTTTGCAACGCTTGTATCAGCTGACACTAAGTCTGCTGGCGAGCAACTTAAAGAAGCAGGTCTTATCAATGGTACTAACGAAGGTCTAGAAGAGGGCGCTGAATGGTTGCGTCAAGACGTTACTGTTCTTATCGCTCGTCTACTAGGTAAAGTTTCTGAAGCTGAAGCTCATGCTAACACTCATGGTTTTGAAGATCTTGATTCCAAGTTCTACAACGGCTATGTATCTTGGGCTAAAGAAAACGAACTATTCATCGGTAAATCCGAAACAAAATTTGGCGTTGGTGAGCCAATCACTAACCAAGAATTCGCAACAGTTCTTCTACGTGTTTTCAAACAACTAGAAGGTAGTGAAGAAGAAGTTGACTACGCTACAGCATTTGAAACTGCTGTTGCACTTGGCCTAGCTGACAAAGATCTTGATCCTAAAGCTAACGCTATCCGTGGCGACATCTACACTTCTCTTGTATCTGCTATTGAGTACAAAATCAATGGTAAAAAAGTTGGTACTATCCTAGGTCTTAAAGGTTATGAAAATAACTTTGCAGTTAGCTCTGCAAAAGCAACTAACTCTAAAACAGTTGCAGTTGAGTTCAGCCAAGAAGTTGGTACTGTACTTGCAAGCAACTTTGTAGTTAAAGAAAAAGATGCTGAAAATACTTTCGAAGTAATTTCTTCTGTATCTGCTTCTGCTAACGAAGTTAAAATCAACCTTATCGATTCTTTGAAAACTGACAAAACTTATGTAGTTGAAGTAAGCGGCATTGCTAACAAAGATGCATCTGCTGTTCTTGAAGATACTACAACTCTTGAATTCACTTATGCAAAAGCTGAAGCTGCTTCTGTATCTTTGAAACAAACAGCTCTAGCATTTGAACAAGAGCTTGGTTTCGTAATTAAAGATGCTGCTGGTAATGATATCACTGCTGACTTCGATATCACTGACACTGATGTAGTTGAACTACAATCTTCTAACACTGATATCATCGCTGTAACTGAAGACAACAAACTTGTTGCTGCTGATTTCGCAGATCCTGATTTCGTTGGTTACTCTGTAGTTAACGTTATCGTTACAGTTGACGCTGAGGAAGAAAAAACAATCGAAACTGGTGCAATTGCTGTTCAAGTTAAAAAATCTGTAGCAGTAATCAACAGCATCGGTAAAGTTTCTCTTGATGAACTTACTAAAGATGCAGTAACATCTCTATTCAAAAGCGAAACTAAAACTCTTCAAGCTGAAGTTTTAGGCGCTGACGGTAAAAAAGTTGATGGTGTTTCACCTACATTCAAGTCTCTTAACCCAACTGTTCTAGTTGTAGATCAAACTTCTGGTGTTGCTACTGGTATCAAAGCTGGTTCTGCAACTGTAGTTGTAACTGCTAACTTTAACGGTAAAACAGTTAACAAATCTGTAGTAATCACTGTTAAAGAAGATCAAAAACTTGCTGGTGTTGAAGTAGATAAATCTTCAATCAAGCTAGTACACGGTTCTGAAATTTCTGCAGAGCTTAAAGTTACTCTTAAAGACCAATATGGTGATGTTTACAAAGGTGAAGATCAAGACTTCACAGTAATTTCTTCTAAAGGTACAGTAGTTGCTGGCTTTGATGCTGACAAAGCTGAATCTGATAAAGTTGCTGTTAACGGCGAACTTAAACTTGAAATTGCTGAACATGCTGGTCAAGAAAAAGATTCTGCTTCTACAGTACTAACTATCCAAGCTGGTAACTTCAAGAAAACTGTAAGTGTTTCTGTAGTAAAAGGTGGAGCACTAGTTGGTTATGCAGTTGAGCTTTCTGCAACTAAAATCGATGCTAACGATCAACGTTCTGACGTCGAGGAAGACGATGCTAACTACTTCAAACATGCAATCAACGATAAAGAAGTTACTGTTAAAGTTTACGCAAAAGACTCTGCTGGTAACTACTTGAATCAAGTTCTAGAAGGATTTGAAGTTAAAACTGTTGGTAACCCTAAAGCAATCGATGTTGAAGGTGACACAGTTGTTGCTCTAGAAAAAGGTACTCAAAAAATCGAAGTGCTTGTAAACAACCTACGTGTTGGCACTTACGAAATCACTGTAGTAGATACAACTGCTACACTTACTAAAGTAGTTCAATCTTCTAATGCAATTACTGTTGACAAAGGCCAAGCTAATATCGAAGCTAAAATCATCGGTACAGTTGAAGATGGCAAACTTGTTGACGGAGCACTAGTTGGTTACGACCAATACGGCGACAAAATTGAAATCACTAACTACGCTATTGTTTCTGCTAATAGCACTGTAGTTGAAATTTCTGATGACAGAACAGTAGCTACTGCTAAAGACAAAGCTGACACAGTAACTCTTACTGTTGTATTTGATGGTCTAAGCGGTTCTGCTTACACTGTATCTGTTAAAGTAAAATAATAATTTACTTGGAAAACTGCTAAGTCTTCGGACTTAGCAGTTTTTTTATTTTCTACGCAACTTTTCCTCTTTATATCTCGTTATATGATGTAGAAGAGGAGGGGTATCGTTGTTAGCTAACAAATTTAGATTATCCAAATACGTCATTATTATGCTTATCTTTAGTTTGGTTTTACAGGGATCACTGGTACTGGACAGGAATACAGTTGCAGCACAGACCCAAGCATCATCGGTGAATTTATCTTCAGGAGTGAATGTATTTTTGTATGATGCACAGATTGTACGTGATGAAACTGGTAAGCTAGCAGTTTTTACGATCGTGTTCGATAACCAATCCAATAACACTGTGAATTTAATTGATTACTGGGCAAGAATGAAAGGAACAAATAATAAGTCCTACGTTACGAAGCTAATTGCTGAGGATAAGGATAAGAAATATGTTATTCCAAAAACAACTACATATATGACATTCTATGCTTATGTAGATGAAAAGGAACAGTTAACGAATCTTAAACTTGATTTAATTAAGTGGGATTTTGGTGTTGGAAACTATGAACGTATTGTTGGCAATGTCAAACCAAGCTCTGATGGGACAACTCCATATAAAGTAGCAAAAGAAATAAATTTTAATAAGACGTTAGTAAATATATTGTTAAGCGGCTATAAGATGTATACAGATAACGAGTATGCATACTTAAGCTTTGATGTTGCTATGCGTAATAAAAGTAATAGTGGTATTGATTTAAGTACATTACAATTTTATATAAGTGATGATAAAGGAACCTTAATTGAGCTAGAAACATCTCCTAAGGAGCTTGCCTTAAAGGCTCAAGAGCGCAAAACATTTATGTTAACAGGTACAGTGAGCAAGTCTTTTGTTAATAGCAATAATTCCATCATCGTTATGCATAAGGATGAAGCCGTAAACCTACCTAAAGCGAAGTTATCATTACCGAAATTGGTTAATACGTCGGTAAATAAAGCAGATGTTGAAACTTCGTACATGATTGATGGTACGAAAATCGGCTTGACGGTGAAGGAAAGCTTATTAAGCTACCCAGATAAAAAAGCAAATTTAGAAACGAAGGTTATTCTTGAAAATAAAAGTAATACAAGAGTGGCAATGCCAAGCTTTGAGTTTTATGTGAAGACAGTGCAAGGTTTTCTATATCCGCTCGTGGCTAAAGAGGCTGAGCAGCAGAGTAATCTATTGCCGAAAATTCCTGTAACGCTGACGCTACAAGGAGAGGTGCCACAGGATATTAAACTAGCGACTAGTCAAATCATCGTATTTGTAAAGAGTGATGAAGCTGGTAAAGCAAACTTCTTAGGCACCTATAAGGTGTTAGCAGGTAAAGCAAGTGAGCCTGAGAAAACGACTGCTTCACGCTCTAAGACCTACAATGATATGTTAATTGAGCAGGTATCGTTACAGCGCACACCTAATGGAATGAATGATCTACTTATTGCTGAGTTTAAAGTGACGAACAAAGGTAAGCAAGGTAAAGGTAAATTAGATTTGACTGGTCAATTTGAGCTCGATGGCGTTAAATTGGCTGCCGATAGCACAACTATTGTAAGCTTGGATAAGCTTGTTGCGGTTTCTCCAGGACAGAGCTACCGTATCATTGCTTATACAGAAATTCCATATGTGCAGGAAGCTAATAAAATTGTTTTCGGTATGTCTGAGAAAACTGAATCAGGGCTTAAAGGGATTCATACTTTCGAAGTATCTTCCGTAAGCAAAGCGCAGCTGCTTGCAAGCAATCAAAACTATACGATTGATACGTTAGGTGCTCGTGGAGAAGTAGCTGTACTCGATTCGTTTATCTACAGCGGCAAACAATCTGATTTATTTGTTGCTAAGCTTCAATACACGAATAAGGAGCAACGTTCAACGATTCCGACTCAGCTTAAAGGCTATATTGAAAATGCGAAGCAGGATCTCGTTGATTTAGAAATTAAAAAATATGAATCTAAGCTGTTGCCAGATGGTAAAGCGATTTTATATGTATCTGCTGTCATTCCGAAAAATTATGATAGTAAGCAAATCGATCTTTATTTTGGAGAAACGTTAGGTGATAATGAAGAGTTATCTCAAATCGTTATCAATCCAGTTTATACTTCTCACTTAATAAGAACTACAGCACCAAAATCCGATTTTACAAATCTACCATTTATGCAATATGACATCTCTCTTTATAATATTGAGGCTGGATATCATAGCTCAGATGGCTGGATGATCGATTCATTAAAATTACAAATGAATTACGATATTAATGTTCGTGAAAATGCTGCAGAGTACACGGATGCAGAGAAGATTATTGTTGAGTTCTCCGATACTAAAGTTCCAGCTGTAGTGTTCTCTAAAACCTATGAGATCGCAGGTTCAGCTGAAGGTGCATTGCAAGTGGGAAAAGGTAAAACATTAGAGTTGACTTATAGCAATGAGCTTCTTCAGACTAGAAACTTTACAGAATTTGATATCAATGTATATGCAGAATATAAAGGATATAAGAAACTAATTGCGAAGAAGACAGTGGAATTTGGCATTATCAATTAAACTCTAGTAATTAACCTCCTAATCTAGTATCGTATAAATATATAGGGAGGAGATGTGAGGGATGAAATTAGCTTCCGCAAAATGGGCCGGGGCAGCTTTACTTTTAGCTACAGGTATTGTTGCTGGAACTGTGTTTGGCAATGCATTAACGGTTGGCACAAGCTCAGTTACTCCAGGAACGGTCAATGATCCGGTTGTTACAAAAAGCTACGTTGACGAACAAATCGCTAAATTAAGCGGGGCAGGCGGCTCCTCAGGGGGGTCAGCATCGCAAGCAACCCTTGAAGTAGTCACAGTACCTGTAGATCGTATATTGATGGTTAATGCAGGCAGTGAAGCTGTTATTCGCATTGGTAAGGCTGTAGCGTATAGCTCTGACAGCAACGGGATTTCAGATGTAACAGCAGGCGAGGATATTAAAAAGGGTTCACCTGTACCAAGCAATCATCTTATATGGTTTCCACGAGATGGACGCGGTATTCAAGCTGCTCCAGATTCAAAAACATCACTAACGGTATTAGTTAAAGGTTCTTATTATCTTGAATAATTAATGTTATGGAATCCGTCATGCAGGTTTTAGTAAATCTGCATGACGGATTTATTTTTTAGGTCAAGTTGCGGGATAAGGAAGAACAGCAAGCTTTAACCATCGTTGTCAATCATTTATCAGGTTATTGCCGTACGTACCAGCCATACTAATATTGCACTTATCACTTAATAATAGGAGGCTGTCACAATGAGTAGAAATAAACAGGTTGTCGTTCCACAATGTAAGGCAGCATTAAATGCAATGAAGTATGAGCTGGCTGCTGAATTAGGTTTGTTTAGTCCGGGAAGTGAGGATTTTAATGCTGAATTTGCTGGAGAGCTGGGATCTTCAGCTGCAACAGGCGGCAGAGTTAACTGGGAAGCCGTAACAACACGTGATGTTGGCTATATTGGCGGTTCAATTACAAAGCGTCTAATTCAACAAGCGGAGCAGGTATTAGGACAAATCTAATACCAAGCTGAGCAAAAAGCGTGAAATTGCAGCATACATTGACTTGTCCAGTGTCTTTCTGTATTATTTTATGTTAGAAGAGTTGTAAATCAACCTTTTCCTACTGGAAAAGGTTAATTTTTTGTTTATAAGATCCGATTCTTATATATAGTAAACATCATATGGGAGGTTGATACGGATGTCGGTAAAAGGACGCCATTTATTTACATCAGAATCAGTAACAGAAGGTCATCCCGATAAGATTTGTGACCAAATTTCTGACGCTGTTTTAGATGCGTTTTTGGAAGCTGATCCTAATGCACGCGTTGCATGCGAGGTTTCAGTAGCTACAGGCTTAGTGCTTGTTATTGGGGAAATAACAAGTAAAGCTGATTATATTGATATATCTGCAATTGCACGTCGCACAATTAAGGAAATTGGTTACACTCGTGCGAAATACGGGTTTGATTCCAGCACATGTGCAGTGTTAACGTCTCTAAATGAACAATCTGCAGATATTGCACAAGGTGTTAATGCGGCATTAGAATCACGTGATGGTAAAGATATCAATCAAGAAAATGAAGATATCGGCGCAGGCGACCAAGGTTTGATGTTTGGTTTTGCAACGAACGAAACTCCCGAGCTTATGCCACTTCCGATAGCGCTATCGCACCGTGTCGCTCGTCGTCTAGCTGAAGTTCGTAAAAACGGTACATTGGATTATCTTCGTCCTGATGGTAAAACACAGGTTACAATCGAATATGTGGATGGCAAGCCTGTACGTGTAGACACCATTGTAGTATCTACACAACATGCTGAAGAAATTACATTAGAACAAATTCAAACTGATGTAATGGAGCATGTGATTAAGCCAGTCGTTCCACAAGAGTGGCTTGATGATCAAACCAAATACTTCATTAACCCAACAGGTCGTTTCGTTATCGGCGGACCTCAAGGTGATGCTGGTCTAACTGGTCGTAAAATCATTGTAGACACCTATGGTGGTTATGCACGCCATGGCGGTGGTGCATTCTCTGGTAAGGATCCAACGAAAGTTGACCGCTCTGCTGCGTATGCTGCACGTTATGTTGCGAAAAATATCGTTGCCGCTGGCCTAGCTGATAAATGTGAAATTCAATTGGCATATGCAATCGGCGTAGCGCAGCCAGTTTCCATTAACGTGGATACGTATGGTACTGGTAAAATTGCAGAAGAGAAGCTAGTTGAGATTATTCGCAATAACTTTGATCTTCGTCCTGCGGGCATTATTAAAATGCTTGATCTTCGTCGTCCGATCTACTCGCAAACAGCTGCGTATGGTCATTTTGGCCGCACAGATATTGATTTGCCATGGGAACGCGTGGACAAGGCTGAAGCATTAAAGCTTGAAGCTGGTCAATAAATCATCATACTGACAGAAACATTATTACCAGATTTTACGTCTAATTAGATGTGAAATCTGGTTTTTTGCTTTTGTTAGGGGTGTAATACTGGAAGACAGCCCTTCACTTTTGTAGGATAAAAGCCGAAAAATAATGTACGAGTGTATTTCAAGGAGTGAATTGGATGCAGGCAAATAGAAGGCTATCTTTAGTTATTGCGATTTTATTAGTTGTACAGCTAGTACTTCCATACAGTAGCTGGCAGCAAAACGTTACAGCAGCAACGTTGGGACCAGTTGTAGTCAGTACGAGCCCAAGTAACGCAGCTACAAACATTGGATTACGACCAACGCTTAGAGTTACGTTCGATGAAAATATTGTCAAGAAGGACAATAGTAAACGAATTTCAATTTATCGTTATTCTGATAATGCGGTTGTCCAATCTCTCCCAATGAGTGATTCCAAGGTAACCATCTCTAATAATGTTTTATCAGCGAGATTAGGATCGGATTTAAGCTTGAGTACAGATTATTATGTACTTATTGATGCGGGTGCTGTTGCAAATGCATCGAATGGTGCATTGTTTGCTGGAATAAGTGACCCGAGTCTTTGGAACTTTAAAACGACAGATGTAATTGACAATGTTAAACCAACGCTTGTAAGCGATGGAGGTCTTTGTCCAGCTACAGGGTCATGCAGCACCTATTTATCGATTACAGACTCGATTACATTTACATTTGACGAACCGGTATATGTTGCAAGCGGAAGCATTACGCTAGTAGGAACTTCAGACAATCGTACAATTCCAGTAACATCTTCCGAAATCACTGGCAGTGGAACTACAGCGATTACGATTACACCGAGCACTCCATTGCGTCCATCGACGTTGTATGCGTTAACGATTACGAGCAGCAATATTACAGATGCATCAGGGAACGCATTTAACGGAGGTAACTGGAGATTCTATACGAATGAAAGTCCGGTTAAGTTAGTGAGCTCTTCTCCGAGCAATGGGGCTACTCAAGTAAATCTATCAAGTAATATTGAATTAGTCTTTGATAAAAATGTTGCAGCAAGTGGCAGCAAACGTGTTCAAATTCGAAATGCAGCTAGCAATGAATTAGTTTTTAATGAATACGCTAATAGTCCACGAATTAGCATTGTTAATAATGTAGTTACGATTGATCCTGCGTCAAATTTTGCTAGAGATTCTTATTTCTATGTAACGATTGAACCAGGTGCATTTTATGCTCACAGTAATCCAGCAGATATTTATTACGGTATTAGTAATGCAACTGAGCTAAGATTTCAGACAGGGGCTGGTAACGACAATACCCCTCCTAGCATTTCAACGTATTTACCTGCAAGAGGTGCAAGCAGTGTAGGAACGACGGAAAAGATTAATTTTACCTTTAATGAGAATGTCTATGTTAAGAATGGCACGGTAGAAATTAGAGAGTACAACTCTGGAACTTTATATCGTTCGATTGATATTACATCAAGCCGAATTACTGGAGGCGGCACTAAGGTCATTACGATTGATCCTCATAGCTCTAAAGGAGAAGGTGCGAAGTCCTTTGCGCTAGGTACACGCTATTATGTAACCATAACGAAGGATGCAATTGTTGATGCAGCAGGCAACGCTTATCCAGGCATAAGCAGTAAATCGACATATTACTTTACTGTAGGTACAACACAAACTGGGCCGCAGCTTGTTTCATTATCACCTGTCAATTTGAGTACGACTGTTCCAACAAACGCAGTGTTCAAATTAACATTTGATAAGCCTGTTGTTGTCGATCCATTAAGCGATAAAGTAACAATTACGAATATTAAAAATGCTGCTAGTAGCATAACGGGAACGCTGCGCTCTAGCTCAAGCGATAACAAAGTTATTGAGATCACGCCAGATGAGACTTTACTTGGGAATAATGATTACTATATCAATGTCGAAAACAATTCGATTTTCGATTTAGGCGGCAATTATTTTGTAGGTATTAAAAACGAGCATCAATGGCGATTTAAAACACTAGGTGGCGATGTTTCGCCTCCAGTAATGGTGAAAACCGAGGTAAGTGGCAACGTCGTTCGACTTGTATACAATGAACTGCTAAATGAAAATGTCGTTCCTTCCCCAGCACAATTTTACGTAACGGTGGGAGGCAATGCGAGAAATGTCAGCAGTGTAAAAATTACAGGTAATGTTGTGTTTGTCACACTTGCTTCTGCTGTAAGCAGCAACCAGCAAGTACTGATCTCGTACACAAGAGGAACGGTTAGTCAAATTCAAGATATCACTGGCAATATAGGAGCTAGCTTTTCTAATATAGCTGCCGTTAACGGGTTTACGGAATCCAATCCGGTTATCAAATCAAGCAGCTTTAACGGTAGTACGATTACGTTAACATTTAGCGAGAACTTAGATACTTTACACAGCTTGGCGTTCACTCAATTTACGGTTACTGTAAATGGCAAGGCGAATACAATCAATCGTATCTCGCAAAGTAATAATAGCCTTGTATTAACAGTAAGCAGTAGTATGACGTCAAAAGATACAGTGGTAGTCAATTATTCTCCAGGTCTATATCCTATTTTAGGCTTGTCTAACAATAAAGTAGCAGCATTTAATCATACAGTAGGCACGGGCACTAGCACTGGTGGTAGTGGCGGAAATAACACGGTAACAGGAGCGCCAACGTTACAGTACATCGCTTTGTCAGGCGAGAACTTATTGTTAAAGTACAATGAAAGCTTATATTCATCTTCAACTCCAGAAACGTATCAATACTTTGTTCAAATCAATGGAAAAGCGGCGACAATACGTTCTGTATTAATTAGCGGAGATACAGTGCTTCTCAATATTACAGATAGTATGAAAAGCAGCGATGCCATTTATGTAACTTATTACGGAACGACCACGACGTTACTAGATCGTGATTATAATGCAGCAGCATCCTTCGCTAGTAAGTTAGTTACAGGTCCGACTGGAGGATCCGATGAAGAGGAAGAGGAAACTGGTGAGGTTTCTGTCCAAGGTGCCATTTTAAGAGGAGATACATTAACGATTAATTTCTCAGGAAAGCTGGATGCAGGTTCTGTGCCTAGCACAAGCAGCTTCCTAGTCATTGTTGCTGACAATTCAAGAGTTATTTCTAATGTATCCATCAATGGCTCTCAAGCCATCTTAAAATTAAGCAGCCCAGCCAAAGTCGGCGAATATGCTACCGTATCTTATTTTAATACTGGCGGAACGTTGCGCAGCTCATCTGGCACGACGATCAATGTTTTTACAAATTTATCGGTAGCGAATCAGACAACATTAGCGGACTCTCTATCTACAGATTATGCTGAAGCGGCAAATGGATTAATTATTAAACCATCGGCAAGTATTCAAAGCTCTGATGTATCGCCAGGTGGATATTCAGTAAATCGTTATACAATTAATAATGAAAAACTGAATACGGCAATTTCAACTTTGTCTGATGCACAAATGAAGAATGCAAAAATTATATTCGAGGTGCCGGCTAGTGAGCGTGCAGCTATTGTCGTTTACCCAGTAGCATCGTTAGATTATGCTTTACGTAAAGGTGATTTCACGTTAGTTGTTAAGCATGGAACGAAAACGTATGAGCTTCCTATTTCGGCGATTGATATAACAGCGGCAACGAAAGCTCTTAGCGGAAACTCTTCGACGAACCAAGTGAAGCTGGTTATCGAAGAAGGGCAAACGCCTGCAACAAGCTCGTTGGTGACAGCGATCAATCGTAGTGGTGCGACATTGTTGGAAGGACCATTCTACTATGATACGTTAGTTGTTAATGGCACGCGTTCAGAATCTGCCAAAATTAAAGGCAACCTAAAACGTACGATCCAGACGAATCGTTCTTTAACCAATAGCAGTACAGCTGTTGTATTCTATGATTCGGTGGTTGGTCAAATCTCTTATGTACCAACAACCTTTAGTAAGTCAGGGTCTACAACTACAGTAGAATTTAATCGTTCAGGCAATAGTGCGTACGCACTCGTTTCAAGCAATAAGTCATTCAGCGACTCAGCAAACCATTGGGGCTTAAGCTCAATCTCTACGATGACACGCAAATTTATCGCGGATGGGCATAGTGGAACAAACTTCAATCCAAAAACAAAAATTACTCGTGGCGAATTCGCTACGTATATCGTACGTGGTTTAGGTTTAAGTGCTGATAAAGATGCGGCTAAGCAGTTCAAGGATGTAAATAGTAATTCAGTAATGGGAGGTTATATTGGAGCAGCAGCGAAGTCTGGCATCGTTTCAGGTGTTTCGAATGATTCCTTCGCTCCGAATAACTACATTACACGTCAGGATATGGCATTAATGATGATTCGTGCAGCCAATTACGTCGGCTTGAACACAAAGCTTTCAGGAACTGAGGATTCCGTGTTAGCTGGTTTCAAAGACAAGGCGTCCGTTAGTCCATATGCTAAGTCAGGGCTTGCGCAAGCAATCCAGCTAGGCATTATATCTGGAACAACGAATACTACATTATCGCCGAAAGACAATGCAGAACGAGTACAAGGCATTATTATGATTCAACGTCTGCTAGAGCAAGCGGGTTATTTGCAAAAATAGCCCGTAAAGCGGGGCTGAACAACTTATTTACTTAAGACAAGTGGCCAGACTACAATATAGTCTGGTCTATTTTTTTGCGCCCAGACAATTTAAATGCTAGATTCGGGCAACTTTCTAGTAATTGTTGTAGTCTAATATTATATAGATAGAAAAGTAGGGAGAGAAAATAATGCAACGCTACACATTAAAGCACTTTATTTCGAAGAAGAAAGCAATGATTTTGTTGCTGTCCGGCGCTTTAGTAATTACACCTTTACAATATTTATTGCCAAATACTAAGTATGCTCAATTAAGCTCAGCCTATGCAGCTACAGCAGAAGCTAGTAAACTCGCACTTAAAGGAGAAAGCATTATATCTTCTGGCGTATTACGCAAAGATTATACTTTTTCTACGGTTCGTGGTACGAAGCAGGTATCGACCGCTGTTCATGTTGTAGAGGTCGATCTGTCTAATCCATATATTTCGCTACAAGCGATTAGTGGTAAAAATGGTGAGGTTGGAACTCGAACAAATATTATGACAATGGCAAGCAATGCTGGAGCAATTGCTGCAATTAATGGTGATGTATTTAATATGGGCTTAGAGGGTGCGCCATTAGGCTCTCATATTACGTTTGGTACGCTAAAGGTAAGTCCATCTCTATTAAAAGGGATGTATGCATTTGGTGTTACCAAGGATAAACAGCCTAAAATCGATGCGTATACGTTCCAAGGTAAAGTTACAGCGAGTAATGGGAGTAGTTTTGATTTGTCTGGGATTAATCAATCTTCGTACAGCTCCGATGTGACAGGGGAGGCGTATAGCCATTATAACAAGCTGTTTATTTATACAAGTGCATGGGGCGGTGCAGAGCGTCCTAAAAAATCTAGCACGACACCTACTGAGGTATTAGTCGTTGATGATGTTGTCCAGCAGATTGCGGAAAATAGCGTCATTACGGGAGCCATTCCAGAGAACGGCTATGTCTTGCGCGGACATAAGGATGCAGCTAAATTTCTGCTTGGCTTGAAGGTCGGAGATACCGTTCATGCTGACTACTCGCTTGTATCGCAAACAACAAAGCAAGCTGTTGATCCTGCATCGTTTGAAATGATGGTAAGCGGGCATACGTTGCTTGTGGAAAACGGCAAGGCATCAAGCTTTTCACGAGATATTACAGGTGTAAGCGGTAGCTCCTATACGTCACGTACTGCAATTGGTTATTCCGCAGATGGTAAGAAGGTATATATGGTTACAGCAGAGCGCTCAGGTGGTAATACTGGATTAAGCTTAAAGGAACTACAAACAGTTATGGTGAAGCTTGGCGCTCACAAAGCGGTCAATCTTGACGGTGGCGGCTCGACGACGATGGTAGAGCGAAAGCTTGGATATACAACATTATCGCTAGCGCATGCGACGCAAGAAAGCTCATTGCGTGCTGTAGCGAACGGTATTGGCGTGTACACATCTGCACCTCAAGGTAATTTGCACGGCTTAATCGTAACGGGTACCAAGAAGATGCTAGTTGGTCAAACAGCTACATTTAATTTGCGCGGTTATGATAAATATTATAATCCAGTAGAGATTAGCGATACGCCAACTTGGAAAAGCGCCAACGGTAGCGGATCATTCTCGGGAAATGTATTTACAGCTAAAGCAGCTGGAACTGCAACGATAACAGCGACAGCTGGCTCGGCATCGGCTACAGAAACCTTTGAAATTGTTGGTAGTGATCAAATGAAATCACTTGTCTCGCAAAGCGGTGTAGGCTCTTTATCTGCGGGGGCACAGCTACCTGTAACGCTAAAGGCGACACTACACAACGGTGACCAATACACGTTGAATGGCAATCTTTTGTCATGGGAATTTATCGGATTCAATGGTACATTTAAAAATGGAACGATCACTGTAAACAGTGTTGATAAAAATGTAAGCACGGCATATGCCGTAGTACGATACGGTGATCTAGCAACGATGATCCCGTTTAGTAATGAAACAGCGACTAAGGTTGTAGAGAACTTTAATAATGTAGGCTATAGCATTAATAGTCAGGTAACGCCTGCTGGCGTAACAAAGGGTAGCGCAAAGTTGGTAGCAGGAGCATCATCAAGCTCTTCAGATAAAGCGTTGCAAATCACGTATGATTTTACCCAAGGTACTGGAACGAAAGCATCCTATGCTAAGCTTGGTGAGGCTGGCCGCACGTTAATGGCAGGAATAAGCGGATTAAGTCTTGATATTGAAGGCGACGGTAGCGGTAACTGGCTGCGTGCAGAGTTAATTGATGAAAGTAATACGATTCATTATGTCGATTTAGCAAAGTCGGTAAATTGGAAAGGCTGGAAAAACGTTAAGGTAGACGTGGATAGCAGTGCAATGAAAGGGAATGTAAAGCTAAGACGTATTTATGTCGTCACGCTTGATTCCACGAAATCTGGAGTTGCTCCAACAGGTCAAATTACGGTAGATAATATCGTTCAATATGGCAAAGGTGCAGGCACTGCAGCTACTAGCAAAAATGTTATTAAATTGACACTTAACAGTAAGAAAGCAACGGTGAATGATAAGCCAGTTACGTTAGAGGTAGCTCCAACGTTGAAAGAGGATTACTCTTACTTGCCGGTACGATTTATTGCAGAACAATTAGGAGCAACTGTAAAGTATAAGCAAGAAACAGAAACGGTAACGGTATTAAGCGGTGATAAAATATTAGAAATGAAACTGGGCCAGAAGCAATACACGCTCAATGGGGTTCGCTATGAAGCTGAGGTAGCGCCGTTTATTCAGCATAATAGAACACTAATTCCTGTTCGTTTATTTTCTGAAAAGCTAGGGTTTAAAGTTACTTATAAACATTCAGAACAAAGTATAACCATACAGTAACTCGCTATGGATGTTTCAGTAATTATGATATAATTATAGGAAGAAGTATAGGCAAAGGAGATATACATCGGTGGATCACCTGTCAGTTGATATTAATCGCATATTTACGAATACGATACAAGTGATGGAAGAAAGCAAGTATCAAATTTACGAGGTATGCGAGTCAGCTCGTAATGAGCGTACCCTCCTGGAAAAAGAGCTTGAGCAGGTTATGAAAGAAACGCTTCAAGTTATTGAACAGGTTGACAAGCATGAGCTGGAATATCGGTATGCGAGAATCAGGCTTACAGAGGTTAGTCGTGATTTCAATAGATTTGGAGAACACGACATTAAAAAAGCATATGAAAAAGCTACATTGATTCAGCTTCAGCTCGCCACATCAAGAGAACAGGAAAAACATTTAAAATTACGCCGTGATGATCTTCAGATACGTATTAGAAATGTCGAAAAAAATATTGAGCGCGCTGAAAGTATCGCGTCACAAATGAATGTCGTCTTAGAATACCTATCCGGTGATGTCGATAATGTAACACGTATATTGGAATCTGCAAAAACAAGGCAGCAATTAGGTTTGAAAATTATATTAGCACAAGAAGAAGAAAGAAAGCGTATTGCTAGGGAAATACATGATGGTCCTGCACAATCGATGGCGAATCTTGTATTGCGTACTGAAATTGCTGAGCGAATCGCAGCAAAGCAGGACTATGCAGCAGTGCAGGTGGAGCTTTCTGATTTGAAAGGACAAGTCCGAACAGGGCTTGAGGAAATACGTAAAATCATTTTTAATTTGCGTCCAATGGCTTTAGATGATTTAGGATTAATTCCGACTTTACGAAAGCTTTCGCAAGATTTTGAAGACCGAGTGAAAATTCACACGGTTTTTGAAGTACAAGGCAAAGAGATTCGCTTGAGCTCTTCTATGGAAGCGGCTATCTATCGTTTAGTTCAAGAGGCACTAACCAATGTACAGAAGCATGCAGTTGCTTCGCGAGTTTTGGTGCACGTAAGCTTTTCTGCTGGTAAGCTGGAGATTACGATTAAGGATAATGGTAGAGGATTTTCACGCCCACCTAATCAGGATGATCAGTCTCACTACGGCATTATCGGAATGTATGAACGTGTACAGTTGCTAGAGGGGGCCATCGATATTCAATCTGGACCCGAAAAAGGAACGGAAATAAAAATTATTATACCAATCAAAAATAGCTAAGAAAGGAGTAAATGGTGATATGAACAAGGGAGAAGGTAGCAGCACAACAGCAGGAGCGATTAAAATTTTGCTTGCAGATGATCATCAATTATTTCGCGAGGGCTTAAAGCGCATTCTGAATATGGAAGCTGATCTTGAGGTCATCGGCGAATGTGGAGATGGAATCCAAGTGCTTGAATTCTGTAATCACACACTACCTGATATTGTGTTAATGGATATTAATATGCCTATCGAGACAGGAGTCGTGACAACGGAGCGTTTAAGAGATTTATTTCCTGACGTGAAGGTTATTATTCTGTCTATTCATGACGATGAAAGCTATGTATTCGAATCGCTACGTAAAGGCGCAACAGGCTACTTACTAAAAGACATGGAGGCAGAAGCTTTAATTAATGCAATCCGTGCTGTTTCGCAAGGGCATTCTTATATTCATCCTAAAGTGACTGGCAAGCTCATTAACCAATTGCGTCGCATGACGTACTTGGATGAAATTGGTGTATCAACTGCGCAATCATTAGAAATTGGAGCTACCTACATTCCGCTTGAAGAAAGCCCGTTGACGCGTCGCGAGGCTGAAGTATTACGTTTAATGGCAGAAGGTAAAAGCAACAAAATGATTGGTGAGCATTTATTTATTAGTGAAAAAACAGTTAAGAACCATGTAAGTAGTATTTTGCAGAAAATGGAAGTGGATGATCGCACGCAGGCTGTTATCAATTCCATCAAATTTGGCTGGGTTACATTGTAGAACCTTCAACGTGCGTTTGGGATTCAAACGCTTTAATATTTACGGATTAATGGTTATGTTATATCTATTCTTCGAATAAGATACGACATAACCATTTTTGCGTCTATTGACCTAAGGTGTCACCATGATTAAGTAGTGCATACAATATGCAAAGAGGAGGTAATGACGATGGTAAGTCTTCTACTTTTTGTTATTGGATGCTACGTACTGACAGCACTTTTTGTTCATTTGTATTATTGGATATGTCGGCATCGACAAGTTGAAAAGCATTACGTATTGCTAGCCGAGAAACCCTATGAGCAAATGGAATGGATTATTCGTTCCATGTATTCTTTTTCTAGGTGGATGGGTATTCCAGTTCAAGTAACCATTGTTCCATCTTATGATAGCAATGATCTTTCTTATATGGTTGATCGTTGGAGCCATCAATGCTTCCCTATTCAAGTTGAGCAACAACTAGCAGCACCTGACCATGCGATTGTGATAGATCTTAATAAGGAGCATGACTTGTGCAAGCTTCCTTTCTAGTTTATACTACCCCTATAATGAAAGCGTGAAGCACACGATTCGATTGAACAATCGAGCGTGTGCTTTTTTGCGTGGGTTAATTATACTATGAACGGAGGAACGAGAGATGTATTGTAAAATTGCGCTTATCGAAAATGGCTCCTACATTCATGCAGTGCTGCTTCCCGAGGAAAAAAAGAATAAAGAGGATTGGCAGCAATGGGCGACATCCCTAACCCAAGATGAGGCGCTGTATATCGGTAATGTACGATTATCGCTTGCCATAGGGGATTGGCTTTATCGACAGCTACAGCTATGGTGCAATAAAAATGGGCGAAGTGTATCGATTGAACAGCTTCAGAAGACGGTTCCTGCTGCTTTAGCTTCAGTAGGCATTAGCAATACTTTTGATTGGATTAAAATTGAATCTCTTAGTGTACATGCTAGGGGGAATCATCCTCGACCAATGAAAGTGCGGTCACAAGTATTGCAATGGCTTCAAGGTAGAAAGCTGCTTTATGATGAGTGGCTTGGGCTTGTTCAAGACCGACTTCATGCAAGTGTTATAGGAGATGCTGATGCCCCTACGAATAGTGCTCAGTTCGATCCTATTAGTGAAGATGAACTGCTACAGGCTTGGCGATGGCTATTAGTACATGGTCATGTACAGCTACGAAGTGCTGTGGAGTGGCTAGATCCATGGAAAGGTAAAGCCGAGCTTCGCTGCTTACGTTGCTATGAAAGTAATCTGATACGCGCTAGCGGGAATTGTCGTTATTGCGGTGAACATTGCTACTATTGCGGATCATGCTTGCAGCTAGGGAGATCACGTACTTGCGCTGCACTTCTAATTGGACACTATCACTCACCAGTAATAAGGCATACTAACTATGCGGAACTGGCTCCCAATCAACTATTGCAGCTAGAGAGGTTTTCATTAAGCGATGCACAGCAAATGGCAACGACCCATGCGTTAAGCTTCATGTATAAGACGTTAGTTCAGCAGGCTGATCAACAACATAAACAGCAAAATCATGCGCCAACTAATCCGCTTGCCTCACAGTTTTTGTTATGGGCAGTAACGGGAGCGGGTAAAACAGAAATGATCTTTCCGCTAGTTGCCTATATGATCGCCCTTGGAGGGAGAGTGTTACTCGCCACACCTCGAAGAGATGTCGTGCTAGAGCTCTCGCCCCGTCTACATAAAGCTTTTCCTGAGCTTTCAATTGTGACACTTTACGGTGGAAGTCAGGAACGCTGGCAATATGGCCAGCTTGTGCTTGCAACGACTCATCAGCTCATGCGATATCAGCATGGATTCGATCTAGTCATTATCGATGAGCTTGATGCTTTTCCGTATCACGGCGATCAGCGGCTTTATCGCGTCGCAGCAGAAGCTCGTACTCCTCGTGGCATGACCATCCTTCTGTCAGCAACACCACCATCCTATTTGCAAAATGAGATTAAAAGAGGCAAGCTAGCACATATTAAGCTGCCCGTTCGTTATCATCGCCATCCCTTACCTGTTCCTATACGATTAAAGGTTCCGTTAATTGTAGATCAGCTACGCTCAGGTACAATTCCTCGCTTGCTTCTACATGCTATTCAGCAATCATTGGCGGATGGAGCGCAGCTCTTTATTTTTCTCCAGCGTATTGTACATACAGAAGCCTACGCTAAGCTATTGCGGCTTTCATTTCCACACATTCAGATTGAAGCCACTTCTTCACAAGATCCAATGCGTAGCGAAAAAGTGACGCTGTTTCGTCAAAGGGAAATTCGAATATTGGTGACAACGACGATTCTTGAAAGAGGGGTTACTGTCCCGCGCAGTCATGTTTATATATGTGATGCTGAGGCAGAGCTGTTTGATGAGGCTTCACTTGTTCAAATGGCAGGGCGTGCAGGACGTTCTAGTGATGCTCCTAACGGGGCTGTTTATTTTCTATCGCAGCAATGGAGTACGGAGCAGAAACGAGCAATAAAGCAAATTAAAAGCATGAACAAGCTAGCGATGCAGCAAGGCTATTTATTGCCTCAGTACCAGGAACAGACAACAATGAAAGGAGTTAAACGATGATGTTGAATATAGGTTGGACAAGCTGGCTGAATGTGTTGCTGCCCTATCGAGCGCCTTGTTTGATTTGCTCAGGCCCCATACTGACAAATGCGCCTTACCACAGCAACGAGCATTGGTTATCGAAGCTGAAGTTAGAACGGCAACTGTGTGGTCAATGTATTAAAGAAATTGCATGGATCGATAAAGTGATGTGTGCACGCTGCGGACGTAGCGAACGTTGTCCTGATTGTAATAGAAGGGAAACATTAGCGCTTTGGTTTAATCGAAGCGCAGTACGTTACAACGAACAGATGAAGCAGTGGTTGCATCGCTATAAATTTCAAGGGGATGAACGATTGGCAGGCATATTAGGGGTGATGCTTATGCCTGCAATGGAGCAGGTTAGCTTACAGCTCATTAAGCATTATGGATTGGAAGCAGCGTGGAGGTGCAGTCGCAAGCTTCCAGCAGCATGGCTACAGCGTAGCAGTGAATACCACTGGGATGCGGTAGCAGCGGTGCCATTAAGCGAACAACGTTATCGAGAGCGAGGCTTCAATCAAGCTGAACGATTAGCTAACGTTATTAGTAAGGTCTATTCTATTCCTTACTACAGCTTGCTTTACCGAACACACCATAGTACGATTAGGCATAGCCATCAAGGGCGTCAGGCAAGAGTAATGGAAAGTAAAGAGCAGTATAGCTGTCAAATTGACTGCTGGCATCGTTGGTTTAAAGAGAAGCGGGATATGATCACTAATAAGGAAAAACTGCATATTTTGCTAGTAGATGATGTGTATACAACAGGGAGTACCTTGAATGCCTGTGCAGAAGCATTAATAAAAATAAGCCCTCTACCATTAGTTGTAGCCAGCGTGACTTGGGCAAGGTCTTAAATTTTTTGTTATGAATTATTTTCCGCTAATGAAAACGTTACGATTTTACGATAAACTATATATAAGAAGAAGTTGCAAGAAAAGGAGGAATTGAAATGAATTTAGGCAATTGTCCTCGCTGTGGTAAGCTTTTTGCAAAAGGCATTCGTGATGTATGCCCTGCCTGTGTACGTGAAATAGATAAACAATATGAATTATGCGCCCAATATTTACGTGAAAATAAAGGAGCTTCCATCGTAGAATTGTCCGAGGCTACAGAAGTATCAATTAAGCAAATTACGAAGTTTATACGTGAGGGTCGTATCTCGTTAATGGATGCGCCAAATTTATCCTATCCATGTGAGTCCTGCGGCGTACTGATCCAGACGAATAACCTGTGTGATAGCTGTAGAAAGCGATTAATTAACGGTTCGAAAAATCTGTTCTATGAAGAAGAGCATCAAAAAAAGATTAAAGCAGAGCAATTAAATGAAGTTTATAAGGGAATAAAACAATATAAAGATCGCACTTGATCCATATTCGCTATAAATAATAACTTAAATTAAGCCGATAATACTATTAGTAGTTATCGGCTTTTTAGTATTGAAACAATGAGGTGAGCGATATGAAAATTAATGATATAAATCGAGTTACAAGTTTAAGCAAGAGCTACCAAAACCAAATAGAGCAACGTCAACTAAGCTCAAAGGCATCTAAAAAGGATGAAGTGCAAATTTCTCAAGCTGCACAAGAGCTATTAGAAAGCAGTCGTGCTGAAAGCTCTGAGCGTACTGAGCATATCAAAGCATTAAAGCAAGCAGTTCAAACTGGCACATATCAAGTTGAAGCTGGGAAGCTTGCAGAGAAGTTGCTTCCTTTTTTCAAATCTTAGTGTAGTGGAGGCCTAAAATGGAACAGTCCACGTTTTCATTACTGATACAACAGTTAAAGCAACTGCTGCTCATTTACCGGGCGTTGTTTACATTGGCAGATGAAAAAAAAGCTGCAATCATCAACAATGATATTGATCGAATCAATATGATTACGATGAAGGAAACGAAGGCGATGAAGTCAGTTCCAGAACTAGAAAGCGGGATCCGGTCTCTGTTAACTAAGCTGCAACGTGAGCTTGGATTTAGACCAAAGCTGAAGATGACCCTGCTAGAAATGGTGCAGTTATTGACAGACCCCGAGCAGAAGACGGAATTAGCAGAGGCGCAACAGCAGATAGCTCAAATCGCAGATAAATTAAAGCAGGCAAATGCCCATAATCAAGAGCTAATTAAGCTTTCGTTAGAGTATGTTAACTTTTCATTAGATGTCATTTGTGGTCCACCAGAAGATGAAGTAACGTACAAGAGACCAACCCAAAGTTATGATACGCAGAAACGAACTGGAATATATGATCGAAGAATGTAATAGCACCGATAAAAGTTGGAGGAGGTAAGCAATGGTTTCGACATTTCATGGATTAGAAACAAGTAAGCGTTCGATTTTAACGCAAGCGACAGCACTTCATACGGTAGGTAACAATATTTCTAACGCAGCAACAGAAGGATACAGCAGACAAAGGGTTAATTTGAAAAGTGCTGATCCTGTATATGTACCTGGCTTTACTCGTTTAAATACACCAGGGCAGATTGGTACAGGTGTAGAATACAGCAGCGTTACACGCGTACGTGATAGCTATTTAGATATGCAGTATCGCCGTGAAAATCAAGATCTAGGCCATTTTACAGTTGTTAATGCAACGATGGAATCCATACAGACGATTATAAATGAACCGTCTGATAGTGGATTGAGCGCAGTTATGAATAATTTTTGGAATTCACTTGAGGTATTAAATCGTGATCCAAACCTATTGAGTGCGCGCGTTGATTTTATTGGCAATGCAAAAAACCTAGTAGATACATTTAATAAAATTGGAACATCGTTAACGACATTAGAAAATGATATCGATAGCAATGTTGAGATTAAGCTGAATGAAGCCAACAGCTTGTTAGAAGCTATCGCAGAAATGAACGAAGTTATTCGTAAAACTGAGGTTCTAGGTGACAATGCAAACGATTATCGCGACCAACGCGACTTGTTAGTCGATCAATTATCTAAGTTGGTTGATGTTCAGTATACAGAGGACGTAAACGGCATGATGAATATTTTCGTTGGCGGAGCACAGGTAGTGGCAGGTAACGAAGCGACACCTATTGCGGGTCCAGATACGGTTACTGGAGGCGAGGTTTCTGGATATGCGAAAGCGAAAGAAGAAATCGAGCTAGTTCGTAGTCAGCTTAATGCGCTAGTCGATACTTTCGTTCGTGGAGAAATCGACATTACAATGCCGAACGGCTATCGCACTTCAACTATTATGGTTGCGGAAAATGATGTACAAGTCACCGATGCTAACGGTGTTGTAACAAACTACGCAGCAGGAACATCGATACCTGCAGGCTCCAACATTACCTCAAGCGTAACATTTAAAGTGAATGGATTTAATGGAGTACATCAGCTGGGCTATTCAATTAATACGCCACCAGAAACAGGACTTTCATTCTTTGTATCATCAGATAACAGTGTTCCATTCACGATTAATAATATAGCTGTTAATGGTGATATTCTTGCTGACACCAATAAGGTTGCAGCTTCAGGACAATATACCATGAATGGCACAGCTATGGAAACGGTCAAAGGCAATAGCGGTGTTGCTTTAGCATTAGCTATGCTGCGTGATGCGAAGTTTACTTTCCCGTCAACGATGACTGCACTTTCTTCAGGTACAACGGATGATTATTTCCGTGCATTTGTTAGTGATCTTGGTACACGCTCGCAAATTGCTTTGACTGGTCTTGATCGAAGCAAAAACATGGTAGACAACGTAGAAATTCGCAGACAGTCAGTAAGTGGCGTCAGTATTGACGAAGAACTGACGGAGATGCTTCGTTTCCAGCACGCATATAATGCGGCTGCACGTAATTTGACTGCCGTTGACGAAATGCTTGATCGCATCATTAATGGTATGGGTACAGTCGGTCGATAGGAGGTTGAGGTTAACCAATGAGAATTACAAGTGTTATGAAAAATACGCAGCTGTTGCGTAACTTACGTAATAACAATACGGAGATGCTGGATTGGCAGAATAAGCTATCAACTGGACAAAAAATTAGTAAGCCGAGTGATGATCCTGTTGGTGTTGGTTATCAGATGCGCTATACGACAGAGCTTGCCCGTAATGAGCAATATTTAGCCAATGCGAAAACGGGTTATGGTTGGTTAAGTCAGACCGACTCTGTATTACAGCAAGCAAATAGTATCTTACAACGTTTAAATACACTAACGAATCAGGCAGCAAACGGCACGGTAACACCAGAAGTACGTGAGCAAATTCGACTAGAGGTGCTGCAGCTTCGTGAGCAAATGGTAACTGTAGGTAATAGTACGTATGACGGTCGACATATCTTTAACGGTCAGATGACAGATGTTCGTCCATACAATAGCGATACAGCAGCTGATGATGTTACGGATAGTGGAGTTTATTACTTGAGTGTAAGCCCTTCTGTTCAAGTTGCTGTCAGCTTGACAGGTGCTCAAGTATTCGGAGAGCCTGGTGCAGACGATAATATTTTTAAGTTGTTTGATGATATTGCACAGCAATTAGAAGACGATGATCAGGATGCTATATCTGGTAGCTTAGACAAGATAATGGCTGGTATTGATAAAATAAATTTAAACCTAGCGGAAACAGGTGCTCGTATGAATCGTTTCGAGCTTGTGGAAAGCAGAATTGGTGATGAAAAGGTAAGCTTGACAACGCTGCGCTCTTCTGTAGCTGATGTCGATATGGCCGATGCAATTGTACAATTACAGCTACAACAAAACGTATTGCAGGCATCTTTATCAATGGGAGCGAAGATTTCGCAAATGTCACTGCTTGATTATATTCGTTAATAAACGATAGGAATGGAGAGTTTGAGATGGGAGAAAATACTGTGACAGTGATACACAGTCAATTGTATGGTGAGCTACGACCGGAGAAGCATCAAATTTATCAATTTCAACAAGGGATCGTCGGGTTTTCCCATCTGAATCAATTTGCTCTCTTGCCTTATGAGGACTCACAGCTATTTATATTACAGGCATTTGAAGAGGAGCTTAGCTTATTGCTTCTTCCGGCATCAATGTGCGGTAATGTAGAAGGCTTTCATATTGACGAAGAAGTAGTCACCGCGCTTGAAATAGAAAGTGTCGAAGAAGTTATTGCATTTTATATTATACGATTTATAGATGATGTACCTTTTGTGAATGTGAAGGCGCCAATTTTAATTGTGCCAAACAAACAGAAAGGATGCCAATACGTATTGACCAATGATTCTGTAAGTGTGCGCGAGCGTCTAATACTGGCAGGTGACGAAGATGCTCGTTCTTAAAAGAAAAGTTGGAGAAGTTGTTCGAATTGGCAACGACATCGAGGTTCATGTGTTAGCTGTTGAAGGAGATGTCATAAAATTAGGTTTTGAAGCCCCAAAGCAGGTGCAAATATTGCGCTCAGAGGTATATGAAGCGATTAAGGCTGAAAATATGCAATCCACAATTCCAAGCGGCAAGGATGCCAAGGAATGGATTAAGCATTTGAAAAAGAAGTGACCATTACACAATAAGGGAGGAATTAACGTGTTCGATTCAATCAATCGTATGGAAGGAACCTCAATTGATTGGAGTCAACTGTCAGGCATTAAGAAGGCTAGTCAACAGGAAGACAATCTGACTGCAACAGCAACATCGTATCCACATAATCGTTCTGAGCAAGGACTATTACCAGGTGAGGATGGCAAGGAGAAGTTATATAAGGAGCTAGAAAAGGCTAATAGTCATTTCCAAGCATTAAATCATTCAATGAGAATGAAATATAACGAGGATGCTGGGCAGTTTTATGTGGAAGTAGTTGATTCTCGCACACGTGAAGTACTAGATAGCATTCCTGCTGATTATGTATTAGAGTTAGCAGCAAAGCTTAAAGATATGGTCGGATTTTTTATCGATGAGAAGCGATAATGAGGGGATAAGGAGGGAATTATATGTCTTTTAGTTTACAAGGGTTAGCATCTGGTATGGACACGTCAGAAATTATTAAAGCGTTAATGGACGTTGAACGTGTTCCGTATAAGACGTTGGAAACGAAAAAATCAACGCTTGAACAACAACAGTCGGTATTTCGTCAGCTAAATACGAAGCTAGTTACATTTAACCTAGCAGCTTCGGAAATGCGCTATGAATCTACCTTTAATAAGAATAATGCGACCACATCAAAAAGCGGAGTATTAACAGCATCTGCAACTGATGCGGCGTCTAAAGGTACGTATGAGATAGAGGTAACTAAGCTTGCTAAAAATCAAGTTACTGGCTTAACGGGCATTAAGTTTGGTGGTGCAGCTGATACCTCGATTGAGCAATATGGTGAGGCCACTTTCATCATGGAAGGGAAAAGTGGTAAACTTGAAGATAGAATTGTCATTAATCTTGCTGAGATAACAGGTGATGATAAATCTAATAAAAAGGCAATGGAAGCTTTAGTTAAAGAAATCAACTCCAAATCTTCTGAATACGGAGCGAAAGCTAGCTTAATCAATGCGGATGGAAAAGGCGGATACACATTAAGTATTACCTCAACGACCGCAGATAGAGATGTTAGTTTTTCATTTACTAATGTTAAGAATGCTCCTGAGATTATTAGAGATGGTCAAGACCCAATACCGGCTGAAACAAAACTAAGCGGAGAATTTCAAGCAGCTCAGCTAGCACAGTTAAAAGTCAACGGAGTTGAGGTTACACGTGGTTCTAACGAGATCAAGGATCTTATTGCTGGCGTAACGTTAAATCTTACATCAGAAGATAAAACAACATTAAACGTTAAACGCGATACTGATGCAGCTGTAACATCAGCTGAAAATTTCGTAAATGCCTTCAATGATGTTATCGAGATGATTAACAAAAATTTGGCTAAGCCAGAGGAAAAAGATTTAACGAATCCGCTACAAGGCGACTCTTTGCTTCGTACAATTAAGGACTCGCTTTATAGTTCGTTTAATGCAGTTATTTCTAACGATGGAACTGGAAGAGCGGGAGTATTGGAGCAGATCGGTCTTAGCATCGATAAAAATGTTACGTCTAGCAGCCAACGTACTGGTAAAATTACGTTCGATAAAGCGACGTTTACAGCAGCACTAAATGAAAATGCTGATCGAGTAGCGAAAATGTTTATCAATCGAGCAGACGAAATTTATGAGACGGTTCGAAAGGGCTTCTCAGGTACAAACGGAATGATTGGTTCACGAATTTCAGGCTACGATAATCAGATTAAAATGGTTGATGATCGCTTGGAAACAATGGAACGGTCCCTTCAAGCTAAAGAGGAGCGTTTAAAATCGCAATTCAATAGTATGGAAGTTATGATGTCATCGCTTAATAGCACATCTAGCTGGTTATCTTCTCAGTTGAATTCATTATACACTTCGCAATAAATTGAAAGAATTGTGATAGAGAGGGGATGAGATCGTGATTGCCAATGTAAATGGTTATCAAGCATACCAAAAAAATAAATACTCAACAGCATCGCCTCATAAGCTTATTACGATGCTGTATGATGGTGCAATTCGTTTTGCTAATCAAGCAATAGGCTTTATTGAGCAGCGGGATATACAGGGTAAAGCCTCAGCAATCCATCGATTCCAAGAAATTATTTATGAATTAATTTCCTGTCTTAACTTTAAAGAAGGGAAGCAATTAGCGGATAACTTATATTCTTTATATAACTATATTATTGAGTTATCCAATAAAAGCAGCGTAGAGATGTCAATCGAGCCTTTGAAAGAAGCGATTGGAATTATTACTGAGATTAAGTCTGCATGGGAGCAAATCAGCAAGGAAGTGCAAATTAATGGATAGTGCTGCAAAGATGCTAATGGATAGTTATGCTAAGCTAGCAGCATTGTTTGAAAAACAGTTAGAAATTGTAGCATTGGAACGTTATGATAGCCAATTGACTCAATTACAAGAGTTAGAGCAGGAAAAGAGACAATATCAGTCCATGATTGATCAGATAAGCATCGATACCGTATCGTATAGGCTTATCGTGGAGAATTACCGTGAAGATATAGAAGCATGTATTAAGGGGCTGCAACAGCTAAATAATGCGCTTCAGCTTGCTATTACAAGCTGGTATAACGAGGATTCGAAGGCGATGAAGCAAGTGTCAATTCATCGTAAAACACTGCATAGCTATGGCGGTGTTAACGATGTTGATGTGATCTCCTATTATTTTGATGAAAAACGATAATTTTTTTATTTTTGCTATAAACAATTGGTAATATAGTTCCGATAATATAGCTATGACCACATGGATGTGGGACTAATAACCTATCACGGAGGATGATAATTATGTTTATTAACACTAACGTTGGTGCAATGAATGCACACCGTAACTTGGGAGCAAACAACACTTCATTGAACAAAACTATGGAAAAACTATCTTCAGGTTTCCGTATTAACCGTGCGGCTGACGATGCTGCTGGTCTTGCAATCTCTGAAAATATGCGTTTCCAAATCAATGGTATGAAACAAGCACAACGTAACGCTAACGATGGTATCTCTTTGATCCAAACAGCTGAGGGTGCGCTTACTGAAGTTCATGCTATGCTCCAACGTATCAACGTACTAGCAAACCAATCTCGTAACGGTATCTACACTAGCGGTGGAACAGATGCTGGTGGTACAGCTAAAAGTAATGACCGTGAGAAAATCCAATTGGAAGTTACACAATTGTTGCAAGAAATTAGTGCGATTGCTGCTGGAACTAAATTTAACGGTATTAGCTTGTTGAACACTTCAAGCACACTTACATTCCAAACTGGTGTGAACGCTGATAATACGATCACTGTTAATACTATTGGAATGGGTGCTTCTGCAGCAATTGGTGGTGGAGGATTGGGTCTAGGTGGTATATCTGTAGATAATGCTGAAGCTGCTGCTAGTGCAATTGGTAAGATTTCTGCAGCAATTGAAGCAGTATCTAAGCAGCGTGCTACATTCGGTGCCGTTCAAAACCGTCTTGAGCACACAATCAATAACCTTGGTGTAAACGTTGAGAACTTGTCTGCTGCACATTCTCGTATTCGTGATGCAGATATGGCTGCTGAAATGACTAGTTTTACAAAACAACAAATTTTAGTTCAAGCTGGTACTGCAATGCTTTCTCAAGCGAACTCAGTTCCACAAAACGTATTAAGACTTCTAGGTTAATATTTGGAAGTAAAAAAGCTGCCCACGGGCAGCTTTTTTTGTTAATTATATGTGATAAGATGCCGATATATATAGTAATATAATTGCGTAATAGTCAATGGAGGCTAGTTATGGAAGATCTGTTACAACAGAATTTAATGTATTTATTTCATCACCATAAAGATACATTTAATAAAATACAGCGATACATGAATAATCATCAAGAAAAAAATTGCAAGATTGTGTTTAATGATGAGGGGAGTGTAAATCTATCGTATGCAACGCAGGACGGAATAAAGCTTTTATATTCAGAGGATAGAATAGAAGTGCAGCAGTGGTTAAAGAAGCATAGCTTTTTACAAGATGGATATTATGATGTGATCATGTTAGGGTTGGGGTTAAGTCATCACTTGTCGGAATTGATTCGGATAAACCCTAACTTAAATTTTTATATTTATGAACCAGAAATTGATATTTTTTTAGAAGCCTTAAAGGTGTTGCAGATTGACGAACTATTACAGCATCCTCAAGTGAAAATATTTGCTTTAGGTGATGACGATGATGATATGATCGTGTTTTATGAGCTTCTTCATACCTATTCAGAGTACGCTAAAATAGATGTGTTTATTCCATTTTATGCAGAGATAAATCTTGAATTAATACGTAGGTACTATAAATTCAATTATTCAGTACGAGAAGTGAAAACAATAGAGCTTAGTTTTGAGAAGATATTTGGTACGTTGCCTTATCGAAATAGTATAATGAATTTAGAAAAACTGTATCTTTCCTGCTCGTTACGGCTTTTAAAAAATAGGTATGCGGGGTGTACAGTTTTAATTGTTGGAGCAGGCCCTTCCTTAGAGATAGATATTGAGAGTATAAAAAGCAACCGAGAAAAATACTTAATTATATCAGCTGGTTCTAGCGTGCAATCATTACTACACTATGGTATAGAACCTCATTTAAGTGTTTCTATGGATCCTGGTAAAGCGAATGGTAAAGTGTTTGAAGGGAAAAATGTTGAAAATCTATCGCTTGTATATGTACCGCAAATTTACAGTGGAATTGTGCAGCAGAATTTCAAACAAAAATTCTATGCTTTTTTTAACACTGATCCAATTACTGAATATATATTATATGATATGGATTCTCAATTGAAATTTACTGCTAACAACTCAGTAACAGGAACAGCCATTCAGGTAGCTGTGTATTTAGGAGCCACTGACATCATTTTTGCAGGACAGGATTTGTCGTTTCCAAATAATCAATATTATGCACCAGGCGCAAAGCATGCAAGTGATTCCTATCTAAAGGAAAGAATACAAGATAGTTTTCTTGAAGTTGAGAATGTTAAAGGGACCATGAATAGTACTAACCGTTCAATCAAATCGGTTTTAGAAGATATTGAAAGGTTAATTGAGCAGACGCAAGGCGTTAAATTTATCAATACTTCATCATTAGGAGCAAAAATAAAGGGTACAGAATACGTACCTTTTAATGAAGCTGTTAGTGATTTAAAAAGTAGCTATAACTTTGAGCAACTTAGAAGCATAACGGACAGCGAGGGAACGATTCACGAGTTTGAAGTTGATGTGATAATTCATCGGGTTAATGAAGTCATTAAGATTTGTGATAACCTCAGTGATGCATCCAATACATCACTTCTATTAATTAAGAAAATTGATGAGCTATCTCGTACAAATCCTAATAAGGCCGTGAATAGTTTAGCTAAACTAGAACAAGAGTTTTCTAAAGTAACTGAACACCCATTTTATAGAATGGTAATTGTTGCTTGGTGTCGTGGACTAACGAAGGCATATGACAAAGACGTTATAAAAATTGAAGCTGAGCCAACAATGATTGGAAAGTCAAAGCTGCTTAATGAAATTGTCCTTCCGTATATACAGGCAATCAGCAATTCATTGGCAGAAATTAAGAAGGAATTTCAAAGCGTATATGAGAAGTTAGAATTTACAAGGAAGCATGACTATAGAAAATAGGTGATTGTATTGCATAATCCACTGCAGGGAAAGTCAGTGTTGATTACTGGAGGAACAGGTTCTTTTGGGAAAAAGTTTGTTAAAAAAGCATTAGAACTTGGAGCAAAAAAAATAATTATTTTCAGTAGAGATGAATTAAAACAGTATGAAATGCAGAAGCAATTTGCTGGTCAAAAGACACTTAGATTCTTCATTGGCGATGTCAGAGATAAAGAACGATTGTATAGAGCATTTAAAGATGTAGATATAGTTATTCATGCGGCTGCAATGAAGCATGTCGATGCATGTGAGTACAATCCATTTGAAGCGGTTAAGACGAATATTCATGGGGCGCAAAATGTAATCGAGGCTGCCATCGATTGTGAAGTAGAGAAGGTTATTGCTCTATCTACAGATAAAGCATGCAGCCCAGTTAATTTGTATGGAGCTACGAAGTTAGCATCAGATAAATTGTTTGTGGCTGCAAATTCATATGTAGGCGATAAGCCAACAAGTTTTTCAGTCGTTCGGTACGGTAATGTTGTAGGAAGTCGAGGTAGCGTCGTCCCATACTTTAATAGTATTAAAAATTCTGGCGTGATACCTGTAACAGATGAACGCATGACACGATTTTGGATTACATTAGAGCAAGGGGTTCAATTTGTTCTTGATAGTCTAAATAGAATGTTTGGTGGAGAGGTATTTATACCAAAGATTCCAAGTATGAAGGTTGTTGATCTTGCAGAAGCCATTGCTCCAAACTGTAAAATAAATATTGTTGGCATTAGACCAGGAGAAAAACTACATGAATCTATGATAACCATTGATGATGCAAGACATACTGTAGAATTCAATGATTATTATGTTATCGAACCTGAATTTAACTGGTGGGGAACAGAAAAGTTAATTGGTGGAAAAAAATTACCTGATAACTTCGAATACAATAGTGCAATTAATGAGTACTGGTTGACTGTAGATGATTTAAGAGGTCTATTGAATAAAATGGCTGAAGAATAATCACAAAAAATAGAAGGATGAAGATATGGATAACTTAGTACTTTTACAGAGAATTAAATACTTATATGAGAAGCAAAATATTAATATTAGCGAGTATTTAAGAAGTCTTGGGGGACGAAATTACAACACACTAGAAGATATACTAATTAGCTATGATTTTCAAGCGGGCTCCTATCTTCATTATTATAAGCAAAATCCTGAACGCAAACATAGTCAATTAAGCGAAATGTTGAAAATTTTAAATATAAAGCTTGAACCGTGTGAAACGGTGCTTGAGGCCGGTGTAGGAGATGGCACGAGCTTTCTTAATATAATAAACGGGTTAAATTACAAACCAAAGAAAGTATTTGGTTTTGATCTATCATGGTCAAGAATAAAAGTAGCCAATTCGTTTATCGGTAATGAAGATTTGAATACAGAGAGTACTCAATTGTTTGTAGCTAATATGTTTGAAATTCCTCTTGCAGATAATAGTATTGATTTAGTGTATACAGTTCATGCAATAGAACCAAATGGCGGTAAAGAGAAAGAGATTATTTCTGAATTATTACGAGTAACTAACAAATATTTAGTTATGGTAGAGCCTTACTATGAAGGTGCATCTCCAGAAGCACAACAGGAAATGGATAAAAAAGGATATATTAAAGGTTTAGAAAAAGCGGTGAACGAGTTAGGCTATAGCTTTAAGATAAGCGTGCCGCTGATTAATGATCTAAATCCTCTTAACCCCGGACAGGTATTTGTTATTGAGAAAAAACAGGAAGCTATTACAAACCAAAACGTAGGTTTATGTTGTCCTGTTACAAAAACAAGTCTAGTAAAAAAAGAAAGCTGCTATTTTTCGAAAGAAAGCTTACTTGCATATCCAATTATAGAGAACATTCCTTGTTTAACAATTAACAATGCAATTATTGCATCGAAAATGTAATAAATATAGTAAAGTGGAGGATAAAGTATGATTGCGTATATTGGAGGAGCGGGTTACATTGGTTCTCATATGGTTAAGTATTTAGTCGAGATGAATGAGACAGTTGTTGTTTAGATAACTTAGTACAGGTCATAAGGAGCTTATTCCTGAATCAGTCCCTTTAGTATACGGAGATTTAGCCTCAGTAGAAGATTTAATTCAGCTATTTTTAAAGTAAGCTTCATGAAGCGATGATCATGGAGGATGACGCAAGGTATACGCTAGAGTTTAATAGCTACTACGTTATTCAGCTTAAGTTCCCTTGGTGGTTTAAAAAGTTTACTAAAGGTGGAACAGAGCTCCCAGATGGATTTTCTTTTACGTTGACAATAACACGGAGTGATTGACGGTAGAGGAGTTAGCCTAGCTAGCAGAAGAAATTCAGTACATTGTGAAATGAGAGATATATTTGAAGACAGTGATGATACTTGGGGATTCTCTATCCCTTCCTCGCCCGAAGGATATACGAAATTTTAATCCTTATATTGATCGAAATTTAGGTGTAGAGTTTTCTGAAACCTATCCATATTTATTACAAGTGTCTTTGGATAATTACTATGTGGTCAATCGTGCGGTTCGTGCCTCAACCATTAAAATTATTTATAACCGTGATCTGCACGATCACATAATATTAACTAAACCTAATGTGCTAGTAATTCATGTGGGCTTAGTTGATATGTGGCCAAGAAAAGAACTAAATGGAGAAAGTTTTTTGTCTCAGGTAGAATTCACTTATTACTATGTTTCGTTGTTAAAGGAAGTATTGAAATACTCTGATATTCAAATTATATGTATAGGTATTCATTGTGCATCTGAAGTAATGCAAGATAAGTTTAAAAAATTAAATAGAAATCGTTTTTCATACAATGAAATTATAAAAGCAATTAGTAAACGATTGAACTTGACCTTTATTGATATTGGGCAATTTGTAACAACTGAAAATGCATCACAGTATTTGTTAGATGATGGTCAACATTTTAATCCCATGGGGAATAGACTGTTAGCAGAAAAACTACATGAGGCAATTAAAATTAGTGAACGGTTTAATGTGTATGAATCTTCAAAGAAAAAACTTAATTATAGTAGCATTAAGTTGGACTTAAGTTACTTTTTTGATCTACATCAAGTAAATGATCAAGACCTTGTAATCATTTATGGAGCTGGTCAACTTGGCAAAAGAATTTATGAGAAACTTGTAGATAGAAAAATAAGAGTTGTTTTATTTGTAGACAAAAATCAAAAAGGATCAATTAATAATATTCCAATAATAAACCCTGGTGAATTTTTCGAACAAATGGATAAGATAGAGGCCAATAAAATAATTATTGCATCTTATGTTTACAAGCAAGAAATATTAGATGAGTTAATGCATAATCGAGTATCTATAAAAATCATTACGCACGCAAATAACATTGATAGTTCCAAAATATATGAGTTAATTGAGGTTGATAATAATGAGTAAAGTATTAGTAACAGGAGCAGATGGGTTCATTGGTTCCCACTTAACTGAAGAGCTCTTACGTCAAGGATATGACGTACGAGCTTTCGTTTACTACAATTCATTTAATTCATGGGGATGGTTAGATGAAGCACCATTAAACATAAAAAAGGAACTAGATGTTGTTGCGGGAGATATTCGTGACCCATATGGTGTAAAGCGAGTGATGAAAGGATGCTCACATGTGCTTCATTTAGCTTCTTTAATTGCTATTCCTTATTCATACCATTCGCCAAGTACTTATGTAGAAACAAATATTACTGGAACATTAAATATTGTCCAAGCAGCTCAAGAGTTAGGAATAGAGAAAGTTGTTCATACGTCTACGAGTGAAGTATATGGTACTGCGCAATACGTACCAATTGATGAAGAGCATCCATTACAAGGGCAGTCTCCGTACTCAGCCTCTAAAATAGGTGCAGATCAAATTGCATTATCTTTTTATCGTTCATTTAATACACCTGTTGCAGTGATTAGACCGTTCAATACTTATGGACCCAGACAGTCAGCACGAGCTGTTATTCCAACAATAATTAGTCAGTTGGCGAATGGGCAATCTAAAATTAAGCTAGGTGCTATTAGCCCAACACGTGATTTTAACTACGTTGAAGATACGGTAAACGGTTTTATTGCAATGCTTAATTCTCCCAATGCAATTGGTGAAGTCATTAATATCGGTTCTAATTATGAGATTTCAATTGGAGAAACAGCGCAATTAATAGCTGAGGTAATGGGAGTTCAGTTGGAAATCGAAACGGATGAACAGCGCCTCCGACCTGAGAAAAGTGAAGTTGAACGTTTGTGGGCTAGTAATGAAAAAGCTAAACAGTTATTAGACTGGACACCACATTATGCAGGTAAAGAAGGCTTGAAAAAAGGATTACAGCAAACCATAGAATGGTTTACAAACCCTAATCATTTATCAAAATATAAGGCAGACGTGTATAACGTATGAATAAACAATGGGATAACTTTGTTAAAAATATAAAAGAGTTGTACAATCGCGATTTCATTCCACTACATGAGCCGACGTTTACTGAACAAGAAGTGTTATATGTTACTGATTGTATCAAAACAGGCTGGGTATCTTCGGTTGGTTCATATGTTTCGCGTTTTGAGGAGCAATTAGCAAAATATGTTGGTGTTAAACGTGCGGTCGCTGTAGTGAATGGAACAGCTGCTCTGCAGATTGCGTTAAAGGTAGCTGGAGTGAAGCCTAATGATGAAGTTTTAATCCCTTCACTTACCTTTATAGCAACTGCTAACGCGGTTTCCTATTTACAAGCTGTGCCTCACTTTATCGATGTAAATCGTCAAACATTAGGTGTGGACCCCTATAAGCTTGCTCAGTATCTTGAAAGCATTACCGAGTTTCGAGATAATGCAGCCTATAATAAATTTACTAACCGTAAAATTAAAGCACTCGTACCGATGCATACCTTTGGTCATGCATGTATGATGGATGAAATTCTTAGTATATGTGAACAGTATCAACTTACTTTGGTAGAGGATGCCGCTGAGTCATTAGGGAGTTATTACAAAGGTAAGTATACAGGAAGTTTTGGAACTGTAAATGCTGTAAGTTTTAATGGAAATAAAATAATTACTACCGGTGGAGGTGGTGCCATTTTAACGGATGATGACTCCTTAGCAGACTATGCCAAGCATTTAACAACAACTGCCAAAGTGACACATAAGTGGGAATATGTACATGATGAAATTGGTTATAACTATCGAATGCCTAATTTGAACGCAGCATTGGGTTGTGCACAACTAGAAAAAATGAATGGTTTTGTTGCTAAAAAGCGGCAGTTAACTGATATATATAAACAAATAGTTAATGAACTTGAGGGAGTAGAATTATTTGTCGAACCGGAAAATTGTCAAAGCAATTACTGGCTTCAAACATTAATCGTAGATCATAGTATTGATCAACAAAAAATTCTTCAGTACTTGAATGAGCATGGAGTAATGTGTCGTCCAATATGGATGCCAATTCATAAGCTAGCAATGTATGAACATTGTCCAAAAATGAATCTGGATGTGACGGAAAGTTTAAGTCATCAATTAATAAATATTCCGAGCTCTCCAATAGGAGTACAGTAATGGAAACTGTAGTAGTTACTTTTGTTTATCCTAATGCAGTAGTTTTCTTTCAATCATTTATAAGTAGCATGCTCGAGCAAACAGACAAACAATTTGAACTGATTGTTTTTAATGATAACTGTACACAGAGTGAGCTTTCTCCGTTTAAGACGGATTATCCGTATCCAGTCAGGATTATCGACAATAAAGCAAAGTCTATTGCACAAAGCAGAATAAATGCTTTTAAATTATTACAGATGGAACAATATCAATCATTCATATTTTGCGATATTGACGATATGTTTGATGCTAATCGAATTGAAATTATGAAAGCAACACTGAATAAGCATGATATTGTTATTAATGATTTAACGCTCTGTGATACAACGGGGTCAGTGATACAAGAAAAAATGATTAGTCAGTATTTAAGAACAAAGCAAGAAATTACTTGGGATATGATTAAAGAGCAAAACTTAATCGGCTTCTCACATTTAGCTGTTAATCATAATATCATTGACTACATTTCAAATATAGTCATTGATGATGGAATTTTAGCCGTAGATTGGATCATCATGTCTCATGCTTTGCAGCAACACAATGCTTACTTTGAAAGAAGGACATGTACACAATATGTCTTTCATCAAGATAACATTGCATTATCAAATCAGGGATCAATGGAACGGTTATTATTTACATTGGAAATAAAAATTAATACGTATTCTCAATTATTAGATACTAGTGATTGGTATCGAGATGAGATGAACAACTTAATTCAACTTAAAAAAATGATTTATGACAATGAATATATAAAACAACGTTTAGAAAATTATTGTAAAGACCTATCGACAATACATTATCCTTGGTGGTCCCAATTTAAGAATAGTGAGGAATTGAAACATGAGATTTGTATTTAAAAATATTCGAAATTTTAGTAAACCATATATCATTGCTGAAATAGGAGCAAATCATAATGGTGATATAGAACTCGCTAAAAAATTAATTGATCAGGCAGCTGAAGCAGGAGCTGATTGTGCAAAATTCCAATCATGGACGAAGGATTCTATTTTTTCAAAGAAAGTATATGAAGAAAATTACTTTCTGAAAGATGATTATCGTGATAGGAGCGATTATACACTTGAAGAAATTGTTGAAGAATTCAGCTTTGGAAAGAACGAATTTGTAGAATTGAAAAAATACTGTGATGAAAAAAATATAGACTTCGGGTGTTCTCCATTTTCTAATGATGAGGTTGACTTCCTAGTTGATACATTAAAAGTTCCGTTCATTAAGATCGCATCGATGGATCTTAATAATTTACCATTCCTCCGTTATATTGCTTCCAAGCAAGTCCCAGTTATACTGGCAACTGGCTTATCGGAAATGTCAGAGATTGACGAAGCTGTTCGCACAATAGAGGAGTATCATAATAAAATTATACTATTGCATTGTGTATCTAATTATCCACCACGTGATGAGCATGTTAATTTAAGAAATATTACGATGCTTCAAAATTATTATTCCTCGTATAGTGTCGGATTTTCCGATCATACAATCGGAGTGGAAATTCCACTTGCATCTGTTGCACTTGGTGTATCCGTTATCGAAAAACACTTTACTTTAGATAAAGATATGTTTGGCTGGGACCACAAGGTTTCTGCTGATTATAATGAATTAATTCAAATTGTGCAGGGAAGTAAACGTATAGTTGATGCTATGGGCTCATACAGAAGATTTTTAACTGCATATGATGCAGAAAAAATTCCTGCATTTCGTCGTAGCATTGTAGCTGCAAAACATATTCCAGCTGGAAAAACGATTGAACGTGAAGATTTAGATTTTAAACGTCCAGGAACAGGAATTGAACCTAAATTTGTTGATGTTATTATAGGGAAAACAGCAAAAAAAGACATTGATTATGATACATTGCTAACACTTGAAGACTTTTAGGGTGATATAACAATGAAAAAATTAGGTATTTTTGGTTCATCTGGGTTAGCAAGAGAAGTGGCTGATCTAGCCTATCAACTAGGCTATAGCGAGATTTTTTTTATTGATTTAAAGAAAGGAATTGAAACCGTTAGTGATTTGCCTATAATAGCTGAGAGTGATCTATCTATTGAAGATAAGGATTGTTGTTATACTATTGCAATTGGTGAAGGAACAATTCGAGAAAAAATTGTAAAAAGCTTTTCATCGTTACATTACGTTAATCTCATTCATTCTGCTACTACACTTAGTACGCAATTAGAAGCTGCCTTGAAGCAAACAGTAGGAAACATTATTTTTGCTGGAGCGAGGTTTACAGTAAATATTCAAATAGGTAATTTTAATTTGTTTAATTTGAATAGTACGATTGCACATGATTGCGTTATTGAAAGTTATGTTACCGTAGCACCGGGTGCGAATGTTTCAGGCAATGTCGTTCTTGAACAAGGAAGCTATATTGGGACAGGTGCTACCATTTTGCAAGGCAAGTCTCTTGATGAGAAGCTGATCATTGGAAAATATTCAATTGTTGGAGCCGGAGCAGTGGTGACCAAGAGTGTTGGAGCGAAACAAGTGGTTAAGGGAGTACCTGCAAAATAGGAGAGATTAATTATGAACAAGGTTGTCGGCTGTATTATTGCTAGAACAAATTCTCAACGTCTACCCTTTAAAGTGTTAAGGAGAGTTAAAGGCCAAGACACGATGTTGGATATATTAATTAAACGTATGAAGCAAGTACGGAATATAGACGAACTATATATTGCAACGTCAACTGAACCGGGTGATGATATTCTTGTTGATTATGCAGAATATCATGGAATCAAAATTTTCAGAGGTTCTCCCGACAATGTAATATCGAGAATGAGTAGAATTGCTCAACTAGAGCAAGCTTCTCATGTGATAAGAATTACTGGTGATAATATTTTCACGGATCATAAGTTATTGCAATTTCAAATCGAACAACATATTAGTAATGGTTGGGACTATTCACGAGCAGAAGGACTTCCTATTGGTAGTACAGCGGAGGTTATTAATGTGAATACATTAATAGATTGTGAGAAAAGAATGAATCCGATTGAAAGTGAATATATGATGTTGTATTTATTTAATCCGGATCGATATAACGTTGGGGTAATTTTATTTAATGAAAAAGAACAGCTCAATCAATTTACATTAACTGTAGATACACCGGAAGATTTAGAACGTTCGAAAACGGTATTAGCACATTTTAATAATGAATTTATGGCCACGAACGCAATTATTGATTTTATTAAAGAGAATGAAGTTAAGCATAGCAGGCTTGGTTCAAGTTCTACTATAAAATTACCTGGAAATAAAACAATTAGCTATGACGATTTTCGTGCAGACATGGATAACCGTTTAAATAAATCATCTATCTTACATTATAGTGGGGAATAATTATGAGTTTCTTTTTATATTCAGAAACCGCTTTTCATCACGAAGGAGATCGTAGTTACTTATTAGAATTAGTGAGACTAACAAAACAAAATGACTATCATGGCATTAAGTTTCAAGTAATTGGTGACTTGGCGACATATATGCCAGAAAGCCATAATCAATTCTATTTTTTGAATAAAATGGTATTAAAGCTTAATGATTGGAAAACGGTAATTGAGTATGCAAAAACATTAGAGTTAAAAGTAGTATTCATGCCTTTAGATATTATGGCAATGGACTGGGCTTTAATTAATCTTCATTTGATTGATTATTTTGACATACATTCCGTCTCGTTTTATGATCGGCCGCTTTGGGAAAAAATTAAACAAGCCAATAAGCCTCTTATTCTTGGCATTGGTGGTAGAACACTTTCTGAAATTGAGGATTCGATCCATTATTTTGAAAAACAACTTCACATCCTAATGCATGGTTTTCAATCATTTCCGACAGAGCTTTCGAACGCTAGATTAATGAGAATTCAAGCACTAAAAGAAAAATTTCCACATTTATTAATCGGCTATGCTGATCATTCTTCTTATGAAAGTGAAGATGCTGTTAATGCGCTGGAATATGCTTATTTACTAGGGGCACGTGTATTCGAAAAACATATTACATTAAACGAGGGTGTCAATAGAACAGATTATTCAGCAGCTGTTGGATCTAATAAAATGCTGAAAATAAAAGAGCAATTACTAAAGTTAGAAGTAATCTGTAAGGATGCAAATATTTTTGATCTTCGCGCAGATGAAATGAAGTATAGAGAACGTCAAAAAAAGTTAGTTGCACTTTATCCTATAACTAAAGGTGAAAAAATTACTTCTACTAATACGATATTAAAAGTTATCGAAGAGAATAGTAATCAAGCTTATATCAATCATGCTATTAGTGGAGAATGGATTTCACAAAGAGAGATTAAAAAAGACGAACCAATCTTTATAACCGATATTACGTAGGTATAAGAGGGGGAGAATAACGTGTTAGATTTGTATACCGTTAAAGAGAATTCCATACTTTCTGAGGGACTAAAAAAACTAAATAATAATGGAAACGGAATAGTTTGTATCGTTAATGATATTGGTGAGTTGCAAGGAATTTTTACCGATGGGGATTTTAGAAGAGCTATTTTAAACGGTGCCAATTTAACAGATAGCATTAATAAATGGATGAATACAACATTTATGTCCGCACAAAATGATACCGCTCTTGATGAGCAAAGACAACTATTAATTTATAATAAAAAAAGGCATTTGCCTATATTAATTGGTTCAAAACTAGTAGATATTATTTTCTTAAATGATCTACAAATACAGGAGACACCAGTGCTATTAATGGTTGGAGGGTTGGGCAGTCGTCTATACCCGATTACAAAAAATACGCCTAAACCGATGATCAAATTGGGAGAAAAACCCATTTTACATGAGATTGTTCAAAGCTTTGTTTCTCAAGGTTTCACCAATATCATTCTTTCTGTGAACTATAAAAAAGAGCAAATTATGCAGTATTTCTGGGACGGACAAGAGTTTGGAGCCAATATTACTTATGTAGAGGAAGAAAAACCGCTAGGAACGGCCGGAGCAATTTCTCTCATTAAAGATAGATTACAGAATTATGATCAATTTATCGTTATGAATGGTGATATATTAGCACAGGTTGATTTTGTAGATTTACTGAAAAAGCATAAGCATAATAATGCGGATATTACGGTTTGTGCTAGAAAGTATTCAAAGGAAATACCTTTTGGAGTCATTCAAAGTGAAGGGTATCAAATAACGGATATTATTGAAAAGCCTTCTTATGATTATAGAGTAAGTGCGGGAATTTATATGCTGAGCAGCAGAACTCTCTCTCATTTAGAGGTTAATGAACAAAAAGATATGCCAGAGTTGGTTAATGAAGTTATTTCGTCTGGCGAAAGAGCATATTATTACGATTTGTCTGGTTACTGGTTTGATATTGGCACAATCGAGCAATTAGAAACAGTTAGAAGTTTGAGCTTATTCTAATGTTATGAGTGAGGAGTAGAAGGCATGGATAGAAATGAACAACAACTGGAATTGAAAAAAATTGAAACAAGTTTTCCAGTAGGAACTTGGCAAATTAATAATATTCATATTTGGCCTATACTTCGTAGATTGATTGTTGCTGAAATCTCTGAAAAAAAAACTTTAACAAAAAAGCAAAACGTTGAAAGTAGCCGTAATGTAGAACTCAAGGAGTGGTTGGGAAAAGAAGTTGATGCGGTATTTTTGACCAATTACATTTATAAAGTGAATGTAAATGAGGTTTGGTATGATCGAATATGTGATCCAATAATAGAATCCTTAAATAATATGGGTATAAAATCTATTTCACTTTTACCTCAGCCACAATACATAGAGGAAAAAGATTTTTTTTCTGAAAATGTAAATACTTATTATACGTATTCACAATTTTCGAAACTGCCGTTGTATAGATATGAAAAAATTAATCATAGTTGTTTAGATGGTTTATCCAATTTATTGGAGTATTTTGAGACTAAATTTAGTAGTAACTCAATTTCTTATCAAAAAATATTGGATATAGTTAAACAAATTCGATATAAAGCAGATTTTTACAAAATGATACTTAAGTCAACTAAAGCAAAAATAGGTTTTATGGTTTGTTATTATAGAGAGGATGGATATGCTTTTAGTTTAGCATGCCATGAGCTTGGAATTCCTTCAGTTGATATACAGCATGGAATGCAAGGGGAATATCATTTTGCATATGGGGGATGGAATAATGTCCCTGACAAGGGATATACTATTTTACCTTCTGCTTTTTGGTGTTGGGGTACTAATGAACAATCTTGTATATCAAAATGGGGTAAGAAAAATCATCAATCATTTGTAGGTGGAAATAATTGGCTCGATATGTGGAAGAGTCGTGAGTTTCAACTAAGTGAACAATATAATCATATCATTAGTACCAGCATTGAAAAGGATCAGATAAATATATTATTTACCTTGCAACCGTTATATGGGTTAATAGACTGGGATCGTAATATTCCTGAGTGGGTTATAGATGCAATGAAAGAGTTTCCTGATAATTGGAAAGTTTTCGTTAGATGTCACCCTCAAATGATCAATGGTAATTACAAGAATGAACTGGAAAGTACGATAGAGCAGTTAAAAAGTAATAATTTATTAGAAAAAGTAGAAATCAATTTGGCCAATAGTCTACCATTACCAGCGTTACTTCAGACGGTAGATGTGCATATAACGGCATTTTCTACTTGTCTATTAGAAGCAGAGCATTACGGAATTGCTTCAGTCATTATACACAACACAGGTTGTTATTATTACGAAGAGCAAATAAAATTAGGAAAAGCAATACCTGCTTTTAATAAGTCACAATTAATATATTCCATCTTTGATCAGTATAAAAGGAAGGGGACTAGCAAAACTGTTGTAGCGAACCTTCAATCAAAAATTGTTAGCACTTATCAAGATATTATTTTTTCTTTTAAGGATTTGGCACCCGACAAATATGATTCTGAAGTTTTTTCTGAAATAATATATGTTCAAATAATGTTTGTAAATAAAAAGTATCAATTTATTATTGATTTATTTAGAGATAGCGATAATCCAATCATTATTCGATATGTTGCAAAATCTTATGAGATGTTAGGCGATTTGGATAAGGAAGCTGTAATTAACAGAAAGTATATTGATAGTTTTTCTAGTTTGGATTTATATGAACAAGATGTTGAGTATCATTTAGCGGAACTAGTAACCATAGAACAAAAATTTGTATCAGATACGAATTATTATAATGAAATTAAAAAAATAATTTCTAGGCTCATGGCATCGGATTGTAATATAGGTGTAGTTCTACAAATGTTTTTTGCTGACCAAAAGTATAAAGAGATTATATCATTGTCTCTAAGTTATAAAGTAAACGAGCATTTGGATGTTTTGTTTTATAGTGGTAGAGCTTTTAAGTTGTTGAATGATAGAGAAACAGCAATATTACAACTGAAAAAGTACGTGCAAATGTACAGCAGCAACAATAATTTATTTAGTTATAGTACATATAAGCAAAACTACCTTGTTTCTGCGGTTTTTTATTTAGGCGAATGCTATATGGACGCATCAGATCAACAAGAACTAGCTATTTATTATTTGAATTGGTGCGTTGAGCTGAGCGATGGTAAACATCAAAAGGCTAAGGAATATCTCTCTTTGCTAGAAAGCAAACTAGATTAGTTGTACGTGATAGAATAATATTGGTGACAAAAAAAGCCGCCTATGTGCGGCTTTTTAGTTAACTTAATTATTCGAAATGTCGATATATATATAGAAATAAATTTTTACAAACAGAGCTGAATATCGTAATTTTACTGAGTGGAGGAGAAAATGTGATAGCAGTAATTGGAGGAGCAGGATATATTGGTTCTCATATGGTAAAGTATTTATTAGAGCACAATGAACAAGTTGTTGTGTTTGATAATTTTAGCACTGGTCACAGAGAATTAATACCTCAATCAGTAGATGTAGTAGAAGGCGATTTAGCCAATATTAGCGATTTGCGTAAGCTATTTGAGCAATATGCAGACATTGATTCAGTTATACATTTTGCTGCATTTGCTTATGTAGGAGAATCAGTTCAGCAGCCTGCAAAATATTATCGTAACAATCTAGCTAATACAATTAATTTATTGGATACATTACTTGAGTATAACGTGAAAAACATTGTGTTTTCATCCACATGCGCAACATACGGTAATCCTATTACCGTACCAATTGCTGAAGACCATCCACAAAATCCAATAAACCCATATGGAAGAACGAAGCTAATGATGGAGCAGATGATTGAAGATTATGCAGATGCATATGGTCTGCAATTTGCAGCCTTACGATATTTCAATGCCGCAGGTGCAGCTGAGGATTGTGGGATAGGGGAATGGCATGAGCCAGAAACTCATCTTATTCCGTTAATTTTAGATGTTGCACTAGGCAAATTACCTTCAATTAAAATATTTGGTTCGGATTTTGATACGAAAGATGGCACCTGTATAAGAGACTATATTCATGTCATGGATTTAGCTGATGCGCACTATAAAGCGTTGCAATATTTGAGCACAAAGCAAGGCAGTCTAAAGCTAAATTTAGCAAATGGTGAAGGCTATTCTAATTTAGATGTTGTTAAAATGGTAGAGCGAATTTCAGGGAAAACCATTCAATATGAACTAACAGACAGAAGAGTAGGTGACCCAGGAAAATTAATCGGCAGTGCAGATGCAGCACAGCGGTTGATTGGTTGGAAAGCAACACGCAATTTGGACAGCATTATCAAGTCGGCGTGGAACTGGCATCAAAGCAAGTTTGGGGGATAACGATGAAGAGAATTTTAGTAACGGGCGGAGCGGGATTCTTAGGATCTCATTTAATAGATCGGCTAATTGCACAAGATCATGAGATTGTATGTATAGATAATTTACAGACAGGCTCATTAAACAATATCGAGCATGTTCTTGATAAAATCACATTTATTAAGCATGACATTACAGAGCCGCTTCCTCCTATTGGGACTGTTGATGAAATATATAATTTAGCATGTCCTGCTAGTCCAATTCATTATCAAGCAGATCCAATCCATACATTTAATACAAGTATAATTGGTTCGATGCAATTATTGGAGTTAGCTCGAAAAACTGGTGCGAAAATATTTCAAGCTTCTACGTCTGAGGTTTATGGGGATCCACAAGTACATCCTCAGCCAGAGAATTATTGGGGACATGTAAATCCGATCGGTGTACGAAGCTGTTATGATGAAGGAAAGCGTGGCGCGGAAACTTTATTTTTTGATTATGCACGTCAATATGGTGTTGAAATAAAGGTTGTACGTATCTTTAACACGTATGGACCAAGAATGGATGCAAGAGATGGTCGCGTTGTAAGTAACTTTATCGTTCAATCTCTAAAAGGTGAACCATTAACGGTTTATGGCGATGGGCAGCAGACACGATCATTTTGTTATGTTGATGATTTAATTGAGGGTTTTTTAAGAATGATGAATTCTCCAAAAGAAATAACAGGTCCTATTAATCTGGGAAACCCTGGAGAATTTACAATGCTTGAACTTGCTGAGAAGGTTATTAAATGGACGGGGAATCGCACACCACTGCAATTTAATCCGTTACCACAGGACGATCCTAAGCAACGCAAACCTGAAATTGAAATGGCTAAAAATATTTTAAAATGGGAACCGAAAGTTAGCTTAGATGTAGGATTGCAGAAAACCATTCAATATTTTCTGGGATTTACAATTGAGAAAGTGACAAAATAATAGCTAAAGGAAGTTTTAAATATGAAAATAGCCATAATAGGAACGGGTTATGTAGGTCTAGTAACAGGAACGGTGCTTTCTGAAATTGGGCATGAGGTTACCTGTTTAGATATTAACGAAAATAAAATTTTAATGCTACATACTGGAATGTCTCCTATTTTTGAGCCAGGATTAGATGAGATGTTACAGCATAATATAGCGAATAATCGTCTCAAGTTTACTACTCTAGCTGAAGAAGCATTTACAGATGCAGAGATTATCTTTATTGCTGTCGGCACACCTCAAGGAGATGACGGTTCTGCTGATTTAACCTATATTAAGCAAGCTGCAAAGGATATTGCAGTTCATATAAAACACAATGTTATCGTGGTTGTAAAAAGTACTGTTCCAGTTGGAACCAATGACTATATAGAGCAGATTATCCGAAAACATCTAAAAGAGGACATAGAGGTTCATGTAGTCTCTAATCCTGAATTTTTGCGTGAAGGGCATGCGATTCACGATACAATGAATGGCGATCGTATTATTATCGGAGCTGATAATAAAGCAGCGGGAGATAAAGTGGAATCTTTGTTTAAATCACTGAATATTCCTGTACTACGAACAGACAGAAGAAGTGCAGAAATGATTAAGTATGCCTCTAATGCCTTTCTAGCGGTTAAGATTAGCTATATTAATCAAATTTCAAACTTATGTGAAGCAGTAGGTGCAGATATTAGTGCAGTTGCAGATGGAATGGGAATGGACAAGCGAATTGGGCGAGCGTTTTTGAACGCTGGTCTCGGTTATGGTGGATCTTGCTTTCCTAAGGATACTGAGGCACTAGCTTATATAGCACAGGAAAATGCAGTATCAATGAGTATTGTTAAGTCAGCAATGGAGGCTAATAAGGCTCAAAGGCAACTGTATATAAAGAAGGTAGTAGCTCACTTTAACGGTGATGTTACAGATAAAAAAATTGCTGTATTAGGCTTAGCTTTTAAACCAAATACAGATGATATGAGAGAGGCACCTTCAATAGATATTATTAGTGCGTTATCTTCTCTAGGAGCTGAAGTATCGGTGTATGATCCTGTAGTTAAAAAAACGGAATTGTTAAATGATTGCAAAGTCATTTACGCTGAATCTAAAGAAGCATGTGTTAATGACGCTGATGTAATTCTACTTGTTACCGAGTGGGATGAGTTTCTTACTGATGATTGGTTATTGTCGGAAGTACAGATTAAACAAAAAGTTTTATTTGATGGAAGAAATGTTATTCCTAAAAATTTTAGCAAGGTTCTAGTCAAATAAGCCTTTAAAAGGGCTTATTCAAGGAGGGATTGTTATATTAGAGAAACAGTTAAAACTGATAAGTTGGGAGTATAAATATCATTTATACAAAAAATATTTTGAAAAAATTGAAATAAAAAGAAATGACTCAGACAAAAAAGATATATCTGTTATTATTATTTCCTGGAGAACTCATCCAGATACGGTTAAAAATTTAATCGCTTTACAAGGACAGAGAAACGACTTAAAAATAGAAATCATATTTGTTAATAATGGGGCGAATCCTGAAGAATTTGAATCTTATTATCAGTATATTGATAAGTATATCGTATTAAATGAGAATACAGGCGCATACCTAGCGCGTAATATAGGTGCAGCATTTGCAAGTTCCTCACTATTATTTTTCTTAGAAGATGATGGTATACCAGATGAAAAACTACTTTTGGCTCATTATATAACATATCAAAAATATGACGTCATTGCTGTTCAAGGTCCTTATTTATATAAAACAGATAATCCATTTAATGAGTATCAGCACCATTACTATTATGGAGAAGAATTTTTTCCTAAATGTTCTGATTTAGAAGGTAATAGTTCATATGATGCTAATGCTTTTTATGAAGTTGGTGGATGGGATGATGAAATTCGGTTCGGCGGTGGAGGAATAGAACTATCAATTCGTTTAAATCAACTTGATCCTAAACCATATAATCAAATTTATGCTCCAATTTGTATTTTGCAGCATGATTATGTAAAGGATATGGATCATTTATTGTCCAAAAGAGAAAAGCAAAAGGGTTCTCATGATAGACTAAAAAATAAATATTCACAATGGGATAACTATGTAGCCAATTGGAACGCTAAAAGATTCGATTTGATGAAAATTCGTGAAGATTGGACAGCAGATAAAGAAGAGTTTTTTCAAAATCTACAACAAGAAATTCTAACTCGAAATGAACCTAAAATAAACAAATACAAACAAGATCGAGTGTTTTTATTTGATATTGAACATGTATTGGAGCATGTCAATGAAAAAAATAGAGAATATCAAATTGCGATTTTTGGTGCGGGCGAATTTGGACAGAGAGTATATACATTGTTAAAAGACAACGGGTATCAGAATATGATCTTTATCGATAACAATAGAGATGCTTGGCTTAAAAAGATAGGCGACTCTTCGATATGTTCTCCAGACAGTTTATCATTGGACACTCACTTCGTCTATATTGCCTCACAATGGAGAGAAGAAATCGCTGCACAACTTAGAGAAAAAGGTTTTGCACTCGGAGTGAATTATGCACATGTAATAAGATAAGCATTTAGCTGTTTATAAGGGAAAAGTGAGGTCCAAACCTATGAATATTGTTATTGTTATCGATAATCAATATGCACAATATGCTGGTATAATGCTGACTTCTATGTATAAAACAACTGCTTATGCAAAGAAGATAACACTATATGTTATCTTTCATGAATTAAGTGAGGACAATAAGCTTCAACTTCAAAATATAGTTGAAGCCTATGAAAGTAAGATAGTTTTCATAGAATCCAATGAAAAATTTGATGATTTTCATGAGGGTGCATATGTATCAAAAGCTGCATATTTAAAAATAAATATTCCACAGTATTTGCCTTCATCGTTAGAACGAGCACTATATTTGGATGTTGATATCATTGTGAATTCAGATATTATGGAGTTCAATCAAATTGACTTGGAGCATTATTATATAGCTGCCGTTTTAGATGACAACGAGAAATATGCAAGTGATTTGGGGGTGTCGGTAGAATATTACTTTAACTCAGGAGTATTGCTGTTAAATCTTAATAGATGGAGAAAAGATAATATTTCTGATCGAGTGTATGAGTTTGTAACTAGTCCTTCTAATAAAAGAAACACCTGTGATCAAGACGCATTAAATTTTGTTTTGTGGGATAAGTGTTTAAGACTAGACAGAAGATATAACTATTTACCGGCTAATCATACATTTATTTCTGATCCAATCATTATTCATTATGCAGCAAAAGATAAGCCGTGGCATATAATATATAGTGGGGAGTATAAAGATATATTTTTGGAATATAAAGAAAAATGTAATTGGAAAAATTATAATCAACCGGATATGGACATTTTAAGCAACCATAAAATAGTCGTTTACGGTGCATCTACTGCTGGCAGCAGAGCGTATGAATCACTTCAAGAGCATTCATTGGATATCGAATATTTTGTCGACGGTGACAACAACAAAAAGGGTACTTTATTTATGCAAAAAACAGTCTATGATCCTGAAAAACTGAAGGAATTAGACGGAAGTTATGCGATAATGGTCCCTTCCCTTAGTTATTATACTGAAATTAAAAAACTATTAGAGCGGCACTCATTTTATCCTCTAAGAGTATGTAATAAAATATTTTTAAAACAATAAGTAATACTTAAAAATAGTTCTCTTAATTAAGGAGACAATTCAATGAAGGTTCTAGTTGTCATAAATAATTATAATTATGCACAATACATTGCAGAAGCGATCGAATCGGTATTAGGTCAAACCTATACCAATTATAAACTATTAATTGTAGATGATGGATCAACGGATCAATCTGTTGAAATAATCGAAAAATACGCTAGCGACCATCCTGACACTATCATTTCGCTTATAAAGGAAAATGGTGGTCAGGGTTCTGCATTTAATGCAGCATTTCGATATAGCGACGGTTTTGATGTCATAACGTTTTTAGACGCAGATGATTACCTTTTTCCACATAAATTGCAGGAAATCATCTCCTATCATCAACAATACGATATTGTTGAGCATAGCTTGGAAACAACATTGCAAGCTTGTTTATATAAGAATGAAAAAATTAATCTAGCGGAAAGATTAAAAAGGACACGAACTTTTTTATCTTTCATGCCAACCTCAGGTATATCCTATAAAAAAGACATATTGGACAAAGTTTTTCCTATACCTGAGAGCATTACAAGGATATGTGCGGATACGTATGTTAACATTGTCGCTCTATATTATGGAGCTAATGTAAAAACTTTGTATCAATGCTTGGGTCATTATAGAATCCATAATTTCAATAATTGGCACTCCAATCAAGAGAGGTATACTAATATTTTTAATCAGTTTATTGATGCTGTGAATGAGCGTATAGCTGAGAACAATGAACCTATCATTCCATCTACGTATGAAGCAATAGAAAATTCTCTTACTGATGCTCAAGGGCTTATTAATAAAAAGCTAGTGATTTATGGAACCGGTAATTTTAGTGAAATGGTCACGGATATACTGCGACAGCAAAGAAATCAAATCCTTGGTTATATCGTAACGAGTCTTTCTGTAGGCGACGATCACTTTATGAATAAAAAAGTTTATGAAGCAGCACATTTTTCAGCTTCAGATATTTACGAGCAAACGGATATTATTATTATTGCCAATAGTTATAAGCACGAAGTTTCCGCTCTATTAGAAAAGTTAAATATTAATAAAACGTTATTTGTATTCGACTTTTAATTAAGAAGGTGTACCGTGAGTAAAATAGATTTTGTTATTCCTTGGGTAGATAGTTCCGACCCCGAGTGGCAGAGGGAAAAAAATCAGTATAATACTGCTGCTGATTTTAATTCAGACGGTGACGTAAGATATAGGGATTGGGAATTGTTAAAGTATTGGTTCAGAGGAGCAGAAAAATTTGCACCCTGGGTAAATAAAGTTCATTTTATTACATGGGGACATGTTCCAGAGTGGTTAAATACGAATCATCCTAAACTTAATATTGTTAGACATGAGGACTTTATCCCTAGTGAGTATTTACCGACCTTTAGCTCACATGTCATTGAACTCAATATGCATAGAATCAAAGATCTTGCAGAACAATTTGTGTACTTTAATGACGATGTATTTCTAATCAACCATACAGAGAAGGAGCACTTTTTTAGAAATGGGTTGCCTTGTGATGAGGGATTGTTTAATTATATTTTTCATAATGATAATAAGTCAGATTTCCCTCATATTCTATTAACAATGGTAGGGGTAATGAATCAGAACTTTAATTTTAAGGAACAAATTAAGCTTTATGAAGATAAATTTATTAATGAAGTTTACGAAAATTTCCTATATATTAATCAGTTTTACCGACAGTTTAATTTGCTCCCAGGATTTTATACGATTCACCTCTCGCAGGCCTTTCTCAAAAGTACCTTTGAGGAGGTTTGGAACTATGAAAGAGAATTATTGGAGAATGTATCAAAAAATAAATTTCGTCAAGTGAAGGATGTAAACCAATATCTTATGCGATATTGGCAATTAATGACGGGGCGATTCGAGCCTACGCTCTATCGAAAGAATGGCTGGGTGTTTTACTCACCTGAAAAAGATAGTGAAGCTATTGAAACATTTATTAGAGAGCAAACCAGATCGATAATTTGTATAAACGATTCTGTTGATATTGATAATTTTGAAGAAGTTAAGCAGCGAATTGATCTGGCGTTTTCTTCAATAATGCCTAAGCGCTCTAGCTTTGAATTGCAGTAACTAGACGGTATATGAATGAAGGAGCTTATCGTATGGATTTAGTTTTTATTATCAATAGAAACTATATTGATCCCCTTAGTGTCACAGTATATTCTATTGTGAAGGCAAGTCCAGAGCAGCATTTTAATCTATATATTATTCATGATGATTTAACAGAAGCGGATTGCCAACTTATCAGTGATAGATTTGAAAAGTATAAATTAAGCTTTCAGTTTGTATATTTTCAAATTGAAAATGATCAGTTGAACCAAGTCGATACGAATCATTTGCCGCTTAATGTAATGTATCGTTTATTACTTGCACAAATTCTACCGATAAATGTAGAAAAGGTGCTCTTTTTAGATGCAGATTTGTTGATTACGGAAGATATTAGTCCTCTGTTTAATACGGATATTGGAGATCATTATGTAGGTGCAGTTGTAGATATTTTGGACAATACGTATCAAGCTTTAGGACTAAACTCCATTTACGATTATTTTAATGCTGGTGTATTACTCGTTAATTTGAAAAAGTGGCGTGAAGATCATCTCAGTGAGCGATTTATTGAATATGCTATAGAGAACATGGAAAGATTACGCTATGCGGATCAAGACATTCTCAATGCAGTATGTCACAAAAAATGGTATAAGCTGGACCAAAAGTGGAATGTTATTTCGAACATTTTCGAAAACCCTAATTTTTTTGATAAGCATTTTAGTCGTGAGATAAGGGAAAACCTCATAAGTAAACCTGGCGTAATACACTTCACAGGTGATATTAAGCCCTGGAGTTTATTTTCTAATCATCTCTATACTGAGCATTATATTGAATTACAAGATGAGCTTGGAATTAAGTTGTATGGTGACAAGAAAATAAACATAGATTACAAAATTGCCTTGTTTGGCACAAGCTTGGGTGCAACAATCGTGGTCGAAAAACTAAAACAAGCGGGTTTGCAGCCTGCTTATTATTTTGATAACGATCAAAGTAAATGGGGTAATTTTATTAGCAACGCGATGATCAAAAATCCAGCTGATGCCACTCATTTATGTGCAACAGAGCGATTAAAAGTTATTATTGCAAGCAGTTATGTTAATGAAATTGGTGATCAGCTCTTTCAATTAGGATTAGTGAAAAATAAAGATTACTTTAATAACTTAGGTGCTTTCGAACAATTTATAAGAGCGGGTGATTAACTTATGTACAATACAATCATAGTAGGCGCGGGATATGCTGGACTAGTCGTAGCTGAAAGATTAGCCTCGAAAGCAGATCAAAAAGTATTAGTGATAGAGCAGCGTCAACATATCGGTGGTAACGCTTATGATCATTTTGATGAGCATGGTGTTTTAATCCATGAGTATGGTCCGCATATTTTTCATACTCGCTCTTCTGAAGTATGGAATTATTTATCTCAATTTACGGAATGGCATCACTATGAGCATCATGTGTTAGCGAAAATTGATGGGAAGGAAGTGTCTATTCCATTTAATCTGAACACGATTGCTGAAGTGTTTCCTGCGGATATGGCTTCTCGAATGCAATCTAAGCTAATTGAGAAGCTTGGATATAATGTGAAGGTTCCTATTCTTAAGCTGCGAGAGCAAGATGACGAAGACTTAAAGTTTCTTGCCGACTATGTATATGAGAAGGTATTTTTAAACTATACATTAAAACAATGGGGAATTTCTCCAGAAGAGTTAGATCCTACGGTAACAGGTAGAGTCCCAGTCTATATTTCGAGGGATGACCGTTATTTTCAAGATAAATATCAGGGGCTACCGAAGTATGGTTATACTGAGATGTTTAAAAAAATGTTGGATCACCCAAACATCCACCTGATGCTGAATTGCCGATATCAGGATGTAGTCAATATTTCTGAAAGCGGAAATACGTTTTTAGGTCAGCCTTTCAATGGAGAAATTGTTTATACGGGAATGATTGATGAGCTGTTTAATTTTCAATATGGTGAGCTGCCATATCGCTCTTTAGCATTTGAATATGATACATTTGATATGGAATATAAGCAATCGGTCGGACAATTGAATTTCCCTAACAGCTATGACTATACACGTATTACAGAATTTAAGCATCTGACAGGACAACGTCATCCTAAAACGACGCTTGCGAGGGAATATCCTCAAGCCTATGTTCGAGGAGAGAATACAGCCTACTATCCTATTGTGAAAGATGAAAATCAGCAAATTTATCAAAAGTATAAGAAGCTTGCTGAGCAGTTAAAGGGAGTTCATCTCGTAGGCAGACTTGCAGAGTATAAATATTATGATATGGATGCTGTTGTAGCGTCTGCTCTCAAACTATCTAAGAAGCTAATGAATTGAGGCGTAATTACTATGAAAATAACAGCAGTTATTCCATTATATAAAGCAGAAAGCTATATCGTTGAAACTTTAAACAGCATTATGGCGCAAACCTATCCGGTAGATGAAGTGTTAGTAATCGATGACTGCGGACCAGATCGTTCTGCTGAAGTGGTCGAGCAATATAGCCTAACTCATCCTTCTGTGAGACTAATTCGTCAACTACATAATCAAGGTGGCTCTGCTGCACGAAATAGAGGCATGCAAGAGGCAAAGCATGATTGGATATTGTTAGTTGACGCAGATGATCTATTGGACGCAACACTGGTAGAAAAGCAAATTAATGCTTTGAGGCAGTGGGAGCAACAGGATAAAGCTGACGGTGAACACCCCGTATCTGCACTTCACTCCGCTTATGTACAAATAGATAGTGAAAGCAACATCATTGCCAATAGTGAATATAGAGGCGAGCAGCTATCATTTAATAATTTGTTTGGTTCATTAATTGTTCGCAACTTTATTATTACACCAAGTGGTATGCTGGTTAATAAAAACGTTATGCAAGCAATAGGTGGTTTTCGCACATACCTTAAAATAAGTGAGGATTTTGATTTTTATTTGCGGTTAGCTAGAGCAGGAAATATTCTTTATATTGATGAGCTATTAGTTAAGCATAGACGTCATCTTGCAAATGTAACAGAGAATTTAGGGAAATCATTACAGGCAGGACAAGCAATTATTCGACTTTATCCACCTGAGGAAATTGAAGAAGCTATACTTCGTCGTAGCTACTCTGAATCTAAAAACAAGCTTGATCTGGCGAAGGTTCAATTCTATCTTGAGGAATATGAGCAGGGTTATCAAACATTGCAGTCAATTGTGAATGATGAATATCCAGCTTCAACTTTGTTTATGAAGGCGATCTATGCCATTAAGCATGATAATTTACAATTGGCAAGTGACTATTTACAACAACTGCTTCATATCGATGCTAACCATATCGCAGCTCTTAATAATTTTGCGATTATTAAAGCGAAGCAGGGTGAGGTCGAACAAGCTAAAGCTTTGTTACAGCAATGCGTTAGCAGCATACCAGGATATTTGGACGGGAAGTACAATCTAGATTTGCTTGAGAGCGAGAACGAGCCAAAACATTTCAAATATACGTTGAGGGAATTACGAGCTAATCTATTGCGCTATACCTCATTATAATGTTTGGGAAAGTTAGGTGCTAAGCATGCTAAATAATAAAGTTGCGTTCATCACTGGAGCTTCGCGTGGTATTGGTCGTCAAACCGCGATACAATTTGCTGGGCAAGGTGCAATCGTCGTTATAAATGGACAGAACGAGCAGGCGCTGCAGCAGGTTCAGGCTGAGATATCTCAGCAGCTCCAAACTGAAGTTCATATACTTCCTTATAATATTTCGGATGCGCAAGGTACAAAGCACGCATTTCAATGGATTAAAAAGAACCTGGGCCGGCTGGATGTACTAGTGAACAACGCTGGGATATTGGATGACGGCTTGCTTGGTATGATAAATCATGAGCGAATGAGTCATACCTTTGCCGTCAATACAGAAGCAGTGATTACTCATATGCAATATGCTGCGAGATTGATGATGCCACATAAATGTGGCTCTATTATTAATGTTAGCTCGATCATGGGTCGGTATGGTGAGGTTGGACAGGTTGTATATAGCTCAAGTAAAGCAGCAATCATTGGTGCAACCTATTCCGCAGCTAAGGAGCTAGCCCCTCACAATATTCGCGTCAATGCAGTGGCTCCAGGCTTTATTGAGACGGCTATGGTACAGGGGTTATCGGAGGAAGCTCGCAATAAACGAATAGAGCAAATTAAAATGAAACGAGCAGGTACTCCAGAGGAAGTTGCGAATACGATCCTTTTCCTTGCTTCTGACTTATCCTCGTACGTGACAGGTCAGGTTATTGGTGTAGATGGTGGTATGGTTGTTTAACGGAATAGGAGTGATGAAGCAGTGTTAAGCTTCAAACGACTTGCCCAGGATGACTTGGAGCAAGTATTAGAGTGGCGTACAAGTGAGCATGTCACACAATATATGTACACCGATATTGAAAAAAACATCGATAATCAGCGAAGATGGTTTCAGCGTATTTCACAGGACCCTTCCCAGCATTATTGGATTATTCAGTATAAGGGAGAGTCGATTGGATTGATATCGATGTATGAGCTAAGTAAGCTACACCGCAGAGCTTCACTTGGCTTTTATATTGGGGACTTGAATTATGCTAGACTTGCGGGTCATGTCCACGCCTACCTATACAACTTTGCCTTCTTCCAGCTTGGTTTAAATAAGCTTTGTGCTGAGGTTATGGAGGGCAATGATGGCATGATGGCCATTCATAAGCATCATGGCTTTACCCATGAAGCTACCTATAAGCAGCATATTTACAAATACGATCGCTTTCATGATGTCTATTACTTAGAGCTAATGGCATCAACTTGGTTGGAGCAATGTAAAAAATTTCATCGATTTACGGCAGAGTTTGCTATGGAATAGAGCTAAAACTATGGCAATGAAATACCGATATATGATATATACGTTTTAGTTAGGTGGAGGCATTTATGGAAAATGAACAAAAGCTTCGCAATATATTTGCGGAAGCATTGCAAATTAATATTGGTTTAGTAGTAGATGATCTAACCTATAATGCGATTCCTGAATGGGATTCGATTGCACATATGACGCTTATCGCAGAAATTGATAACGCGTTCGACACAATGTTAGATACAGATGATGTGTTGGATATGAGCTCTTTCGCCAAAGCAAAAGAAATATTAGCTAAATACGATGTGCAGTTTTAAGCGTAGGGGTGTGGTTTAAATACCATACCCTATTCTTTTATGACTTGGAAGGTGGCAATGATGTTTTTTAATATCCAGCATTATGGTGAGCAGCAAGCAATCATAACGAACGAACGCCAGTTAACATATATAGAATTACAGCAATTAGCAGATTGCTATCAGTTCACATCAAAGGATAAGGAACTGATTGTGCTGCTAGGTGACAATGAAATAGAGATTGTTGCTGCTTACATAGCGGCATTGCAAGCAAGACATGCGGTGATGCTGTTAAGTCCGACGCTGAACAGAGAGCTATTGACACAAATTATCAGCAATTATAAGCCAAGATGGATTGTATCAATGAATAGTAGAGATGAGCTCCAGTTGCAGGGCTACGTTCAACGTAATAAGGTGCTAGAGCGCCAAGAGGATATGAAGGCTGACATACATCCCGAGCTGGCAGTTTTGCTTAGCACATCAGGTACAACAGGCAGTCATAAATTCGTACGCTTATCGTATCGTAATCTGCAAGCAAATGCACAATCTATTGCTGAATACTTAGAGCTGAATCAAACTGAACGAGCAATTCTGAATTTGCCATTGTCCTATTCGTATGGTTTATCTATATTGAATAGTCATTTACAAGTAGGAGCTTCAGTATTGCTAACAGGTGAGAGCGTTATTGCTAAGTCGTTTTGGAGCTTTGTACAAGAGCAGAAGGCGACGTCATTACCAGGCGTACCTTTTACGTATCAGATGCTGCAACGTGTAGGGCTTATGAAAATGGATTTGCCACATCTGAAAACATTAACTCAAGCAGGTGGACGCTTAGATCAACGACTAGTACAATTGTTTGGAGAATACGCTAGAGATAACAACAAACGCTTCTATGTGATGTATGGTCAGACCGAAGCGGCACCTCGTATTTCTTATGTGCCTTGCGAACGCCTGCTAGAAAAACCAACTACGATTGGAATTGCAATTCCTGGAGGCAAGCTGGCGCTTGATCAAGAAACTAATGAACTGATCTATTATGGCGAGAACGTTATGCTTGGATATGCTGAATCGTTAGATGATTTGGCGAAAGGCGACGTATGCAACGGAGTATTGCGTACCGGTGATGTGGCTCTTGTCGATGAGGACGGCTATTATACAATTACAGGCCGCATGAAACGCTTTGTTAAGCTGTTTGGTTTACGTATTAATCTAGATGAGGTAGAGCGTAAGCTAGAGGCTTTGCTAGCACAGCCAGTCGCGTGTACTGGCAACGACGACAAGCTAATTGTCGTGACAGAATCTGAAATGTTAGTGGACGGGATTAAGCAGCATGTGCAAGAGCTATATAAGCTTCACCCCTCAGCTTTTCGAGTGAAGGTGCTGGAGCAAATTCCTCGTTTCGCTAATGGTAAAACAAACTATAGTGCATTAAAGGATGAGTGATGATGAGCTATCCTTATAATTTAGAACAACCGATAAAAAGTCAACAGTTGCTTGATGGGTTAAATGAGCTAACGGCTCACCATATGGAACATAACGCTGCTTATCGAGCGATGCTGTTAAAGTCAGGTCAACAGGGGCAGAATGCAACACTTGAAGCTGTCCCGTATTTACCTGTTCAGCTATTTAAGCTGATGGAGCTAGTATCTGTCCCGCAAGAGGAAGTAGTGAAGGTGCTTACCTCAAGTGGTACGACAGGTCAGCAGGTTTCGAAAATCTTCCTTGATAAGGAGACGGCATCCAAGCAAACGAAGGCATTAGTGGAAGTGATGAAGCCGCTGCTTGGAACACAGCGATTGCCGATGGTTATTTTCGATACGAAGTCAGTATTAAAAGATCGCCGTTCCTTTAGTGCACGTGGAGCTGGTATTTTAGGCTTTGCTAATTTCGGAAGAGGTCATTTCTATGCCTTGAATGACGATATGACGGTCGATTGGAACGGATTACAGCAGTTTATCGCACAGCATGAGGGTAATAAAATATTGCTGTTTGGCTTTACCTATATGATCTGGAAGCATGTCGTTCAAGAAGCGAAGCTTAAAGGCATAACGATCAATTTCGGTGATAGTATCCTTATTCACGGTGGTGGCTGGAAGAAGCTCAAGGACGAAGCTGTTGATGCGGAAACCTTTAAGTCTACGCTGCGATCGATCTTAGGAGTTCGAAAGGTGCACAACTACTATGGCATGGTAGAGCAGGTTGGCTCGATATTTGTTGAGTGTGAGCACGGACATCTTCACACGCCTAATTATGCAGATGTAATCGTACGAGATCCCATTAGCTTCAATCCATTACCATACGGACAGCAGGGCTTAATGCAAGTGCTTAGCCTGCTACCTACAAGCTATCCTGGGCATAGTCTGCTAACAGAGGATGTCGGTACTATTCACGGGGAGGATGACTGTCCATGTGGCTGGAAGGGTAAGTATTTCTCTGTAGCAGGCAGATTACCGAAAGCCGAGCTTAGAGGCTGTAGCGACACCTATGCTTTTGGAGGAGGTGGATCGGTATGAAGTTTTATTTCCCATTAGAGGATGGACAGCAAACGTTGGACCGATTAAACGACCATGCACCACTTGAACCGTTTCACCCCGTGGTACTTCAATTTATTGCTGCCTTATCTCAACGATTGATAAAGCTACGTCAATTTCCGGAAATTGTTGCGTTAGGCTATTGGATGCGTAAAGCGAACATAGCATTACTTCAGCAGCAGTGGGTAGAAACGAGCCAAGGACGGGTAATTAAAGCAAGAGGAACGGTATTTCATATCGCTCCTTCTAACGTAGATACCATATTTATTTATTCATGGCTATTATCTTTACTTGCAGGCAATCGTAATATTATTCGCTTGTCCAGTAAAGAGCAGCCGCAGCAGCATACGTTACTGCAAGTGTTGCTTGCAGAGCTTGCCGAACCAGCGTACGAGCTACTTGCACAGCGTAATATATTGCTAACGTATGTGCACAACGATCATACGACGGAGCAATTAAGTAAGCTTTGTCATGTCCGTGTTGTATGGGGTGGAGATTCAACGGTTAGTGCCGTTAGGAGAATTCCACTTGCACCGATGGCAAGTGAGCTCGTATTTGCCGATCGTTTTTCGATGTCGCTCCTTCAAGCAAGAGCGATCAATGATCTAGAGCAAGACAAGCTCGTACAGCTCACGGGGCAGTTTTACAATGATGCGTATTGGTTTGATCAATTAGCATGCTCATCACCTCGATTAATTGTATGGCAAGGTACGCAAGACGAGGTAAAGCAAGCACAGCTTTCTTTTTGGCATGCGTTGGAGCAGGTACACGCTAGTAAGCAAGATGAGCTGCAGGCAGCGTTGCAAGTACAGAAGCTAACGACGAGTCTATGGCTTGCTGCCAGTGAGTCAGCTACAGGTGTAAGAAATACACAAGCCTATAGCAGTGTTATGCTTGATATGGTAACAGGCGACGTGCGAGAAAGACATTGTGGCGGTGGATTTTTTCTAGAAACGATCATTGGTCAGCTTCAGCAGCTTGCACCAATCATTGCAGATAAGGATCAAACACTAACCTACTTTGGCTACAATAGAGATGAGCTTCAACAGCTCGCTAGTGCTATTCAAACGAGAGGTATTGATCGTATTGTACCAATTGGTAGAGCGCTGGACTTTCAAGAGATTTGGGACGGGCAAAGCTTTTTGCGTTCCTTTACGCGAGAGGTTGTCATTATATAATAGAGAGCAATCGTAAAGTATATGAAATGAACGGGGGCGTAACATGAAAACAATTGCTATTATTCAAGCAAGAATGGGTTCTTCTCGCTTACCAGGTAAAATTTTAATGCCGTTAGGCGATCACAATAATTTATATTATGTAACATCTCGTTGTAAGGCAATTAAGGGAGTATCTGAAGTGATTGTCGCTACGTCCACTTTGCAACAGGATGATGCGGTAGAAGCGTGGTGTCAGGAGCAAGGCATATCTTGCTTCCGTGGCTCTGAAGAGGATGTGCTTAGCCGTTATATTGCTGCGGCTGCTTCTCATCAGCCAGACTATGTTATGCGGGTTACGGCAGATTGCCCTTTCGTAGATGTAGAGATGGCAGAGCAGATGCTAGAGCTAGCTAAGAGCAACGGAGTCGATATTGTCGATCTCGCAGTTACTCTTCCAAGAGGCTTAGCGGTCGAGGTAATTTCTTATTCAGCACTACAATACATCGATACGCATGGTCAAGAGCTTCGTCATCGTGAGCATGTGACGTATTACGCCTATGAATATAAGTACTTATTTACACGAGTAGCCTATCAGCCGCCAGCTAATCGCCTTCATTCGGAGCTGCGCATCACGCTGGATACGGAAGAGGACTACGCGTTAATTTCACAAGTAGCGCAGCATTTTAACAATCCGTTTATATCTAGTCAGGAGGTCATTGCTTACTTGCTGGAGCACCCGCAAATTGCGGCGCTAAATGCACATGTAGAGCAAAAACCAGTGGTATGAACATTTTAATTAGAGCGGATGCTTCATCAGCGATAGGTAGCGGGCATGTCATGCGTTGTCTGACTGTTGCACATAACCTAAGAAAACTAGGCCATCACGTCAGCTTTTGGATGGAGCCGTTACCGGGTAATCTTATCCAATTTGTAGAAGAAGCTGGCTTTGCTGTTACACAGCAAGCGGTTTTCGTCGATATATTAATTGTTGATCATTATGGACTTGATTTACGGTGGGAGCAATCTATGCGTAGCTTTGCACGCAGAATTGTTGTAATTGATGATCTTGCCAATCGTCGTCATGATTGCGACCTTTTGCTCGATCAAAATGTTATAGCGAATTATGAAAGTCGCTATGATGACTTAGTACCACAGCATTGTATTAAGCTATTAGGCTCAGCCTATCTTATGATGCGTGATGAATTTATAGAAGCAAGAAGCAAAGCGGTTGTTCGTAGCGGAGATGTGAGACGATTACTTGTCTTTATGGGCGGTAGTGATCCAACTGGAGAAACGCTTAAGGTACTAGATGCCATTGAGCAGCTACAACAACTAGCTAAGTGCGGACAGCATCATACGAGTATCGCTCATATTGACGTCGTTGTCGGCAGCAGTAATGCTAGCAAAGAGCTAATTCAGCAACGCTGCTCGGAGCTGCAGCTGCACTATTACTGTCAGATTAACTATTTATCTGACTTAATGGTTCAGGCAGATTTTGCGATTGGTGCTGGCGGCTCCGCGATGTGGGAGCGTTGCTACGTCGGCTTACCGTCCTCCAGCACAGTCGTTGCGGACAATCAAGCTCCGACGACAGACAAGGCTGCACAATTAGGGGCAATTATTCACTTGGGCTGGCATGAACAGGTGAACGCAGAGACGTATGTTAAACTAATAAAGCAACTCCCTGAGCTTGGCGATCAACTAGCAGCGATGAGCAGGCAGGGGTTATCTATAACAGAAAGCCAAGGGGGAAGCAACGCTTGGCTTCAAGAAATGGTGGGGTTAAAACCGTGATTAAAATCGGACATAAAGAAATTGGACGTCATACAAAGCCCTTTATTATAGCGGAAATGTCAGGTAATCATAATCAATCACTAGAGCGTGCGCTGCATCTAGTAGAGCTAGCTGCAGAGGCTGGTGTGGATGCCGTTAAACTGCAAACCTATACACCAGACACCATTACACTCGATGTGCATACAGGCGAGTTTTTTATTTCTCATGAGGATGATTTGTGGAAGGGTCAGTCGTTGTATAACTTGTATCAGAAAGCTTATACGCCATGGGAATGGCATGGGGCTATTTTTGACAAATGTAAGGAGCTAGGACTGCTTGCGTTTAGTTCTCCTTTCGATGAGACAGCAGTTGACTTCTTGGAAAGCTTAGACGTACCTGCATATAAAATTGCCTCATTTGAAAATGTTGATATTCCATTAATTCGTAAAGTAGCTCGCACAGGTAAGCCTGTTATTATTTCAACGGGAATGGCGACTGCTGCTGAGCTTGATGAAGCGGTTCGTGCGGTACGTGAGGAAGGCAATGAACAGCTTGTATTGCTGAAATGTACAAGTACCTATCCAGCATCTCCAGCAAACTCTAATCTAGCGACAATTCCACATATGGCAGGATTATTCCAAACAGAGATTGGCCTATCTGATCACACGATGGGCATTGGTGTTTCGGTTGCGGCAGTTACACTTGGAGCAACGGTTATTGAGAAGCACTTTACGACCTCTCGCGCAGAGGGCGGCGTAGACTCAGCATTCTCTATGGAGCCCCATGAGCTTAAAATGCTAGTAGAAGAAACAGAGCGTGCATGGCAAAGCTTAGGTCATATTCAGTATGGACCGACCGAAGCCGAAAAGCCATCTGTAAAGAATAGACGCTCGTTATATATAGGCGAGGATATGAAGAAGGGCGATATTTTAACGGAAAGTAATTTGCGTAACGTTCGTCCGGGCTTAGGCTTAGAGCCGAAATATTATGATCTTGTTTTAGGTAAGGCAGTCAAACAGGATGTTAAGAAAGGAACAGCGCTAAGCTGGGATTTGCTACTATGAGCAGACGTGAACAATTTCTTCCTTATGGACAGCAGTGGATCGAAGAGGATGACATTGCAGCCGTCATTGATACGCTGCAGTCTCCCTATCTAACAACAGGTCCGAAAATTGCACAGTTTGAGCAGTCAGTTGCCCAGTATGTCGGTGCAAAGTATGCTGTAGCTTTTGCTAACGGTACGGCTGCACTGCATGGCGCGTGCTACGCAGCGGGTGTATCGGCTGGCGATGAGGTCATTACAACACCAATCACTTTTGCTGCAAGTGCGAACTGTGCAAGATATTTTGACGCAACCATTGTATTTGCCGATATTGATGCCGATACTTACAATATTGACCCTAAAGCTATAAAAGAAAGCATAACAGCAAAAACGAAGGCGATCATTCCTGTAGATTTCACTGGTCAGCCCTGTGATATTGATGTCATTATGGAGATTGCTCGAGAGCATAATATTGTCGTTATTCAGGACGGGGCGCATTCCTTAGGAGCAGAATATAGAGGGAAAAGGGTTGGTACACAGGCCCATATGACGATGTTCAGCTTCCATCCGGTTAAACCGGTAACGACTGCTGAAGGCGGCGTTATTGTTACCAACAGCGCTGAATACTATGAGAAGCTGAAGCTGTTTCGTACACATGGCATTACAACAACACCTTATGCGAAGGAGCAAGGGGATTGGTACTATGAGATGGTTGATCTTGGTTATAACTATCGTATGACTGATCTGCAAGCCGCGCTTGGCGTTTCGCAAATGAATAAGCTTTCAGGTTTTATTGATCGTAGACGTGAGCTTGCAGCGCTGTATACGGAGCAGCTACAGGGAGTAGCTGGTGTAAAGATACCATATCAGTCGCCACACAGTGCGTCTGGCTGGCATCTGTATTCTGTACAGCTAGATGAACAAATATTAGGAAAAAGTCGTAAGCAGATCTTTGAAGAAATGCGTGCAGCCAATATTGGCGTACATGTTCACTATATACCTGTTTATTGGTTTCCTTACTATAAGAGCTTAGGATATACGCAAGGCTTATGTCCTACAGCAGAGCACTGGTACGAAAGGGCATTGACACTTCCGCTATATCCTAAAATGAGCAATGAGGATGTATGCGACGTTGTATCCACGCTTAAACAAATCATAGGTTAGGAAGAAGCATATGTTGAATGAACTTAAAGAAATGGATGAATTATTTGACCGTTTGTTTCCAATACTACGCAGCATTACAGGTGCAGGCTTACGTGAAACGCTGTCCATTTTAAATGAATATATACCGTTGACAATTGAAGAGGTTGCAACGGGAACGAAAGTATTCGATTGGACCATTCCTCCGGAATGGGTGCTAAGAGAAGCTTGGATCAAGGATGAAGCTGGACGAGAAATTATTAATGTCTCAGCAAGCAATCTGCATGTTATCAATTACAGTGAGCCTGTAGACAAAGTGCTCAGTCTAGAGGAGCTAAAGCAGCATGTCTATACGATTCCGCATCTCCCGACAGCTATCCCTTATGTCACCTCGTATTATAAGGAGCGCTGGGGATTTTGTATGTCGCATGAGCAGCTGCTTGCTCTACCTGAAGGCAACTATCATGTGTATATCGACAGTGAGAAAATTAACGGCAGATTAAGCTTTGGACAAGCAGTGCTGCCAGGGAAAAGCGATAAGGAAATATTAATTTCGACGTATGTATGTCATCCATCACTAGCTAACAATGAGCTAAGTGGTCCGATTGTGGCTGCTTTTCTATATAATCGCATTAAGCAATGGGAAAATCGCGAGTTTACGTACCGTTTTGTATTTCATCCGGAAACGATAGGATCTATTGCTTTTCTACATAAGTACGGAGAGCATTTGAAGCAGAAGCTATACTCGGGTTGCGTGCTAACATGTCTTGGAGGCAAAGATAGGCCATTAAATTATAAGCAAGCACGAAATCAGCAAGCACCGCTTAATCGTTTAATGGATTTTTTAATCACTCATGAGAAAAGGGAATACAGTGCCCGAGCATTTTCTCCATTGAATGGCTCTGACGAGAGACAATTTTGTTCTCCGGGCTTTAATTTACCTGTTGGACAGTTTTCACGGATGGTATACGGACAATATGCAGGTTATCATAACTCTCTAGATACGAAGGAAGTAATGACGCTAGATGCGTTGCTGCAGAGCGTAGATGAGATTGAGGAGATTCTTTCATTACAGGAGCTTGACGGCAAATATATCAATCTCAAGCCTTACGGAGAACCAATGCTAAGTCAGTATAATTTATATCCTGATCTAAACGCCCCAACTAATCGTAAGCAGTCGAATAATGCGACGATTGATAATCGTCAGTTGCTCAATCAAATATTACTAACCTTAAATTATAGTGATGGCGATCATTATTTAACGGATATTGCAAGAAAACATGTTTATAAACTTGGGCATTATCGTTTGAGTACCAATAAGTTAATTGAGGTAGGCTTGTTAGAGGGACCTATTCGCTAGGAGGTCATTTTCATGAGAGTTATCATTATGACAGGTTCACATCCAAGGCATTATTATGTTGCAGAGCAACTGATTAAAACAGGAAAAGTAGTAGGTTATCTAACTGAACAACGTGGAAGCTTTGTACCAAGTCCCCCTCCTCATTTAACTGAGCAGGATAAGCAAAACTTCATACGTCATTTCCATGATCGCGAACAATCAGAGCATGCCATGTTTCCAGAAACAATAGATGTACCAGACAGTGTATCAGTACGAAAAGTAACTGTTGATCAATTGAATAGTGCTGAAACGATTGAATGGATGCATAAGCTAGATGCTGATTTACTGATAAGCTATGGTGTACACAAGCTTAGTGATGAGTTACTAGATGAAGCGCCTGAACGTGCATGGAATATTCATGGTGGTTTATCGCCATGGTATCGTGGTACAACGACATTATTTTGGCCGTTTTATATGCTGCAGCCAAATTGGGCAGGAATGACAGTGCATAAGCTTTCCTCCAAGCTAGACGCTGGAGATATATTGCATCATGCTGTTCCAGAGCTGGAATATGGAGATGGGATTCACGATGTAGCTAACAAAGCGGTTAAGCAGGTAGCTGAGGATCTTCATTATATCTTAAGTAATCTACAATTAGACGAGCTAAGCTTTACTCCGCAAAAATCAGCAGGCAAGCTATTTCTTACTTCAGAATGGAAGCCTGAGCATTTGCGTGTAATTTATCAATTGTTTAATAACGATATTGTGGATCATTTCCTTGATGGCAAGCTGCCGAAGGTTGATCCGCCACTTGTGCGAGCGTTTTAATCTTCGAATTAGTATTAAGTAAAGTTTAATGAGCATTGAACATTCTACTGGTTATGTGGAATGAGTTAATATTACTATTCCACATAACCTAACTCTTTCTATCAAGTTTACTCAATTCTCCCAAGCAGGATTATAAACTACCTCCCATAAATGTCCATCTGGATCTTGGAAGTACCCTGAGTAACCACCCCAAAATGTATCATGTGGAGTGACCGTAATTACGGCTCCGGCTTTTCTAGCTCTCTCAATCACTTCGTTAACCTCTTGTTTACTAGCAACATTGTGCCCAATTGTAAATTCGGTCGCACTAGGAGCTGCTTTCTGCAATCCTGTATCATGCGCAATGTCATCGCGACGCCAGATTGCCAGCTGAAGACCGGCCTGTAGTTTAAAGAATGCAACAGCTCCATGCTCAAATTCTGTACCAATGATGCCTTCGGAATAAAAACCTAAACCGTCACGGTAAAATTGAAGCGAACGTTCCAAATTGTCTACGCCTATAGTAAGTACGGTAATACGAGGCTGCATAATTGATCCTCCTAAAATTTTTGTCGTGGACTACTATAAATTAATCAAAAGCATTGTGCTAATCACTTCAGTCTACATTAAAACGACATATCCCCACAACTCATCGATTCGGTGATTGGGATTTGTTAAATTGAATAAAATACCAATAAAAATTTTGTGGGAAATAAGAAAATATAAGCTCGAAATCATCTCCTATTTCACGATTTATGTTAGCATAACTAAACAATTGATTCAAAACTATGAATATTCAACAAATTTACGAGAATGTTGTTATAACTTAAATGAATTCGCTTTCAATAATTTGATTGACATTTTGCACCAAGCATTGTATAGTCAAATTGTGGGCCACATAATGCAGCCACACAGCATTTATAGACGAAGGGAATGTTTGCACATGCAAGGAAAAGTAAAATGGTTTAATGCAGAAAAAGGATACGGTTTCATCGAAACAGAACAAGGTGGCGATGTATTCGTACATTTCTCCGCTATCCAAACTGAAGGCTTCAAAACTCTAGAAGAAGGCCAAGCAGTAGAGTTCGATATCGTTGAAGGCGCACGCGGTCCACAAGCTGCAAACGTTGTTAAACTGTAATTATACGGCTACTTAAGCCTCTATTATAGTGATAATGTCAACCCCTCTTACAAAAAGAGGGGTTTTTTCTTTGTTTTCAATTTCGTCAATAAATTATCAGAAAATTCTAAATTAACAAAAATCTATTTTGAATCTTCTTTCTGCATATGCTATAATATGACTATATAAAGGAGGAGTGCCACATGATCTACAATATTCGAGGACAACGTGTTCAAGTTACCGACGCTCTAAGGGACTATGCTGAGAAGAAGCTCAGCAGATTGGAGAAGTACTTCGATCCTTCGATCACCTCCGAAGTAAATGCTACACTCTCTGTTACGAAAGGCCAACATACGGTTGAGGTTACGATACCGATCTCTGGAATGTTCCTGCGTGCAGAAGAACGCAGCGATGATATGTACGCTTCAATTGATGCTGTTATCGATAAGCTGGAGCGACAAATCCGCAAACATAAAACTAAGGTTAACCGTAAAGTCCGCCAAACGGGTGGTAGCAAGTCTATATTCCAAGAGTCTGGCAATGCTGTTTCCGTATTAGAGGACGAGGAGGATTTTGAGCTTGTTCGTACAAAACGCTTTACATTCAAGCCAATGGATGTAGAAGAAGCAATTCTGCAAATGAATATGCTCGGTCACACATTCTTTGTTTTCTCAAACTCTGAAAGTAAGTCTGTCAATGTTGTTTACAAGCGCAGTGATGGAAAATACGGCTTAATCGAGCAACAATAACTTTTACTAATAGGCGAAGGTGCTCTAGGTTATCTGCAATCCGCAGGTGCCCGGGCACCTTTTTATGTTGTGGGTTTAATAGCTGGATTTTGATGACGATGATATGCATTGTAGCGTAGTCGACGTCGAAGATAGCGTTCATCGGGATTTATGCTTCCGATGAATGTTTCCTGTGGAAACATTGTAGCTCAAGTACTAAAAGCGTACATTGCGCTCCTCATTCTAGCTTCACGCAATCTTCTCGGTCCTGAAAGCTCAGCTTTTAAACTCTTATTGAAATAGAGAAATTATCAAAATGTTGCCAATAGTTGGTGTTCATTAGGTGAATACATTGCGATTACTTCAACAAACTGTTAAAATTTTAAGCATAAGTCGAACAATCGGAAGGGGAAAGCCATGCTCGGATTGGTAAAGAAGATTTTTGGTGACTACAACGAGAAGGAAATAAAGCGACTGACGAAGGTCGTTGAACAAATAAATGCAATGGAGCCTAAATTCCAGGCTCTTTCGGATGATCAGCTGCGCGCTAAAACAGAGGAGTTTAAAGCACGTTATGCTAAGGGAGAAACGCTAGACGACCTATTACCGGAAGCATTTGCTACCGCACGCGAAGCGTCTAAGCGTGTATTAAACATGCGTCATTTTGATGTGCAGCTGCTAGGTGGTATGGTACTACATGATGGTAAAATCGCTGAGATGAAGACAGGGGAGGGTAAAACACTAGTTGCTACACTTCCTGTTTATCTAAACGCGATAGCTGGAAAAGGCGTACATGTTATTACAGTCAACGGCTATCTTGCTGAACGTGATAGTCAAATTATGGGCCAGCTATATGAGTTCCTTGGTTTAACTGTAGGCTGTAACTTACATGGTCTTTCGCATGCTCAAAAGCAAGAGGCATATGCTTGTGATATTACGTACGGAACAAACAATGAATTCGGTTTTGATTATCTGCGCGACAATATGGTGCTGTATAAGGAACAAATGGTACAGCGTCCGCTTTACTATGCAATCATTGACGAGGTTGACTCCATTTTAATTGACGAAGCACGTACACCGTTAATTATTTCTGGACAAGCTGCTAAGTCAACGGAGCTCTATCACGCTGCGCAACGCCTTGTTTCTCGTATGAAAGAGGGAGAAGACTTCACAATTGACATTAAGCTGAAAAATGTAATGTTGACCGAAGAGGGCGTGGCGAAGTCTGAGCGTGCGTTTGGAATTGAGAACCTGTTTGATCACGCGAATGTGACAATCAACCATCATATTCAACAGGCGTTAAAAGCGAACTATATTATGAAGCGCGACGTAGATTATGTTGTTGAAGAAGAAGAGGTTGTCATTGTCGACGAATTTACAGGTCGTTTAATGGCGGGTCGTCGCTATAGTGATGGTTTGCACCAAGCGATTGAAGCGAAGGAAGAGCTTAAGGTTCAAAATGAAAGCATGACGCTAGCGACAATTACGTTCCAGAACTACTTCCGTATGTATCGTAAGCTATCAGGTATGACAGGTACTGCGAAAACAGAGGAAGAGGAATTCCGTAAAATTTATGGACTTGATGTTATTCAAATTCCAACGAATCGCTCAATGATCCGTGTTGATATGCCAGATGTCGTTTACAAAACAGTTAACGGCAAGTTTAAAGCCGTTGTTGAAGAAATTGTAACTCGTCATGCTAAGAATCAGCCAGTGCTAGTAGGTACAATTTCAATTGAAAACTCAGAAGTTCTATCTGAAATGTTAAAACGCCGCGGTATTAAGCATAAGGTGTTGAATGCGAAGTTCCATGCTGAGGAAGCTGAAATTATTTCGAAGGCTGGACAAGCTGGTGCGGTTACGATTGCAACGAACATGGCCGGTCGTGGTACCGACATTTTGCTTGGTGAAGGCGTAGCAGAACTTGGTGGCTTGCATATTATTGGTACTGAGCGTCATGAGAGCCGTCGTATTGATAACCAGTTACGTGGTCGTGCTGGTCGTCAAGGGGATCCAGGTTCATCACAATTCTACCTGTCGATGGAAGACGAGTTAATGCGTCGTTTCGGTGCTGAAAATATTATGGCAATGATGGATCGATTAGGTCTAGATGAAGATCAACCGATTGAAAGTCGTATGATTACCAAGGCTGTTGAATCAGCACAGAAACGCGTTGAGGGTAATAACTTTGATACGCGTAAAATTGTCTTGCAGTACGATGACGTAATGAACCAACAGCGTGAGGTTATCTATAAGCAACGCCGAGATATTTTGGAATCCGAAAATATTCGCGATGAAGTTATGGAAATGATCAAGCCGGTTATTGCACATACGGTAGAGGCGCATTGCGTAGACGATATTCCTGAAGATTGGGATCTACAAGCAATTCTTGATTATGTACATGCCAATCTGCTTGAAGAGGGCTCCTTAACGCGTGACGATCTATGGGGTAAAGAAAAAGAAGAAATCGTTGAGACGATTTTCAATAAAGTAGTGGAAGCGTACGATGAGCGTGAGCGTCAGCTTGGCGAGCAAATGATGCGTGAGTTTGAGAAAGTTATCGTGCTTCGTGCAGTTGACTCCAAATGGATGGATCATATTGATGCAATGGATCATTTGCGTCAAGGTATTCATTTGCGTGCTTACGGTGGTACAGATCCGCTTCGTGAGTACCAATTTGAAGGCTATGAGATGTTCCAAAGCATGGTTGCTGCTATTCAAGAGGAAGTTTCTAAGTACATCATGAAGGCCAGAATTGAAAACAATCTTGAACGTCAAGAGGTTGTAAAAGGCCAAACTTCTTCAACTAGTGGCGGCGGTGAAGACAATGTGAAGCAACCAGTTCGTCGTGAAGAACGTGTTGGTCGTAATGACATGTGTCCGTGTGGTAGTGGCAAGAAATACAAGCAATGTCACGGCAAATAGAGATGATGCTCAAAAAGCGCGACTTTGATGACGATGAGTTGGCGTTGAAGTTGATTCGACGGCGAATCTTGAACGCTAGCGAAAACTGCGCTGCTCACGTACCAAAAGCGTACGCTGCGCGGCTCGTTTTCTACTAGCGTCCAAGCTTCTTGATCCTGAAAGCCACACTTCTTGAGCTTTGATTGGAAGAGGATGCTCAAAAAGCGCGACTTTGATGACGATGAGTTGGCGTTGAAGTTGATTCGACGGCGAATCTTGAACGCTAGCGAAAACTGCGCTGCTCACGTACCAAAAGCGTACGCTGCGCGGCCTCGTTTTCTACTAGCGTCCAAGCTTCTTGGTCCTGAAAGCAGCACTTCTTGAGCTTTGATTGGAAGATGTTGCTCAACAAGTACGGCTTTGATGACGATGTAATGCGCTGTAGCGTAGTCGACGTCGAAACTGGCATTCATAGGGAGTTATACTTCTGATGTATGTTTCAGTGTGGAACATTGGAGGTACGTACTAAAATACTACGTACGCTCCTCGTTCCTAGCTTGATGCCATATTTACGTTCTGAAAGTCACACTTTCTTGAGCTTTTATTTAAAATTTAGGAGTACGATGAATGATGATTGATGTTACGTTGAAGCAAGAGCTTCGTGAGATGGTTAACCGACTTCAAACGCTTAGGGGGTCTCTTTGACTTAGAACTTAAGCAAGAGATAATCGCTAACTTTGAGGAAAAAATGTCGATGCCCGATTTCTGGGATGACAATGAACGTGCACAAAGTGTTATTGCTGAGCTGAATGCTGTTAAGTCAGTGGTTGAGCAATATAGTAAGCTGGAAAGCGAGCAGCAGGATCTTGAGATGATGCTAGAGCTTGTTGAGGAAGAGCAAGATGAGGATATGGCTAGCGAGCTTGCGTCAGGCATTGAGGCGCTTTCTAGTAAGCTATCTGAATTCGAGCTGCAGCTACTGCTGAACCAGCCTTATGATCGCTTAAATGCCATCCTAGAGCTGCATCCAGGTGCTGGCGGTACAGAGTCACAGGACTGGGGACTAATGCTGTATCGTATGTATACACGCTGGGCAGAAAAACGTGGCTTTAAGGTCGAACTGCTCGACTATCAGCCAGGTGATGAAGCTGGCATTAAAAGTGTCAGTTTGCTAATTAAAGGCTATAACGCGTATGGCTATTTGAAAGCAGAGAAGGGTGTCCATCGTTTGGTTAGGATTTCCCCGTTCGATTCTGCGGGTCGTCGTCATACCTCGTTTGCTTCCTGTGATGTTGTACCTGAGATCGATGATACGATTGAAATTGAAATTCGTCCTGAGGATCTTAAGGTCGATACGTATCGCGCTAGTGGTGCTGGTGGTCAGCACGTCAACAAAACGGAATCTGCAATTCGAATTACCCATATTCCGTCAGGCATTATCGTAGCCTGTCAGCAGGAACGCTCGCAAATTGCTAACCGTGACCGTGCGATGAAAATGCTTCGTTCTAAGCTCTATGAACGTAAAATAGAAGAGCAAATGAAGGAGCTAGCAGAAATTCGCGGTGAGCAATCGGAAATTGCATGGGGCAGTCAAATTCGCTCCTATGTATTCCATCCATATAGCATGGTTAAAGATCACCGTACTTCTGTAGAGACAGGTAATGTCGGTGCAGTTATGGATGGAGACTTGGATATGTTTATCGATGGCTACTTACGTAGTCAGATCAAGCAACAAGCATAAGATAGGGAGAGTTTGCATCGGAGGTGCAGCTCTCCTTTTTCCGTGGAAAGGAAGAGATTTGATGGTACATAAGAGAAAACGGCAATCGCGATTCACATTATCTCCATCTATGCAAATTGCTTGGAACATCATTCAAGTTATCGTCGGTTCAGCCGTGCTTGCGTTAAGCTTTAACCTGTTTTTACTTCCCAATGGAATTGCGTCAGGCGGTGTAGCAGGGATCTCGGTTCTGGTGCAGCGTCTAACAAACATTACGCCGGCAGTTACACAATGGGTATTAAATATTCCATTATTAATTGCTGCGACCATTATTCTTGGTAAAAAATTCGGAGCGAAGGTTGTATTAGGCTCAACGATCTTCCCACTAATGGTTTTAGTGACATCACATATTCCTTCGCCAACGAATACACCGATACTAGCAGCGATCTATGGCGGAATTGGAGTAGGAGTAGGCTTATCGATTGTATTTCGTGGTGGTGGCTCGACAGGTGGACTTGATCTAGCCTCGCAAATGCTACATAAACTTACGGGCATTCCGTATAATCTTGCAGTCGTCTGCTTTGATGGAGCTGTCATTATCGGAACGGCGATCGTTATTGCGCCTGAGGTTGCGTTATATGCCCTAATTTCATTGTTTGTAACGAGTAAAACGATCGACTTTGCGCAAAATGGATTACAGCTTTCTAAAGTTGCCTTTATTATTAGCGAGCGCTCAGACGAATTGGAACCATTAATTCTTCATGAGCTTGATCGTGGCTTTACGAAGCTAAAGGGCGAAGGCGGATATACTGGAACTGATCGTAATGTGCTTATGGTCGTCGTTGCTCAGCATGAGGTAGTTAAGCTGAAAAAGACCGTCACACGCTATGATCCGAATGCCTTTGTCATTATTAGTAACACGGCAGAGGTGCTGGGCGAAGGCTTCAAATCATATCCTTCAAAATAACATCAAGCAGCTAGCCACTTAAGGCTGAAATCATCACAAATCATCATTGTATTTTTATTAGTCCAGATGTATAATAATACATTATTATGCATATTCATTTTCTGTGATCACTATTGTAAAATAGAAGAATTGATATAAATGGGTAGGAGAGGAAGCGGTAGTATGAGTACGAAGCTGAAAATTGCAATAGTAGGATCGACTGGCTACGGTGGCGTTGAGTTAATGCGTTTGCTACAGTCTCATCCTTACGCAGAGGTAACCTCGGTGATTTCTTCGTCAAGTGCGGGAAGTCGTGTAACGGAGGGCTATCCGCATTTGCAAGGAATTCGTGAAGAAATATTGGATGACGTTGATCCGCAGCTTATTAAAGAAAAGGCTGATCTTGTCTTTTTAGCAACGCCTGCAGGAGTTGCCGCTAAGCTAGCGCCACAATATTTGGCAGTTGGATTGAAAGTAATTGATTTATCTGGAGATTTTCGCATTAAGGATCGAGCGGTTTACGAGCAATGGTATAAGAAGCCTGCTGCCGAGCAAGCTGATCTAGATGCGGCGGTGTTTGGCCTAGCTGAGGTATATGCAGATCAAGTAAGTGATGCAACGTTTATTTCCAATCCCGGTTGCTTCCCTACCGCTACTCTGCTTGGTATTGTACCAGCGCTGCAAGCAGGGCTTATCGACCCAAGCACATTAATTATTGATGCGAAATCAGGTGTATCGGGCGCGGGACGTGGTGCGTCACTAGGTACACATTATTCTGAGCTGAATGAAAACTTCAAAGCTTATAAGGTGAATCAGCATCAGCATATTCCGGAAATTGAGATGGTTTTGTCTGATGTTGCCGAAGAGCAAGTGACGGTTACATTTACGACGCATCTAGTACCGATGACTAGAGGGATCCTATCTACGATTTATGCAAAGCTGAATGAAGATGTAACGGAGCAGCAGCTAATTGAACTATATGAAAATTATTATGAAGGCCGTTCCTTCGTACGTATTCGTCCGCAAGGACAGGTACCTGCTACGAAGGAAGTTTGGGGCTCCAACTATTGTGATATTGGATTTTCTGTTGACCCACGTACGAAGCGCGTAACGATTATTTCGGTAATCGATAATTTAGTGAAGGGTGCAGCGGGTCAAGCGATACAAAATATGAATATTATGATGGGATGGGACGAGACGTTAGGCTTACAATTCGTTCCTGTATACCCGTAAATGTGAGGAGAAGAACGGTAATGTCAGAGGAACAATTTCATATCGTGGCGGACGGCTCTGTCACTTCCGCACAAGGCTTTGTAGCAGGCGGATTGCACTGTGGATTGAAGAAAACGGAGCGCCATGATTTAGGTGCGATTGTATGTGAGGTTCCAGCGGCAGCAGCTGCTGTATATACAACAAATGTGTTTCAAGCTGCGCCTATTAAAGTGACGAAGGAAAGCCTAGCAAGCAGCGGACGCTTGCGCGCTGTCATCGTTAACAGTGGTAATGCCAATGCGTGCACCGGTAAGCAAGGGGAAGATGATGCGTTCAATATGCGTAACGCCTTTGCTGATGCAGTTGGTGTGGCCCATGACGAGGTAGCAGTTGCTTCAACAGGAGTAATTGGTGAACTGCTTAAAATGGATAAGGTTTACGCTGGAATTGAACAGCTGCCAAGCAAGCTGCAAGCAGGTGAGCAAGGTGATGAAGATTTTAGCCAAGCGATTCTAACAACGGATCTTGTGAAAAAGACCATTGCCGTTGAACTGAATATTGATGGCAAGAAAGTAATCATTGGCGGTGCAGCTAAAGGATCTGGCATGATACATCCAAATATGGCGACTATGCTTGGCTTTGTAACGACAGATGCTAACATCGAGCCAGCTGCCTTGCAACAGCTATTGAGTGAAGCTACAGATGTTAGCTTCAATATGATTACTGTGGATGGAGATACAAGCACAAACGACATGCTGATTGCGCTAGCTAGTGGCTTAGCAGGCAATGAAACGCTAACGGAAGCTCATCCGGACTGGGCAGCGTTCCGCGCCGCTCTAACACATGTTTGCGTGCATTTGGCTAAGGCGATTGCTCGTGACGGTGAAGGTGCTACGAAGCTTGTTGAGGTGCGCGTAGAGGGTGCTGTAAATGATGACTCCGCACAAGCGATTGCGAAAACAGTCATTGGTTCTTCTCTAGTGAAATCAGCTGTTTTCGGCGCTGATGCAAACTGGGGACGTATTATCGCTGCGGTTGGGCGTGCAGGTCAGCCTGTTAACCCAGAAACGGTTGATATTGCGCTTGGCGATATTGTTACGCTGCGTCAATCGGCTCCAGTGGCATTTGATGAAGAGCAAGCGCTTGAGTATTTGAAGGGTGATACGGTAGTCATCTCTGTTCAATTAAATATGGATAACGGTAAAGCAGTTGCATGGGGCTGTGACTTAACCTATGACTATGTACGCATTAACGCTGCATACCGTACGTAATAGATAAAATGGATGAAGGAGTGCAGAAATGGCACAGCAACGCTTTGTTATGAAATGCGGCGGCAGTACGTTAGCGGCTTTGCCCGACAGCTTTTTCGCGGAGCTGCGTGATTTGCAAGCTAACGGAATTGCGCCAGTAATTGTGCATGGTGGTGGACCTGCAATATCTGAAACGTTAGATAAGCTTGGTATTGAGACGGAATTTGTTCAAGGGCTGCGTAAAACGAATGATCAAGTGCTTGATGTCGTTGAGATGGTGCTTGCAGGACGTATTAATAAAGAGATTGTTCGTAAAATGGAAAGCAACGGCGCGAAGTCCATCGGTTTATCTGGTGTAGATGGCAAGCTGATTCAAGCGAAGCCCGTTGCTAATCATGCGGAAATCGGTTTCGTAGGCGATGTTACAGAGGTTAATGCATCGATTATTGAAGGCATTATGGGGATGGGGTATATTCCTGTTATTGCTCCGATTGGGATTGATAACAGCGGACAGCGATATAATATAAATGCCGACACGGCTGCAGGAGCAGTTGCTTCTCAGCTAGGTGTGTCACGTATGATTGTCGTTACCGATGTACCAGGCATTATGAAAACGGTGGATGGCGAGAAGGTTACATTGCCAGAGGTTACTGTAGCGGACATTGAAAATATGATCGCTAGCGGTGAAATTTATGGTGGTATGATTCCAAAAGTAAGAGCAGCGATTCAATGCATCCAAGGCGATGTGCAGGAGGTTGTCATCGTAAGTGGATCGATTGAAGGCGTGTTAACTCAAGCGGTAACAACAGGTGGAGTAGGAACGGTCATTAAAGGGTAGAGAGGTGATTATGTTGAGTCAAGGTACAATTGAAACAACAGGTCAATCGTTATTTCCGACATATGCGAGATATCCGCAAGCCATTGTAAAGGGCGAAGGAAGCTGGCTATGGGATAGCGAAGGCAATAAATATTTGGATTTTATGAGTGGAATTGCAGTTACGAATCTGGGGCATGTTCCACCGGCAGTAAAGGAAGCGTTAGTAGCACAGCTTGATTCGTTATGGCATATTTCTAACCTATTCCAAATCCCTAATCAAGCAGAAGCGGGTAAGCTGATTACAGATAACAGCTGTGCGGACGCAGTCTTTTTCTGTAACTCTGGTGCGGAGGCGAACGAGGCGGCAATTAAGCTAGCTCGTCGTTATCAGCAAAAAATTAAAAACAGCGGACGTTTTGAAATTATTACTTTCAACCAATCGTTCCACGGACGTACGTTGGCAACGTTGACGGCAACGGGTCAAGATAAAGTGAAGGACGGCTTCGGACCATTGCCAACAGGCTTTAAGTCTATTCCGTTTAATGACTTGGATGCAGTTAAGGCTGCAATTAGTCATGAAACAGCCGCAATTATGCTGGAAATGGTTCAAGCAGAGGGCGGTATTCATCCTGTTGATCCTGCTTTTATTCAAGGAGTAGCGCAGCTTTGTCAAGCTGAAGGCATTTTATTGATTGTCGATGAAATTCAAACAGGTATCGGTAGAACAGGTAAGCTGTTTGCGTATGAGCATTTTGGTATTGAGCCAGACATTTTCACGATGGCGAAAGGTCTAGGCAGCGGCTTCCCAGTTGGTGCTATGGCGGCGAAGGAATATTTGCGTGAAGCATTTACGGCGGGCACGCACGGCTCAACGTTTGGTGGTACACCGATTGCTACTGCAGCGGTTAAAGCGACTTTAGAAACGATTGTTGGTCAAGGCATCGTTGCACATGCAGCGAAGCAAGGAGAATACTTAATTTCTAAGCTTCGTCAGGAGCTAGCAGGCAATGCTCTTGTTAACGAAGTACGCGGTTTAGGGCTAATCGTTGGTATTGAGTGCAAGGAGCCTGTAGCAGATCTGATCGTGAAGGCACAGCAGCAAGGATTATTGGTTATTACTGCGGGACCAAACGTTATTCGTTTGCTGCCAAATTTGCTCGTTACGAACGAAGAGATCGATCAGGCTGTCGCTATATTGGGTAAAATTCTAGCATCATAACATTAAATATTGCTGATGCGCTCTAAACAGCTTAGAGTGTCATCAGCATTATGCTGTATAAAAAAGGAGGAAGCTACATATGGCAAGAAATAAAGAGGAAATCGCACAAAGCTTAAAGGGCAGAGACTTTCTTATGCTTGTAGATTTCACGCAAGAGGAACTGTACTATTTAATCGAGTTAGCAATTGAGCTAAAGGCTAAGCAAAAGGCTGGTCAAGAGCATAAGCTGCTGAACGGAAAAACAATCGGACTAATTTTCGAAAAATCCTCCACTCGTACACGCGTTTCGTTTGAGGTTGGTATTTATCAGCTTGGTGGACAAGGCTTGTTCTTAAGCGGTAACGATCTACAAATCGGTCGTGGTGAGACGATTTTAGATACTGCTCAAACATTGTCACGTTATTTGGACGGTATTATGATTCGTACGTATGAGCATCGGAAAGTTGTTGAGCTAGCACGTGGTGCGACAATTCCTGTCATTAACGGCTTAACAGACCTTTCTCATCCTTGTCAGGCGCTAGCTGACTACCAAACAATCTATGAGAAGCATGGCTCCTTTGATGGCGTGAAGCTTGCATATATCGGAGACGGCAACAATATGGTACACTCTCTAATGATGGGTGCTGCTAAGCTAGGAATCGATATGTCGATTGCAACACCAGAGGGCTATGAGCCGGATGCTGATATTATTCAGCAAACACTAGCTATCGCTGAAGAAACAGGATCAAAAATCGTTGTTTGTCGCGATCCGAAGGAAGCGATTCAAGGCGCAAACTTTATCTATACAGATGTTTGGGCGAGCATGGGTCAAGAAGCAGAGCAAAAAGAACGTGAAATTGCATTTGCGAACTACCAAGTGGATGAGGAGCTAGTGAAGCTTGCTGATCCAAACTATATGTTTATGCATTGCTTACCAGCACATCGTGGTGAAGAAGTAACAGAAGGCGTTATTGATGGCGAGCATTCTATTATATTTGATCAGGCTGAAAATCGTTTGCATGCACAAAAAGCAGTAATGGCAGCGATTATGTCTTAAAGAATACGAAGGAGAGATTGAAACATGGCAAAGGATAAAATTGTACTAGCCTACTCTGGCGGTCTAGACACATCAATCATCTTAAAATGGCTAAAGGAAACCTATGACGCAGAAATCATTGCCTTTACTGCTGATATCGGTCAAAAGGAAGAATTGGATGGTCTTGAGGAAAAAGCATTAAAAACAGGAGCATCTAAAGTATACATTGACGATTTGCAAGAGGAATTTGCGAAGGACTTTATTTTCCCGATGTTCCAAGCAGGTACAATGTACGAAGGTCAATACCTACTAGGTACGTCTATCGCTCGTCCACTTATCGCGAAGCGTATGGTGGAAATTGCTCGTGCTGAAGGCGCAAAATACATCGCACATGGTGCTACAGGTAAAGGTAATGACCAAGTTCGCTTTGAGCTAGGTGTTGCTGCCCTTGCTCCAGAGATCGAAGTAATTGCACCTTGGCGTTCTGAGAAATTCCGCGAGGACTTCCCAGGTCGTGCAGAAATGATCGCTTTTGCTGAAAAGCATGGCATTCCAGTAACAGCATCTGCTGCTAAGCCTTACTCTACAGACCGTAACCTATTGCATATTAGCTTTGAGAGCGGCATGCTAGAGGATCCTTGGTTTGACCCAAGTGCTGAGGAAAATGAAGAAATGTACGTGCTTAGCGTATCGCCAGAGCGTGCACCTGACCAAGCGGAATATGTAGAGCTTACATTCGAAAAAGGTAACTGCGTAGCAATTAACGGTGAAAGCATGACTCCACTTCAAGTGATGGATAAATTAAATGAGCTTGGTGGTAAACATGGTATCGGTCGTGTAGACATGGTAGAAAACCGTTTTGTTGGTATGAAGAGCCGCGGCGTATACGAGACACCGGGCGGAACAATTCTATTCACTGCACATCGCAAAATGGAATCATTAACAATGGATCGTGAAGTAATGCATTTGCGTGACTCGCTGATCTCTAAATATAGTGAGCTTGTATACAACGGCTTCTGGTTTGCTCCAGAGCGTCTAGCACTACAAGCACTTGTAACAGAATCTCAGAAAAACGTATCTGGTGTCGTTCGTTTGAAGCTGTACAAAGGTAATGTAATTGGTGCAGGCGTACAAAGCCCAGTTAGTCTTTACAACCCAGACATCGCTACAATGGAAGCAGATCCTTCTCAAGCGTACGATCAAGGTGATGCAACAGGCTTTATCCGCTTGAATGCATTGCGTTTGAAAGTATCTGCTGGCGTTAGTCAAAATAAATAAGAAGCGAGCGGAATCGTACTGGACCATAGACTAAGCTAATTAAAGCTACAGCGAGGGACCAAGAAAGTGGAATACGAATGGAGTATTCCGCCGCTCCGAAGAGTAAGCTCTGAAGGAAGTGCTCCAGAGAGAAGACAAGCAAGCGGGATACGAATGGAGTATCCCATCGCTCCGACGAGTAAGCTCCGAGGGAAGAGCTCCAGCGAGAGAGCAAGCAAGTGGAATACGAATGGAGTATTCCACCGCTCCGAAGAGTAAGCTACGAAGCTACAGCGGAGGAGTCATGCTCTGAAGAACGAAGTGTGTCGCCTTTAAAGCCTGCTGCTACAACGTTATTCAAGAAGAAGCAGCAGGCTTTAAAAAGCGACCGCAAGAAGCATGACTCCGCAGCGCTGACACGACCGCACAACGCTCCATCGAATAGACCAACAAAAAAAGCTACAAGCGAAGGAAACATGTCTCTGAAAAACGAAGTGTGTCGCTTTTAAAGCCTGCTGCTACAACGTCAATCAAAAAGTGGCAGCAGGCTTTAAACCGCGACTAGAAGAGACATGTTTCCGGAGCGAATGAAAGGAAGGGAACACGTGAGTAAGCTATGGGGTGGTCGGTTCACCAAAAAAACCGATCAATTAGTCGAAGAATATACAGCATCCATTACATTTGACAAAGCGCTAGCTGAAGAAGATATTCAAGGCAGCCTTGCACATGTAACGATGCTAGGTAAACAAGGAATCGTGCCTCAAGAGGATGTTGAAACCATTAAGGCAGGATTGCAACGCGTGCTAGAGCGTATTCGCAATGGTGAGCAAGAGTTCTCGATCGGTGACGAAGATATTCATATGAATATTGAGAAGGCGCTAATCGACGATGTTGGTCCTGTTGGCGGCAAGCTGCATACAGGACGTAGCCGTAACGACCAAGTGGCGACAGATATGCATCTATGGCTACGTAAGCGTGTTGTAGAATTTGTAGAGCTGCTTCGCAAGCTACAAGAAGCATTAATTGGACAAGCCAAAGCTAATATTGATACAATCGTGCCGGGCTATACGCATTTACAGCGTGCACAGCCGATTCTATTTGCCCATCATATGATGGCGTATGTATCGATGTTTGGCCGCGATATTGAGCGTCTGCAGGATAGCTATAAGCGAATTAACGTGCTTCCGCTTGGTGCAGGTGCACTTGCGGGTACGACTTTCCCGATCGATCGTCATTTCGTTGCAGAGCAATTGAACTTTGATCGTGTATACGAAAACAGCTTAGATGCGGTAAGTGATCGTGACTTTATAGTTGAGTTTTTGGCTGATGCTGCGATCATTATGATGCATCTTTCTCGATTGAGTGAGGAGCTTATTTTATGGTCAAGCACGGAGTTTAACTTTGTTGAACTGGACGATGCTTTCTGCACAGGCAGCAGCATCATGCCACAGAAGAAAAATCCGGATGTACCAGAGCTTGTACGCGGTAAAACAGGACGCGTATATGGCGATCTAATTGGCTTACTAACGGTATTAAAGTCTTTACCACTTGCCTACAACAAAGATATGCAAGAGGATAAAGAAGGTATGTTCGACACAGTAACAACGCTACAAGGTGCACTACAATTGTTTGCACCGATGATTGCGACAATGAAGGTTAATCAGTCTCGTATGCGTCAAGCGGTGAACCAAGACTTCTCCAATGCGACAGATATCGCAGACTTCCTAGTTAACAAAGGTCTGCCATTCCGTCAAGCGCATGAAGTTATCGGTAAAACCGTACTATATTGCATCGAGAACAATAAATACTTGCTTGATCTATCTATCGAGGAATTCAAGCAATTCTCAGAGCTATTTGATGATAGAATCTACGATGTACTTCAACCTGAACAGGTTGTTAATGCACGTAACGTGTACGGCGGAACTGCGAAGCCTCAAGTAGAAGCAGCCATCACACGTGCTGAATCCCAATTGCAAAACACAGCAAGCTGGGTAGCAAAGTATATGGAACGCAGCCAATAATACAACAAAAAACGCAAGCTAGGACCTCGGGTGGTCTGATCGCTTGCGTTTTTTGTTGTTTCGAGCTGTCGATTAAGTAACTACGAAGTGTAAACTAGTAGAACGCTACAGCGAAGGAATTAATGGTTCTGCAAAACGAAGTTGTCCACCTTTAAATCACTCGGCTAACTTAAGAGAAAAGGTCGTAGCCGAGTGATTTAAACCGTGGATGAAAGACGTATTAATCCGGAGCGCTGAAGAGCTAAAAGTATTTTACAGCGTAAGGTATCCTAGAGTTGGAGACGAAGATTCGCGGTGTGCCAAGCTAAAGCACACGCTACGGTGGAGGATCAGGTAACACTGAACAACGAAGTGCATCCCAGAAGCTCGCTATTGTGAAGGATTAGCTAGCACAAAACAACAAAGCTTAACTGAGAAGAACGCTAAAGCGGAGGAAAAGTACGTCTAAAAAACGAAGTGTGTCGCCTTTAAAGCGCCCCTACTTCATTATTATTCAATCAAAGTAGGGGTGCTTTAAAAAGCGACTTGAAGACGTATTTTTCCGGAGCCCCGAAAAATGAGAAAAGTTAGAATTGCAAAGTAAAGGCGATCTTTGAAGGAATTAGCCGTACACTGTCGAATTTATATATTTGAACTTTTTACAGGATGTGATAACGTGATAGAAATGCACGACATATGGAAAACATATGCGGATGGCACAAACGCGCTGAATGGCGTGTCAGTCAAGATAGATCGGAACGAGTTTGTATATTTGGTAGGTCCTTCTGGCGCAGGTAAATCGACATTTATGAAGCTCATTTACCGTGAAGAGGTTCCGACAAAAGGCGAGATTTTTGTCAACGGCTTTAATATTGGCAAGCTTAAGCAACGTAAAATCCCTTATGTACGCCGTAATATTGGAGTAGTATTCCAAGATTTCAGACTGCTTCCTAAGCTAACAGTTTATGAAAATGTTGCTTTTGCAATGGAAGCGATCGAGGCGCCTCGTAAAATTATTAAGAAGCGTACGTTGGATGTATTGGATCTCGTTGGCTTAAAGCATAAACATAAAAATTACCCGTCTCAGCTATCCGGAGGAGAGCAGCAGCGTGTTTCGATTGCTAGAGCAATTGTTAATAATCCTGCTGTTATTGTTGCGGACGAGCCTACTGGTAATCTTGACCCAGAAACTTCTATTGAGATTATGCATTTACTAGAAGAGATTAATTTCCGTGGCACAACCATTGTCATGGCAACACACAACAAAGAGATTGTAAACTCGATGCGTAAGCGTGTCATCGCTATTGAAGGTGGCAATATCGTGCGCGATGTGTTAAGAGGGGAGTACGGATATGAAATTTAGTACACTCACTCGACACATGAGAGAAGGCTTCAAAAGTATTTGGCGTAATGGCTGGATGTCATTTGCTTCAATTACATCTATTTTTATTTCTCTATTAATTTTAGGCGTATTTATTCTACTAGCTTTTAATATGAACGCAGTGGCTGCACAAATCGAAAGTCAGGTGCAAATTCGCGTTTACCTAGAAACAGATGCAAGTGATGAAGTTATCGCAGATGTACAGCGTAAAATCGGCAATATTGAGCAGGTTAGTAAGCTCACTTATATTTCTAAAGAAGAAGGACTAGAAATACTACGCGAGCGCATGGGCGAGGAGAACGGTAACTGGCTTGAAGGCTATGACAGTGAAAATAATCCATTGCCTGTTACATTTACGATCGATGTATTTGATCCTAAGCAAGTAAAAACAGTTGCTGATCAAATTAACACGATCGCTGCAAGCTATGAGACCTCGCCAATTTCAGATGTTAAATATGGACAAGGCACAGTGGAAACGCTGTTTAAAATAACAAATGCTGTACGTACTGCTGGTTATGTCATCGTTGCTGTCTTATCGATTACAGCAATATTGCTTATTTCCAACACAATTCGTATGACGATTGTAGCGCGTCAGCGTGAAATCGGCATTATGAAAATGGTCGGTGCAACTAATGCATTTATTCGTTGGCCATTTTTTATTGAGGGTGCATTAATTGGAGTCATTACCTCAACCGTCACAACTGCTTTAGTGCTGTTTGGGTATGACCGGGTAATTAAGGCTTTTCAATATGATTTATCGTTTATGATGTTCCAGCTGCAGCCTGTTAAAGAGGTAATGCCGCTTACTTCGTTGATGATGATACTTCTTGGTTCCTTTATCGGAATATGGGGTAGTGTCGTTTCTGTTCGTAAATATTTGAAGGTGTAGGTGAAAGAAGTTGAACAAAAAAAGGTTAACCGCTTATACGCTATCAGTAGCGCTACTATTATCGTTAGCAGCTATATCGCCTAGCAGTTATGGCGCAACAATTTCACAGATCGAAAAACAAATTCAAGAAAAAAACAACGAGAAGAAACAGTCAGAAGAACGTGCAAAGCAAGCGGAAGCTGAAATGGCGCAGGTTGAACAAGAAAAGAACGAAGTATTAAGTGAGAAGCAGCAGATTGAAGCTGAGCGTGACAAGCTAATGGCAGAAATATCTGCACTTGCTCTAGAAATGGAGAAAACGGAAGAGGAAATTCGTGCTGCGGAAGAGCAATTAGCTATTACGGAGCAGGAGCTAGAAGAGGCAATTCAGCAGGTTGAAAAGCAGGACGAGTTGATGCAGAAGCGTACGAGATTAATGTATACGAACGGTGTCGTTTCGTATTTGGACGTGCTGCTAACAGCAACTAGCTTCTCAGATTTTCTAGATCGTTTTGATTCCTTGCAGCTTATCTTAAAATCAGATCGTGATATTTTAGATACCTTTAAGGAAGCTCAACAAGTCGTCGAAGATAAGAAGCTTGAAGTAGAGACACAGCTTAGTGAGCTAGAAGATATGCACGCACAGCTAGAGCAAGAAGAGAAAGATTTAATGGCTAAGGAAGAAGAAAAGGAAAAACTAATTAACCAGCTTGCTCAGAAAACGGTTGAGCTTGAGCAAATGCACGATGAGTTAAGCGAAATTTCTGAGGAGGAAGAACGCAAAGTCGTCAAATTAGCGTCTGAGCTTTCTAAGCTATATGCCGAGAAAAATCGTATCTCCAACCCTTACTCAGGTGGTAAGCTTGGTATGCCAATTGATAGCAGCCGTCGTGTTACATCTAATTTTGGCGTACGTATCCATCCGATTTCAGGTAAGAAGAAGGCGCATAACGGAATTGATTTTGGTGCACCATCTGGTACGCCGATCTATGCAGCTGAGTCAGGTAACGTAATTGTAGCGAAATATACAAGCGGTTATGGTAATACAGTTATTATTGATCACGGTAATGGCTTGTGGACGCTGTATGGACACATTAAAAATGGTGGTATTCTTGTGAATGAAGGTGACCAAGTTAAACGCGGCGACAAAATCGCTTTAGTAGGCTCAACAGGTAATTCTACTGGACCACATTTGCACTTTGAAGTACGTAAAAACGAAGTTCCAGTTAATCCATCTAGCTACTTGAAATAATATGATTCTATAATTTATGAATTGAATAAAACTGTTGCCTATCAATGGGCTGTCTATATTGCTATAGGCAGCCTGTTGTTTTTGTGTAAATAAATGCGCTACAATTGTCATATACTAAGTTGGTCGAGCAAGAGCACATATAAACAGGTGGTGAAGGTTGATGCAGATAAAAGGTCGTACAGCAGCAGCGCTCGTCATAATTTCCGTACTTGCGTCGGTAATGCTGACATTGTTTGTGGTGGACAAGCTGGAGGAGGTTCCAGTAGCGGCATCAACGTCGATTTTATCTACAAAGTCAGATCGTAGTACAGAATTGACGAAAGAAGAACTGAAGCAGCTGAATACGGTCATTGATTTGTTAGAGACGCAATATGTGACCGAGGTAGATCGTGAGGAAATTATAGACGGTGCAATTTCAGGTATGATGAACGCACTGGGCGATCCATATTCCGTATATATGGATAAGGATATCGCCAATCAGTTTTCTCAATCGATAGAGGGCTCTTTCTCTGGAATTGGTGCAGAGGTTTCTCTTGAAAATGGACAAGTAGTCGTTGTAGCACCGATTAAAGGCTCACCTGCGGAGCGTGGCGGCTTACTAGCTAAGGATGTTATTTTATCCGTCAATGGTGAAAGCCTAGCAGGTCTTAGCTTGCAAGAGGCAGTAAACTTAATTCGCGGAGAAAAAGGAACGAAAGCTAAGCTAGAGGTCGTTCGTGAAGGACAAAGCAATCCGATTACCGTCGTACTGATTCGTGACGATATTGACATCGAAACGGTGTATAGCAGCATTGACGAGCAAGGAATCGGAGTTATTGAAATTACCCAGTTCTCGCTTAATACGTCAGAGCGATTTGCTGAAGAGCTTAAAGCACTAGAGGAAAAAGGATTAAAGGGGCTCGTTATTGATGTGCGAAACAACCCAGGCGGTGTGCTGCAGGATGTTGTTGAAATCGCGCAATTGATGATGAAGGAAGGCTCCGTTGTTGTGCAGGTTGAGGACCGTAGCGGTAAGCGTGATAAAACGTATGCTAAGGGTGGAGAGAAAAAATCATACCCGATTGCCGTGTTAACAAATGGAGGAAGCGCGAGTGCTTCTGAAATTTTAGCTGGTGCACTTCAAGAGGGAGCGGGCGCTACTGTTGTAGGACAGCAATCCTACGGCAAAGGTACAGTGCAGGTCAGCTTTAATAAGCTATTTGATGATGGTGGTCTAATTAAAATGACAATTGCCAAATGGTTAACGCCAAAGGGCAATTGGATCAATGAGAAGGGGGTTACCCCTAATGTCGTTGTTGAGCCGCCAACGATATATAGCGTTGCTCGCTTGAATTTGAGCGAGGATTTGAAGGAAGATATGCTGAATGAGCAAATTAGCAGCGCGCAAATAATGCTGCAAACGTTAGGCTACGGTGTAGATCGCACAGACGGTTACTTTAATGAATTAACGAAAAAGGCAGTTCAGCAATTCCAGCAGGATCATAGCATACCTGTCACAGGTATTATTAACGAAGATACAGCGAAAAAACTAGAAGAGAGCATTATTACGTATATTCGCGATACGAAAAATGATGCACAACTGCAAAAAGCATTGGAAATCGTGGGCAGGAAATAAGCCCCCGTTGTCGAAATCTATAAAGGTCGGTTTCTTTATTGAGAAACCTGCCTTTTTTTATTATCCAGTTTAAGATCTAATGACATGAAGGGGTGTACGCAGTGGGTAATGTTGAGCTATGGCTCATATTGTTAGGGAAAGCAATGCTATCTTTGCTAACACAGCCTTTCTTCTATGTTTCGTTAATATTAGTAGGTCTAATCTATGCATTTATTATTCGTATGGAGCGCTCAATGTTTTCCACGAAGCTTAGACCTTGGATTAAACCGTTTATTCATTCTGTTGCAGGAGGCATCTTAGCTGCAATTTTTGTTACGTTGCTTTGCGCTTTGTTAGGCTTCACATTAACGGTACCTACGGTATGGTGGCTGTGGGGTGTTTCATTAGTATTGTCGTTGATGGGTCTTCGATTTATTAATATCGCATACAGTGCATCAATCGTATGCTTGTTACATTTAATTGCTACAGCTGTTGGGCCATTGCAATTAGAGCAATCAACCTTGTCCTCGATCTATCAATCCTTGTTAGATATTGAGCCGCTTTCCTTGCTTGTGATTGCGGCACTGTTATTATTGACGCAGGCGCTATTAATTGCTTGGCAAGGCAAGCATATGGTCAGCCCGATTTATATGTCGGGCAAACGCGGTAAAATTATTGGTGGTTATGGACTTCAGGGATATTGGGCTATTCCACTCCTATTGTTTATGCCGGTTGCAGTGGGGACTCACGGAGCAGTCAGCTTTGCAGCTAGTACTGTGCAGCCATACTTTTTAGTGGCAGGCCCTGAGGCGTGGTTATTGCTAGCCTGTCCAATTATGCTAGGCGTTACGGGAATGACGCAATCTGACAGTCCGAAGCAGCTGGTGCGACAAACTGCGCAGCAGTGGGGATTATATGCCGTTATTCTGCTGTTAATTTCGCTTGTATCATGGTGGATTGAGCCGATGCTATGGGTTGCAGCAATCGGAATGCTGTTCTCATTTGAACTGCTCCGCTGGCTTAATTTTCACAATGAAAGCAAGCAGCCGCCAGCCTATGCTCCACTTGATCAAGGCTTACGTGTGCTAGCAATTGTTGAAGGATCACCTGCGGTTCATATGGAGATTCAAGTTGGAGATACGGTGCTTGAAGCAAATGGTCAAGCAGTTAATTCACTGGCTGAGCTATATGAGGCGATGTCGATTAATCCTGCTTTCTGTCGCTTGAAGCTGCTAAATCATTCAGGTGAGGTTAAATTTGCTCAGCGAACAAGATATGCTGATGAGCATCACCAGCTAGGAATAATCATGGCGCCTGACGGAAATGCCAAGCATTTGAAGCATTATCGCGAGCCAACGCTCATTACGATCTTTGGTAAAGGTAAGCTACGTCGTAATCTAACAAGTGAAAATGACAGCATGAATATTACGTTGTGATATAGAGTTATGTCTAGAATGGGATGGTGACTCGCATGAAAATCATGCTAGTGGATGATGAGAACCTTGCGTTATTGCAAATGGAACGGATGGTCAGTAACGCATTTATCGAACACGGAGCACAGCATATAGTTCAAGAGCTCAAAAGCTTTCAGATCGTAAGACAAGCGTTGGAATATGCGAAGATCAGTCCACCTGATTTAATATTTCTTGATATTCAAATGCCTGAAATTAACGGGCTAGAGGCTGCCGAGTATTTTCAACAATTGGTTCCCGATGTAGAAATTATTTTTGTTACAGCGTTTGATGATTTTGCCGTAAAGGCGTTTGAGCTCAATGCGATGGATTATATGCTAAAGCCTGTTGGTGCAGCACGTCTGTACAAGTCGATTGGCAGAGTGTTAGAAAGCTATAACGATAAGCAGCCGCGTGTAGAGAAAGTGAAATCAACGGCTACTCAAAAAATATATTGCTTTAATCATATTCGCTTTCAGGTAGGTGAGGGAGAGATCGAATATCCAAAGTGGCGAACAGCGAAGGCGCAAGAGCTATTTGCTTTCCTGCTTCATCATCGCGGAGAATTTGTGCCGAAGTATTCGATCATTAATATGTTTACACCTGAGCTGGATAAGAAGCGAGCGATGACGCAGCTTTATACGATCATTTATCAAATTCGTAAATGTGTAAAGGAAGCCAATCTAGAAATTAAAATCGATAATGACAGTATTCAGGAAGGCTATTGCTTGCGCCTTGAAAATACGGAAATTGATTCAGAGCAGTGGGAAAAGGCCATTACGCAGCTGCTGCCGCAGCAACAGGATTATTACAGCGCAATAGAGGGTTTGCTTTATCAATACGAAGGCGATTATATGGGCAATTATGATTACTTATGGGCGGAGAGCGAGCGGGAACGACTTCGTCAGCTGTGGTTAAATTTCGCTAAGCAATTATTACAGCATTTATATGCGACTAAGGACTGGATAAGGCTACAAAAGCTTGGAGACAAGATGAATGAGTTTAGCCCTTACGAGTTCGAGCACGGCATCTATATGATGGAGGCTTACGATCAATTAGGGCAATATGATAAGCTAAAGCAATTTTATGAAAAGCAAGAGCAGAGGATGATGGAGGAACTTGACCTACCTCTGCCTGAGGAAATGATACAATGGTATGAAGCTTGGCTCGCAAGCCGCAAGGGCATACAGAATAAAGTATAGCCTTGCGGCTTTGCCGTGTTTAAAGATATAATAAACGGGAACATACATTCTGCTCTTGATGATGTTGAAAGGTTGAAAATTTGACCATAATAGTTAATAGAGAGAATGATAGATGGATGGAGGTAAGTGATGGGGAAATTTCAGATTGTTTCGGACTATGCTCCAAGAGGAGATCAGCCGCGTGCAATTGAAGCTCTTGTGCAGGGCTTGCAGAACGGAGAGCGGCATCAAACATTATTAGGGGCCACGGGTACAGGTAAAACCTATACGATTGCCAATGTGATCGAGAAGGTTCAGCGACCTACACTTGTGATTGCCCATAATAAAACGCTCGCAGCACAGCTTTGCAGTGAGTTTAAAGCTTTTTTCCCAAACAATGCTGTGGAGTATTTTGTTAGTTACTATGACTATTATCAACCAGAAGCATACATTCCATCTACTGATACATTTATTGAGAAGGATTCCAGCATTAATGATGAAATAGATAAGCTGCGCCATTCGGCGACAAGCGCATTGTTTGAACGACGAGATGTCATTATCGTAGCAAGTGTATCTTGTATTTACGGTTTAGGTTCGCCTTCTGAATACGGCAGTCTTGTGGTTTCACTGCGTACCGGGATGGAAAAATCACGCAATGAAATACTGCATGCTTTAGTCGATATCCAATACCAGCGCAATGATATAAGCTTTACACGTGGAACATTTCGCGTGCGCGGTGATGTAATAGAAATATTTCCTGTAGCGAGCAATGAGCATGCTGTTCGCGTTGAGCTGTTTGGCGATGAGATCGAACGAATTTGTGAGATTGATGTGTTAACGGGTGAAATATTAGGTGAACGCGAGCATATCGCAATTTTCCCTGCCTCTCACTTCGTTACGCATGCAGATACGATGAAGCGTGCCATCGTTGATATTGAGCAGGAGCTTGAGGAGCAACTAGCGTACTTCCGCAGTGAAGGCAAGCTGCTAGAAGCACAGCGCTTAGAGCAACGTACACGTTATGATTTGGAAATGATGGCTGAGATGGGCTTTTGTTCAGGCATCGAAAACTATTCAGGACCACTTACCTTCCGTGAACGCGGTGCGACACCATATACGCTGCTCGACTACTTTCCAGAGGATATGCTCGTCGTGATTGACGAGTCGCATGTATCCCTGCCACAAATTCGCGCCATGTATAACGGTGACAGAGCGCGTAAGGAAGTGCTTGTTAATCACGGCTTCAGACTTCCTAGTGCACTAGATAACCGTCCGCTTCGCTTTGAGGAGTTTGAGGATAAAACCGGGCAGCTTATTTATGTATCAGCGACACCAGGTCCATATGAGCTAGAGCAATGCCCTACAATGGTAGAGCAAATTATTCGTCCAACTGGTTTGCTTGATCCAATTATTGAGGTTAGACCTTCTAAAGGGCAAATCGATGATCTATTGCATGAAATTCAGCTGCGTATTGCTAGGGATGAGCGCGTACTCGTAACGACGCTCACGAAAAAAATGTCTGAAGATTTAACGGATTACTTAAAGGATGTAGGCTTAAAGGTTCGTTACCTTCACTCGGAAATTAAGACGCTAGAGCGGTTAGCGATTATCCGCGACCTGCGGCTTGGTGTGTTTGATGTGTTAATCGGTATTAACCTGCTGAGAGAAGGACTGGATTTACCAGAGGTAAGTCTTGTCGCCATTCTCGATGCGGATAAAGAAGGCTTCCTGCGCTCTGAACGCTCGCTTATTCAAACGATCGGTCGTGCTGCTCGTAATAGTGAAGGAACGGTTATTATGTACGGAGATCGCATTACAGATTCGATGGACAAAGCGATTAAAGAAACTGCGCGACGTCGTGAAATGCAAATTGCCTTCAATGAAAAGCATGGCATTACACCACAGACGATTCGTAAGCAGGTGCATGATGTTATTGAAGCGACCAAAGTCGCTGAGGATAAAGGCGAATACAATGTTGATTCCAATAAAAAGCTAAGCAAGAAGGAGCGAGCTGCCCTTATCGAGCGACTAGAAGCAGAGATGAAGGAAGCAGCCAAGCAGCTACAGTTCGAGCGTGCCGCAGAGCTGCGTGATGCATTGCTAGAATTGAAGGCTGATGATTAGGGGAGGAACTCCAGTGGCAAACGATAAAATTGTAATTAAAGGTGCGCGTGCGCATAACCTAAAAAACATTGACGTTACGATCCCTCGAGACAAGTTTATCGTCTTAACGGGACTTAGTGGATCAGGCAAGTCGTCACTTGCCTTTGATACGATCTATGCTGAAGGACAGCGACGCTATGTTGAGTCATTGAGTGCCTATGCACGTCAATTTCTTGGACAAATGGATAAGCCTGACGTCGATTCCATCGAGGGTTTGTCTCCTGCGATTTCGATCGACCAAAAAACGACAAGTCGCAATCCTCGCTCTACGGTTGGTACAGTAACGGAAATTTACGATTACTTGCGCTTGCTGTATGCGAGAATTGGTAAGCCGCATTGCCCGACGCATGGCATCGAGATTAGCTCGCAAACGATTGAACAGATGGTAGATCGAATTATGACATATGAGGAACGTACTCGCCTGCAAATTTTAGCCCCAATCGTTTCAGGTCGCAAAGGTGAGCATGTTAAGCTGCTAGCAGATATGCAGAAGCAAGGATATGTTCGTGTCCGCATTGACGGAGAAATCCGTGAGCTAAGCGAGCAGATCGAGCTGGATAAAAATAAAAAGCATAGCATCGAGGTCGTTATTGACCGCATCGTCGTTAAGCCAGATATCGAGACACGCCTTGCAGATTCCTTAGAAACGGCGTTGCAGCTTGGCGAAGGCAAGGTGCTAATCGATGTGGTTGGGCAAGAGGAATTATTATTTAGCTCGAATTTGGCTTGTCCAGAATGTGGATTTAGCATTGATGAGCTGGCTCCACGTATGTTCTCGTTCAACAGCCCATATGGGGCCTGTCCAGAATGCGATGGTTTGGGTGCGAAGATGATCGTTGACCCTGATCTAGTCATTCCTGATTACAGCAAGTCTATCGAGGATGGAGCGTTTATCGCTTGGGCAGGCAGCACGTCTAACTACTATCCACAGTTTCTAAAAGCTGTAGCAGAGCACTATGACATTCCGCAAAATGTGCCTGTATCTGAGCTTACGAAGGAGCAAATGAAAAAGCTGCTATATGGTACGGATGGTCAGAAGGTACGGTTTGTCTATGAAAATGATTTCGGAGCGCGCAAGGAAGCGTTTGTACCGTTCGAGGGCATCGTTCATAATTTGGAGCGTCGCTATCGTGACACCCCATCTGAATCAATGCGTGAGCATATTGAAGGCTTTATGAGTGCGAAGCCTTGCCATAGCTGTAAAGGGCAACGGTTGCGTAAAGAAACGTTAGCCGTAACGATCGGCGGAGAAAACATCGCTCACGTAACAAATTTATCGATTGGCGAAGCGTTGCAGTACTTCCAAGGCATACAGCTTACTGAGAAGGAAGCAATGATTGCTAATTTAATCTTAAAAGAAATATTAAACCGCTTAGGCTTTCTTGTGAATGTCGGACTGGAATATTTAACGCTTAGCAGAGCAGCGGGTACATTATCTGGTGGCGAGGCGCAGCGTATTCGATTAGCGACACAGATCGGTTCTAGCTTAATGGGTGTGCTTTATATATTAGATGAGCCAAGTATTGGCTTGCATCAGCGAGATAATGATCGTCTCATTGATGCCTTGCTCCATATGCGTGATCTTGGTAATACACTAATCGTCGTTGAGCATGATGAGGATACGATGCTGGCAGCAGACTATATAATCGACATTGGACCTGGTGCTGGTATTCATGGCGGGCAAGTGATCGCGCAAGGGACACCAGAGGAAGTCATGCAGGACGATTCATCGTTAACGGGACAATATTTGAGTGGTAAGAAGTTTATTGAGGTTCCGTTAGAGCGGAGAGAGACCAACGAACGCTGGATTGAAGTTGTCGGTGCTAAAGAAAATAACCTGCGTAATATCAATGTCAAAATACCACTCGGTGTTTTCGTAGCGGTAACAGGGGTTTCGGGTTCAGGTAAATCAACGTTCGTTAATGAGATATTATATAAAACGCTGGCGAGAGATTTGAATCGAGCGAAGACTCGACCAGGTGAGCATAAAGAAATTAGAGGCTTAGACCATATCGATAAAGTGATCGACATTGATCAATCACCAATCGGACGTACACCGCGCTCTAACCCAGCTACTTATACTGGTGTATTTGATGATATTCGTGATCTATATTCTTCAACTAACGAAGCGAAGGTTCGCGGCTACAAGAAGGGTCGCTTCAGCTTTAACATTAAAGGTGGTCGCTGTGAAGCTTGTCGCGGCGACGGTATTATTAAAATTGAAATGCACTTCCTACCGGATGTTTATGTGCCTTGTGAGATTTGTAAGGGCAAGCGATATAATCGTGAGACGTTAGAAGTCAAATACAAAGGGCAAAGCATTGCAGATGTGCTAGAAATGACGATTGAGGATGGCTGTTCGTTCTTTGAAAACATACCTAAAATCCATCGCAAGCTTAAGACATTGCTTGATGTAGGTTTAGGTTATATGAAGCTAGGACAACCTGCGACGACCCTCTCTGGAGGGGAAGCGCAGCGCGTGAAGCTAGCTGCGGAGCTTTACCGTAGAAGTACAGGCAAAACGTTATATATTTTAGATGAGCCGACAACTGGCTTGCATGCCGATGATATAGCTCGACTGCTAGAGGTGCTGCACCGTCTCGTTGATTCTGGTGAATCGGTGCTGGTCATCGAGCATAGCTTGGATGTTATTAAAACAGCAGATTATATCATTGATCTAGGCCCTGAAGGTGGTAAGGGCGGTGGTACTGTTGTAGCTACTGGTACGCCAGAGCAGGTAATCAAGGTGCAAGGCTCCTATACTGGTAAGTATTTGGCTCCAGTGCTAGAGCGAGATATGCAACGAACATTGCAAAAGCATGCAGTTAAAGCGTAATACAATTCCAATTGCAGGGTAAGCTAATCTTAATCCGCTCACGTGTTTTTTATAGTTGAGCGGTTATACTAACATTATTCATGTATATACCGCTCAATAAATGTGAACATTATGTGACGATGAGGATAGTGGCAATGATAGTGCTTGCATGTTGACTAGAATATCGCTACCATATATAAATAATAGGACACGTGTGATTAAGGGAGGTCTATTCATGTTTTTAGCAGAAGGAACAAGCACTGGAATTGACCCATTCGATTGGTTTATGCTCGCTTTCACAGTGATCATTGCAATCGGGTTTGTGCGCTTGGTTAAACAAGAAAAGAAAAATAAGTTTGCAATTGGCTTTGCTTTAGTAGCGCTAGTAATGTTTTTGTTTATTGACTTCGTCATGATTAAAGAGTCTTGGTTAGGTATTGTTTAACCATACATAAAAAAGTTCCGCCGAATCTGTTCGGCGGAACTTTTTTTATCTAACCTTTGATAAGGTTGAATGATTGGATTAAACCCACCACATTTCACCTAGTGGCTCGCGAATTAATACTTGCTGTAGGTTTTGGACTGCTTTAGAGAAGCCTTCCTCTACAGACATTAAACCATCTTCGTGCTCAATGCTTACAACGTAATCATAACCGACAAGGCGTAGCTCACTAATGATGTCCGCCCATGTTTTCAAGTCATGACCGAAGCCTACGCTGCGGAATTGCCATGCACGATCAAGCATTTGTGTATAGCTTTGCATATCAGTAACACCGTGCATATTTACGTTAATTGGATCAATCGTTGTATCCTTTGCATGGAAGTGGTGAATTGCACCAGCACGACCTAGAATACGAATCGCTTGAACAGGATCAATTCCTTGCCACCACATATGGCTTGGGTCAAGGTTAGCGCCGATTGCGTCACCTGTTGCCTCACGTAAGCGTAGCAATGTTGCAGGGCTATGTACGGAGAAGCCGCCATGTAGCTCAAGTCCGATTTTAACGCCTGCAGCAGTTGCCACGTTATTGATGTCAGACCAATAAGGGATTACTTTTTGCTCCCATTGCCATTTTAATATTTCTTGATAATCGTTCGGCCAAGGTGCTACAGGCCAGTTTGGATACTTGGCATCTTCATGGTCACCAGGGCAACCAGAGAATGTATTCACGACAGGTACTTCCAAGCGATTAGCCAGTTCAATTGTCTTACGTATAATTTCATCGTCTGGCTGTGCTAGAGCTTTTTGTGGATGAAGTGGGTTCGCATGGCAGCTAAGTGCACTAATGATCAAGCCACGAGATTCAACAGCCTGCTTAAACGCTTTCAACTTACCAGCATCAGCAAGCAACTCATCTGGTTTACAGTGTGCATCACCAGGATAACCACCAGTACCGATTTCTACTGCTTCAAGTCCTTTGGATGCGATATAGTCTAGTGCTTCTTCTAACGGTTTTTGAGCGAACAATACAGCAAAAACGCCTAATTTCATAATAAACCCTCCAAATATGATAATTTGTACTGCACAGGCATAGCCTAGCTAACTTACGGTTACATCTATAATGCCTGTAACCTTGAGGAACTTCAATAGCGATAACAAAATCACATAAATATTAGACAAATCTGTAATAAAGTAAATCTACCAGCAATGTGTTCTAGCATATCTCGCTCAGCTTTGCTACACTAAGAACATGAAAAAGTACAAGCCTAGAAGAGGGCTAAAGCTATCGGTTTAAAGTAAAACTGATAACGATTGAGAGGAATTGACTTATGACTTTAACAAGATCAGATATTGAATTGCTAGCACCAGCTGGTGATTGGGACTGCATGCGTGCCGCTGTTGCGAATGGAGCAGATGCAGTTTTTTTTGGTGTTGAAAAATTCAATGCGCGCGCCAGAGCTAACAATTTTAGAAGCGAAGAGCTTCCAGAAATTATGGCTTTTCTCCATACGTATGGAGTGAAGGGCTTCCTGACGTTTAATATATTAGTGTTCGAAGATGAGCTGCGAGATGCACAAGCTTTAATTGAAATGTGTATTGATGCTGGCGTAGATGCAGTAATTGTACAAGATTTAGGTTTAGTGAAATTAATTCGTGAGCTATCTCCTGATTTTCCGATTCATGGTTCAACGCAGATGACGATCACTTCGCCTGAAGCGGTAGAATTTACAAAGCCATATAATATGGAACGTGTAGTACTTGGCCGTGAAAATAATTTGAAGCAAATTAAAACGATCGGTGATCAAGCTAAGCTGCCGATGGAAGTATTCGTCCATGGAGCGCTCTGCGTATCTTATTCAGGACAATGCTTAACCTCTGAAATGTGGGGCGGTCGCTCTGCCAATCGTGGTGAGTGTGCGCAAGCTTGTCGACTTCCGTATGATCTAATTGTTGATGGAGAGCAGAAACCGATGGGCGATGTTGCATACCTCCTTTCACCTAAAGATCTTGCCGCAGTTGAGCTTGTTCCAGAGTTAATTGAAGCTGGTGTCACTTCGTTTAAAATCGAAGGACGTTTGAAGTCACCTGAATATGTTGCCAATGTAGTAAGTAAATATCGTAAAGCGATCGATAAATACTTCGATGGAGACTCTTCAAAACCTTCTAAAGAAGAAATTCGTGAATTGCAGCAAAGCTTTTCACGTGGTTTTACTCATGGCTTCTTGCAAGGAACGAATAATAAGCAGCTTGTAGACGGAACTTTCCCGAAAAGTCGCGGTGTATATTTGGGTAAGGTAGAGCGCATTATGCGTGATGCGGTTACGGTGAGACTTGAGGCTCCGTTAAAGCGTGGCGATGGTATTGTTTTTGATGCTGGTGATCCTACGAAGAAGGAAGAAGGCGGACGTGTTTATGACTTGCGTCGTCAAGGCGTTAAGCTTGCTGGTGAAGCGTCTGAAGGAATTGTTGTTGAGCTTGTGCCGGGTCGCAATGATGTAGATTTGCGTAAGGTGCATGTCGGTGACCGTATCTGGAAAACGAATGACCCCGCTCTTGATCGTGCACTGCGCGCTTCGTTCGAAACAGACAAGCCGTATCGCGTATTTCCATTGAATGTTCAAGTTTCTGGTGTTGTCGGTGAACCGCTTCGTACAGTATGGACTGATGTACAGAAAGGAACGACGGTTACAGTAGAGTCTGAGCTTCTACTAGAGGAGGCGCGCAAGCGTCCGATGGATGCAGAGCTGTTATCTGAGCAGCTAGGCAGACTTGGTGGTACGGTTTATCAGCTGGATAAGCTTGAAGTGGCATTACAGGGTGATTTAATATTGCCGATTCGTGAGCTTAATCGCTTGCGTCGTGAGGCGGTAGAACAGCTAGCAGGTGAACGTCCGAAGCCGCCGCGTTATGTTAAACGTGAAGTTGATGCGATGGCGGATTCTTATGACAACGGTAAAAATCTACAAACTCATCTCAGTGGCAAGGATGCTAAGCTAGCGGTACTATGCCGTACGCTTGAGCAGGTGGAAGGTGCAATCAAAAGCAATGCCGATTATATTTATGCGGACTTCGAATTTATTAAACAATTCCCTGCCGCTATTGCGCTTGCACGTGCAGCAGGATTGCCGATCGCTCTTGCAACGCCGCGCATTCATATGCCGAATGAAAATGGATACCATGCCAATATTCTAAAGCTGCAGCCAGATGCGGTGCTTGTACGTAATACAGGAGCGCTTTACTACTATATGCGAGCTAAAATGCAAAATCCAGACGCACCATTCCCTCGCTTAATTGGTGACTTTTCATTGAATATCGCCAATCATAAGGCAGTGGATCTGTTCTTAGAAAGCGGACTGGATACCGTAACACCGTCCTATGACCTGAACATTCAGCAGATGGTTGATTTACTTGAGCGTGCCAATACAAGCCGCACTGAAGTTGTTATTCATCAGCATTTGCCAATGTTCCATACAGAGCATTGTGTCTATTGTACATTTTTAAGTGAAGGGACAGACTACACAAACTGTGGCAGACCGTGTGAAGAGCATCGTGCATCCTTGCAGGATCGCATCGGCATGAGTCATCCTGTTCGCGTAGATGAAGGCTGTCGTAATACAGTGTATAATGCTATTGAGCAGTCTGGTGCGGAGTATTTGAAAAACTTTATTGAGCTAGGCGTATCGCAATACCGCGTCGAGTTTTTGGAAGAAAGCGCGGATAAGGTACAAGAAGTAATGTCCCTATATCGTCAGGCGTTAGATGGTAAAATCAGTGGTACACAGGTTTGGCGTAGCTTAAAAGCAACGAATCAGCTTGGCGTAACGAGAGGTCAGCTCGTTAAATAACTAGGACGAGCAACTGGGATCCGTTCGCAGCCTCTTAGCTTGTAAAATGATTCGACGAATGTATAGATAGAGCAGATAAATAGATGATGGTGCAGCAATGAGGAAGGGGTCAAGTCGGCAAGTATGGCTTGACCTTTTCTATGACTAGGGCGCGACTGCAAGCTGTTCTAGTGCGCTGCTATGAGGAGGGCAAGCTGTGAATAATCAATGGTATTCACATTGGCAGCATGTATTTAAACTGGATCCTGATAAGGAAATTGACGATGATACGCTAGATGCGATCTGTATGTCAGGCACTGATGCTATATTGCTTGGTGGCTCTAGTGGAGTGACGTTCGAGAACACGGTTGATTTATTGGCTCGTGTACGTCGGTATAGTGTTGATTGTGCGCTGGAGGTTGCTACAATGGATGGGGCAGTGCCGGGATTTGACGGGTACTTTGTGCCGTTTGTACTTAATACGAAAAATGCTGATTGGCTTATGTTTAAGCAGCTTGAAGGATTACAGCAATACGGTGTTTTTGTACCGTGGGAGGAAACAGCGGCTTCTGGCTATATCGTGCTGAATGAGCATAGTACAGCGGCGAAGGTTTCCGAAGCGGAAGCAGGCTTAACGACTCAGGAGGTACTGCCTTATTTATGGCTAGCTGATCGCCTGCTGCGTATGCCTGTTATCTATATTGAATACAGTGGAATGTTTGGCGATATGGAGCTTCTGGCGCGTGTTTCTAGCGAGCTTCAGCAAGCTCAGTTGTTTTATGGCGGTGGAATTGATAGTGCAGATAAGGCTGCGCAGGCAGCAAAGTACGCAAGCACCGTTATTGTTGGTAATGTTGTATATACTGATCTAGAAGCAGCACTTGCAACTGTTAACGCAGTTAAGGCGAGTAAACAATAGAAGTAAATCAAGATGACAACTTGGAATAAGAGGTGAGAGGGATGTTTCAATCTTTTTCGATTGAGGATGCGCTGCAAAGGCTGAATGCGCCACAGCGTGAAGCGGTGATAACGACGGATGGACCGCTGCTCATTATGGCTGGAGCAGGTAGTGGAAAGACGCGCGTTTTAACACATAGAATCGCTTATCTTATAGAGAAAAAACGTGTTGCGCCCTGGAGCATATTAGCAATTACGTTTACCAATAAAGCAGCACGTGAAATGCAAGAGCGTGTAAGCTCACTAGTCGGGGCTTCAGGCAGAGACATATGGGTATCGACCTTTCACTCCATGTGCGTACGCATTTTGCGTAAAGATATTGATCGTATCGGCTTTAATTCTAACTTTTCCATCCTAGATTCCGCGGATCAGCTTTCCGTTATTCGCAACTGCATGAAGGATGAGAATATCGACATTAAAAAGGTGGAGCCGAAGGCGGTGCAGGCGGCGATCAGCACTGCGAAAAATGAGTTGGTTACACCTGAGCGATACGAGGAGAAGGTGGGCGATTACTTCCAAGGGATCGTCGCAAAAATTTATAAGATGTATCAGAAGCGACTAAAAAGCAATAACTCGCTTGATTTTGATGATTTGATTATGAAAACTATTCAATTGTTTAAAGAGGTGCCAGAGGCGCTGCAGTTTTATCAAAATAAATTCCGCTACATTCATGTCGATGAGTACCAGGATACGAACCGTGCACAGTATATGCTCGTACGTATGCTTGCTGATGCCCATCACAATATTTGCGTTGTCGGTGATAGCGATCAGTCAATCTATCGTTGGCGTGGTGCAGATATTAGTAATATTTTGAACTTTGAGCATGATTATAGTGAAGCGAAGACGATAATGCTAGAGCAAAACTATCGCTCTACTGCAACGATTCTAAATGCGGCCAATGCGGTTATTGCCAACAATACAGGTCGCAAAGCGAAGAAGCTTTGGACGGATCAAGGCGAAGGTAATAAAATTACTGTTTACTTTGGAGATAGCGAACGTGATGAAGGTTACTTTGTTACAGGCGTTATTCAGAAAAATGTAGCCGCTGATCGAAAATATCGTGACCATGCGATTCTGTATCGGACGAATGCTCAGTCACGTATTATCGAGGAAATTCTCATTATGTCGGGCATTCCTTATCAAATCGTCGGCGGTATAAAGTTCTACGATCGTAAAGAAATTAAAGATTTGCTTGCTTATTTACGTTTGATCTCTAATCCGGATGATGATATTAGCTTACAGCGCATCATTAATGTACCGAAGCGCGGCATTGGCGATACAACCATTGCTAAGCTATCAGCGACCGCTGCAAGCCGCGGGGTATCGATCTTCCGTGTGCTGTCTAATCTAGATGATGTAGATGTCAAAGGCAAAACGAAGGAGCAGCTAATTGCTTTTTATCGGATGATTGCCGGCCTCAATAGTCGTGTGGACGAGCTTACTGTTACAGAGCTAACGGAAAAAGTGCTAGAGATGTCGGAGTACAAGCTAGAATTACAGCGTGAGCAGACGCTTGAAGCACAATCTCGTATTGAAAATATTGAAGAGTTTCTATCGGTTACGCATGACTTTGAGCAGCGTAATGAGGATCGTACACTTGTCGCCTTCTTAACGGATTTGGCACTAATTGCCGATATTGATTCGATGAATGATACGGAAGAGGAAGGCTCGGAGCAGGATGCTATTGTATTGATGACGATGCATAGTGCCAAGGGCTTGGAGTTCCCGATTGTGTTCATCGTTGGTATGGAAGAAAGCATATTCCCGCATTCACGTGCTTTGACTGATGACGAGGAGCTAGAGGAAGAGCGTCGTCTTGCTTATGTTGGGATTACACGTGCTGAAAAGCAGCTGTATTTAACGTCAGCGCGAATGAGAACATTGTTTGGACGCACGTCAGTCAATATGCCTTCACGCTTTTTAAGAGAGATTCCGCAAGAGCTTCTTGTCAGCAATCAGCCTGAAGGACTATCGATGTCACGAGGCTTTGGTAGCTCACCAACAGCACGTCCCCAAGGTGGCGGTTTAGGCTACGGCGGTACGCGCAATAGCAGCGGCGGTGCTGGATTTGGCTATGGCAGCAAGCCATCAGCTGGAAGCGGGACTAACGGTAGCGGCTATTCAAGCAGACCTGTAGGTGGCACTAGCTACAGCTCACAAGCTTCTTCTGCAAGTGGACGACCTACTGTGAAGGTGACCTCTGGTCTTGATATCGCTAGACAAGCAGCTCAAGCAAGTGCTGGAAGTGGAGCCAATGGCGCAGTATCTTATGCTGCTGGAGATAAGGTTACTCATAACAAATGGGGTGAAGGTACGGTTATTTCTGTCAAAGGTAGAGATAATGATGAAGAATTGCAAATTGCCTTTCCTGCCCCAATCGGTATTAAAAAGCTTCTTGCGAAGTTTGCGCCAATTAAAAAAGTATAATAGCCTGTGACACATAGTTGGCATTCAGGCGATGGAGGGATGATGATGTCAATGGATCAAGCAGAGCAGCGAATGGAGCAGCTTATTTCACTGTTAAACGAGCATAACTATCGGTATTACACACTTGATGATCCTTCAATTTCTGATACGGAATACGATAAGCTATATGATGAGCTTGTTGCGCTCGAAGCATCGCATGGTGTAGTGCTGCCTCATTCGCCAACGCAACGCGTCGGTGGAGAGATCTTATCTGGTTTTGCCCAGCATAGGCATCGTGCACGTTTATGGAGCTTGGATAAGGCACAAAATCTAGAGCAGCTATATGCCTGGGAGGCTCGTTTAAATCGAGCGATTCAAGATTATAATGCGAAGCATGCTGATACACCTCTTCCGAAGCCGACCTATGTTATGGAATATAAATTCGATGGTTTATCATTAAATCTGACGTATGAGAATGGTAGACTTGTCCAAGCGGCAACCCGAGGTAATGGCGTCATTGGTGAAGGGATTTTATCTCAGGTGAAGACGATTAAGTCTATTCCGCTAACCATTAATTATACAGATGGTGTAATTGAGGTGCAGGGTGAGGGTATTATGACGCTATCTAGTCTTGCACGCTACAATGAAACAGCGGTTGAGCCTCTAAAAAATGCACGTAATGCCGCTGCAGGCGCCTTGCGCAATCTTAATCCAGCCGTTACAGCAAGTCGCAAGCTGGATGCGTTTATTTATAATATTGGCTTTGCGGAAGGTGTTCAGTTTGATAACCACCGTGAAATGCAGCAGTTTTTGCACAATAATCGCTTTAAAGTAAATCCGTTTGTCATCTATGCGGATAGCTTACAGCAATTAGAGGCTGAGCTAGATAAGCTAGCGGCCAATCGCAATGAGCTAGATTATTTAATCGATGGCGCTGTTATTAAAGTTCAGGATATGCGTACACGTGAAGCACTTGGTTATACTGATAAATTTCCGCGTTGGGCGGTTGCCTTTAAGTTCGAGGCGGAGGAAGCGGAGACTACTCTATTGTCGGTTTCGTGGGAAGTCGGTCGTACAGGGAAGATTACGCCAGTCGCGAAAGTAGAGCCAGTTGAATTAGGTGGCGTAACGGTGCAAAACTGTACGTTGAACAATATGGGTGATATTGAACGCAAAAACCTAAAGCATGCGTTAGGTACACTAGTGTCAATCCGTAGATCGAACGACGTTATCCCTGAAATTCTCGGTAAGGTCGATGAGCTGCAAGGTGAGGAGATTGTGTTCCCTGAGCACTGTCCATCCTGTGGCTCTGAGCTAGAGCAGCGTGGTGCACACCTATTTTGTAACAATAAACTCGGCTGTGAACCGCAAATGATCGGGCGAATCACTCATTTTGCTTCGCGTGACGCGATGGATATCGAGTCGTTTAGCATTATGACAGCAGAGCAGCTTTATCAGGAATGTGGTGTGAGAGACCCTGCTGACTTATACAGTCTGCGCTTTGATGATCTTATTAAGCTGGAGCGTTTTGGTGAGAAAAAAGCACAAAAGCTGCTAGATGCGATTGAAGCTTCAAAAACGAGAGAGCTTGCATCATTTTTGTTTGCGCTTGGTATCCCTAATACAGGGAAGTCAACAGCGAAAACATTGGCGGAGCATTTCCGCAGTCTAGAAGCTGTCATGTCAGCAACAGTTGAGGAATTAATAGGCTTACAGGATGTGGGAGCGATCGTTGCTGAAAGCATCGTTAGCTTCTTTAACGACGAAACGATGAAAGCGAGCATTGCAGCTATGCTAGCAGCGGGAGTTGCACCACCGCCGCTTCAGGAGCAGGATCAGCAAAATGTGTCGAGTGATAATCCGTTCTTTGGCAAAACGGTTGTTATTACAGGGACATTGCCAACGCTTGGCAGAGATGAGCTAACGAAGCTACTAGAGGCTCGTGGCGCCAAGGTGACAGGCAGTGTTTCTAAGAAAACAGATATCGTTATTGCCGGAGAGAAGGCAGGCAGTAAGCTGACCAAGGCTCAAGAGCTAGGGATAACTATTATTGATAACGAAGAAGCAGTATTGCAAATGCTAGAGCAATAACGGAGTAACAGAATTGAAGGTTCAATATAGGAGGCTGGGACATAACTAGTCTCTAAAGCAAGCAAAAGGTGAAATCCGAACGTGGATTTCACCTTTTGCCTATTTTAGGTTCTGTTTTCTCTGTACTCACCTACATCCGTAACACATATTTTC
>Ga0182739_1000115_pt1 | contig 156599 bp, 121 predicted proteins | sample eDN5th30CBELigBY_FD_128873 | JGI IMG/M metagenome (GOLD analysis project Ga0182739, IMG submission 128873) | Enriched backyard soil microbial communities from Emeryville, California, USA - eDNA 5th pass 30_C BE-Lig BY (version 2) (version 2) | ecosystem: Environmental > Terrestrial > Soil >...
AACGGTTTCGATCTCCGGCGGCGTCGTCACCTACACCCCGACCGCTGGCCAAGTCGGCACCGATTCGTTCACCTACACCGCCACCGTTGGCGGCGTGACCGATACCGGTACGATCAACGTTACGATCAACCCGCAAGCGATCACGGTGGTAGCCGGCGATGCGACATTGGCCGCCAATCAGGACGGCGGTGTTCGCACGTTGAATCTGGCGCCGCTGGTGACTGTCACCGGCAGCACCGCAACACCGACGTTCACGATCGTCACCCAGGGGACTCGCGGAACCGCCACGATCAGCGGCGGCATCTTGAGTTACACTCCGGCTGCAGGCCAGTTCGGCAGCGATTCGATCACCTACCGAGCAACCGTCAACGGTGTTTCCGACACCGGTGTGATCGCGGTCAATATCGCCCAGGCCGAAGCGCCTCCAGTGGCTCGCGGCGATAACTTCAACGTCGTCGCCGGCGTCACCACCACGTTCACTTCGGCTCAGTTGACCGCGAATGATTCGGCCGCAACACCGAACACTTCCGGCCAGCCACCGCGAGTCACCGCGGCCGCAGCGATCGCCGGTACGACTCAGGGCACGGTGACGTTCAATGCCGCCACCGGCAGCGTCACCTATACGCCGGCCGCTGGCTTCACCGGTACCGATTCGTTCCGTTACACGATCACCAGCGAAGGTCAAACGGCGACCGCAACGGTCACACTCAATGTTCAAGATTTCGTTCCGTCGACCATCTCTGGGTCGATCTTCAACGACTACATCCAGAGCTTGGGCAGCACCGTTCGCAACGGCATCCGCGATGCGAATGAACCGTTTGTCGGTGGCGTGACGGTGCAATTGACCAGCCCTGTGTTGAACCAGCCGCTCAGTCGGGTCACCGATGGTCAAGGCAATTACAGCTTTGACACGTTGGCCCCAGGGACGTACACCGTAACGTTCGATGTGCCTGAAACCTTGATCTTTGGACAACGCGTCAACGGCAGCGGCATGACGGTCGGCGGTTCCGATCGTTCCTTCGTGGTGGAGATCCCAGCCGAAGGGGGACGCAACGTCGCGAACCTGAACTTCACCGTGCTCGGCAAAACCGGCGCCGCTGGCGGAGCGAGCTTGCTCTTGGTTTCTCAGCACCAGAATGCCAACGATCCCGACTTTGGGCTGGCGACCATGGTCTTCGATGCCGCTGGCACCCAGGCTTTGTTTGAATTAGGCCATGCCAATGAAGACATCCTGTTCGCGGAAGTCGCCGTCGGAAAATCGGGCAAGACTGCGATTTTGACAGTGATCATGGATGATGGATCGGCTAAATCCGCGATCCTGGCCGAAGAGGACTTCTTGGTCAGTTCCAACCAGCGTGTGATTCATGTGCTGCGAAACATCAGCAGCCTGACCTTCCTCGGTTCAGCCGACGACGTGCTGAAAGAGGAATATGGTAACTATCGCGACGCGGTTGATAACGTCCTCGCCTCCGGTCTGTTTTAAGGGGCAGGTCCGCGTGGCTCCGGCCAACCTTAACGCCAGTCCACTTTAACTCCGAGCGCGACTGAGTTCGCTGAGCACCTCATGCTGCCGACCCACACCATCCGTTTACATGCCGCATGGAAACGGATGGTGCCTGCGTCGGCGAGACCGGCGGTTGACAGCGTCGGCGTTGCGTTGCCCGACGCGAGTTTAGCCTCCTGCGAAGCCCCGGAGGTGATCTACCGGCGGAGCTTCAATCGTCCTACCGGCCTGGGCGCGCAAACCGTTGTGCTGCTGATCTCCGAGCTGCTCCCCCTAGCCCGCTCAGCTCGTCTCAACGGCCATCCGTTGACGCCCAATAGTAGTGGGGAGGTGGAGATCACGTCGCTGCTGCTGCCGCACAATGAACTGCTCGTCTTGCTGCAGCGTGATGCGTATCTCGCCGCCTCACAGGTCGCAGCGAGTCTGCAGATCATCGAGCCGGCTTGAGGTTCGCTGGGCCTGGGTAACGCTGCTCAGTGACTAGCGTTTATCTGAGCTGCTGGTGAACTTGCGGATCAACCAGTCTCCGAGTGCGGGAAACAGGTGCCCCACGGCGACCAACCCACGCAAATGGCCGGGCAGCATAATGTCACCGCGCCGCTGGCGAATGCAGCGCAGTACGCTGCGAGCGACGCGCTCGGGCGGTAGCCCGCGCAGCTTCGCGCCGCCGCCGGGTTGTTGTGCTGAGGGCGGGGCATCGCCGCCGGTGTGCGCGTAACGCTGCCCCGCATCGGCGCGCTGAATCGGCCCCGGGCTGACCAGCGCAACATGAACCCCATACTCACGCCACTCCAGCCGCATCTGCTGCGTCAAACCGGCTAGAGCATGTTTGGCGGCACAGTAGCCGCCGAGGTAACGAGCGCCAACCTTGGAGGCCAGCGATCCAATGTTGACCACCACACCGCCCGAGTCCTTCAACATCGGCAGGGCTGCTTGTGAGCACAGCAGTGCTGAGCTCACATTGGCGTCCATGAGTTCGATCAGCCGCTGGCGGGTCAAAGAATCGGTGCGCCCGCGGTCGCTTTTGCCGACACCGTTTACCAGTACATCGAGTCGACCGAAATCACTTTGCACCTTGGCAAAGACCGCCGCCACGGAAGCTTCGTCGGTGACATCGGCGAGCATCTCCTGCACACGCACGCCGGCGGTGCGAGCCGTTTTTGTAAGCCGGCGTCCGGCTCCAGCAAGCCGATCCGCGTCGCGCCCGAGAATGATCACGTCATACCGCGCGGCCAGCAACACGTCGGCGATCACCAGCCCCAGCCCTGCGGACCCACCGGTGACGACGGCGACACCGAGTCGTTGATTGGAATGATCCACAGACTTATCAACACCCGAACATAAGAAGGTTACATCATCCGACCGTTGCCAGGCGGCAGTCACTGATTGGCACAATGTAACTTATCAGCGGCACGGAATATCATGTCCTGTGCTGCTTAAGAATGGGCCAGACGCCGAGCGCCTTTGCCAAGCCGCAAGTGAGCCGTCCGCTGGGGACGACTCACATCGTGCCAGCAACGCTGCTATTTAGCGGCTTCCGCCTGCGCGCCCTCTTCGATCGCGTACAGACGGTTGCGGTTGGCGATGTACAACGTTCCGTTGGCTGCAATCGGCGTGGTGTAGACCGCGGAGCCCATATTGATCTCGTCGATCTGATTCATCTCTTTGGAGACTTCAAAGATCGCGATATCGCCGTCTTCGTCGCCGATATAAACCCGATCACCCACGATCAGTGGGCTGGCCCAGGATGCCGCGAACATGTCGTACGTCCAGTAGGCCTTGCCGGTCTTGGCGTCGACGCAGTGCAGCAAGCCGCTGAAATCAGCAACGAACAACAAGTCGTCCTTGATCGCCACCGTCCCGCAGGTGCGGTGCATGGTCTGCTCGAAGTCTTCGGGATCGTTCCCGACATATTGCCAGACCGCAGCCGAGTTTGGATTATCGCGCTCCAATTCGCCGTCCTTTTCGATCATCGCCTGGAGTCGCCGCGGCGGCAGCGGCGTGTTGAGATCGTCGACATGGAACACTTGAGTCGGACTGACATCGCCGCGTTTGGTCGGATCGACACACCACAAATGTCCACCTCCCTCACCGTGCTCGGGATCCTCACCGACGGCGACATACACCAGTCCGTCGTAAATCACCGGGGTGGCGATGATATGGTTTCGGGTCGCTCGGTTGAGCGCATAGAACGAACCCTTGGGGTTGCAGTCGAACTTCCACAGCAACTTCGCCTTACCGTTCTCACCTTCGGCTGCAAACGAATACAGCCAGCCGTCTCCGCCACCGAAGATGACCTGTGCGACCCCGCCCAGCACGCCATAAGCCGGGCTGGACCACTGGCCGTGCAGAATGTTGGCACCGGGACTGTTGTCGGTCCACAGCACTTCACCGGTGTGCCGATTCATACAAATGAAGCTCGGCGCCTCTTCCTGGGGAATCGCAATATGCCCCTCATCAACGCCGTTTCCGGTACAGACAAACAACAGATCGCCGACAAACGTCACCGAACACGAGCACATGTTGTGCTGGCTGACTCCGAGTTCGCTCATCATGTTGAACTTCCAGACGACATCGGCTTCGTCTTTGTTCTCGTTCGGTTCATCTTTGAACGGACCGTTGTTTTCACCATCATGAAAACCTTCGGTGTCTAAACAGACGACCTCGCCACGATTGGTCACATACCACAGCAGCTTTCCATCGACGACCGGCGCGGTGCAGATGCCTTGGTCAGGCCAGTCATGAACGCGGCCGGTCGGCAATTTTTCATTGCTGTGTTGCCACAGGAACGTGCCATCTTTTTCATCAAAACAGAGCAATACGCCGAGGTCAACACTAGCTGGATAACGTTCCAGATAGCCCGAACCGTTGTTCGTGCCGACGTACACCTTGCCATTGGCAACGACGGGATTGCCATAGGTCTCAGACCCCAGTGGCATCGACCAGCGGATATTCTCGCCGGTCTTCACATCCCAGGAGATCGGAACCTGCGAGTCGGGTCGGACGTTGTTGCGCATCGGCGACCCGCCCCATTGCGGCCAGTCGTTTTTGCTAACATTCATCGTCTCAATGTGCTTAGCCGTCTCGGCAACCGCATCAAATCCGTAGCTCTCAACTGCCGCCCCTGCTGACAACAGCAGTGATAAGGCAGTGAGTTTTGACAAACGTTTCATAGAGGCGCTTCTAATATTCAGATTCATAGCTTATTGCAAAAGGTAAAGGAGGCCAGCCGACAACTCAGCTCCGGGCACGACTTAGTTAGGAGACACGGAGACGTTATCGATGTAAAACTCGGCAACGGTCGAGTTCCCAAACAGCCCTGGGCTGCCATGCAGGTTCGGCGTCTTGTCGGTTGCCTCGATCATCCAATCCTGTGGCTCCGCTTCCCCCCGCGGCCAGACCTTGCCACGCAGCGTCACACTGTCGGTTCCATTTTCAGTTTCAAACTTCATCGTGTACCAGGTTTTGGGCTTCCACGCGAAATCGACCGTATGGGCAAACCGCAAATCCAGCCGTGACGTCCACGAGCGGATTTGTAATTTTTGCGCACCTTGCATATCCAAGGTGTACCGCTGGTTGATCAGTCCCATATCGGGCAGCGAATCGGTGGCCGCCGGCCCACGGCGATCGCTGGCGAAGAAGTCGGCTTGCATCGTATAGCCGCTCATGTCGGTCGGCCCGATCCAAGCTTGACTGCGCGTCCCCTTGGGAATCGTGCTGACTTTCACCAACCCCCTGCCGCCATTGGGCAACTCCTTGGGCTGATGCCGATAGGTTGCACCGGTCCATGTCACCGGCACCTTGCCATCCTCGAAATCAAATGACCAAGGCAGCGCCGGATAGACGCGGAACCGCCCGATGCTTTGCAGCTCACCAACCTTAGCGGTCAGATAGACTGCCGACGGCGAGTCGAGTTCGGGAACTTGATAGGCGCCGTCCTCAATCTTGCCACCGCCGACAAGCTCATACTGCACGTCATCCACGAGCCCCAGCGGTTGGCCTGCAGCATTGAAGCCACGGACTTCAATCGCAGCCTGATCCCCGGTCTTTGCCATCCATTCCACCGGAGTCACCTGAATCTGCGCCAGCTTCTCGGGCTGATCGCCGCCGGAAACCGGCTTGGGTTCGGGCAAGGGCGTCGGCTGTGACGACGGCGACTGTTCGCCAATGCAGTACATCGCCACGTTGGTGGGGATGTAGATGCGGCCGTTGTAAGCGATCGGTGAACCAAAGATTTCGCTGCCGTCATTGAGGCGATTCTGTGATACCGTTTCCAGGCCCTCCTCCGTCGGACGGAAGATGTAGATGCGGCCGGTATTCTCGGTCGCATAGATCTTTCCATCACCATACAAGAGTGAGGCAAACATGATTCGGCCGACCTTCTGCCGAGCGATTTCCTCACCGGTTTTTGCATTCAGAACCACCAGCAGACCGCCGTTGTCGACAGCATATAAGCGATCGCCGACCTTCAGCGGTGTCGACCGTCCCGCCGAGAACGCGGGGATCTTCCACAGCAGGTCCTGTTCGCTGATCTCACCGGTGGTGTTGCCGTCGAAGGCGAACAACGCCCCCAGAATGGTGCGATTGTGAGCATTCTGTTCGGCATGTCCGCAGTAAACGATTCCATTCTCATCGACCAGCGGCGTGGTGCTGATCCCGCGCGGCGACGCCTGATGCTTCCAGATCACCTTGCCGGTACGGGGCTGGATGGCGTACACGCAGCCGTCGGCCGCACCAAATACCATCGCTTCTTGACCACCAAGAACAGCAAACACCGGGGTGCTGTAAGTCGTGTCTTCAGGCCGCGGTTCGGTGCTCATGGTCCAAATCGACTTGCCGGTGCGCTTATCAAACGCCATGAACCGCTGGGCCGGCAGTGCCGTTTCGGCCCAACCGGTGTGCACACCGCTGATGATCACCATGTCTTCGTAGACCACCGGGAAATTGGTTCGCCCGCCATAGGTGCTGAGCATCCCATATTCTTCCAACATTGAATGTTCCCACACCACCTCACCGGTTTCGCCATTGAGGCACTGGAACAGACCACCGACGCTGAGCTTATAGACCTGGCCGGTCTCGGGGTCACCCACGGGGCTGGACCAACCGACGCGTTCGGCTGGGGCGTCGCTGAGGAACACGTTATGGAACGATTCCCAGATGATCTCGCCGGTCTCGGGATTGAAGCAAACCGTCTTCTCTCCTTCCTGCGTCGTTTCGGGAAACGCGCGGCAGATCGCGTACATCCGCCCGTTGACGACAATTGGTGAAGAACGCGAGGCCAACTCCTCATTGCGCCAGAGCACGTTTTCACCGCGCGGCGACCATTTTTCCGGAAGGTTGGTTTGATGGGCATGCCCATCCATCGTCGGCCCGCGCCAGTGGGTCCAGTCGCGAGGACCGCTGGCCTGATCGCCCTCGGCTGCGGCAGCCGGATGGGCAAAGGTCGTGATCGCCAGCGCGGCGGCGAGCACAAACGCGGGGGTCACCCAAGTATTGAAAAACTTCAAGACTCGATTCTCTGTAGGGGTGAAGTAGCCGAGCAAATCGCTCATAGGTCTCACTTGTCGACTGCTGGTTAAGGAAGATGTGATGAGACGGTTTCATCACCAAGGTGGGCTTGCCATTCTAGCCGCCTGTGGCAGCAGGGGCGACCTGGCGAAAGTTTTTCGGTTGCAAATTCGCCCCCCACAGCCCACACAACCGATCCTCCAGCCCCCCAATGCAGCGCATTGGCGGCGGCTCCAACACCATTCAGACGCAGCACACGCTGGGGGCAATCTACTGACCAGGGGCAGCATCGGCCTCGACGTAAAATCAAAACGCCCCAGAATCACCATCGCTGGGCATCCGCCAATCGCCGCGCGGCGACAGGCTGACCGAACCGACCTTCGGTCCATCCGGTACGCAGCTCCGCTTGTACTGGTTGGCAAAAAAACGCTTGAAAAACGTCTCGAGCGCCTGCTCGATCTCGGCTGGCGCGTAGTTTGCTTCGAACTTCGCATGTTGGGCTAAGTACAGAATCTTCTCGCGTGTGAAGCCGTAGCGGACGAACTGGTAAAGGAAAAAATCGTGCAGCTCGTACGCACCCAGCACGGCTTCGGTACTTTGGCGAATCTGCCCCTGCGCATCGGGTGGCAACAGTTCCGGCGAAATCGGCGTGTCGGCGATCCGCAGCAACACCTCGCGGACCTCGGCTGGGGAGTCGTGCAGCGCCACGTGCCGCACCAAGAACTTGACCAGCGTTTTGGGGATCGACGTGTTGACGTTGTACATCGACATGTGATCGCCATTGTAGGTCGACCACCCGAGCGCCTGCTCGCTCATGTCACCGGTGCCGAGCACAAACCCATGACTCATCAGCAGGAACGTCCGCAACCGCGCCTGCACATTTTCAAACACCAAGTCCGATGAATCATCGGCAGTGGCAATCAGTTTGGCTTGCAACGAGTCGACCGTTTCCTGCTCGCTCAGCTCGATCCCCAGCGGCCGATGCCCCATCGCCCGGAACGTGTCCAGTGCCAACTGGCGGATGTCGATCCGGCTGCTGCTGATCCCAAGCAGACGCATCAGCTCCTGAGCGTTGTCGTGCGTCGCCTCGGTCGTGCCAAAGCCGGGGAGCGTCAGCCCGAGGATGCGCGATCGGGGCCAGCCGCCGACATCACAGGTGCGGATCGCCACCAGCAGGGCGAGCGTGCTGTCCAGTCCACCGGAGACACCGATCACCAGCGGTGAGCGGTCCGATAACCGCGACAACCGTTTGGCCAGTCCCGCTGCCTGCAGTGCCAGAATCTCGGCACACCGCTCGTCGAGCGTCTCGGCAGCCTGTGGCACAAACGGACGGCCGTTGATCGCCTGCAGCGGTTTAGTTGCTGGCTCGGTGGACGTCTCGAGCGGCACTTCGACGTGCCGGTACTTCCGCACGTTCAGCGGCCGACCGTCGTCAAACGAACTGGTCAGCCGGCGATCGTGCATCAGCTTCTGCAGATCGATCTCCGCGGTCACCGCTGTGGTTCCGAAGACATCGGGCTGCTCACCGTCACCAACATGCCGCGACTGCCCCAGCAGCACGCCATTTTCCGCGATCAGGCAGTGCCCACCGAACACCAGGTCGGTCGTCGATTCCGTCGGACCCGCCGAAGCATAAGCGTAAGCGGCGATGCACCGCCCGGACTGGCTGAGCACCAACTCGCGCCGCCACGCTGCCTTGCCGATCGTCTCGTTGCTGGCCGAAAGGTTCAGCAGCACATTGGCACCGGCCAGCGCCATCAGGCTGCTCGGCGGCACCGGACACCACAGGTCCTCGCAGATTTCGATCCCGATCACGGCATCGCGCCAACGAAACAGCAGGTCGATCCCGATCGGAATGTCGCGCTGCCCCAACCAATCGAACAGCGGAGCCTCCGAGCCATCGCCGGCGCGAAAATGCCGCCCTTCGTAAAACTCGCGATAAGTCGGCAGGTACTGCTTGGGCACGATCCCCACGACGCGGCCATCAGCGATCACCACGGCGACGTTCATCAACGAGCCTTCGACGACCAGCGGCGCGCCGACCACCACCAGTTGCCCGGTCCCGCGATTGGCCTCGCAGATCATCTTCGCGGCGGTCCCAACCGCAGCCAACAACGACGACGTGGTGAACAAATCGCCGCAGCTATAACCGCCTAGCGCCAGTTCCGGCAGCAACACGATCTGCGCTACCCGGGCCGCCGCAAGCTGTTCAATGCAATGCCGCGCACAGGCGATCGGGTTGCCTACGGCCACCACCGCCGACGTGGCGGTGATCCGCAACCGCCCGTGCTCAAAAACGTCTGAAGATTCCAAGGGTGTGACGGCTTTGCTGATTAAAAGGAATAATGAACTGCCGACGAGCGACCGGGTGGGGTGGCACGCTCAGAGCCCTAGCGATGGGCGTGAGCGATGAAAGCAAATACCGAGCCGCACCATTCTATCATTACCCTGCTGAGCTCCTGAGCACACGCCCTTCGTTCCTCAGCGACGTGCCACCCCTGGAATAAATCCCCAGCACAACTGAGGAGCCACGTCGTTCCCGGAAGACGCAGCAACCAGCGTCGATTCTAGCCGAGAAACGCGGTCCGCATTTGCAGCAGCAGTGGCGGAATCCGCTCATAAGGCGCTTCGTGCTCGTATTCCAACGCCACAAATCCTTGGTAATTGGCCTCACGAAGAATCTGCGCAATCTGCTCGAAATCAGCGGGATAGACCGTGCCGTCGGGTCGCCGCATGTTCGGCTTAAGCTGGACATTGACCGCATAGGGTGCGCTCAGCCGGATATCGGCGTAGGGGTCGTCGCTGATGAAGTTGCCGGTATCGAGATTGATCCCCACCCAGTCGCTGTCGACCCGCTCGATGATCGCCAACAACTGCTCAGCGCTGATCCCGCCGTGATTCTCGATCCCCAGAAACACGCCATGCTCGGCCGCGGTTTCGGCGCAGCGATTGACCGCATCGCTGACCTCTACCAGCTTTTCCTCCGCATCGCCCAACTGCTTCGCGGTGCCCGCAAAGATCCGCAAGTGCGGCGCCCCCAATACCGCCGACCGCTCGATCCAGCGCTGCGTCTCAGTGATCTGGGCGTCGAGTTGCTCGCCGGCAGGCACCGAAAAATCGTTGCCGATCGCCGAGCCGCTGATCACGGTGCCGGCCAAGAACGCGCGCTGCCGCAGTCGCAACAGATACGCGTCATCCGCATCGGGCGGCAGGAAATAGCCGGTCAGCTCCGCGTCGCAGCCGAGCGAGGCGCAGTAGTCGATAAAGCCAAACAGATCGATCGCCGGGCCATCGGCCGCCGGGATCTGAGGCTTGCCGCGGAACGTCGAAAAGTACTTTCGCAGCGAGTAGGCGGCGATCGCCGGGCGAAACCGCGGCTCACCCCGCCGCTCGATCGGCTCGCGGGCAAAACCGACCTGCGATGGGCCGGCGGCCAGACAACTCCCGACCGCTCCGGCTGCTGCAGCGAGCAAATATTGACGACGGGTTAGGTTCAACATCACAGTGTTCTTCCCGGTTTTGCTGAAGGGACGGAGGCCAACTCAATCAGCGCCAAGCGCTGCGAAGGAGTGATTGGCACAAAGTTTGAACGGTTAGGTTATAGGCATTCTGATCGGCCCCCTGTCGAGCCGCCAGTACCGCCTTCCTCGGCGATGGTCATTCTCATGCACAGCATCTTCGAACTGTTCAAGATCGGCGTCGGCCCCTCGAGTTCCCACACCGTCGGGCCGATGGTCGCGGCCAATCGCTTTGCTGCCGACTTGGCCGCCGATGCGACGCTGCTCCAGCGGACTTGTGGCGTGATCGTCGAGCTATTTGGCTCGCTGGCGCTGACCGGCATCGGGCACGCGACCGACTCCGCGGTGATCGCCGGCCTGAGCGGGCTGGAGCCAGCCACGGTCGACCCGGCCGAGCTCTCCGCGGTCGTCACCAAGGTGCGCTCCACCGAGACGCTGACCCTGGCAACGGGAGAGGAACTGGTGTTTCGCGAGCCGCAAGATCTGTTGTTTCACCAACAGGAGACGCTGCCGTTTCACCCCAACGGCCTGCGGTTCACCGCGGTGGATGACCAGCGGAAACCGCTGCTGAGCAATCAATACTACTCCGTTGGTGGCGGCTTCGTGCTCTCGCAACAAGAGGCCGACGCCGAGGGACAAGCAACCGGCGACGCCTCGGCCAGCGTCCCATTTCCCTTCAGCAGCGCGGCGGAATTGCTTGAACTCTGCGAGCGCCACCAACTGGCCATCGACGAGATCGTCGACCAGAACGAGCAAGTCAGGTTCTCGCGTGAAGAAATCGATGCCCGGCTCGACCGACTGTGGGAAGTGATGCAGCAGTGCATCGAGCGCGGCTGCCAGACCGCAGGCATCTTGCCTGGCGGTCTTAAGGTGCCACGCCGGGCTCCGGGCATTTATCAAAAGCTGATGCAGCAGCCGGACAAGCGCGACGCTGAAACGGCGTTCTCCACCGCACCGACCGACCCGCTCCGCGAGTTGGACTTCGTCAGTCTGTATGCACTGGCAGTCAACGAGGAGAACGCTGCCGGGGGCCGCGTCGTCACGGCACCGACCAACGGCGCGGCCGGCGTGATCCCCGCCGTGCTGATGCACTACATGACGACTCATCCGGATGCATCCATTGAGGGCGTGCGGCAGATGCTCAAGACCGCCGGCGCGATCGGCCTGCTCTACAAACTCAATGCATCGTTGTCGGCAGCGGAGATGGGTTGTCAGGGCGAAGTCGGCGTCGCCTGCTCGATGGCCGCTGGTGGCCTGGCAGCCTGCATGGGCGGCACGCCGGCGCAGATCGCCAACGCGGCTGAGATCGGCATGGAGCACAACCTCGGGCTGACCTGCGATCCGGTTGGCGGGCTGGTGCAGATCCCGTGCATCGAGCGGAATGCGATGGGAGCGACCAAGGCGATCAACGCCGCTCGCCTGGCCGTGCTCTACGGCGATGGCACCCACAAGGTCTCACTCGACAAGGTGATCGAGACGATGCGGCAAACCGGCCTCGACATGAAGAGCAAGTATAAAGAAACCTCGCTCGGCGGCCTGGCCGTCAACGTGATCAACTGCTGAGGCTCAAGCATACTGCGGCAACACCCAATGGGGCAACCGGATCCCCACCGACAGCAGATTTGTTTTGCAAGCGAAACCTGCTGCGCTGTGTGTGGTTAAAACAGGGCAACTCACCGCCGAGACCGCTGTGGCCACATAGCGGTCTGGATTTTTCGGTGGCCTTGATTTCCTGTTGCCCTAACCCTGAGCACAACGATGCGTCTGAAGAACCTGGTTGCCCCCGCGATGGCGGCGGCGGTCGTCTTGGCAAGCACTTTACCGAGCGTTTCTGCTCAAGAGCGGGAGCAACGTGGCCGTCGCGGCGACGCACCCGGCCAGCGTGAAGGCGGTCGTCAAGGTGGATTCGGCGGCTTTGGTGGCCCCGGCGGAATGATGGGCCGCGGTGGTTTCGGCGGCGATATGCTGCTGGTCGGCCTGTTGGCTCAGCCTGCCGTCCGCGAAGAACTGAAGCTCGATGAAGATCAAGTCGCTGGGCTCCAAAAACTAGCCGAGCGGCAACGACCACCGCGTCCCGACTTCGACTTCCGCAACGCCAGCGAGGCCGAGCGCGAACGGTTTACCACTCAGATGCGCGAACAGGCCGCCCAGCGCGCTGCTGAAGCGAAGGAACATCTCGAAGAATTATTGCTCCCGGACCAACTCGAACGACTCGAGCAAATCGCTCTGCAGGTCCAAGGCCCCGCCGCGCTGCTCAGCCCCGATGTCGCCAAAGAACTGAACCTGAGCGACGACACAACCGCTGCTTTGCAGAAGGACGTGGAAGCCAATGCCGTGAAAACCCGCGAAATGATGACCGCGGCGATGCAGGATCGCAATTTTGAAGGCATCCGCGAAAAAGCCGAACAGATGCGGACGGAGCTGGAACAAAAGCTTCTGGCCCACCTGAGCGGTGAGCAGAAAGCGAAGTTCGAGGAGATGAAGGGGGCTAAGTTCGAAATGCCCGAGACCCCCGGCCCGTTTGGGCGCGGTGGTTTTGGCGGCGGCCAACGCGGTCAAGGCGGCCCTGGAGCAGGTGGTCCCGAAGGCCGTGGCGGCGACCGCCGACGCGGCGATCGGTAATCAGGCCGTTCCGTCCGATGCTGCAGCCGCTGGCTCTGTAGAACAATTGCTGCCCAGCCGCTGTGGCGATTACAACACGCCCTTGGTGCTGGGGATGCCGGGCATCCGTGGGTCGGGCTCGGCGGCCATGCGGATCGCGCGCGCGGTCGTCTTGAAGACCGCCTCGGCAATGTGGTGCGCGTTCTTGCCGTGATGCATCAGCACGTGCAGATTGCAGCGCGCGTTGGCGGCCATCGACTGCCAAAAATGCTCCACCAGTTCGCTGTCAAACGTGCCGATCTTCGCTGCCGCGATCGGCGCGTGATACTCAAACGCATAACGCCCGCCCAGGTCGACCGCGCTGGTGATGAGGCACTCGTCCATCGGCAGCGTGAAATGCCCATAACGGCGAATGCCGGCGCGATCGCCGAGCGCTTGATCGATCGCCAGTCCGAACGCAATGCCGATGTCCTCGGCCGTGTGGTGATCGTCGACGTGCAGATCCCCTTCGGCCTGGACGTCCAGATCGATGGCGGCATGCTTGGCGAGCAGGTCTAACATGTGATCGAGAAAACCGATTCCCGAGCGACGCTCGCCTTGGCCGGTTCCATCCAGTGACAGATTCAGACGGATGTGCGTCTCGTGAGTCTTGCGGTCGATTTTGGCGGTTCTAGTCATGTGAGATGCAAAGTGCTTTTAAATAGTCGTGAATCGGCCAAATTGGTTACCGATGCTCGGCCCATGGTCCGTGGGAACCGGAGGCTAACGCCTTCCGGCTGATAAAATCTTGTCGCAAGTCATGTCCTGGGTGGTTTAGAACCGGAGGCTAACGCGTTCCGGCTGATTGACTTTTTGTGAACGCCATCGGATAGCTGCTTATGACTTTTGGTTGTTCAGCCAACTTTCGAGTAGCTCCACGCAGGCGTCGACTTCCTGATCGCTGCCAACCGAAATCCTTAGACCGTCGCCGTAGCCGGGATAGTCCATATAACGGATCAAATAGCCATTGGCTTTGCAGTGCTGATACATCGCTTCATGCTCGCCGTTTGGATGGCGACACCACAGGAAGTTGGCTTGCGAGGGCGTGACGTCAAATCCCATAGCGCCCAGCCGCGTTGCCATCCGCTCGCGCGTGGTCAATAGCGTCTGCCGAGTTTGTGCGAGCCACTGCGTGCTGCTGATCGCCGCCGTCGCGGCTGCGGCTGCGATCATGTCACAGTTGTAGCTGTCTTTGATCTTTGCCAATTCAGCAACCACGTGCGGCTGCGCGACCAGGAAACCAAAACGAATACCGGCCAGCGCATACGATTTGCTCAGCGTCCGCGTCACCAGCACGCGTTCATTGCGCTGCACGAGGTCGAGGCAATTGCAGTCGGCAAAATCGACATAGGCCTCGTCGATCACCAGCGGACAGTCGAGGTTTTGCGCCAAAACCTCGACTTGTTCGGGCGGAATCAGTGTGCCGCTGGGGCTGTTGGGGTTGGGCAGCAGTACCAACCGCAGCGCCGGATCGCTCTGACCAAACTCCGCGGGCAGACTCCAGTCATGATTGAAGGCGATCTGTTCCCACCGGGCGCCTTGGATATCGGCCAATGTGCGATAGAGGATATAGCTGGGGTGCGGCAGCCGCAGACGCTGGCCTTCACCGACAAACCCGCGGACGAGCAGTGTCAAAATCTCGTCGCTGCCGTTGCCGGCCAAAATCCACTCCGGTCCCGGTAGTCCGAGCGTCTTGGCGGCGGCAATTCGAAACGCTTCGGCGGTCGGGCTGGGGTAACGATTCAGTGGTCCGCGAGCCGCTTGAATGATCGCTTCGACGACCGCTGGCGGCGGACTAAACGGATTCTCATTGGTGTTGAGTTTGATCAGTTCGCCGCCGCGTGGCTGCTCACCCGGCGTGTACGGCTTCATCCGCGACAACGCGGGGCGAAACAGGGGATTGGAACTCACGAGCGATCGGCTGGCCAAAGGAGTGGAGAGGAAACGGGATCAAGGCACACTTAGAGACTATCCGAAAAGCTTTTTCCGCCAACTTGGCGGCTCATCGATCGGTTTGGAAACCTGCTCGACTGGGTGGCACGTCCCTGAGGAACGAAGGGCGTGTTGGGGAGAACTGGCGGGTTACCTGGAGACGCCTCATCGGCTTGGAATCGATTCTGATACTCACGCCCATCGCCGGGGCTCTGAGCGTGCCACCCGAAGCCATAACGATCCCCGCAGCGAGCCAGGCGACCAGATAAATTAGCGGAAGAACCTCCAATGGGTCAGCCTCTTTTCGGACAGGCTCTTAGGATCGCCGCATGGAAACACTTCGCGCGTGTGCAGTCAAGCCTTCCTCAACGGCGAGCCGCTGGACATCGTCGGCAATCGCCTCCAGCGCCGCTTGATTGAACTCGGTGACGCTGCCGCTGCGCAAGAAACTGTTGCTCGATAGGCCCGCCGCCCACTTGCAGGTTCCACCGGTGGGCAGCACGTGGCTCGGTCCCGCAGCATAATCACCGAGCGCAACCGGGGTGTGATGCCCGAGGAACGCGGCGCCGCTATTACGGATCTGCTTCATCAATTCTTGCGGCTGGGCAGTTTGAATGTGCAGGTGCTCCGGTGCAAATTGATCGGTCAGTTCGCAGGCCTGCGCGGCGTCACGAACACGGATCAAGGCCCCAAACGCCCGCAGACTGTCGAGCGTCAGCTCGTTGCGTTCCAGGGTCGCTACCTGTTGAGCGAGCTGCCGCTGGACGTCGTCGAGCAATTCCGCACGCCAACTGATCAAGATCGCCGAACCAGGGGAATGTTCGGCCTGAGCGAGCAGATCGGCGGCGATGTAATCCGCTCTGGCTGTCTCGTCAGCGATCACGACCACTTCGCTCGGCCCGGCGAAGGAATCGATGTCGACGGTCCCAAACACGTGCTTTTTAGCGAGTGCCACAAACAGATTGCCGGGACCGACGATCTTGTCGACGGCGGGAACGGCAGTGCAGCCGTAGGCCAGCGCGGCGACGGCTTGCGCCCCGCCCATGCGATAGATTTCACTGACCCCGAGTTCATGACAGGTCGCCAGCATCACCGCGTTGTAGGCGCCGAACGGCGTCGGCGGAGCGACCACGGCGACCTCTTCCACACCGGCAACCAGGGCTGGCACAACGGTCATCAGCACCGTCGACGGATAGGCTGCCGCGCCGCCGGGGACACACACGCCGATGCGCCGCAGCGGGACGTAACGCTGCGTCAACGACACCCCAGGTCGTGGTTGAATCGTGACATCGCGGTGCAGGATCGCTTCCTGAAAGGTCGTGATGTTGTCACGAATCCGCCGAATCGACTGCAACAATTCAGGATCGACCGACGCGTGCGCCGCCGCGATCTCCTCGGCCGGCACCCGCAACTGACTGGCGGTTAGCTCTGCCCCATCCAGCGACGCTCCGTAACGCAGCACTGCCTCGGTGCCAGACTTCCGCACATCGCCGCAGATTTTCTCCACCACTTCGACCGGGGTCAGCGGTTTTCCGAACACCTTGACGGTCAGTTCGCGGCCACGCGGCGAAACGACATCGCCGCGGGGGCTGAGCTTTTCCCGCAGCGTCGCGAGCAGGTCAGCGGCCCCTTCACGAGCGTCGACGTAGGGGATCAAAACGGACGGATCAGAGGTGGAGATCATTTGCGATTGTCAAAGGATCGGTTAAATAAAGCAGTCTCCCAAGCACGATCCGCGGCGTCCACTGGCGGCGAAGCTGATCGGCTCGGGAACAACCGCCGCATTTTAAGCCGACCGACCGGTTTTGGTTACCCGACATGATCGACCTCCGCAGCGATACCGTCACGCGACCGACACCGGCGATGCGCCGCTTCATTGCCGAAGCGGAGGTCAACGATGCGTTGATCGACGTCGATCCGACGGTCGACCGGCTGGAAAAGATGACCGCCGAGTTGCTCGGCAAGGAAGCGGCGATCTTCATGCCCAGCGGCTCGATGACCAATCAGATTGCGATTCGGCTGCATTGCGACCGCGGCAGCGAGTTCCTCTGCGACGCCAACTCCCACGTCTACAATTACGAACAAGCAGCCTTCGCGCAGCTTTCCGGTCTCGTCGCCCGCACGGTCGAAAGCGACTTCGGTGTGTTGCGCGTGGAGCAGTTACGGCCGCTGGTCCGCGCGGACAACCTGCACTTTGTCCGCACCCGGCTGGTCTGCCTGGAAAACACTCACAACCGTTTCGGCGGACGGATCTTCCCACAGCAGCACATCGTTGAAATCTGCGATTGGGCTCGGCAGCAAGGATTGGCGACGCATGTCGACGGCGCGCGGCTGTGGAACGCGGCGGTCGCCAGCGGGGTTAGCGAAGCGAAACTGGCCGCGCCGTTCGATTCGGTCAGCGTCTGCTATAGCAAGGGACTCGGCGCGCCCGTGGGATCGGCGTTGGCCGGTTCCGCCGAGTTCATCCGTGAAGCGCACCGGGCGCGAAAGCTGTTCGGCGGGGCGATGCGGCAGGCGGGGATCATCGCCGCTGGCGCCCTCTACGCCCTGCAGCATCATCGCTCGCGGCTGGTGGAGGATCACGCGCATGCCCAGCGGCTCGGCGAAGCGATCGCCCAGTGCGAGTCGCTGGCGATCATGGGCGGCTCGATCCAAACCAATATCGTCGCGATCACCATCGATCCAAGTTGGGGCACGGCCGCCCAGTTCGTCGCAGCGCTCAAGGAAAGTGGTCTCAACTGTATGGCGATCGGGCCGCAAGCGATCCGATTGGTGACGCATTTGGACGTTTTTCCGGAGCAGATCGAACAAGCGTGCGAAATCCTGCGGCGGGTTGCGGAGCGGTCGCCGCGAGGTTCCCAGGTTGAGTCGTCTTGAGCTCGGCCGAAAGCCCGCCGCCGGATGTCCAGTGCAATCCGCCGCTCGCGCACGTCGGCTTGTGGTGGTTAGCGTGCGCCGCGGTGGCGGCAGCGTTCGTCGTTCGCTGGCCATACGTGGCCGAGAGCTTGTGGGTCGACGAGTTGCATTCGGCGTGGAGCGTCTGGGGCGATTTTCGTGAGGTCGCCCACCGTGCGGCCTGGGGCAACCAGACGCCGGTGTATTACTGGGGACTGTGGCTCTGGCGGCAGGTGGCGGGTGACGGTGAAGTCGCGCTGCGGACCAGCAGTGTGCTCTTGTCGTCGATCGCCTGCGGCACGCTTGCGGCGGGTGTCGCTCGCTGCAGCCAGAGCTTCGTCGGTGGATTTGCCGCAGCGGTGATGCTCGCCTGTGATCCCAACGCCATCTTTTTCGGTACCGAGCTCCGCGTGTTTCCAGCCGTGATGCTGTTGGCCGTCGTGGCGTGTTGGAGCTGGCAGGAACAGTTCCGCAGCGGCAATCTCCGCGCAGCGATTGTGCTTTACGCGGCAGTGATTTGCGCAGCGCTCGTTCAGCCGACATCGCTCGGCGTGCTCGGCTGGCTGTGCCTCAGCGGCCGCAGCGCTGCGGGGCGAATTGCATGGCTTAAGCAATCCGGTGTCAGCCTGCGCAAACGCAACCTGATCCTGATTGGGTTGCTGGTCACGGGGCTCGCGCTGCTGGGGTGGTGGTTGGCCGGCCGAGTGTTGCTCACCGCTTGGCAGCATCGCGACCAGTGGGCGGCGTTCGCAGCCGCCGATTCGCCGTGGCAACTCTGGACGATCTGGCGGTGGACTCCGCTGTTGCTCATTCCTGCCGTGGTGGCGAGTGGCCTGCTGCTCGTCGATCGGTTTCGCGGTCAGCCGGCGTTGGCGACGAGCGGTCAGTGGTGGCGTCCAGCGTTGGTGGCGCTGCTGGCGACGCTGTTCTTTTGGCTGATTTCGGCGTGCGGGATCGTGGCCGTATTTCACCGCCGCTATTTGATTGCGGCACTGCCGATCTTGGTTTGGGCAGGTGCTGCGGCAATTGGCGAGGCGAGCAACCGTGTGCAGCGGCTGTGCGGCGGGCAAAGTCGATGGGCGCCGCTGCGGTGGACGCCGGGGCTGATCGCGCTGTTGCTCGGCGGCCTTTTGGTACACGCGCGGCTGCGTGAAGCACAGCAGCGGCCGCGGCTGCGGGGCGAGGACTGGCGTGGAGCGGCCGCGTACGTGTCTGCTCATCGGGTCGGCAGCGAACCGGTGTTGCTCGATCCGGGACTGATCGAGACGCGGCGATTGCTGGCCAGCGGCGATCCCGAAGCGCTGAAATATTTGGCTTACCCCCTGAGCGGCCCTTACAATTTGCAGCCGGTCACAGTCGTGAATCTGCGCCAGCCGCCGCAGGGCGACGCCCCGGTAGCCGCCGGCGCGACGAGGTTGGCGGTGCTGCGCTGTTCACGCCGTTCGGCGCAGATGTGGGCGGAGCGTGTGGCCGGGTCGGCCCCTGGAGCGTTTGCTGTGGAAAGCTTCGGCGGGGTGCAGGTCGTTTGGTTGGGTGTTGTGACAGAGGGTCGATAGCGGAAATGTTGGCTCCGGCCGTTCGCGACGGTTAACACGACTTGTTGGCTGTAAGGGCCATGAAAGTAAGCAGCACTGAAGATGCTATTTGGTAAAATTCAATCAGCCGGCACGCGTTAGCGTCCGGTTCGCCCGGACTTTGTGAAGGTTAATGGAGCGGGCAGGCTAAAGCCTGAACTCCAACGGGGGGACGCAGCCTGAAGGCTGGACTCCAACGTTGTCCAATCACCGATTTCGCGTTTTAACAATGCTACCGATGCTCCGATTCATCGCACTGCTAGCCGCGTTGATGGTCTTCGAAGCGATTGGCACTTCGTTGCTCCCTGCTCAAACGGCGCGGGCCGATGATGCCAGCCAGGCCAGCGGCGCTGCGCGGCGGGGTTACGAGTTGCTCGTCCAACAGCCGTTTTTGCCGCCGGACTTTTCCGAAGAGGTTTTCGACAACATCTGGCAAGTCTGGCCGCAGCCGCTGCGCGACCAGGCTCGGGAGGCGACGCCGCAGCGGCGGCGGGCGATGGCCTTTGAACGTTACGGATTGACCCCGCGACAGGAAACGCCGCCAGCGGATCTGCCCGGCGACCCGTTGCAGTACGTCGTCACGCAGTCGGCCGACGGTGGGCGGCAGTGGACGATGAACTGCTTTACCTGCCACGGCGGAGAAGTTTACGGCAAACCGTACCCAGGGGCACCGAACAATCGCTTCGCGCTGCAAACGATGACCGAAGAGCTGCGGGCGACCAAGTTTCGGCTCGCTCAGCCGCTGTCGCGAATGGACCTCGGTTCGCTGGTGATCCCGCTGGGCACGACGCACGGCACGACCAACGCCGTTGTCTTTGGGGTCGGTTTGCTCAGCCGCCGCGATGCCGATCTGAACGTGATTCCTGCCACCGCCCCGGACCTGGTGCATCACGACATGGACGCGCCGCCGTGGTGGTATTTTCACAAACGGCCCTCGATGTACATCGATGGTTTTGCCGAGCGCGGCCATCGCGGGCTGATGCAATTCACGCTCGTCCCCGAAAACGGCCCCGAGTTCTACCACCGGCACGAAGCCGATTTCCGCGATATCTACGCGTACCTGACGTCGCTGCGGCCGCCAAAGTATGACGGCCCGGTCGACCCAGAGTTGGCCAGTCGCGGCGCGGCGGTGTTTGCATCAACGTGCGCCAGTTGTCACGGAACCTATGGTGCGGAGAGCCATTATCCGAACGTGCGGGTGCCGCTGGACGAACTCGGTACCGACCCGGTGCGGCTCGCGGCGCTGTCGCCTCCCGGCCGTCAGCGGTACGCGGACAGTTGGTTCGCGATCGGTCCCGATGGCAAACGCCAGCAGACGGAGCTCGACCCGGATGGCTACGTCGCACCGCCGCTGGACGGCGTGTGGGCGAGCGCTCCATATTTCCACAACGGCAGCGTCCCGACGCTGTGGCACGTGTTGCATCCCGAGGAGCGGCCGACCATCTGGCGGCGAACAGCGGACGAGATGGATCGTGAAAAGGTCGGTTTGCAGGTCGAGAGCGTTGCGCGGATACCGCTGACCGAGACCGACGTCGCCGCGCGTCGGCAGTATTTTGACACCCGCAAGTTCGGCAAAGCCAATGCTGGTCACTTGTTTCCCGACGAGCTGACGGCCGACGAAAAGCGGGCGGTGCTCGAATACCTCAAGACGTTATAAAACGCGGTGGGTCCGGCTTGCCTAGCTACTCCGCCTGGCACAGCGTGTTATTCTGGTTGTACCCGGCGGTATACCGAAGTCTGTCGTTGCCCGATTCAACCGAGTGGAGTCGCTTTTTCTGATGTCTGACACCCTGGACCAGTTGGCCTTGGATGCTGAGGACGCTGCGCGGTTGCGCGACGCCAAGGAGCAAGTTGTCGAACAACTCGGCAAAGTCATCGTGGGCCAGCGCCACGTGATCGACGAGATCTTGGTTTGCCTGTTTTCACAAGGTCACTGCTTGCTCGAAGGGGTTCCAGGGCTCGCCAAGACGCTGATGATCAGCACGCTGGCCCGCACGCTCGACCTGTCGTTCAGCCGCATCCAGTTCACTCCCGACTTGATGCCCGCGGATGTCACCGGTACCGAAATCATCGAAGAGGACCGCGCGACCGGACACCGCGACATGCGGTTCATGCAAGGCCCGCTGTTTGCCAACATCGTGCTGGCTGACGAAATCAACCGCACGCCGCCGAAAACCCAGTCGTCGCTGCTCGAAGCGATGCAAGAACGCCAGGTCACCGTCGGCCGCGTGCGGCATCCACTGCCCAACCCGTTCTTCGTGCTGGCGACGCAAAACCCGATCGAACAGGAAGGGACGTATCCGCTGCCCGAAGCGCAGCAGGACCGCTTCATGTTCAAGGTGTTCGTCAATTATCCGTCATTTGACGAAGAGTTCGAAGTCGCCAAGCGGACCACCGGCACCGCAGTCGCTGAACTGGAACCGATCCTGAAGGCGGAAGACATCCTGCGTTTGCAGCAGATCGTCCGCCAAGTCCCGGTCAGCGATCACGTCGTACGGTATGCGCTGTCGCTGGTCCGGCAGACGCGGGTCGGCAGCGACGGGGTGCCAGACTTCGTCGATGAGCTGGTCGGCTGGGGCGCCGGTCCGCGGGCCGTGCAGTTCTTGATCCTCGGCGGCAAAGCGAGAGCGCTGCTGGAAGGGCGATTCCATGTGCAGGTCGAGGATATCCAGGCGCTGGCCAAGAGCGTGCTGCGGCACCGCGTCGTGGTCAACTTCGCCGCTGAAAGCGACGGCGTGTCCAGCGACGACGTGATCGACCGAATCATTGCCGCGACTCCCACCACCGAAGACGAGCTGACACGAGATGCCCGGTTCCAAAAGATATTTGCGACCTGAGGTCACCGATCGGATTCGGCGACTGGAACTGTCCGCGCGGCGGGTGGTCGAAGGGTTTCTCTCGGGGATGCACCGCAGTCCGTACTTCGGCCAATCGGTCGAGTTCCTGCAGCACCGCCAATACACCTCCGGCGACGAGATCCGGCACATCGACTGGAAGGTCTACGCCCGTCAGGATCGGCTGCACATCAAGCAGTACGAAGAAGAGACGAACTTGCGGCTGCACCTGCTCCTCGACCGCAGCGGCAGCATGGCCTACGGCGACGGCGAGACCAACAAGTTCGACTACTCGGCGACCTTGGCTGCGTCGCTGGCGTATCTAGCGCTGCGTCAGCAGGACGCCACCGGGCTGTTTACGTTCGACTCCCAAGTCCGCGATGTGTTGCCCGCCAAGAGCAATCGCCAACAGTTGACGCGGTTGCTGACGCTGTTGCAGACGGTCGGCGCCGACGGCCGGACCGACTTGCCGAAGGTTGCCCGCGAAGTCACGCAGGCGATCGCCCGCCGCGGTTTGATCGTGATCGTTTCGGACCTGCTGGGGATCGATGAACTGGTCGAAGGGCTGCGCGTGATGCGCGCTCGCGGTCACGATGTCGCCCTGTTCCATGTGCTGCACGACGACGAGATCGACTTCAACTTCTCTGGCGCCACCCGCTTTGAAGGTTTGGAATCAGCCGATTTTCTCAACTGCAATCCGCGGGCGCTGCGCGAGGGATATCTGGAAGCGATGAACGCGTTTCTCGACAAGACACGCAAAGCGTGTGGGCGGCTGTCGATCGATTACATGCTGGTGCGGACCAGCGACCCGTTGGATGCGGTGCTGGCGAAGTTCCTTTCGGTCCGCGGCTCCCTTCCGAAGCTCAAAGGCTAGCCCGCGATGTTCTTGTACCCTGCGCTGACGGCCGGCTTTCTGTTCGTTGCTGTCCCTTTACTAGTCCACCTGATCAACATGCTGCGGCACCGCCGTCAGCGGTGGGCGGCGATGGACTTCCTGCTGGCCGCCTACCGCAAGCAGCGCAACTGGATCTTTCTCAAGCAGTTGTTGCTGCTGCTGACGCGGATGGCGATCGCCGCGTTGTTGGTCGCGATGCTGGCCGGCTGGGTCAGCGGCGGCCGGTTGTTGGAACTGGTCGGCACCCGCACGACGCATCACCTGTTCGTGCTCGACGACAGCTACTCGATGGGCGACACCAGTGGCGGCGGAGCGGCGTATGGCCGCGCGCTGGCATCGCTGCGAGGCCTGGTCGACCGCCTGGCCAGCAGCGAGGGGAACCACCAAATCACCGTGATCCGCGCCAGCCGCGCGGCGCTGGTCACGCGCGCCGGCAGCGATAATGCGGACAGCGCCGCGGACCTCGCCGCCCGCTCGATCCTGGGCGATGCCAGCGTGGTCAACCGCGTGTTGGGAACCGGCCCCAGCACGCTGCGAACCGACTTGGTGCCAGCGTTGGAATTGGCGGCCAAGCTCGTCAGCGGCACGCCGGCCGATCAGCGGATCGTCTATGTTGCCAGCGACTTTCGCGCCGTCGATTGGCAATCGCCACAGCGCGCCGCCGAAGCGATCGGAGAACTCGCCCGCGCCGGCTCGACCATTCGGATGATCGACTGCGCTGCGGCGCAAAGTAATAACCTGGCGATCACGCAGTTGACGCCGCAGCCGGACGTTTGGGTCGCGGGCGTGCCGGTCGTCGTCCGCGCGACGGTCAAAAACCACTCCGCGACCACCGCCAGCAACGTGGTGCTCGCGGCTCGCGTGATCCGTTATGACCAATCACTGGGTGTCCCGGATCCGACGCGGCGGGTTTCCGGAGAGAGCGAAACCCTGCCCTCGATGGTGATCGAGGAGATCGCTGCTCACGGCGAAGAATCGCGGTCGTTCCAGGTCTACATCACCCAGCCCGGCACGCATGCGCTGGAAGTCTCGATCGCCGACGATGCCCTGGCGATCGACAACCGCCGTGTCTGCACGTTGCCGCTGACGGATCTGGAGCGGGTCTTGGTGGTCGATGGCGACACCAGCGGCCGCGGCGCCTTTCATGTCGCCTCGGTGCTCGATCCAGGCGGGCAGGTCCGTACCGGGGCGTTGCCGGATATTCAGTCGCCAGCGGTGCTGCGGAGCATGACCGCGGAGCAACTGGGACGGTACCGCGCGGTGTATTTGATTGATGTCCCCGAGATCAACGACACGGTGGCCGGGCTGCTGCGCGAGTACGTGGAACGCGGCGGCGGGTTGTTTTGGTTTTTGGGCAACTCCGTCAATCGCGAACTCTACAACCGCACGCTGGCAGGGTCGCGCCGCTTGTTGCCGGCACCACTGGGTGACCCCTTAGAATTGCCGGTGCGTTCGGCGGAAGTTTCTCCAGATGTCATCTTGGGCCGGCCGCACACGCTCACCGAGCCGCTGGCGCCGATCGGCGACGCAGTGTTCTCGCTGGTGGGTGTTTCGCAGACCTGGTCGCTGGTGAGCGACGAAGCAGCGGCACCTGCTGGCGGTGACACCGACGCGCCGGTTCGCGAAGTGCTGATGCGCCGCGATGGCCGGCCGCTGGTCACGCAGCACGATCTCGGTCGGGGGCGGGTGATCACGTCGCTGGTCGGTTTGGATGGAACCTGGACGAATTGGTCGGGCGACCCGACGTTCGTGGTGTTCCTGCTGCAGTCCAACGCCTACCTTTGGTCAGCGGCCTCGCCGAGCGTGGCTCAAGGGGTCGAGGACGGTATTCGGAGAGCCGTCCCTGCCGCCGAGTTTGCGCCGGAAGTCACCTTCTTGCCGCCGGCCGACGAGCCGCCACGGATTCCGCAGCAGTGGCCGCTGGTCGGTGAAGGGGCGGGGCGGGCAGTCGTGTTCGACCCCAAAGATATGGTCATCTCCGGCTCCGGTGACGTCGACGCACTGATGCAAGCCGGCGTGGCGGAACTGGTGCTGACAAGGCTAGATGGCCAGAGCCAAGTCGTGCCGGTCGCGATGGTCATCGCCGGTGGGGAAGGCGACCTGCGACGAGCGTCGCCCGCGGAAATCCAGCGCGCGGTCCAGCCGGTCGATGTGCGGTTTGTCTCCGCCGGTGAACTGGCGGAGCCAAGCGGTGGGGCCGCGGGTTCAGCCACGGCGCTGGTGCTGCTGGGCTTGCTGGTGCTGCTGCTGGCGGCCGAACAGGTGCTGGCCTATTTGTCGAGTTACCATCCACCCACCTCGGCGGGTGCCGCCGTGCCAGCGGCCGCCTTGGCAGGTCTGACCGGCGGTGGTGCTGCCCGGAGATCGCAGCGATGAACGCCATCAGGGAACATCACTTGGGGACAACCAGTCTTTTTTCTCAGGTCGACCTCGCCACCACCGACGCGCTGACATCGACCAGCGAGATCGTCTACGAGTTCAGCCGGATCAGCCTACTCGGCGGCTGGTGGGGCTGGGTGATCGCCATCGCCGTTGTGGCGACGTTGATCTACCTCTGCGTTTGGCTCTACCGCCGCGACACCGTCGAACTTTCTCCGGGCGTGCGGGCCACGCTGCTGTGGTTGCGACTGAGCGTGATCGTGGCGCTGGTGTTCTTCTTTTTTGGATTGCAGCGACGGGCCCAGCAGCGGGTGACGCGCGCCAGCGAAGTGGCGGTGCTCGTCGACACCAGCCAGAGTATGTCGCTGCCCGACTCGTCGGCGCCCGGGGCGATGCCGATCAGCCGCGCCACGCGGGCGGCGCAGATCCTCGGCCAGAGCGGCCTGCTGGAACAACTCGAACAGCAACATCGGCTGACTGTGTACGCCTTTGACGAGCACAACGAGCCGGCTGAGCTCGAGTCGCGCGCACTCGCCGCAGCGCCGCAGTCGCAGGCCGCTGCGGCCGAGCCCAGCGATTCCGAGGAGGGCCCCGACCGGCTGGCGATGCTCGGTGCGTTGTGTCTGGTGGCGATGGTGCTATTGTCGCTCGCCTCGTTTGTGCTGGCAGCCGGAGGTCGTCCCGATGCGATCGGTGGGCCGTTGGTCAGCGCGGCCGTGCTGATGACCCTCGGCGCGATCCTGCTCGGCGGCGTCTGGTCGGCGCGGACCGATCGCTCGCTCGCTGCGCTCATCGGGATCGACAGCCTGGCAAGCGAAGCCGACTCAGCAGGTGACGAGACGGGCGACACCGCGCCGCAGCCGGCGACACCGCTGCCCAACACCGACGTGGTTCCAGAGGGTCAGCAACCGGAGCGCCGCGTCAGCGACTGGAATGCCGCCTTGGCCGCTGCCGGATCCGAAACGAGGATCGGCGACGCCGTCAGCGGTGTGCTCACCCGCCACGATCCGACGACGCTGGCCGGGATCGTGCTGCTGACCGATGGCCAGGGCAACAGCGGGATTTCGACCAGCGCTGTGGCGACACTCGCCAGACGCAATGAGGTCGCGATTTATCCGGTGGGTCTGGGCAGCAGCGATGCGCCGACGAACGTCCGCCTCGTCGATCTGGATGCTCCGCGCCGCGTCTATCCGGGCGATAAGTTCGCGTTGTCGGCCGTGCTGCAGGCCAGCGGTTCGCAGACGATCACCGCTCAGGTGCAACTGCTCGACGGACTCGATGACAGCGATGCGGAACTGACCGAGGTGGTCGACAGTCAGGAAGTCGAGCTTCCCGCCGATGGCACGCTCGTGCCGATCCGCTTTGAAATGTCACCCGAGACGGTCGGCCGACGGCGATTGGCGGTTCGCGTGGTGCCGCCGCCGGATGATCAAAACGCGGAAGATGATGCGCGTGAAGCACGCTACGAAGTCGTCGCGCGGAAGCTGCGCGTGCTCGCCGTCGCAGGTGGGCCGACGCGTGAGTACCAGTTCATCCGCAACCTGTTGTTCCGCGACGAATCGGTCCAGCTCGACGTTTGGCTGCAGACCGCCCAGGCCGGCATCAGTCAGGATGCTGATACGTTGCTGGCGGAGTTTCCCGCGACGGCCGAGGAGTTATTCGAGTACGATGCGATCGTGGCGGTCGATCCGGATTGGATGACGATCCCCACCGAGCGGCTGCAACTGCTGCAGCGGTGGCTCAGCGAGCAGGCCGGCGGGTTGGTCCTGATCGGCGGGCCGATCTACATGCCGCAGTGGACGCGGATGCGGACCGATCCGCGCGTGGCGATCCTCAACGGCCTGTTTCCGGTCGAACTGGCAACCCGCAGCCCGCTGCTTAGCGGCGGTCGTCAAGGCGGTGACACCGCGTATGAACTCGAGTTCACACCCGAAGCGCGGCGGGCCGATTTCTTGTTCATCGCCGACGATCCGCAAACCAGTTTCGATATTTGGGACAGTTTTGGCGGCGTTTATGACTACGTCGGCGTCAAGGACCCCAAGCCGGGAGCGAAGGTCTATGCGTACTTCTCCGACCCCGCGACGCGTGTCGGCGACAGCTTGCCGGTGTACCTCGCCAGCCAGTTTTATGGCGCGGGGCGAACCTATTTTCAGGCCAGTGGCGAGATGTGGCGGCTGCGCAGTGAAAGCGACACCTACTTCGACAGCTATTACACCAAGCTGATCCGCTGGGTGAGCGAAGGCCGGTTGCTGCGCGATTCCAATCGCGGTGTGCTGATGATCGACAACCCGCGCGCTGGCGTCGGCGACACGATCACCGTCCGGGCGGTGCTGACCGACGATCAATTTGAACCGCTGCGGGTCGCTCAGGTCGAAGCGAGTTTGCTCGGGCCCGGTGGCACGATTGTGCCGGTGGTGCTCCGCCCGGTCGAGGGCGAAACGCAAGGCGGGACCTACGGCGGCCGGTTCATCGTCCGCAACGCCGGCAGTTACGAGTTGCGATTGACGCTCGGCGATGGGCTGGGCGATTCGGTGCTGCGGCAGAGCGTTCAAGTGCGATTGCCGACCGCGGAACTGGAACGTCCGCAGCGCAACGATGAGGAACTGGCGTTCGTGGCCACAGCGACCGGCGGCCAGTACTTGCCGGTCAACGACGATGCTTCGGCCGAACTCACCGCACGCCGGCTGGCCGAAGTGCTGCAGCCGCAACCGCAGACGACGATTCTGCCGGGAACGCCGGATGACCAGTTTGCTGAGCGCCGCAACGCCAGCTTGCTATGGTTGATCGCCGCGGCGCTGACGTTCGAGTGGGTCGTGCGGCGGCTGCAGCGGTTGGCATAGAGCTGTCCGAGCGGGACCCGTCGGCTTGGTTTACCCGGAGTAAATGTGCCGTTTTTGTCAATTGTGCCTGCGGTAACGGCCGATGAAGCTACGGGGCGCTGGGCTCATGGCTCAGCCCCTCGCGCCGGCTGCCTACGCGATCGCACGTTGCTCTGACCCCGTCCGGATTCGCCAAGATGCGTATTGAAACCCAGCGATTTGGAACCCTCCAGGTCGACGAGCGTGAGTTATTTTTGTTTCCTCAGGGGTTGATCGGGCTGGAAACGCTGCGGCAGTGGGCGCTGGTCCCGGATCCCGAGAACCCAGCCGTGGCCTGGCTGCAAAGCGCCTCGCGCGGCGATCGGGCGCTGGCGATGATCAGCCCGCGGGTGTTTGTCCCCGAGTATCGCGTGCATCTCCCCAGCCGATCGTTGGAAGTGTTGCAGTTGCGGCAGGACCACCGCACCTATGTGTTGACGACGCTGTCGGGCAAGCCCGGCGCGGTAACCACGAACCTGCGTGCGCCGGTGATCATCAACCTCGATCGCCGTCTGGGTTGTCAGGTCGTGACGGGCGACGATCAGCCGGTTCAACACCTGCTGCCGGGAACAGTCGGCATAGCAAAGCAATTAGTCGCTTAGCCGACGCAGTGGCCGCAGAGGCGTCATGCGATTCTTCTCCCGAGACATCGGCGGCGATGATCGGGTCGGCCGCATCGCGCGATTTGTTGCAACTCCAGCAAAACTCGAACGCCGCCTCATTCGGCTCATCGCAGCGGGCGCAGCTCCACGGCTGAGATTGACGGAGCGCCTGTTGATCAGCCTGCAGCAACTCGCTGGCGCGCTCAAAATCCTCCGCCGGCACCTCGACTTGCGGGTAGCCAACCACGCCGCCAAAGTAGCTCAGGGCAACGCCGGCTTCCGCCCCGAGAATGACCGCGTGAATGCCGGCGGCCTCGAGACGAATCCGCACCGTCTCCGCTTCCATCACGCTGTTGCAGCGGCAGACGGTTACGCGGCGGCGTAGTGCGGTCAGGCGTTCCTCCGCGGCCGGACGTTTCGGTGCTCGGGTCAAAATGCTTTGGCTGCCTTGGATTCTCAGGATGCAAGCGCGGCGTTCAAGGCGAAAGCCGCACAACCTCCCACTGCCCTTCGCTGCGGCGATAGTCCAAGCGATCGTGCAGACGATTTTCACGACCTTGCCAGAACTCGATGCTGACCGGCGTCACCGCGTAACCGCCCCAGTGCTCCGGGCAGGGAACGTCGTCTTGTCCAGCATACTTCTGCTCGGTCTCGCGAAGTCGCTGTTCGAGTTCTTCACGGCCAGAAATCGGTTCGGACTGGCTGCTGAGGATCGCTCCATAGCGGCTGCCCAGCGGGCGTGAGCAGAAGTACGCGACTGAGGTCGCTCGCGAAGTCGGTGCCGCCGTGCCGCAGATCCGCACTTGCCGTTGTAGGTGCGGCCACTGAAAGCAGAGTGCTACCTGCGGGTTTTCCGCGATTTGTCGTGCTTTTTCCGAACGATAATTGGTGAAGAACAAAAAGCTTTCCTGCTCGATGCCCTTGAGCAGCACCACCCGGCTGGTCACGAAGCCCTGGCGGTCGGCTGTCGAGAGCGTCATCGCATTGGTTTCCAGCCAATCAGGTTTCCCGTCCGCATTGGCTTGCTCGAACCATATGCGAAACTGCACCAAGGGATCGGGATCGAGTTCCTGTTCGGACAACCCGTGCAACGTGTACGACTGGCGCATCTGGTCGATCAACATGGTCCTGCTCACGAGCAAAAATCGCGAAAAATCGCTATCAGTAATATGGCTGGTTGATCCGCAACCGGGGAAACCGCCGCTTCCGCAGCGATTGGCCCAAGAGTTGCCTATTACTCAGCCAGGCCGCAGGCGCGGCTGTCAGGGTGACAGCGTGCTCGCCAGCGGCACTGCGTGCAACAGGTTCACTATTGCCATGACCCAGTCGCTTGTCGGCAACCTCATGATCGCCTCGACCTTGGTGACGGATCCTCTGTTTAGCCGAGGGGTCTGTCTCATGGTACACCACGACGAGTCCGGCGCGATCGGCGTGATGTTGAATCGTCCGATCATGCCGCCCCCGCTGGAGTTGCTGAAAATCCTCAGCAGCGGGATCGCCGGTGGCGACGGCGCGCCCACGCATCCCGCAGCGGACGAGTCGCCCGCGGACCAGCCCCGTCCAAGCTCCAGCGGCTCACGGCTGCCGGCGCAGTGGCAACAGGAAGCCGGCCATGACCACGCAGCGGAAAACAACAGCCAGGTCTCGGCCGCAAACGCAGCGGGTGGATTAGGTCTGGTGCACTTCGGCGGTCCGCTGTCCGGTCCCGTGGTCGCCGTCCATGGTTCACTGGCGCTAGCGGAAGTCGAAACCGGACAAGGGGTTTACGTTGCCGCTCAAAAGGATCACCTCGAAGCGCTCGTACGCGAACGCCCGAGCGACTACCGGCTGATCATCGGCCATGCCGCCTGGTCGGCGCAGCAGTTGGCCAACGAGTTCGATGCCGGCATGTGGCATTTGCTGCCGGCCACTCCCGAAACCGTCTTTCCATTGCAACCCGACCTGTGGCCGTATCTGATTCGCCGCGCCACCGGCGCGTCGGTCGCCTCATGGGTGGGAGCGGATGACAACGCCGGGCGGACAGGATTAAATTGACCGCCCGCGGCAACCTGACCTTCACCCCGACCGAATCGAACCGACTGTGAACAAGCCCGACCGATCTGAGAAGCCGTTTTATATCCAGCGCCGCCGGCTCGGGGTGGTCAAGTTCGTTCGTCCCGACGGTGAGTTCGGGTTCATCGACGCCGAAGACTTCCGCGAAGATGTCTTCTTCCACAAGTCGGTCTGGCAAGGCGAGGTCCGCGGTGTGCCCCGCGCCCCGATGGAAGGGGCGTTCGTCGAATACGAGCTCGACGAAGAGTACCGGGCGAAAGAGAAAAAGTTCCGCGCTAAAATCGTGACGCTGACCAACCGGCCGATGGGCAAAAAGCTGTCGGTCCGCGACACGCCGCACCTGGCCAACGCGCATCACCCCAAAGCCCGCCGCAAGCGCCCCTCCTGGCGCGGCGCGGCCAAACCGGACGCAAATGCAGAACCGCAGCAGGATACCGGACCTGAGGCTGCAGCGGAGTGACCCCATCTCTATCCGTTGGAGTCCAAGCTTCAGCTTGCCGTTGGAGTTCAAGCTTCAGCTTGCCGTTGGAGTTCAAGCTTCAGCTTGCCGGAACTCCGATCGGCGACGCTAAAGTGGTCGACCGCTCCGCCGGTCGAACCGAGTGTTGAAACCCCCGCGCTCTGAGCGACCATAAACGGTGGCTAGCACGAATGGCGAACCCCTGAGGATGCGAAAACACGGCACCGATTGGTACTCCGCTGCGACCTATTTGGGTACGATGGGAATTGACCTCGGTTCACGAGCACGCTGATCCCGGACTTTAAGACGCTGAAAAACGAAAAGTTGGGACCTGATTGATGACAACGATTCAGTCGATTTTATCGTCTGCGAATGAGCTGTCGGTCGGCGAGCGACTGGCATTGATTGACGCCCTTTGGGAAACGGTGCCACCGGCCGCGCTGCCCCCGTTGACTGCGGAATGGCGAGCGGAGATTCAGCGACGGTCGGCGGAGTTGGACGCGGGCACTGTCTCGACGACCCCCTGGTCGAATGTTCGAGAAGAGGCATTTCGGCGGCACGGTATCGATGCGGGAAGTTGATTTCCATCCCGGTGCTCGGTCCGATTACGATGAGTCATTCGATTGGTATGCCCAGCGATCGCAGCGTGCGGCAATCGCATTTGCAACAGCGATAGACGAGGTCATTGAACGGATTTCGGTCGACCCGGATCGATTTTTGCGGCTCGACGATCTTCATGGCGAGTGTCCTGTGATGAGGTTTCCGTTTCGCGTTATCTTCCGTAAGCAAGAAAACCGTCTGGTGATTGTGGCTATCGCGCACGCAAAGCGCCATCCTGTGTATTGGCGCGGTCGCGCGGATTCGCAATCTTAAATGATCGACGGCTGGATCATGCAAGGCGCCAAGTGGTTGGATGCCACCTTTTGTTTTTAACTGGGGCAGCCGCTTCCCGACAGGCCGCAGTTTCTGGTCGTCGGCTGATACATCAACGCGCCATGGGAAGCGCCCCATGCGACGGCTTATGCCGGATTGCCGTCCATGGTGAAAAGCGTGGTTGAGGGCTGCAACTCGCTGGGCTGGACACCAGATTGAAGTAGCGAAAGCAGCTTGGCGAAGCTCCGCAAACGCAGCGGCCGGTCGAGACATAGCTGCTTGGCGATGTCGTCGCTGAACAGGCGTCACGCTCCGGGAATTCGATCGGCGGCTGGTCTTACCGGAGCAGGCAGCGTCTCGAACCAGGTGCGTCGGGCTTCGCAGCAGTCCCAGAGCACTGCAAACTGGTGAAACAGGGCGAGCGAAATTGAAGCAACGCTCCACCTGAACACCGGACACAAGACCTCACCCCGACGGAGATCCTCCCGACGGACATCCTCTTTGCAACCGGGGATTGCGGGCTCGCTCCAAAACTACCTCCGTCCCTTTTGATCCCCTCGTCCCTTTTGATCCCCTTCAGCCGGTATCGAGCCGTTCTACATACACTCTCTGTTCCAGCCGCACGAAATACCTCGGCAACAGCCGCGAGGCGAGTTGCCGGCGCATCACGGTGTTGAACGCGGTATGAAAATCCGGCCAGGCGGACATTTCCAGGTACGGGTCCACCCCGGGAAACGGTGAGGGCATGCTCGAACTCCACAGAAACAATCGCTTTACCATATGGATGATACCGCGCTGTCGGCTTGGGGAGCGGGTCCGACGCCTATCATTTTGCCTGCCATCGCTTTTCCGCTGCATTCTCCGCCCGCGTGCCGTTTCCCGGTTCGGCTGGGAGAGTTGGTGATGATCGACGCTCTTCGATGCTTGAAGCGGCACCTGGTGTCGGTCAAATTGGTGAGCCGCGGTGTGGCTCAGCGGCGAGGCTTGATCTCCTTCACCGTAGGGAATTGCTGGGTTACGGCCATGTTCCGCGATGCCACCATCTGCCATGGCTGATCGGTATGCAAGCGGCCGGAACTCCGATCGGCGGAGCGATCGGCCACATAGAGCGATCGGCCACATAGAGCGATCGGCCACATTGAGCGATCGGCGACTTACCAGACGATCTGGCGGGCGTCGAAGACGGGGCCTTCGACACAGGTTCGTTTGTAGTCCCACGGTTGGCCTTCCGCTGGGCGGACCATCGCCACGCAGGTGAAGCAGATCCCGATCCCGCAGGCCATCGGCGTTTCCAGCGACACCTCGCAGGGAATCGAGCGGGCCAAACAGCCTTCGGCCACCTTCTGCATCATGATTTCCGGCCCGCAACTGACCACGCGGATCGACTGGTGGGGTGCTGAGACAAGATCCTGGTCAAGCAATTCCAGCAGCCGCTGCGGCACGCGGGCCGCTGCCCCGGCGGTGCCGTCGTCGGTGCAGAGTTGCACATCGATGCCGGCCGCGCGAAAATCGTCGACTCCGGCCAGCAGCCCGGCGGTCCGCGCCCCATAGACGATTCTGACCTGTTTGGCCCAGCCGCTCGGCCGAGTCGGCGGCTCGCCAGTACCAAACCGCCGCGCTCCGGTCGCTTCCTTGGCGAGCATCAGCATCGGTGTTTGACCGACGCCGCCAGCGGCAATCACCAGCAACTCACAGGGCGCGGTGGAAAAACCATTGCCCAGCGGCCCCCAGACGGAAACGCGGGTGCCGACCGGCGAATCGGACAAGGGTGTGGTCAACGCGCCTTTGCGGATGAAGGCCAGGTCGATCCAACACGGCGAACCCGATGCATCGTCGATGACGTCGTACACCGCCAAGGCGCGTCCGATCAGCGGCGATTCGCGGCCACTCAGACGGATCATCACGAACTGGCCCGGCACCACGGCCCGGGCAATCTCGGGAGCAGCGATGCGGATGCAGTAGGTATTGATCGCCAGCGGCCGGATCTGCTCGATCGCGGACTCAAGGCAGACGATTGAGTTGTCTGGTCGAGACGAGCTACAAACGCTCATGGTCAGCTTCCTTTCTTGCGGCGCGCGGCCGGCCGCCCCTTTCCTAGACGGGCCGCCCCTGGATTAGCTGCCCCTGAATTAGCCGAGCGTGTGGTGGAGCGTTTGCCGGTCGCTGGCGGCTTGCCCGAGCGGCCCCGCGCCGCTGGCTTGCCACTACCGCCCGCCGCCCGCTTGGGACGCGGCTGAACAATGTGATCTTTCGTCCGCGGCGTTTTGGGCGCATCACTTTTGACCACCGGATCGGCGCCGATCACCACGCCGCCGCGCGGTCCGCTCAGCTCCGGCAAGCCCTCGACTGCCAGCGACTGGCTCTGGTCGCCACGGCTTCTGACCGGTCGGCCGCCGCTGCGATCACCGGCCGCGGTGCGCGGTGCCGACGATGCCTGGCGTTCGACAACCGGTTTGCCGGACCTGGCGGGTCTGCCGGACGGTGCTGCAGTGCGTCGCTTGCCGGGCGCCGCAGAACGCGGACGCCGCTCGGACGCCTCGTCTCCGGTGCCGCGATCAATCGGCGGCGGCGTCTTGAGTTTGCGAATTTCCTCGAAGGTCAATTTTCGATAGGCCCCGGTCGGCATCTCACCCAGTCGCAGCGGCCCGATTGCGATCCGCTTGAGCGTTTGCACTTTGTGTCCCAAGCGGGCCAGGATACGGCGGATTTCGCGATTTTTGCCTTCCCGCAGCGTGATCTCCATCTCCGTTGCCCGTGACTTTGCCTTCAGTACCCGGGCGCCTTCGACGCGCACCAAGCCTTCGGCGATGTAGATCCCTTGCTGCATCTGACGGATCGTCTCGGGCTGGACGCTGCCGGCGACGGTGACGCGGTAGACCTTCTGAACTTCGTATCGCGGGTGAGCCAAATGCTGCGCCAGGTCGCCATCGTTGGTCAGCAGGATCAGCCCTTCGCTGCTGCGGTCCAACCGCCCGACAGGAAACACGCGCTCATCGGGTGGTACCAGATCGATCACCCGCGGCCGGCCTTCAGGATCGGCATTGGTCGTCACCACACCAACCGGTTTGTTGACGGCATAGTAGACCAATCGTCGTGGTTTCAGCGGCGTCCCGTCGACGAACACCTTCGACGCACTTGGATCGATGGTCGTACCGAGTTGGTCGACGATCTGGCCATCGACTTCGACCCGGCCTTCGAGGATCAATTCCTCGCACTGCCGACGGCTGCCGAAACCGGCGGCGGCCAAGGCGCGCTGCAGCCGCACGCGCCGCGGCGCAGCGGGATCGGCCGCGTCCGCCGAGGCGGCCGGCTTCTTGGAAACCGTGCGTTTGCGAGCTGGTGGCTTCGATCGGCTGGCGGGCGGGTGAGACGATCGGCCTGCTGCCTGGGAGCGATTCTTGGCAGACGGCGACTTCTTGGCGGACATGGAGCGGCTTCGAGAAAGATCGGAAAGAGAAAGGGGCGCAGACGACAGTTAAAATATTCTGCCTACACGCTACCAGAAGCCCTGCAATCTCACAGGGGTTTTCAGCCAGCAAGCGGCTATTTATCGGTTACGGCGGACCGGATTTGCTGCCCGCCAGAACGCTACAGCCAATTTCCCTATCTCTCGCACCCTCTGGCATCACACAGCGGTGCGCAATGGTTTAAACTGAGTCGCGGATCAGCAGCCTGATCCTGCCCTGCTCAATTCCCTCGAGACGTCCAGCATGTTGCACACCTTGCTCCTGTTCGCCCAAGCCCAACCGCAGCCGATGCCGCCAGGGTCACTCGGCTTGATCTTCGCAGTGATCGCCGTGCTGGTAGTGATCCTGGTGGTTGGCTTGATCTTCGCGAACTACTTCGGCCTGTGGATCCAGTCACAGTTGACCGGGGCCGAGATCACGATTTTCGACCTGATCGGGATGACCTTTCGCAAAGTCAACGCCCGCTCCATCGTCCGCAGCAAGATCATGGCGACTCAGGCGGGGCTGATCGATCCGGAGCTAACCAGCCGAGCGTTGGAAGCACACGACTTGGCCGGCGGCAATGTCCAGCAAGTGATCCGCGCGCTGATCGCCGCGAAAAAGGCCAAAACGATCTCGCTGACCTTTCGCGAGGCGACGGCGATCGATTTGGCCGGCCGCGATGTGCTCGAATCGGTGCAGACGAGCGTCTACCCGAAAGTGATCGAATGCCCGCCGCGAGGGGCTGCCAAGCCATCGCTCGACTCGGTCGCCAAAGACGGCATTCAACTGAAGGTCAAAGCGCGGGTGACGGTCCGGGCGAACCTGCAACAGTTGATCGGCGGGGCGACCGAGGAGACGATCATCGCGCGGGTCGGCGAAGGGATCGTCAGCGCGATCGGCAGTGCCGACAGCCACAAACTGGTGCTTGAGAACCCAAATCTGATCAGCGCCACCGTGCTCAAACGCCGGCTCGACTCGCAGACCGCCTTCGAAATCGTTTCGATCGACATCGCCGACATCGACGTCGGCGCCAATATTGGGGCGCGGCTACAAGCTGACCAAGCCGAGGCGGACACTCAAGTCGCCCGCGCGGCCGCCGAAGGCAAACGCGCCAACGCGGCGGCGAAAGAACAGGAAATGTTCGCCAAGATCGAAGAGAGCCGCGCCAAGCTCGTTGAAGCCGAAGCGGCGGTCCCACAAGCGATGGCCGATGCGCTGCGCAGCGGCAAGCTGCACATCCACGACTACTTCAAGCTGCAGAACATCAACTCGGACACCGAAATGCGGGCTGCCCTGGCCAAGACGACACGGACCAGTCCGTCGCCGACGAGCCAGCGTCTGGCTTAAGCAGCGCGGCGGCCCGTTTCGTCATCGAGCTGAAACAACGTCTCCAGCGCCGCCTCGAGCGAACCGAGTTGGTTCACCAGTTGCTTGATCCCGGCGGCCTGCTGGTCGGTCGCATCAAATCCGAGTTCCCCGAGCAGCTCCTGCAGCTCGTCGGTGCTCATCTCTGCGATCATTTCTTCGGGCGTCTGCATCGTTTCGTCCTTGGAGGAGGGCTCCGCAGCGGCGGCCGCTGGGAAGGATTCGATTGGCCGCATCACGATCCGCTCCTTTACCACGGAGCTCGCTGCGGCGGCAAGAGAAGCATCGAACCACAGGCGGCGCAGGCGACAACCAATCCGCTGGCGGCGTCAAGGTTTAACAGCGGCGATGGGCTTCGCGAACCGGCTGATTTGTCCTAAACTCTGCGATTCTTACGCCCCAGAACGGGGCCCACGTCAACTCTTTGGCATCTTCCAGGTAGCGGTGAAAAACATGAGCGGTGACTGCGATTTCGGTCTGATCGGTTTGGCGGTGATGGGCGAGAACTTGGCCCTCAACGTCGAAAGTCGCGGTTATAAAGTCGCTGTCTTTAACCGCACCACCAGCAAAGTCGATGAACTGATCGAAGGCCGCGCCAAGGGCAAGAACTTCGTCGGTTGCCACTCGATCCAGGACTTCGTCCAAGCGGTCAAACGCCCTCGCAAACTGATGCTGCTCGTCCAAGCCGGCCCGGCGGTCGACGCGCTGATCGAGCAATTGATCCCGCTGTGCGAGCCTGGCGACATCATCATCGACGGCGGCAACACCTATTACGTCGATACTGAGCGGCGGACGCAGACCGTCGAAGAGGCTGGCCTGCTGTACTGTGGCTGCGGCGTATCCGGCGGTGAAGAAGGCGCCCTCAAGGGGCCGAGCATGATGCCCGGCGGCAGCCCGCAGGCCTGGCCACAGCTCAAGGAGATGTTCCAAGCGATCTCCGCCAAAGTCGGCCCCAATGACGATATTCCGTGCTGCGAATGGGTCGGCCCCCGCGGCGCCGGCCACTACGTCAAGATGGTCCATAACGGGATCGAATACGGCGACATGCAGTTGATCTGCGAGGCCTATCACCTGCTGAGCGAAGTCGGTGGGCTGAGCAACGATGAACTCTATGAAGTGTTCGCCGAGTGGAACCGCGGCGACCTGGAAAGCTACCTGATCGAAATCACCCGCGACATCTTCAGCGCCAAGGATGATCAGGGCGACGGCTACCTCGTCGACAAGATCCTGGACGTGGCCGGCGCCAAGGGCACTGGCAAGTGGATGAGCCAGTTAGCGCTCGACCTCGGGGTTCCCAGCACGCTGGTGACGACCGCGGTGTTCGCCCGCGGCTTGTCGGCGCAAAAGGAAGCGCGGGTCCGCGCCAGCGAAATCCTCTCCGGCCCCAATGCCAACGACAACGCCGAACTCCGCGCCGTCTGCAAGCAACTGGTCGGCGACAAAAAGGTGTTCGTCGAAGCCGTTCGCCAAGCGCTCTATGCCTCCAAGATCGTCAGCTATGCCCAAGGCTTTGTGCAATTGCAGGCGGCCTCGAAGGAACACAGTTGGGGCCTGGATTACGGCCAGAACGCGTTGCTGTGGCGCGGCGGGTGCATCATCCGCGCCCGCTTCCTGGACCGCATCAAGGAAGCGTTCGACGAAACTCCCGACCTGGAAAACCTGCTGATCTACCCGTACTTCGCCGAAGCGCTGCACACCGCGCAGCCGTACTGGCGTTCGGTGATCGCCACCGCGGCGGTGATGGGTGTTCCGGTGCCAGCGTTCAGCGTCGCCCTGAATTACTATGATGGCTACCGCATGGCGCGGCTGCCGGCCAACTTGCTCCAAGCGCAGCGCGATTACTTCGGTGCTCACACTTATAAGCGCGTCGATAGGGACGGCACGTTCCACAGCGAATGGCTGCAGCTCCGCAAGGATCCGTCGTAAGCAGAGTTAAGGGTTACTGCAGAAGCCGCACTCGCGCTGTGATCTACTTACTGGCCGGAGTCATACCAGCTTGATGAACGCACCCTCCGGTCGGCTTTGGCGCCTTTGCCGCAAGGAACTCCGCGAGACCTTGCGCGACCGGCGGACGATCCTCACGCTGGTGATGATGCCGCTGCTGCTGTACCCGCTGCTGAGCATGACGCTGCAGCGGTTTCTGCTGTCGGCCTCACCCGGCGATGGTGCCGCGGTGTACCGCATCGCAGTGACCACGGAGCGGGAAGGGCATTTCTTGCGGGCGTTGATCGATGACCCGCGCAGCCAACCGCCGCCGGAGATCCAGCAGGCCAGCGAAGCGCAACTGGCCCGGTTTGAGCTCCTCTCGCACGACCGCTTCAGCCCCGAGCAGACGCTGCGTTCGCGGCTGGTCGATGTCGCAGCCGTGATCGAGCCGGGCGACCCGCCGAGTGTGGAACTGCTCGCCGACAGTTCGCAGGCAGCTAGCCTGGCAGCGCGGCGAATCTTGGTCGAGCGGATTCAGTGGCTCAAGCTCGCGCAGGCGGAATCGACGCTCGAGGCGCTGGCGCCGGAGTTGCCCGCAGCGGCGCCGACAGTCAGCTTGCGGACCATCGGGACGCAGTCCGGCGGCTCCGCACTGGCCACGCTCGTGCCGCTGATTTTGGTCCTGATGACGATCACCGGCGCGGTCTACCCGGCGATCGACCTCACCGCTGGCGAGCGCGAACGCGGCACCATTGAAGCGCTGATCGCTTCGCCGGTGCCGCGCGGTCAGGTGCTGTTTGCCAAGTACGTCGCGGTCGTCACCGTCGCGCTGCTGACCGCGGTGGTCAACCTCGTGGCGATGCTGGTCACGCTGCAAGCTGGCGGGCTGATGCAACTATTGACCGGCGGCAGCGATGCGATCCCTTGGTTTTCGTTGCTACAGATCTTCGGCCTGCTGGTGTTGTTCAGCGGTTTTTTTGCCGCCGTGCTGCTGTGCCTGACGAGCTTTGCCAAGTCGTTCAAAGAAGCTCAGGCCTACCTGATCCCGCTGATGCTGCTGGCGCTGGCGCCCGGAGTGCTCTCCTTGCTGCCCGGGGTGTACCTGACGCCGATGCTGGCGATCGTTCCGCTGGTCAACATCATCCTGCTGGCCCGCGAGCTGCTTTCCGGTGTGGTCAATCCTGTGGCAGCAGCGGCAGCCTTGATTTCCACGGTCGTGTACGCGGCGGCCGCGCTGGGCATCGCCGCGCGGCTGTTCGGCACCGACGCGATCCTCCGTGGCTCTGAGCGGTCAGCGGGTTCACTGCTGCGGCGACCGGCGCACGCCAGCGATGTCCCCAGCCCGAGTTCGGCAGCGCTGACGATGGCGATCATTTTTCCGGTCTATTTCGTCGTCTCCAATTTTCTCGCTCAGGCTGCGGCGACTGAACAGCAAACCGGCGGAAGCAATTTTCAGGGGCGGCTGATCGCCAGCGCCGTGTCGTTGTTGGCGGTCTTCGGCGGCATCCCGCTGCTGATGGCCCTGCTCGCCCGCGACCGCCTGATGACGACCTTTCGCTTGCACAGCCGTTTGCCGGCGCCGCGGCAGTGCGCAGCGATCATCGGAGCGACACTGATGGGGCTGGGGCTGTGGGCGCTGGCCCATGAGTCGTTTGTGCTGACCAGCGGCGAGTTGGACGAGGCGAAAGTTGAGGCGGCTCGGGCGATGCTCCAATCGTTGCAGCAAACCCCGCCGTGGCTGTTCTTACTGGCGCTGGCGGTGACGCCGGGTGTAATCGAAGAGCTCTGCTTTCGTGGTTATCTGTTCTCGGCGTGCCTCCGCGTGCTCTCGCCTATGCGCACGATTGTGCTCACGTCGTTGTTGTTCGGTTTGTTTCATGTCCTCACCGGCAGCTCGCTGTTGTTGGAACGATTCGTGCCGACAACGCTCGTCGGGCTGTTCCTCGGCTGGGTCGCTTACCGCACTGGCAGCGTCTGGCCCGGGATGGCGCTGCACGTGATCTACAACGGCTTTCTCAACACCGTGGCCTACTACAAAGACCGACTCGATTTCTTAGGCATGGCCGACGATGAGGCGGCCCATTTGCCACTGGAGTGGCTGGCAGTGACAGCGGCGGTCGCCGCCGTTGGCATCGCCATCGTCTGGACCGCCACCCGCCCCGACCGAAATCAACTGACAACTAACAACTAACAACCCGGCCCTCAACTGTCGCGTTTTTCGCTGCTTTTCCACCACTGCCACCACCGCGCGTCGCCACCTTCCACGACTGCCGGGCTGACATTGGTCGGCGGCAGGGCAGCCGGATCGCTCGGCTCCATATTTTCACGGTGGTAGGTGCGGAGCGACTTGGGCAGCGGATCGATCGCCAGCCCGCAGTTGATGACTTGGTTTTCTTTCGCCTTGCGGAGGACCGCGACGCAATCCCCGTAGCCGCCGCCGACGAGGGTGATGCCGGTCAACAGGCCGCTGACCGTCGCCGGGACGCTGGCGCGGCGATCGTCCGCACCCGCCTGAAACCGGCTGACGCGGAGCTTGCTGGGATCGCTCTCCTCAGGGCGAATCACCAGCCCGGCTGGTCCGAGCAAGAAGTCGGGAATCGTCACCGGGAAGTCGGTTCCGAAGCAGGCGATCTCTGGCCGGTCCGACAGCGAAACGGCGATGAACGGAGCGGTTTCGCTGGCGACTTCGTAGAACTCGACACCGCCGAGCTTGGTCGGTCGCAAGATCACTTGGCCATCGGGCCGGCGCCGGATTGACCGCAGCGCTCCATAGCGAGTTTCGATGCTCGGCTGCAGCATCAACCGCTGCAGCGCGTCGAGCGAGCCGCGGCTGTCCATCCCTTCCAACGCGATCAGAGCCGGGTAGCGGAAGGCGGCTTGTTCGGCCGCGGCCTGCTCCAGCGGCTCGATCGCCTCCGAGCGCTCCAGGTACGCCAGCGCCTCGGCAGCATAGAAGCGGATTTCCGGGTCGGAGTTCTTCAGCGCTTCGAGCAACGTCGGCACCGCGCGTTCGCCGAGCGCCTCCAGTTGCATCGCCGCATCGGCGGCAGTCGTCGGCTCGGCCAGCCGTTTGCCGAGATTCGCCAACCGGTGCTGCGTCTCCGCCGATTCGCCTCTGGCGACCACCATCGTCACGACCGCCATCAGCCGGTGAATGTTGCGGCGGTAACGCGGATGGACGCTGATCTCGATGTAGTCGTCTTCGCGTGCCTTGGCGATCCCGCCCCGCGTCGCTCCATCGAAAAAGTAGAACCGCTGATTGATGGCATTTTCCAACTGCGCGGCCATCTTGACGTGCCGGTATTCCGGACGGATCACCAGCCCGAGCTTGCGATCCTGTTGAATCCGGCCGCCGCCGATCACGACACCTTCGACTTTCAGGTTTGCATCTCCGCCCGCCTCGGTCGCCGCTCGTGTCAGCACGTGGCCGGTGCCGACGACCAGCACCTCACCGCGGCGCACCATCCCCGAGAGCGTCTGCTCTTGCCGCAACCGCGTGTCCATCAACCAACCGCCGTGCAGGTCCGTCGCCTCGGTGCGTGGCGGGCTGATGATTCTCAGGTCGATCGGATCGCCACGCCGCACGCCTGGCGGAATGATCGCCTGCACGCGCACCAACGCCGTCTCGGGCCGTTCGAGAAAACTGTTGGGATCGGCGACATCATGTTTCTTCATCTCCTCGATCAACTGATCGCGGAGCGGCGAAGGCGGCACTGTACCGCCGGTTCCCGATAATCCGTTGACCGCCGCGACCCCTTCGACCGAGACGAAGGTCAATCCGGTCGGGATCGCGGCTTGGCGGATCAGATCCGGCAGTTCGGGAACTTTTAGCAGCTTATCGAGTTTGGCGTCGGGATCCTCGCCACGCCAATTGTTGATCATGTTGCACCCGCCCAGCAGCATCAGCGACGCGGCGAGCAACCCCGCGCACACGGTCGCGGAACCGCAGCGGAAAAGTCGTAACACAATGCCGCTCTGCTGTCTGCGGGCGATAGGCTCGGGCCGGTGAGGCCGATCGACAGGATCGAAAGTCATAACTGCTCGGTTGCCGTCTGGATGGCGATCGTTTCGCTTGGCCGGGTGGGGCGACGGATACACCGCACCTTCAACAACCCGTGGCATACGCTCCGGTACGGCGCGATCGCAAGGCGAAAACCTCAAAATCCTCTCGTTGGCCCGGTAGGTCGTAAGGAGGAATGCTCCGCAGTCGGGAGCGACGGCCAATGCGGCGAGATAACAAACCGCCCCTCAGCCATCTCTTCGGCAACACATTGGTTGAACTCGATCGGGATCGATAGATGATGTAACAGGGCGAACGATCGAGCCGCTTCGTGTCGAATCAGACTGTACAATGGGGAGCAACTCAAACCAACGTAGAGGAGACAGAAATGGTTCGGATTGAAGTTGATGCAGAAACCGCTCGTAAGATTCAACAGTCCGTGGAGCCGATCGAATTGTTTGACGACCGTGGTAGGCATATTGGTTTTTTCTCTCGGCCAATTTCATGCGAAGAGGTTGCCGAAGCCAAGCGGCGTGCTGCTGCTGGCGGTGAGGCTTCAAGCTTGGATGCGGTTTGGAAGCGCATCAAGAGCCGTGGCGACTGCGAATGACAAAACGAACGGTCGTTTGGGACAAGCTCGCTGAGAACGAACTGGCAAGCATTTGGTTGGGAAGCGGCCAGAGCCAGTCAGTCACCCAGGCGTCGTATGCAATCGACCGTGACCTGACGAAGGATGCGGAAAGGTATGGCAGTCCGCTGGTAGAAGGACTGATGGCAATTGAACGTCCGCCACTTCGTGCCGTGTTTGTGATTGAACCGGACGACATGCTGGTCCGTGTGTTGAGCTTGGCAATCGTGCAAATGAAGAATTAGTGGAAGCTACCGTCGGCCGTAAATCGCGCTCGACGTGCGAGCTTCATGACACAGGATCCGGTATATTTTATCGACTACCCCGGCGTCACCCCCTACACACTTGGAACAGCATGCAACGCCGCCATTTTTTGTGTTCAGCCGCTACCGCTTCGCTCGCGCTGTCGACGTTCGGCCCGCTTGTTTCCTCGCTTGCCACTGCCGCTCCAGCCGGACGCAAACCGCGGGTCTTGTTGCGCAATGGCTGGCAAAGCATCAACATCGGCGATATCGCCCACTGGGTCGGGCTGCTGGAATTGCTCGACAAACACCAGATCGACGTCGAGATCCGCTTCTGGGCAAGCACGCTGGCCGACGGCGCCGATGAGTTGCTCGCCAAACATTGGCCTGGGGTGAAGGTCATTCGCGGCCAACAACAGGTTGACGCCGCGTTCCAGGAATGCGACTTCTACCTCAGCGGCTCGGGCTCAGGCTTCCCTGCCGCAGGCGATTGCGCCCGCTGGCGCAAGGAAACCGGCAAGCCCTACGGCGTGATGGGTGTCACCTTGGTGACGACCTCGCCGGAGATGATCGAGACGCTCAATCACGCCGACTTCGCCTACTTCCGCGATGGCGAGTCGGTAAAACTGGCCAAGCAGGAAGGGCTGACCAACCCCAACTCCGGCTTCGGTCCCGACACCGCCTTCGGCGTCGTCCAGACGCGGGACGACCAGGCGGCCGAGCGGTTTTTGCAGCAACACGGCTTGGAACCGGGCAAGTTCATGGTCTGCATCCCGCGCTACCGCATCACGCCACATTGGGCGATCAACCCCGCGCGCCCGTTTGATGAAGCAAAGCACCAACGCAACGAGGCGCTGAAAGACCACGATCATCAGCCGCATCGCGAAGCAATCACCCGCATCGTCCGCGAGACCGGGATGAAGGTGTTGGTCACCTGCGAAGACAAGACACAAATCCCGCTGGGCAAGGAAATGATCGTCGACCGGTTGCCCGCGGACGTCAAGCAGAACGTGGTGTGGCGCGACCGCTACTGGCTGACCGACGAAGCGCTGAGCACCTACGTCCGCAGCGCCGGCCTGTTTGGCAACGAAATGCACAGCCCGATCATGGCGATCGCCAGCGGCATTCCCGCCGTCGTCTGCCGGTTCGACGACCAAACCAAGAAGGGCTTCATGTGGCGCGACATCGGGTTGGACCAGTGGCTATTTGATCTCGACCAGGCCGACCAGTACGCCCGCATCGTGCCGACCATTATGGAAATCGCCACCAACCCCTCAGCAGCCAAGGCCAAGGCCGAACAAGCGCGGCAAATCGTGCTGGCCAAACAAATGGAGCAGATGCGAGCGCTGCAAACTTCACTGACCCGCGCGGTGCAATGATCGACAGTTGACGCCACGGCCTTTTTGTTTGCAGGACGCAAACTCGCGCGTTCTAATTGGTTGGACCGCACAGGTGGAACCACAGGCACCTGTTCGCGGTCAGCGTTGGCTGATTGAGCCGGGCCGTCCGGCCGATGCCTCCGCCTGCTTCGACTCAACTCATCGGTTGCCGATAGGTCGAGGAAGCAGCGACCCGCAATCATGAGGACGATCAATATGGTCAAGAGATTCGCCTGGGCGTTGCTGGCTCTTCTTCCCGGTCTGACTTCTGCGCTCCATGCTGAGTCCGAGCGACTCGCCCTGAACGACATCACTTGGCTGTGGCCCGCGCCGCAATCGGCCGACGATCTTGAACGCGTGATCTCCATCAGCGACCTTCAAGCTGCCGATGGTGCCGAAGTTTGGTCGAACTCGCAGTTCGACGACTTGCTCCGCGAAGTCGATGGCGATGCAGGAAAAGTCGGTGGGCATGCGATTACGCTACCGTCCTCGGTGCGCACCAAATCGGTTTGGAAGGTTGCCGCCTTTCGAGTCGATGCTGCCGCACCCGGCGGACACGAGGTGATCCGTCGCACCTTCGGCGAGCGCCCCCAGATCAGACTGATTCTTCAACCGGTAACCGTCGCCGACGACCAGGTCGAAGTGCACGACATCGCAGTCCACCTTGTCTATGACTTTACCGTTGCGCAGGAAGGCGGGGCCTTCGCCCCAGACAAGCAGAAGTTCAACGAGATTATCGGCGACCTGCGGCGCCTCAAGGCACTGGCAAAGCAGCATGGCATCGAAACCACCGGAAAACCACTCAGTGTGCATCCCGGCTTGAGGGCCGGTGTTCCCGAATTGCAGACTGAGGTGCAGGGCTTCCTGGCTAAACACTTGCATCCCACGAAAGTCAGAGCGATTGCCATTATTGGGATCGATCCTCCTGAGCCATGGATCTTTCTGGCGTTGGCCCAGCTCTCCGGCGGCCAGCGATTCGCTCCCGTGCCGTTCCTCCCCACGCAGATGATTAATTTTCGCCCCGGAACCCCCGAGATTGTGCCGCAACCCAGAGTCAATAATCTCAATCCCGAGCCAAGCGGCCCGCTGATGCCGGCTGACGCTACGAAACGTATCGGCGTTTCGACCGCACCGCTTTTTGGCCAGGCGATGGCCGACTTAGACAACTATGCCATCGTTAGCGAAACCGACGCTGGCGACGAGCTGCGACATCAACAAATCCGTAACCGTGACATTCCAGATATCCTAGCGCATCCCGAGCGCTCCCACTTCTTCAATACCGACTGCGTGAGCTGCCACACGGAAACGCGGCGCCGCATGCGGTTGTCGCTGCAACCGGGTGAATATGCTTTCCGGCAGCATGGCGCCCTCCCAGAGGTCGATCCAGCGGCATTGCCTCAGGATGATTGGAATGTGCGCAACATAGGTTGGTTTCAGCCGCCAGGTCAAATCGGTGGCGGCCTGGTCCAGGCGACGCTGACGATGCGGACGGCGAATGAGACCGCCGAGGCATTGGAGTTCATTGAGCAACATTATCCATCCGAAGCTTCAGTCGCAGCGAATGGCGGAACCCGAACGCGGTATCTGAACCAGGGCTGGTCGGAGCAGGAGCGGCAGGACTTCTATTATCTTGGCCAAGGCTCTCAACTGGTTCCATACGATTGGTTCCTAAGCTTAGAACTTGCAAATGGGAATGAATTGCTTCGCTCCGATGCCAGCCTGCGGAAGTTCGGATTCATCCCCCAACCGCCGACGAGCCCGCGGAACCCAGACGGCTTGCCAATCGGATTCGTAAAGGATTCGAATCCCTCTGCCATTGCCATGAAGGCTGGATTCCTAGGCCCCGATTACGATCGCAAGGCCTATCCCGTCACCAACGACTGGCTCGGATTCACCTGTGCTGCCTGTCATACCGCTGACATTGTTTATGAAAACAAGACGGTCCGCATTGATGGCGGCGCGGCACTGACGGATCTTGAGAGTTTCCTAGCAGAACTCGCAAAATCGCTCCGAGCGACTGTGACCGACGACGATAAATACCAGCGTTTCGAACAACGCGTCCGCCAACATGCAAATAGTGATATCGACACGACCGATCTACGAAATCGTGTGGAGGAATATGCACCGGTGATCGAACGTTTGGTCGCCAACAATCAAGCTGATCACCCCTATGGGCTGGGCAGACTGGACGCCTTCGGTGCCATTCTCAACCAAATCTGTGCCGCGTCGCTGGAGATCCCAGAAAACGCACGTCCTTCCAGTGCGCCGGTCAGCTACCCGTTTCTGTGGTACACGCCCCAGATGGATTGGGTGCAATGGAACAGCTCCGTCAATATCCCAATCGCTCGTAATGTGGGTGAAGTATTAGGTGTCTTCGCGCACGTGCAACTCACCGGAACGCCTGCGGAAGGGCAATTCGATTCCTCTGCCCGAATCGATTACCTGGACCGGCTGGAAAGCACTCTAACGAAGCTCCGCGCTCCAGCCTGGCCCGAAGACCTGCTCGGCAAGATCGACCGCGAACAGGCTGCAGCGGGAAAACAACTGTTTAAGCAACACTGTGCGAACTGCCATAATTCGCGCGATGAACATGGTCATTTCGCGATGACCGAGCCAAACAAATATGGCAAGCGTTTTATCAAGACCCATAATATCCGCTTCGACGAGATCGGCACGGACCCACAAATGGCGCTGAATTTTGTAACCCGACTCGCGAAACCGGGCGATTTGGCGCCCTACATCAACCTCGATGAGCCCGCTACGAAAGCCGGCCTCGAGCGGCTGCAGCGACTGTTCGCCGCCCTCGGTCTGCCCCAACCGGATTTCAGGGAGCAAGTGCCGGCAGGAACGCTCCTGAGCGCTGCCGTCAGCGGCGTCATCACCAAGCAAATGCAGCGTGAATTAGCGAACCGGACGCCGAAAGAGAAAAAGAAAATCATGCGGAACCTCGAGGGCGGTCACACCAGTCAACCGCTACCCAATGGCGGCGCAGGATACAAAGCCGGTCCGCTCAGTGGCGTGTGGGCGACTGCTCCTTTCGGACACGCAGGCTCGGTTCCCAACCTTTACCAGTGGTTGTTGCCAGAAGAAAAAAGAGTCAAAAGCTTCCATGTTGGCAATCGAACTTTCGATCCCAAACATGTCGGCTTTAACACTGAACCTACTGAAGGCTCGTTTCTATTGATGACAGAAACCGACAGCGGCGAACCCATTCCGGGCAACTCAAATAAGGGCCATAGCGGCGAGCATCATACCGATTTCACGGACGACGAGCGCTGGCAAATTATCGAATACATCAAAACCCTTAAATGATGGCTTCAGCCGAGAGCCCAACGCTGGACTGTCTCAGGACTTAATTCCTTCCAGCCGACAGGGGCGGCGATGCATCAGGCCACCGGTGCAATCCGATCGCTGCCGGACGACTTAGAATGTGGCGTTCTAGGTCGCCTTCTGGCGCGGCGCCCGGTTCCAAGCAGGTCAGGACAAGTCTTTCGGTCAAATCGCTCGCCACTGTTCGGCTGATGGTCCGCGCGAACCGGACGCTAACGCGTGCCGGCTGATAGGATTTTGCCGAATGTCACATCCTGTGCTGCTTAGCTGAGACGCTTCAGTAAAACCTTGCCGTCAGGCAGCAGCATCGCGAGAGCGCGATGAGCATGACGTTTGCCTCGCCCGCTTGTCCCACCCCCGCGAAGGCAGGGACCGACTGCAGTCTTGCGCTACCCGGGTGACCGGTTTCACGGTTTCGTTGGCACTTGCTTTGCTAACGCTGAGCACCGGTCACCGGCGCGCCGACGGCGCGTCATGGTTCCAACTGCCTCGTGCCGTCTCTTACATTAACCGTAGGATAATTTCCATGTTCCGTCACATCAAGGATCTCCAGTTCGACGCCCGCGTCTCAAAACCCGATCCGCGCTTCGCCCGAATTCTGCTCGATCAATTCGGGGGCGGCAACGGCGAACTTAAGGCGGCGATGCAGTACTTTGTCCAGGCGTTTGGCTGCCGGCACGCCTATCCGGACCAGTATGACCTGCTGATGGACGTGGCGACCGAAGAGTTCAGCCATTTGGAAATCGTCGGTGCCACGATCACAATGCTGCTCGACGGCGTCAACGGTAGCTTGAAGGACGCGGCGGAAGGGAACCTGGTCGCGCAGATGGGTAACGGTTCGGCCAAGAAAAACGACGTCATCGGCATGGCGATGGATAATCCGCGTTTTCTGATCGAATCCGGCGGCGGACCGATGGTTACCGATTCGATGGGCGAGCCTTGGACCGGCGCCTTTGTGAACGCCAACGGCGACCTAACGGTTGACATGCGATCGAATATTGGAGCCGAATCGCGGGCCAAGATCGTCTATGAGCGACTGCTGGAGTTCACCGACGACCCCCATGTTCAGGATACACTTCGCTTCCTGATGACTCGCGAAATCGCCCACTTCCAGCAGTTTAGCGCAGCGTTAGCATCGATCGAACCCAACTTCCCCCCAGGCATCATGCAGGGCGATTTGCGGTTCACGCACACCTACTACAACATGTCCGACGGCCCCGAAGACGCCCGCGGGCCGTGGAACCAGGGGCAGGGCCCGTGGCCCGAGGGCGAACAGTGGGAATACGTCGACGACCCGACGGCTCAGGTGGAAGCGACGCAAGGTCAAACGTCCAAAGAACCGACCGGTCATGAACGCGATCCCAAAGCGTATAAGAAACTCGAGAAGGAACTCGCGGCCCAGCGCAGCGCCGAGGCCAAGGCGACACCGAAGGGCGAGAAGACCTGGAGTTCTCATTCGTCCACGTGAGCGTGACGCACGCTGACCAGCATTTGGCATTCGGTTTAGGGCAACGTACGGGCGTTCGCCTAGAGCGCTAGTCCCAGAACGACTCCAGCCCACTACTGCTGCCGCTGCGAGCAATGGTCGCACTCGCGGCGGCAGCAAGACACCTCCTCAACAGCACTGAACATGCTGTTCGGTTAAATTTGATCAGCCGGAATCCTTAGCGTCCGGTTCTCACAAACAATCAGCCGCACAGCGGCGACCGATTTGACTGAAAGAATCATCCAGAGTTGCTTATAGGCCAGCGGCTACTCGAACTCTCCCGGTTCGAAGTCGAGCGGGACATGGCAATTCTTGGGCGTCACGCCGTTGAGCCGCCAGTCCCAACGCTGGAAGAACGACAGCGAGCGTTCCCAACGCTTGATCGCGGCAATGAGCTCACGCGAACGCGGATGGTCCGCCAACTCCGGCGTCTGCAGGACCGATAAGCAGCCTGCCGGCAAGCCGTCCAGCAAGAGCGCGGTGGCAAAGTTGCGGCGGTACAGCGGCGGGACATCATCGCGTTCCCAGGTGCACCCGGATTGCAAGGTGATGCCGCGAAAGATTCGCACTGCCTCGGAATAGTTGCCCAGGCGAAGATGACACACACCCAGTGCATTGAGCGATTTGGGGCTGCGGTCGCCCGTGGTCAGCTTCGTCATCAGCCGCGAATAGTCGACGTTTGCCGCGGGTTGCTTGCCCGCCGCATGCGGTGCATCACTGACGATTGGACCGGCCGGTGCGAGCGTACGCTTATCGATTTTAATAGCCATGTTGAGTTCACGATGTCAGGTAAAGAGGGGACAGACACCGCGGCCAGACCGCTGAACGCGCAGCGGCAATCGGCCAGCAGATGCCTGCGAAGCCAAAGCTTCGAAATGGGATTGCAGGGAGAAAGAAAACGCCGACAGCGTGGCGTTTAAATCTGCAATCGAACCTCTTGAACCTGAAGAGAACCCCAGCGCTGCGCTAGACGCTCGGTCATGACGCCAGCGCCGATCCGCTGCTCGGTCACCACCACCGCGCCACACACGTCCGCGGCCCCGGCGTTCCAAGCCGAATCGCCAAACGTCATCGCGAGCCGTACCGGCGGGATTTGCCCTTGATGCGACTGTCCCGGGTGGGGCACCGCAAACGGATGACCCGACCAATGATCATGCTCGTCGGCTAGGCTGTCGGTGGCCAGCGATTGATCGCCTGCAGCGTCCCCAGCACCCGCAGCGACTTGGCTAGCGGCCGCCGCCGACGAACTGAGCGCCGACGAACTGAGCGCCGGCCAACCTGCGGCCAGCACGACCGCGGCGAAGAGCAACACGGCGCCCAGCAGGCGGCGGTGGCGAGCGAACAGAGGTGAGGCGACCCAATCCATCAAACGTCAGTCACGGTGGGCTGATCGGTATTGCCGAGCGTCCAGACGACGCTACGAACCGACCGATAAAGTCTCGCAGTTCCCCACGCTTCGTCAAGATCGAAATCTTTTGCCGATTGGCCGTGGGTGGCTGCCTTGCGGTCATGAGGAGTTCACGCTCCTCGCTCAACCGCTGGAGCAATCAACACAGGGGCGGCGATGAAGTGAATGTTGGCTCACAGGCGGTAACGCTGGATCGTGAGATGGCCGACACCTTCCATGATGGGCGGAGACCAGCATGTCAGAGGGGTGAGGATCTGCTACCATCCAGCTTGTCGATCAGCCTCGCTTCCAATCCGTGAGCCCGCAATGACTCATCGCGCAGTGATCTTCGCAGCCTGCTTTTTCGTAACGCCGTTCGTCCAGCCTGTTCGCGGCAGCGAGTCGCCTTGGCTCTACGGGCGACAGGCCGACGTCGAGCACGCCTTCGACGTCACCATTAAGGTGCAGACCGGCGAGTCGGCAACCACTTACCAAGGCATGCTGCTGTACTCAATCGACCGGCTTACCGATGAACAGGTGCAAATCACCTATCGCGGGCAACTCCAGGAGCAAGCGGCTCGACCGCCCGGAACACCTGGCCGCAGCGAACCGTTCAGGTCTCTTCCGCCGTTGCCCGGGATCTTCGGCCGCACGGCATTTACCGGCACAACGCAACAAACCAATCGGATCATCCTGTCACGGGCGGGTGAGGTACTGGCGTTTGAGGGCAGTTCCCAACTGCCGCATCTGTTGGGTCACGCATCCCTTTTGCCCTTTGAAACCTTACCGGCGGACGCGGCCACGGCGAAGCGCCCGGAAGGTTGGTCGACGGATTCAACGATCTCGATTGCCCAGCATCGTCCGCGTGAGTTCGGTGCACTGCCGCTCTCCATGGAGCAACAACAAAACAAGGTTCAGTTCGCGCGGAGTGAAACCCGCTACACGCTGATCGAGCAGACGGACCAGGGAGCAAAGGTCCGCAAAGTGGTTCGCATGACCAGCCCGGAGGTTTCCGGGGAAACGAGCTTCGAGATCGGTGGTCAAGGGGTCTGGGAGTTCGACTTCCAAACCGGGATGCCGACCTCGACCGACGTCAACCTGGAGCTGAAGCTTATCGGAACCAATGTTCAGGCCACCTTGCCGATCAGCATTGCCGTACGCAGGCTTCCCGCAGCCGAATTAGAATCCCGCCAAGCCGCCATGAAACAACAAGCAGAGAAAGTGGCGGCGGAACAGGCCGAACGACGTCGGGTAGCACGTTTGCCACTCGACAAGCAGACCAAGGCCGAAGTGCTGCGGTTGCTCAATTCCAACCGAGCGGGCGACGTGGTGCGAGCGATCCATCAATTGTATCCGCTGCAGCCGGAGACGCCCGATCCCGAGCTGCTGGCGGCGGTGCGCGAGAAGCTCACGTCCTCGGACCCTGCGGTGGCTTCGTCGGCGGAGCGATTGTTGTCCCGTTGGTCGCCCGAGTACGCCCAGTGGTTAAAGATCAATGAGGCTTATCAAAACGGCGGCTCGGTCGCATCCAGCGGAAAGTTCGTCGCTCCCAAGACACCGCTGACTGTCGGCCAGCTCGTGCAATACAAGGAGCAGCGGCTGGGTAATCGTTGGAAACCGGCAGAAGTGGCGGCATTGTTAGAAGACTCGACGGTGCTGCTGCGTCCGCGGGGCTCCGGTGCCAATCGTCCGGTCACCGTCGCTCGCGACCAGATCCAACTCGCCCCCGATGAAGTTGATCAGCCGGGCAAACCGGGTCTGGGCAGCCCCTTCGCATCGTCCGCCCGGCCGCCGCGATCCTCCGCCCCTCGGACACCTAGCCAGGGCAGACCTCAGCCGCTCCCACCGGCGTCCCGCTCAAACGCGGCCAGAATGTGGACGGATGTGACCGGTCAATTCCGGATTGAGGCCGTGGTTCTAGAGATCACCGACAGCGAAGTCCAACTGAAACGAACCGACGGTAAAGAGATTGCGGTGCCGCTGGAAAAACTCTCCGAGGAAGACCGCGCGTATGTCCGCCATCTGCAGGCAGCTCAGTCCAAATCAGCCGCGGACAATCCATTCGACTGAGCCTCAGGTGGTGCCAGCGGCTCGAGCGATGCCCGCCATCTGCCTCACGCTGCCGCCCGATCAGCGCCGGTTCGCCCAGCACTTCTGCAGATCGCACTGCGTGGATAGCGGCACCGCGTTGTGAGCTGCAGGAACTCGGCGGCCGGCGGCGTTGGCTGAAGTGGTTGCGGTGGCTAAGATGTCGCCATGAATGGATGGGATGACTCGGTTTCGCTCGACCGCGCGGCGGCGTTGCGGGCGAATCAACAGTGTTACGACGCCTTGGTGGCGCGGGAAGTGGCGCTGTGCCGACCGGCGAGCGACCAGGAACTGGCCGATCCGCTGGGGACGCTCGACCCGATCGGCTGGCTCGGTGGGAGTGTGAAGGGGAAGCGGCTGCTGTGCCTGGCCGCTGGTGGCGGGCGGCAAAGCGCGATCTATGCGACCGCCGGGGCTGAGGTGACGGTGGTCGATCTCAGTCCGGCGATGCTGGAACTGGATCGCCAAGTCGCGCGGCGGCGTGGGCTGAACATTCGTCTGATTCAGGCTTCGATGGACGGGCTCGACATGCTTCCGGACCGCAGCTTTGAGATCGTCGTTCATCCGGTCAGCACCTGCTACTTGCCGGATGTCGCGCCGGTGTTTCGCGAGGTCGCACGGATGCTCTGCCCCGGTGGCATTTACATCAGCCAGCACAAATCGCCGACGAGTCTGCAGACGTCGCACCGCTGCAACGCTGAGGGACGCTACGGGATCGAGCACGAGTATTACCGCGACTCTGCCATTCCGCCGCTGACTCAGCCGTCGGCGGCCAGTGGCCGGCTGCGCGAGCGCGGAGCCGTCGAATACTTGCACCGCCTCGAACAATTGATCGGCGGCATCTGCCGCGCGGGGATGGTGATCGAGGATTTCGTCGAACCGTTTCACCCTGAAGCCGATGCTCCAGGCGAGACCTTCGCTCATCGGGCGCGGTTCGTCGCGCCGTACCTGCGGATCAAAGCCAGGCGTGTGGGGCCTGCCCCGACGTCGATGGGTGAGCACATCTCACCATCGGCCCCGAGCCGGATCATCTTGCCCCAGTAGCTGCTTGAGAGCTTTCCGCTACCGCTGCTGAAGCCGCGGTTGGTGCCGACTGGCCTTGCGAATTGCTTAGAAATTGCGGCTCAGACCGGTGGAGCAATCTGGCGGTTAATGTCAAACTCACGGGACTTGTGGATGTTCCTATCCGTCTTCCGCCTCGCTTGCTGGCAACATGGCCGTTTTGATTCAGATTCGTGACGCTGACAAGCGTTTTGGTGACCAGATCCTGCTCGATGGTGCCGAGGCGTCGTTGGTTGACGACGTGAAAGTCGGTTTTGTGGGCCGCAACGGTGCGGGCAAGTCGACGCTGCTGCGGATTTTGCTCGGCGAAGAAGAGGTGGACCGCGGCGAGGTGATCCATCACCCGAGTCTCCGCGTCGGTTATCTGCGGCAGCACGACCCGTTTCAAGCCGGTGAGTCGGCTCTCGATTTTCTGATGCGCGACAGTGGCCAGCCCGACTGGAAGTGTGGCGAGGTCGCGGGTCAGTTCGAACTCAAAGGCGCGTACCTCGAAGGCCCCGTCAAAGCGCTCTCGGGCGGTTGGCAGACCCGGGTCAAACTGGCGGCGCTCCTGTTGCACGAGCCCAACCTGCTGATGCTCGACGAACCGACGAACTTCTTGGACTTGCGGACGCAGATTCTGCTGGAGCATTTCCTCCGCGAGTTCAATAAAGCGGCACTGATCGTCTCGCACGATCGGGCATTTCTCAAGGCGACCTGCACGCACACGCTGGAACTCTCCCGCGGCAAGTTGACGATGTTCAATGGCAAGATCGATGCCTACTTGGACTACCGCGAGGAACGCCTGGAGCACGATCGCCGGGTGAACGCGACCGTAATCGCCAAGCAAAAACAGTTGCAACGGTTCATCGAAAAGAACCGCGCCAACGCCTCCACCGCCAGCCAAGCCAAGAGCAAGGCGAAGCAACTCGAGCGGCTGCAGACGACGGAAATCGAACTCGATGAACCGACGGTGCGGATTCGCGCCCCGCGGGTGCAGCCGCGGCAAGCGACCGCGCTGCGCTGCTCCGACATGTCGATCGGCTACCCCGACCACTGCGTCGCCAAGGACATCACGCTGGAGATCGAGCACGGCGAACGCGCGGCGATTGTCGGCGACAACGGCCAAGGTAAGACGACGCTGCTCCGCACGCTCGTCGGTTCCTTGCCGCCGCTGGGCGGCACGCTCAAGTGGGGGCACGGCTGCAGCATCGGCACCTATGCCCAGCACGTTTATACCCGTTTGGATGAGCGGCAGACGGTGCTCGAAGCGCTCGAATACAGTTGTGACCGCGAGACGACACGCCAGGAAGTGCTGGCGATGGCCGGGGCACTGCTGTTCCGCGATGAGCATGTCAATAAAAAAGTGAAGGTGCTCTCCGGCGGCGAGCGGGCTCGGCTCTGCATGGCGGCGCTCTTGCTCGGAACCGACAACGTGCTGGTGCTCGACGAACCCGGCAACCACCTCGACGTCGAAACGGTCGAAGCGCTCGCCGAAGCACTGCTGCAGTACAAGGGGACAGTCATCTTCACCAGCCACGACCGGCACTTCATGAGCCGCGTCGCCACCAGCGTGATCGAAGTCCGCGACGGTTCGGTGCGAAATTACTTCGGCGATTACGCCACCTACCTACAAGCGGTCGAACAGGAAGTCGACGAAGGTGAACGCCAGCGCAATGTGGCCGCCGGCAAGCCGACCAAGGCCGCTCCGCCTCCAAGTGGTGGAGCGGGTAAAGCTGCTGGCCAGGCGCAGTACCGCGCCAACCAACAGGATCAGCGAAAAGCCGAAAAGGAACTCAAAAACCTTGAAAAACGGATCGCTAAGCTCGATGATCAAAAGCGAGCCCTCGACCAACAGTTGCTGAGCGAGACCGATCCGCAGCAAGCCGTCCGGCTGCATGAAGAACTGACTCAAATCACCGCTGAACTGGCCGCTGCCGAAGAACGCTGGCTGGAACTGAATCCGTTTTGATGTTGGATTAAGGGGTCAGGAGCAATCGATGGCCGACCCACCGCAGCAACAGCCGCCTGATGATCCAACGCCTGCGGAGGACGCTCTGCCGCAGCCGGTCACCGGCACTCGGCCATTGGTCGAGCGTGCGGAAGTCGTCTGGCTGGTCGCCTGGATCGCCCTGGCTCTCATCCTGTTGGGCCTGGTCTCAACACTCGCGATGGGTCCGGCTTCGACCGGTGACGCTGGCGACCGGCCACAATTCTTGACCGACATCAACTCGGCGCCGGCAACGGAACTGGCGCTATTGCCGGGGGTCGGCCCACAATTGGCAGAGCGAATCATCGCCGAGCGTGAAGCCGGCGGACCGTTCACCTCCGCCGAGCAACTCGCGCGGGTCCGCGGCATCGGTCCCAAAACGATCGAACAAGTCGCTCCGCTGGTGATTTGCGGACCGCGTCTCGCGGCTCCATCTGCGTCGGTCGCCGTCCTGCCCGCTCAACCAACCGGTGTCGCTGAGCCTGCCCGTGCCGACCGCTCGGCAGCGCTGCTCATGGAGCCAACGCCACCTGCACCGGTTCACGCTCAAAATCCATTGCCGACAGCAGCGGTTGTGGAGTGAGTCCCGCCAGACTCGCGACGAAGCGATCGGGCACTCGCTCCAATCGTGTGTTGTAAAACGTGGCGATGTCATTGAAGTAGCTGCGAGCCAGCGCGATTCGCTGCTCCGTGTCGACCAGGTTCTGATGGAGTTCTTGAAACGACCGCTGGGATTGAAGCTGAGGATATTGCTCGGCGAGTACCTGCAGTTGGTGCGTCACGCCGTGGTGGTCCGGTCCTGACGCTCCGTGCAATTCGACGTACCCGATGAACACTCCGGTCGTTTTTGATGTCGGCAGGTCTTCGACCAATCGCTGACGGCGGGCAGCGCGCGACGCAGCCCACAAACCGAGCGTGGCAAGTAATCCGCCCACCCACGGGATCAGCGGGATGAAATCCTGCGCAGAGGCATCCATGGAGCCCAACAAGTTTTTGAAGCCTTTTGAACCGCTTTCACTTGACTAGCCACCAGCGTAACCAACCTTTGCCTTGGGCGAGCCATTCGGCATCCACCCCACGCGGTCGCAACCCGGGGCAGAAGAATCGATGCACCAGCCGAGCCTACTGATTGCCGATCAACCTACTCGATGGGGCGCGTCGCCGGCCATCGAGAAGCACTGCATCTTTCGCAGCGCCGGCCAACAGTTCTCGCTGCCCGCAACCGCTGTTCGCGAACTGACCCTGACTCGCAGCGTCGTACCCGTGCCAGCGTCTTACCCTCCCCTGGCCGGACTTTGCCACCTCCATGGGCGCTTTTTTCCGGTCATTTCGCTGTCGGACTTACTGCAACTCGACCAACCGGATCCGCCGCGATCTCAGCAGCAGTTGATTGTGGTCGACCGCGTTTCTCCCTGGGCGATATTGATTACAGGAGCGGTGGCCGTAGACGCCCTGCCCAGCGGTCTCACCTGCGATGAGCGGTTGGCCGATCCACTGCATGCTGTGACATCGGCAGTGGCTTGGTATGGCGGCGAACCGGTGCAGATGCTCGATCCGGTTCGCCTGCTCAGGTTCACTCAACAAGTGGTCGACGCCGGTTGGAACCCGCCGCACCGCTCTTGCCCGGCTAGTCAACAAACGGGAGGCGAACGGTGAAACTGCCGACGTTCTTTTTGCTCACTCACGGAGCTGCAACGGTGACGGTTGCGGTGATCACGGTAGGGATCTGCCTGACCGCCGATCCGCTGCAACTCGTGCTGGTGTCAGCACTGACGGTCATCGTTACAAGCATCGCCGCCTGGCGAGCGACCACGACCATCCGCACCAGCCTAAAGGTTCTGGACACGGTCGTCGCTGATCACGAACAGTTGGAAACCGCATGCACCGGCCTGTCCGAGTTTGACCGAGCTCTACAAATTCTTGGCAAAAACGCTCAGCGCTGGGAGACCGCCGCAGCAACGACGCGCCGGCAAAAACGCGAGCTGCAGGCGATGCTGGGCTTGCTCGGCGGCAACACCACCCGCGACCCAGCGAGCGGGCAATTGCGCAGCTTGCTAGCCGAACTGGGCAGCGTGATGCATTCGCAGCACAATAACATTGCAAGCGCTGCTGCGGACATCCTGGGCGGCAGTGAAGCGATCGCCGAGTCGACCGAGACGCAGCGTCACGCGCTCGCCGAAGCGGTCGCTTGCACCGACCGGCTTGTCACCACCAGCGATTCACTCAGAGCGGCGATCTCATCAGCGGTCACGATCGGCCAGCCCAGCGGGGAGTGGGGCGTTCAGCTCGAAGAGCTCCGCGAGCATGCCCAGTTGCTGGTACTCAATGCTTCATTGCAGGCGGTTCATCAATCGGAATCTACCGCCAAATCGTCAGACATCGCTGATGAAGCTGGCGCACTGGCCAGCGAACTGCACGCCGCAACCGACCGCCTCGTCGGCCTAATAGCGGCAGCGGACCGAGCGCACTCGCTTTGCATCCACCAACGACACGAAACCTTTCAACATAACCAACAGTTAACACAACAACTTCAGACCGCGGTTAATCGCTGCTCCGCTCTAACGCAGATACAGCATGATCACGTCGTAGGCTTGCGCGAGGCATCGCGCACCCTGTCCACCCACACGCCGATCATCGCACATACCATCGACCGTCTCCGCCGCTGCAGACCTGACGCCGCCGACACTATTGCCAGCCAAAGATTGGCGTCTGTGCTCGATGGCATCTCCGTCGGCTCAGCCGAACTCTCTTTACAGAACGCTGGAGGAGTTGCATGATGGTTGATCGCCAACACCCGCTCGATTTCAGCCCGTCAAAGCATGAGGATCTGACCCATTCCTTATGGGCTGAACTGCTGCATCCGGCCGCTGAACATCCGCTTGCACAGTGGCCTCCAGATGGTGAGCAGGACTGGAACTTTAATGAAGACGACCCACCGGCGGGCGATGAAGCGATCGCCGCTCCAACTGCGGCGGAGATCGAATCGCTGCTGAACGGTTTGGCAGTCGCTGGAGCGGCCCCGCCTGCGGCCCAGCCGCAGAGTTTGCTTGACTGCCAACCGTTCTTATCAATAGGTGCCGAGCTGCAATCGGCGTTTCTCGAAGACGTCACCCGCTGTGCGGGTCGTCTGCAAACGGCGCTCGCGCACCTGCAAACCAACCCAGCGCATCAGCCATCGCTGAACCAAATTCACCGCGAACTACACACACTCAAAGGTGCCGCAGCGACGGTCGGCTTAGAAGATTGGGCGGAAACGCTCCATGACTTTGAAGATCGACTTCAAACTGGCAATGAGACCGCGCAGCGGAAACCGATCGAGTCTCTACTGACCTGGGTCGAGCAAATTCAATCGCAGGTTGAAACCTTTCAACAGTTCACGCCGCCGCCTGCCCAGCCGGCTGGTTGGTTGTTTCAGCGATTGCAGCAGGCCGTTCGCAGTGCCGCTGAGCGTGAAGGCAAGGACGTTGAACTGGAATTTTTCGGAGATCACGCGACCATCGAGCAGTCGCTGCAGCAGCGATTGTTCGAGCCGTTGATGCACCTTGTCCGCAACTCGGTCTGCCATGGAATCGAGACACCAACTCAGAGATTAGCAACGGGCAAACCGACGAGCGGCACGATTCGCGTCGAGTTTGTCTCCGGTTCGGGAATGCTCATCATCAATGTCACTGATGATGGCCGAGGGCTGGATTATGATGTGATTCGCCGCCGCGGTATCGAGCTCGGGATGATTCAGGCGGATGCCGTCACGAGCGTGAATCATCTGAACGCGTTGATCTTTCAGCCCCAATTTTCCACTCGTCATTACGTCAGCCAGGCTGCAGGCCGTGGAATCGGAATGAGTGCGGTGTTGGCTGCCGTTGAGGATCTCGGCGGTTGGATTCAGGTCAACTCGCAACCAAATCGCGGCTTCCACATCCAGTTGTCTGTCCCGGTGGGTCCGCAGGTCGAGCAGGTCGTCATGTTTCGATGTGCCGATCAAACCTTCGCTCTGCCGGCAGCCGTGGTCGAAAGTGCCGGGCGGACCGTCGAGAACGCGATCGAACTCGATCTCGGCACGTTGCTCTGCAGCCGGCCGCTGCTCACCCACCGGCCAACCGCAGCGCTGGTCTGCCGCCTGCCCACGGCGCCCCTGGCAGCGACACCACCGCAGCGAGTGAGGCTGCTGGTCGACCAAATCATCGGCGTCGAACGGCTTGTCGTGCAGCCTTTCTCGGCACTGCTCAGGCACCACCCCTCGTGTACCGCCGCGGCAATGACTGCCAGCGGAACAACCGCATTTCTGATCAACCTTCAAAAACTGGTTGAGTTACATCACGAACGCGCGAGTAACCACCAATCAGCACGCATGATGCGAACGAATCCATGAGTCACAGCACCATCCTTGTGATTGACGACAGCGTCACGATCCGCAAGCTTGTCGACACCCATCTGAGCTCGGCTGGCTTTCGTGTTGCGCTCGCGGCCGATGCGACGGAAGGCCTGCGTTTGGCACAGAGCCATCATCCTGACTTGGTCCTACTGGATCACCAGCTCCCTGGAACAACTGGCTATGAGATCTGTCGCACGCTAAGTGAATCACCACAGTTGCGACACATCCCCGTGGTGGTCAGTTCGACGCTTCGCAAGAAGGCTTACGCTGCATACATCGACCTCGACAACGTCGTCGATATGTTGCCAAAGCCATATACAGAAGATTTATTGCTAACAACGATCACCAATGCGCTGGAGACAGCCGCCATGGTGGTCAGTTGCCAGACACGCGGCACGTCGGCCCCTGAGGTACTTCGTCCCATTGAAGACGAGGCTCTGGTGGGGTCGTTCAGCCTCTTTGGTCTGCGTGAGGTGATTGACTTTCTCAATAACGGCCGCAAAGCCGGCGTTCTGGAGATCGAGATCAATGCGGCCCGCATTCGCCTTCATCTCGACCGAGGTCGTATTCAAGGAGTCGATGCATTAGGCGTTGATGCGACCGTCACCGAGCTGCTGCTGAGTCGCTTGCCCAGTTCGCTCGCGAGTCTCGGCCCGGTCCTTAGGCTGACGGTCGGCGGCCGAAGCTGTGCCGAACTCGACGGTTTTGTCCAACTGCTCGATCAAAAGGTGCTCGACCCTCGGTTGATGAGCCGCTTGCTCCGCTATCAGGCCGCGATGCTGCTGCGAGTAGCCTTCACCCGCCAACTCAAGCAATTTCGCTTTAGCCCGCAACTGGCCGCTCCTGGCCTGCACAAAAACCTGCCGCTGGATATTAGTTTGTTAGCTTTATTGGTGGAGGGTGCGATCCATGACTTCCCAACCGACCCGCCAGTCAACCCTGCACTTTATGCGCGTCGCGCAATCCGAGGCCAAAATCTCGACCGCACCGGGCTATCAGCTCAGCATTTAAAGTTGCTCACCTTCTTGGCCGAACCACAAGATGCCTGTCAGTTGGCCGCTGCACTGGGATGGGAATTAGATGAGGTACATCGGATTCTTGACGCTTTCATCACGGCGGAGTTGGTCGAAGTGAGGACGTCCCACTTAGCCACCAATCGCCAGGACGCCCCCGCTGCGACGCTGGGAGCCCGTTCATGAGCGCTACCCCAACGCTTCCGGAGGTGATTGAACTGAGCGTTATCAGCTCAGGTAACGCCAACGCTTCGTTTCAACTGCGCTCGGACCACAGCGTTTTCATCGGCACCAGCAACAACTGCGGCTTATCCCTAAGCGGTGCAGGCGTTGACGATATCCATTGCTATGTAAGGTATGAGGATGGCAAGCTGTGGGTTGAAGACTGGATGTCGAAGAGCGGCACACTCATCAATGGTGAGCGAATCACGGAACGCACCGAGGTTCAACTGGGCGACTGCATCCAAGTCGGTTCTAACCAGATCGCCTTGCAATCTGCAGCACCATCGATTCTGGCCGCTGCACCGCGATTGACCGTCGCTGCGGCCCCAACAAATGACGACGACCAACTAGGTCCTCAGCTCCCTTCGAACCGTTTTGGAGACGAGCAAGCAATCAACTCGCCTGATAATCACGACATCGATCGATCGGTCGAATATGAATCGACTGATCAGCCGACGTCATGGCCGGAAGCACGTCGCAGGGCGAATGACTTCGGTATAAGTTTTTTTGATGCCGACGAGGACGAAACTTCCGAAAATGTGACCATCGCACTGCTGCGAGCCGAAATTGAGCACCTGCAGGCGGCACTGGCACAGCAAGATGCCCGGCTGTTCGATGAACTCAGCGACGACCAGGAAACGGCGACTGCGAAGTCGAGTACGACGGACGGCACGGCCGACCCCGTATTGGGGCGCATGCAGGAACTGATCGAGGAAGCCAATCGTAGCGATGAACGAGCAGCCATGTTGGAAGAACTGCTGCTCACAGCCGAAGTCGCCAACGCTGCTGAAGTGGAGGAACGCCGTCAGCTCGAAGCTTGGATCGATGACATTGAACAGCGCCTGGCACAGCGCGATGCAGAACATCAAGCAGAAGTGGAAGCGTTGCAACAGCGGCTGACTCAGGCCGCACAGATTCACGAACGATTGATACAGCAGTTGCGCCAGGCAACTGCCAATCCTTCGGCACCACCGTTCGATCCGACCTACCTTGAGCAATTGCAGCACGATTATCAACAGTCACAGCAGGAGTTGGCGGAGTCGAAAAGGCAGTGTGCCAAGCTTCAGCAGCGTCTGTCGCAACTCGCCGAAGAACCACAGCAGGCGGTGCGTGAAGATCGTGACCGGCTTGCCGAGGAGCAAAAGCAGAACACCAACTTAAAGCTGGAGCTTGCTTCAAAGCTAAACACCATGGCAGGCTTAATGGAGAATTCAAAAACAAGTTCCGCATCTCACTCTCCCTTGGGAGAGTCGAGCCTCCGGCGAGGAGAGGGTTCGGTCTGGCCCTCCCCGGCCGCTTGCGCGTCCGACCCTCCCGCGGAGCGGGAGGGTGAATGCAAGGAGAAGAGCGAACTTGCTTTTGAACTCTCCCTAAGTGACCCTGAGCGTCATCCCCGCACCAATGCCGATCAACGCATCAAAGCGCTGCGCGACCATCTGTTACAGATTCACGAACAAGAACAGCAAGCTGCCAGCACCATGTCGCTGGCCGGCCGGTTGAAGCGATTATGGCAGCGGATCGATGGCTCAATGGAAGGCTAGACAAGTGACTCTGGAGCATCTCATCAGCGACATGCATGAGTTCATTGCGGATTGGACTCAGCGTTTGGAAGGTGAAGCCAAAAGTTGGCAGGCTGATTTCCCGTCGAATCCTGTTTCGCAGGCGCAGCTCGACGACTTTGAGCAGCAGAAGCGGCAGTGGGAGACAACCCGTACGCAAGAAAAGCAATTGATTCTCGAGCAATCGGAGCAACTCACTGCCGCCTGGCTGCAACTTGAAGCCGAGCAGCGGCGATTCTTACAGCTTCAGCAAGAACGCGACATTCCGTCGGCCTGCGGACCGGCCCAAAGCCAACTGTCACTCCAACCCGAGTCGATTATGCCGACGACACGATCGCGAGACGCCGCCGTCCGCCAGTTCCACCAACTGAGGCAGGAAGTCGGTGCTCAGCAGCATAGGATGTGAAATCCAATTAAAAGAATTTTGTCAACCGGCACGCGTTAGCGTTCGGTTCTCCTCAGCGCGCCCTTCGTCCCTCAGGGACGTGCCACCCAAACGATCAGCGCCCACGTCCAAAGTGATGAGCCACGAAATTGACGGAAGAACCTTCACCGGAGAGCAGCGTGTCATTTGCTTCGTTTATTAATGAAACGGTCGGCATCTGGAGGCAGCGTCATGCTGATACCAATACCGTGGGCGAGCCAGCTCATTTGGATCAGATGCCACCGGATACGCGGCGCATGCTGCGCAACCGTCGCTACTGTCTGATCTTGGTGCAGGAGAGCGACCTGCCGCTGGATGACCTAGCCGCGTCGTTCGCCTGGAAGGCACTCCAGTATGAGATGGCACTGGTGCCGGAGGGTACCGTCACCTTGCTGAGCGATAACGTGATCGCCGGCAGCCGAGGTGTTTTGACTCCGGTGCAATCGCATTACATCGACCGCTGCTGCGTCTCCAATGCGGATTTTGCTAAGTTTGTGCAGGCTGGCGGCTACCAGGATCCTACGTACTGGCCGGCGGCGATCCTACCGGCGATCTTGCAATTTGTCGACCGCACGGGGCATCCGGGGCCGCGTTATTGGTCACATGGAAATCCGCCGACGGATAAACTCGATCATCCGGTCGTCGGTGTGTGTTGGTATGAAGCGTGTGCTTATGCTGCTTGGGTCGGCAAGCGGATTCCGACTGCGGAGCAGTGGCAGCGGGCAGCGACCTGGTCAAAGGGCCATGGCCATGCGGCTGAGGCCAGGTACCCTTGGGGCAACGTTTTCGATCCTTGCAAAGCCAATACATGGGCCAGTCGCTGTGGTGATACGGTTCCGGTCACGGCATTCGCCGATGGCAACACACCCAACGGTGTGCGGCAATTGATCGGCAATGTTTGGCAGTGGGTCGATACCGATTTCCATCCGCTGGCGGCCGATGGCCAGGCGATTCATCTCGATGAACCGATGGTCGAGGTTCGTGGCGGAGCGTTTGACACCTACTTTCACTCCCAGGCCACTTGCCAGTTTCGCACTGGCCGTGGTGCCTTTGATCGCAGCCATAATGTTGGATTTCGCTGTTGTATCGGCGCGGACATGCTGCCGCTGCCAGCCGATTTGCATCTCAGTGACGAAAGCCTTGCGGAATGATTACCACACTCAGCCAATTAACTCAGGGCCTACCTGGCATCGCACGATTTTGTGTTTGTTGTCGCGAGCGGTTATCCGATGGCGATGAGTATTGCGTTCATTGCCTCGTTCCTACTTCGTTATCGCAAACGGCTGCCGGACGCACCGGCCCGCAAAGCTTCTTATCGGTGCTCGGGGCGAGCAATGCTGGCAAGACCGTCTACCTGGGGCTGCTGCTGGACATCCTCAGCAAAGGCTCCGAAGCGTTTCGCGGCACGACCACGGGAGCGTTTTCGATCGATTTGCAAGAACAGGTGATCACGGCGTTGGAGCGGCGCGCGTTCCCGCAGAAGACGCCGGCGGAGGCCGATGCTTGGAAATGGTTGCATTGCCAGATTTCGATGACCGAACCAAACCCTAAGGAAACGCGTTACGTCGACTTGATTTCACCGGACTTGGCTGGCGAAGCGATTGCGATGGAAGTCGCCCAAGCGGGGCTCTTTCCGGCGATCGAGCACGTTGTCAGCAGTTCGGCGGCGCTGATGATTTTATGTGATTCGATCCGTGTACGTGATGCAGGAGCGAGCGAGGATCTGTTTGCAATGAAGCTCGCTTCTTATATTGCTGAGCTGCATGGGTTGTCCAGCGACCGGTTGCGCGGTTGTGCACCGGCGGGCGGTCCGGCGGTTGCTATCATCTTTACAAAATGTGATCAGTGTCCCGAAGCCAGCGACGATGCGGCATTATTTGCGGCCAATAATACGCCGCGGTTGTTTGAGTTCTGCAAGCGCACCTTTGCTCATCACGCTTTCTTTGCAGCCAGTGTCGCTGGCAGTTCTGGCACCGTGTGTGACGATCAGGGACACCAACGCCGAGTCCCGTTTCACATCGAGCCACGCGGGATTCTCGAACCGCTGCAGTGGCTCATCGAGCACAGTCCGGTGGTGCGGAAGCAGTAACCCGTTGAGTAGCCGATGATGCGCGCGTTAGAAATCGATCAGGCGATTTTCGCTTCGACGGACCGTGGGCTGGTCCGCGGCTATCAATTAGTTGCCAGGTCAGCAGGCGTCGACGCGGCGTGCGGTCAGACCTTGTGCCGTTGGTCACCGACGCAGTTGCCACTGGAAATCGACCAGTGGGCGCTGAGTTTCTTCCGCGTGTCGGAGACAGCGGTTGCGGTCGCGCGCTCGTTGTGGGGCGGACCGGAGTACAGCGGCCGCGGCGGTGCGGAAGTGGTCACCGTAAGCTTGATCCTCCGCGACGAGCAGTTCGCCGCCTATGGGTGTGACCCGCTGGCGGTCGCCGCCACCGCGCTGACGATCGGGTTGCTCCGGCTGCCGCTGGACATGACGCCGGCGCAATTACCTCATGCGTCGCTGCCGTCCGCCCCGCTGGTCGCCCCGCGGCTGACTCCCGACGAAGACGCGGGCGAGAATGGCCAGAGCGTTGACGCGGTGGTGAAACTGATCCTGCAGCAGCGCCGCGTCGCGGTCGTCGGCCCGGTTGACCCGTGGAAGGTGATCAAGCGGGTGCTGCCGAAGCTGCCGCAAGCCGCACGGCGGCGGTTCAGCTTTACAACAGGTCTGAGTCCAGCGCATAGTCGCCCGTTCCAACTCCACTTCCTCGCCTCCGCGGACACGGCAACCGATCGCAGCTTACGCTCTCAAGGTGTGGCAGTGGTGAGATGAAGCAGGTATGATTTACCATGTCCTCAATCGCAGCAACCGGCGCCAAACCATCTTCCACAAAGACGAGGATTTATGAGGCGTTCATCCGGGTCTTGGCCGAGGGGCACCTCTATCAAACCAAGTTTAAAAGCTTCCCGATCCAAAGCGAGGAGCACTTCTACGTCGTGTGCCGCTATGTCGAACGCAACCCTGTGGGAGCGAAGCTGGTTGGTTCGGCAAAGCTTTGGCGGTTTGGTTCGCTCTATCGTTGGAATCAGCCCAGCGACCGGGCGATAAATTCGGCCAATCGTACTCGAGCAGCTTTCCCATTTGGTTCGTAACTTCCTCGCTCATGATCATCGGCATCGATCCCACTGTCGACTTCGCCTGCAAGCGAGTGCTGGGCAGTCCGGAGCATCCGGCGATTACGCTGCACTTCTTGAACGCGGTAATGCGGCTGCTGACGCCGATTCGGGAGGTGCGGATCCTCAACGCGGCAATCGAGAAGGCGTTTGAGGACGACAAGTGGTCGCTGCTGGACATTCTGGCCACAGACGAGTTCGGGCGGCTGTACGACATCGAGGTCCAGACGACACGGCCGTTGGGACTGCGGCAGCGACTGGCGTACTATGCGTCGAGCCTACTGGTCGGCCAGCTTGAGAGCGGCGACGATTACCGGGATCTGCGGCCTTCGATCTGCATCTGCCTGTTGGACGCGATCGAGTTTCGCAGCGAGCCCGCCCTGCGCCACAACTTCCAGATGCGGAGCGACAGCGGGCTGCTGCTGACCGACTGCTTGCAGGTGCATCTATTCGAGTTGCCCAAGTACGTGCCGCCGAGCGATAATCGGGTGATCAATGACCCGATCGAACAGTGGCTGTACTTTTTCCGTCGAGCCGAAGAGTCGACAGCGGAAGAGCTGATCGCTCGGCTACCTGATCCCGTTTTCGCCGAAGCTGCAGGAGTGTTGGAGATGATTGCGCGAAACCCTGAAGAACGTCGCTTGTACAACGAGCGTCTGAAACTGGAACGCGACGAGCGGGCCAGGAACTTGCAGGCGCGAGAAGAAGGTCGCCAGGAAGGCCGGAAAGAGGGCCGGCAGGAGGGCGAGTTGGTCGGCCGCGTGAAACTCCTACAAAACCTCAATGGCGATACTCCGGCGACCACCGAGGAGTTACTGCGATTGGGCGCCGAACAACTCGTGGTGCTGGAGCGAGAGCTTCAGCAGCGTCTGCGCGAGCGTTCGGGCTGAGGTCGCTGCCCAAGGGCCGATACACCGTTAGGTTTACCAGAGAAATGCCGCGCTCTTAGAATTGTGAGAGCGCTCTCTGTTTGTCGCACCGGCGCTCTCTAAAAATTGCAGATTCGTCAACCGGCGCCATCATTTTCAGTAAACGGTTGCTTGCGTGAGCGTGCCACCGGCCGAGGGTGCATACGAAGAGGGTTACGTACGGGGAGGTGATGCCTGAATTACCATCTAACTGACCATTGGATTGTTTATGATTCCAAATCATATACTTGTACCGCTGGTTTACGCAACAGCAGTTCAGTGTGCAGCTCTGTTCTTCTTCTTTCGATCGCTCGTGCCACAGCAAGGGTGGTGGCCACCCTTGGCAGGCATTGCGGGAATCGCTTGCGGTTTGATAGCGTCGCAAGTCGAGTTGCTCACAGTCGATTTAATATATAAGCGAAGGGCAAAGAAACGTCCATAATTCAGTTCTCGTTGGCGAGGAAAAAGCGGGCGAGGAGAAGGGGACGGGGGCGAATGGCACTGTTGTTTTTAGGTGAGTGCGCAGCTCTTCCATTGACACGAAATGATTTTTTTGAAAAAATCAACTTCGGTCACGATGTGGCTTTCGAATTCGCCCTGCCTTGGCGATAATCGTGAGACCCTCCTTGGCTACACGCCCGTGTAACAGTCAAGGAGGGTTTTTCATGCCCTACTCTATACCAGATGCGTCGAACCCTGGCAGGAGTGATTTTCAGAAAGTCACCCAGTCTTTTTTGTCCGTGAAAGGGCTGCCTTTCGACAGCGTCCTGCCCAAAGAGAAGATTCATGAAATTTTCTCGAAACACAATAACCTTTTTGCAGCGAGCAGTATCTACAGTACCGCTGTCGTTCTGTGGGCGTTTCTCAGCCAGGTCTTACGCGATGGCAAAGAAGCGTCATGCCAGTTTGCGGTAGCCTGCATCATTGACTTTTGTCTGCTCAATGATCGATGTGCACCGACACAGGACACCGGTGACTACTGCGTGGCACGCCGGAAGCTCAGCGAGCATGCGCTGCATGAATTGAGCTGTGAAGTTGCAAGTGAACTTGAGAAAGCCGCAGATGAACGTTGGCTGTGGAAAGGCCTGCACCCCATGCTTATCGACGGCTTTACGTTCACCATGCCTGACACACCAAGAAACCAGGCTGTCTATCCACAGAGCAAGTCGCAAGAGCCCGGTATCGGTTTTCCAATCGCCCGAGCCGTCGCGATCATTTCGCTTGCAACCGCAGCGGTGAAGGACCTTGCGATAGGGCCATGGACAGGAAAAGAAACAGGTGAAAACGCGCTCCTGAGGTTGATGTTCGCGAAGTTGAAGCGAGGCTACATTGCCGTCATGGATCGCTACTACTGTTCCTATATGATGCTGGCGCTCTTGCTCAGTCAGGGCACCCATTCGTGTGCACGCAAGCATCATTTGCGGCGTTCCGATTTTCGTCGCGGCCGGCGTCTTGGTAAGTACGACCACATCGTCGTGTGGACCCGGCCAGTGCGCCCCGAGTGGATGAGCCAAGAGCAGTACTCGCAAATTCCTAAGACGCTTGAACTTCGTGAGATACGGTTCAACGTTGTCTTGCCTGGCCGGCGAACCCGCTCGCTGGACATCATCACGACGTTGACAGACGCTGATGCATATACCAAGCAAGACATCGCTGATTTGTATGGTTTCCGATGGAGCTCGGAGTTGGATATCCGGAGCATCAAATCGAATCTGAATCTCGGCCACGTCCGCTGCAAGTCGCCGGAGATGGTGCGTCGCGAGTTATGGACAACGGTCCTGGCATACAATTTGATTCGCACGACTGCAGCTTCTGCGGCGTTATTGCATGGCAGGCAACCACGCCGGATCAGTTTCACGAGTGCTTGCCAGTTGGTGTTGTCATCGTGGTCATTGATTGCCTGCGGAGCTCTTGAAATATCAAAGTTAGTCAGATTGATTTTGCACAAGCTCAAAGAGATTGCCGCCTGTGAGGTCGGCAATCGCCCCGGGCGAATTGAACCTCGCGTGCTGAAGCGCCGCCGTGACAACGCTTATCCACTGATGAGAAAGCCGCGAGTAGTGCTCCGAACGGAACTCAGGCAACAATGCACCTAACGGGATATATTGAATTCTTTCGCGTTAGCTTTCACTTTTAATCATAAGGACTCTCTGGTAACTGCACTTGTTTGATGGGCTCGAGAACTCAATGGGCTTGAGGCTGGCTGAAGTTGCGCCTGGACGTATTTGGTGTGGTTGCTGCGCAAACGTAAACACAATGGAAAGCAGCAGCCAGACAACTGAGGAATGAAAGAAGTCGCAAGTTGTTGTCTCTATATGACTTAGGGTCCAACAGTGCCATTCTCCCCCGTCCCCTTTTCTCTGCCCCGTCCCCTTTTCTCTGGCCAGGGACGCTACAAAGCCTGTCTCGTCAAAGATGCGGTGTAGTGCTGGACGCTCAGTCGCTACATTCACTTGAAGCGCTGTGGGCGGTCGATGATGCGCACGAGCACTGCGATGCTGAGCACCAGCATCCGGGCGAGAGCCAGCACGCGGTTTGAGGCGACCTGGTTGCCAAGGGGGTCACGCGGTGGCTACGTTCTTATGAAATCCTTGAAGGCGGCGCTGGGCCGCGATACGACCTTGCAGAAAGTAACACGATGAACATGCGTTGGCTGGCGATTGGATTCCTAGCGGTTTGCGGCACCTTAGCAGGCATTGAGTCGACCGCTGCACAGGAAAAGGGACACCTGTACGCTCATCGCGGCGGTGCGTTTGAGTTCGAGGAAAACACGCTGGGAGCGTTTCGCGGCAGCTATGCCAAAGGGCTCCGCGGGTTTGAAACGGACATCCGCATGACCAAGGACGGGGAACTGGTCGTGCTGCACGACGACAGCCTGGACCGGACGCACAACGCCACCGGCCCGGTCGAGCACAAAACCGCCGCGGAACTGCGATCGGTGACCACCAAAAAGAAGGGTGAGCCGATGCTGTTTCTCGCTGAACTGCTCGACTATTTGGCCGACAAACCGGTGTATCTCGAGCTGGAGATGAAGACCAGCAACAAGGACTTGTATCCTGACGAACGGATCGAGGAGTTTGCTCGCAAACTGCATGCGGTGGCCACGAGCCGACAGCCTGACGGTGCGATTTACATCATGAGTTCGTTTGACCAGCGACCGCTGAAGGCGATCAAAGCGATCGATTCCGACGCCAACTTGTTGCTGATCACCGGTGGGCCGTGCTCGCAGGAGATCATCGAACAGGCGAAACAACTGGGCGTGACGCGAATCGGCTGCCGGATGGAGGGCTCTACACGGGCCGGCGTGCGTGAAGCGCAGAAGGCGGGGCTGCGGGTCAACGGTTGGCCGGGCCATACGCTGCAAGACTACCACTTGGCGGTAGGCCTTGGGGTCGATGGCATTTGCACCGATATTCCGGTTGCTATTCAGACCTGGATCACGAACAATCAGTGAGCGGCTTGCCTGACCGCGCTGGAATCGCTGGAATAGCGGAGCGTTATTTCAGCTAATCGTTTTCTGAAGAGCCGCCGCAATGACCGCCGACGAGAATACCTCCGAACTGCCACCTCCGAGCGGTGGCAAGGAGGCGGATGCAGCCGAGGCGGATCCGAAGCTGCTCGAAACGAGTTTTCTTCCCCTGTCGGATACGGCGACCGGGCGACCGCTGTCGACGCCGCCGGTCAGCGACGGCTGGATCGGCCGCACGCTGGGGAAGTACCAGATCACCGAAACGCTCGGCCAAGGCGGGATGGGGGTCGTGTTCCGCGCCCACGATCCGATGATCGAGCGCGATGTGGCGATCAAACTGCTGCCGGAGGAACTGGCAGAGGATGAACGGGCGCTGAGCCGGTTTCTTGCAGAAGCCAAGGCGGCCGGACGGCTCAACCACCCCAACGTCGTCTCGATCTATGAAATCGGCCAAGAGGGTGAAGCCTACTTTCTGGTGATGGAACTGCTCACCGGCGGCAGCATCTCCGCTGGATTGGACCACCAGCGTGCCTTTTCCGTGCTCGACGCCACGCGGATCGTGATCGATGCTTGCAAGGGGTTGGCGGCGGCGCATGAGGTCGGCCTGATCCACCGCGACATCAAGCCGGCTAACCTGCTGAAGGCGGCTGACGGCTCGATCAAAATTACCGACTTCGGCTTGGCCAAAACCGTTTCCTCTCGCACGCGCGAACTGACGCAGGCCGGGACAGTGGTCGGCACTCCGTACTTCATGAGCCCTGAGCAGTGCGATGGTCGAGCGGTTGATGCCCGCAGCGACCTCTACTCGCTCGGGGCCACCTACTACAGCCTGCTGACCGGAAAAAACCCGTACGAAGGGTCCGACAGCGTGCTGCAGATCATGTTTCAGCACTGCCGGGGCGAGATCCCTGATCCGCGGAGCGAGAATCGATCCGTCCCCAAAGCCTGTTCGGCGATCATCGAGCGAGCGATGGCCAAGGCGCCGGAGGATCGCTACCCGTCGGCCGATGAAATGCTGGCCGATTTGCAGGCGGTCGCTGCGACGCTCTCGGGCGAGGTGCCAATCGATCTGCCGAGCCAATCAGCGCCGGCCCCGGTGTTTGCCGCGTTTGAAGCGGCCGCCGCGCTGTTGCCGCCTGAGCCGACGCGGCGGATCTGGTTGGGAGCGATCATCGGGGCGATCGTCACGCTGCTCGTGGGCAGCATCTGGTTGGGCGCAGTCGCCTGGCGACAGCCCGACCTGGTCGCAGCGCCGCAACCAGCCGCCGCCGTGGTCATTCCGCCGCCAGAGCCGATCAAAGTGGGCGTGCTGCATTCGACCAGCGGCACGATGGCCGGTAGCGAGTCGGTGGTGGTCGACGCAACGCTGCTGGCGATCGAGGAGATCAACGCGGCTGGTGGCCTGCACGGCCGGCAAATTGAGCCGGTGGTGCTCGATGGACGCTCCGATCCGGCAACCTTCGCCAGCCAGGCCGAGCGGTTGATTCTCGAGGAGCACGTGGTCACGATTTTCGGTTGCTGGACATCGGACAGCCGCAAAGCGGTCAAAGTCGAGGTCGAAGAGCACGACCACTTGCTGGTCTATCCGTTGCAATATGAAGGCGTCGAGGAATCGCCCAATATCATTTACGTGGGAGCGACACCGAACCAGCAAATCATCCCCGCGGTCGACTGGGCGATGACGGCGCTGAACCGCAAGCGGTTTTTCTTGGTCGGTTCGGATTACGTGTTCCCGCGTGTTGCCAATGCGATCATCAGCGATTTCCTGGCCAGCAAAGGTGGCGAGGTGGTGGGCGAAGTCTACCTGCCGCGGGGCACACAGAACATGACCGCCGTCGTCGAGGAGATCGCCGCGGCCAAGCCCGATATGATCCTCAACACCATCAATGGCGACTCCAACACAGCATTCTTCCGCGGTCTGCGCGAGGCAGGGATCACGCCAACGATTGTGCCGAGCATGTCGTTCAGCGTCGCGGAACAGGAGCTGCGCAGCCTCGACATCAGTACGATGCAAGACGATTACGCTGCTTGGACCTACTTTCAGGCGGTCGACAGCCCAGAGAACGCGGCGTTTTTGCAGCGGTTTCAGGCCAAGTTTCCCCAGCACGTCGTCTCCGATCCGATGGAATCAGCGTACGTGGGCGTCCAACTTTGGGCGCAGGCTGTGGCGGAGATCGACAGCATCGAGCCGGCGAAAATTCGCCGCGCAATGCTCACCCAGCGGCTCAGCGCCCCGGCTGGCCCGATTCGCATCGATGCCGACACGCAGCACAGCTTCAAGACGCCGATGGTCGGGCAAATCCGGGAAGACGGTCAATTCGAGATCATCTGGGCCGCCCCTGCGCCGGTCCGGCCGCAACCTTTTCCGGCGACGCGGCCAGCCGCTGATTGGAAGGCGTTCTTGCACGATCTGTATACCGGCTGGGACAACCGCTGGTCGCCGCCCTAAGCGGACGTCGGGGTGTGAGAGCGTGCTGCCGCGGGCGATTCTTCCGCGACTGGGATTGACGCCGGCCTGCGGCCCGATTTACCCAGCAAGACGGTGAAGCGTTGACTGCCGGACTAGCCAGCAAAAAGCTTGGAAAGGCCGCGGGGATTTTTGACGATTTTGTGGATAAGTCCCAACCTGCCGGCCGAGTAGAGCAAAGATGTTTTCCCGCGATTGTGGGCGACGGCGTTGCTGGTGCCGGAAGCACTCGCCAATCGCCTTCACCGCCCCCTGATCGCCTGCCGGAAATACCGAGGATTCGCACGGATGTATAGCAAAACACGTCACTTGGTGAACTCACGGCCCGCGCGCCGTCTGGCCGTGGCCGCGGTCTGCCTTTCAACCGCTATCACCACCGGCGGTTGTCGCTCGTCGACGCCAAGCTGGAGTAGTTTTGGTTTCAAACGCGAGCCCTCGCCCGATGCGATCGCGGGTGTCGGACCGACGACCACTTACCCGCTCTCACCTTCAGCGACGGCCACGCCCAACCCGATCACCTCGATCGCTGCGTCGCCAGCCGGTGCGCAGCCGCAAACCTCGCAATTGGCCGGTTCCGCTGGTCAGCCAACCGGTGCAGCGCCCGGCGTAACTCCGCCAGCGACGCATCCGGCTGCCGCAGTCGCCAACGGATTTCCCGGCTACGCAGCCGCCGGCCCGGCGGCCACGGGAACAACACCCACCGCCGCCCAGCCATCACCGGGCGGTGCCTACGCGCTCGGCGGCAACCCGGCAGCACCGGGTGGCTTTCCGCCGGCAGTGACTCCGGCGACCGCGCCGACCTACGCGACCACACCACCGGCAGCAGAGCCTAGCAAATCGACCTACGCCGCGGTCGGCTATCCCTTGCCCGGTTCGCACAAAGCGTTCTCCACCACACCCCAGGCCACCGCGCAGGCCGCCACTACACCAACCGCTACGGCACCGCCCACCGCGACGCCGGCCGCGGCACCTGGTTTTGCGCTGCCCGCGGCGGCAGCCCCTTCGCTGGCGGCCAAGCCTGCGGCGACGCCCCCGTCGGCGACCGTAGAAAACACGCCCGGCGTTTCGACGCCGCCGTCGCTCGCGGCTGGCTTTGCGATGCCCCCCAGCGCTTCGATCGCACCGTCGGACGGTTCTGGATCCGCCGGTGGGTTTGTGATGCCCAGCATGGGAGTCGCTGCTGCTGAGCCGGATGCGAGAACCGCAGCCGTCACGCCTGCTCCGGCCCCCGCGCCGACAGCCTCCGGAAGCGTGACGCCGGTCAGTGGCTACACTCCCGGCAGCACTTCCGGGGCGACCAACTATCCGGCGACTCAAGCGGGCTCCGATACAGAAGGCGACAACGGCTCGTTTTACCGCTAGCAGGTCTGAATAAATCTTTCGATCAAGACGGGCGCCGCGGTACGGCTCCTGGTTCGTAGGAACCGGACGCTAACGCGTGCCGGCTGATGGAATTTTGCTGAAGTTCATCTTCTGGGTTGCTTAAGGTCTGCCGGCTGATTGAATTTGGCGGAATATCAAATCATGTACTGCTTAACGATCGCAATTTCGGCGCAGCAGGGGCGTTCGTCAGCGACTCACATCGCATCGCGCAGGCTGACGCAGCTTTCGCGGGCGACGATGATGTGATCGAGCACTTGGATCCCGATCAGTTTGCCGGCTTCGGTCAGCCGGTTAGTGACCTGGCGATCTTCGAGGCTCGGCGTCGGGTCGCCACTGGGATGGTTGTGCACCAATAGCACCGCTGAGGCTGCGTCGCGAATCGCCGGGCGAAACACTTCACGCGGATGCACCAGGCTGGCATCGAGCGTCCCGATGGTGATCCGGTGCGTCGCGATCGGCTTGTGCTTGGTGTCGAGCGTGACGATGTGGAACTCCTCTTGGACCGCATCTTGGGCCAAGCTGGCGAAGCGGTCGGCGCAAAAGGCCGTGGCTGCAGCGCTGCTGGTGATCCGCAGCGTTGCGCGGGCTTGGGGCCCTTCGGCTCTGGCGACGCGGCGGCCCAGTTCAATCCCCGCCATGATCTGGCTGTAGCTGACCGTATTGACCGCTGGGCTGATCGCCCGCAGGTCCGGCTTGCTGCTGGTGCGGAGCCGCTGCAGCTCGCTCGCAAACCGGTTGGCGAGCTTGCGGCCGGCGGTCACGGCCGACTCGCCGCGGACGCCCACGCGGATCAGGATGGCGAGCAGATCAGCGGTGCTGAGCGACTCGGCCCCGTCGCGCAGCAGCCGCTCCCGCGGCCGCTCCTCCAGCGGCGTCTGCGTCACCTGCTCGGCGTAAATCTGGCGGTCGATCCACTGCTGGGGCTCAAACCGCTGTGGCGTCTGCGGCCAGCGGTAACGCACTTCCTTCTCCTGGTCGTATTGCTGCAGCATCCCTTCGCGGACCAGTTGCGTCAGCGTTTGGGTAACGAACTGTGGGGTGACTTCCGAGCAACGCTGCTTGACCTCTGCCGAGGAGAAATCGGGCAGCGGCGTGATCGCCCCAAGCACGACTTCCAACTTCATTCGCCGCTGCAAGCTCATGCTGCCCCTCGACTGGACGCGGAACCGAGCGCCGGTGTGCGATCGCGACCGGCAACGGAGTACAAAAAAGCGTACATCCTGCCGGGGGGATGAAACAAGCAGGGGAAGATCGTTGGGCTCTATCGACAGGTCGTCTCGCTCACTCGTGCTCGTGCTCTCTCACTCACTCGTGCTCGTGCTCGTGCTCAGCATCGCGGTGCTCGTGCTCGTAATCGATGGTTGGGAAGGGGGAAGGAGGTAGGTAGCAGGTAGCAGGTAGCAGGTAGCAGGTGGACGGGGGACGGGGGACGGAGGACGAGCACGAGGACGAGGACGAGGACGAGGAAGAGGACGGGGGACGGGGAGGTGAGAGTTTTAAGCGAGCAACTCGGTTGCGGCGGTTTTCTGGGAAGGTGTGACGGCTGCGGACTTTGTAGCACGGGGGGGTGCGGAATCTTTGGCCGGGTTGTAACGATTCCTTGCATCCACCCGGATACTCCGTCCGAAACGATTCTCTGTCCGGTGGTGCGTCCGCATCGACTTCGACAACTGCTTACCTACAAAACTCAAATGACACGGCTACGGAAGTCCGCCTTCGGTAGCCGGGCTCGTTCGGAAGGATTCGACGATGAACCGATGGCTTTGGATAGCGTCAATCGCGATACTGTTGACCAGCACGACCGGCTGCCTGCGTCACCACACCCGCAGCGGTTGCAACAGCGGGGCGTGCAATAGCTGCAACTCCTGCAATTCCTGTGGGGTTGGTCAGGGCGGGTTGCTCGGCAAGCTGGGCCACCGTTGCCGCGCCGGCTGTACGCCCGGCCCGATCGGCTGGCAGCAGGGCGGGTTGAACTACAGCGGCCACCTCTGCCCGCACGGCGGTACCGCAGGCCATCCCGGTCCGTTCCACGGCGGTCACGCGCTGGGCCAGGGCACGCCAACCGGCATGGCTCATGGCGGCCCCGGAATGCTGCCAGGCCATCACGCGGCTCATCAGTTGCAGAACCAGCCGTTCAACGCCGGTCCGGCCACCGGCGCTGTCGCGTATCCCTACTACACGCACCGTGGGCCGCGCGACTTCCTGCTGGACAACCCGCCGACGATCGGCCGCTAATCCGGTCGCGGTTTCAAGCAGGATAAGGCAAATCTTGACGGTCAAAATCAGCCGCGGGTTGTCGGCGTCCAGTTCGTGAGAACCGGGCGCTAACGCGTGCCGGCTGATTGAATTTTGCTCAGTTTCATGTCCTGCGTCGCTTACGGAACCGTCCCCGTTTCTGGCAGCGTCTAGCGGCCGCTAAAGACCTGCCAATCGACAGAACCGGCAAGTCTTGTTATCAACAAACGATCCGAACCTTTCGACCGAGGTTGTGTGAGAATCAACTGTGGCCTCTGACTTTCGTCTCAAAGAACAGCTCCCCGAGCTGACTCAACGGATCGTTGCAACGTACACCCCCGATGATGGCATGAACCATCTGGGGCATTGTCCGCTGCCCAGCTATGAGGAGGTGATTGAGGCATTGTTCGACCTCAAGGATCTGCTCTATCCCGGTTATCGCCGCCGCGTGGGCCTGCACGCCGGCAACATCGTCTACCACGTCGGCAGCTTGATCGATTCGCTGCACGACCGACTGACGGTGCAGATCGGCCGGGCGCTGCGGCATGAGGACCGGGTCACGCACCGCCATGGCGACTGCGAGGCGGACATCGACTTCGAGGCCAAGGGCCAAGCGATGACGATGGAACTGCTCAAGCGGATCCCGGACCTGCGCAAAACGCTCGGCACCGACCTGCAGGCCGCGTTTGACGGCGATCCGGCCTGCCGCACGACCGATGAAATCGTGTTCTGCTACCCCGGCTTTGCCGCGATCACGGTCTACCGGATCGCCCACGCACTGCTCGAGCTGGGTGTCCCCTTTATCCCGCGGATGTTGACCGAGTGGGCGCACAAGCAGACCGGGATCGACATCCACCCAGGCGCCGAGATCGGTGATTATTTTTTCATCGATCACGGGACCGGCGTGGTGATCGGCGAAACCTGCCAGATCGGCCGTCACGTGAAGCTGTACCAAGGGGTGACGTTGGGCGCACTGAGTTTTCCTACCGATGCCGATGGGCAATTGGTGCGTGGGCACAAACGCCATCCGACGATCGAAGATCATGTGGTGATCTATGCCAACGCCACCGTGCTCGGCGGCCGCACGGTGATCGGCCATGACAGCGTGATCGGTTCCAGCGTGTGGGTGACCCGCAGCGTCTCGCCGCTGACGACGGTGACGCTCGAAAAGCCGCAGTTGCGGGTTCGAAGCGCCAGCAGCGACGCCGAAGTGCTCGACGGGGAACTCAATTTCCAGATCTGACGCAGTGGCGACATGAAGCAGGTCGAGACACGGCGTTCGATCAAATCGCTCGCCGCTGTTCGGTTCCTCATTCGCGGGAACCGGACGCTAACGCGTGCCGGCTGATTGAGTTTTGCTGAATATCACATTCTGAGCTGCTTACTACGTTAGCTGTTTGCGCACTGGGAGCGGCTGATGGTCCGCGGTAATATCTGGGGACTCCTGTGAGAGTCCCGATCGGCATCTGCTCGGGCTCTTCCCACCGCCTGTTGTGGAGCCGCTGCTGTGCCGCGCACCTCTGATGATTCACTCGTCGATTCGATCCGCCTGTATCGCGAGACGCTCGTCGCGCTGCGGGCGCTGTATCTCGACAGCGCCAAGCTGCTCGGCGGCTCCTACGGCTGGCTCGCCGGGGCCGGCAATCCCGACGCCGCGGCAGTCGCGGGGCAGATGGATGACCTGCACCGCGGGCTGGTGATGAAGCTGTTCGCGGCCGCTGGGGGCGGACTGGCGAGCGATGGCATGCACCAGCGACAGCTCGGCCGCGTGACGCTCGAACACCTTTGGGGCGGTCCTGTGATGGGCTCGCGGCTGCGGGAGGCGATTGCTTGGCTGCTGGCCGAGGGCGAAGCGATCGACTGGCCAGAGCTGGTGCGACCGTTTAACGAATTACCGCAGTTGCGTCAGCAGTGGGGACAACTGGAAACGCTGGTGATGCGTGCTGCGACGCTGCTGGCAACCGCCGATGGTGATCACAGCGCCAGTGACGACGCGCGGCTCGATTCGCTGCTACAGCAGATCGATGCTTGGGCCGAGACGCCGCCGCAGCGCCCACCGGCTGAGGCCAACGACCCGCGCGAGGCGCTGCAGTGGCTGCGTGAAGAAGCCCGGCGGCTGCGGCAGGGCCAGACGCAGCCGACCGCGACGGACACGCCGGCTGCCGCACCGGACGCTCCGCATGCCGACGATCGCGCTCGCACCCCGCAGGCGACTCCTGCTGGCGGACACAGCGTGCCACCACCGGCCGCTGCGTCTACGGCTGCTCCCGAAGCGGCGCCGGAGGACACCCGCACGCCGCAGCAGCGGTTGGCCGATGCGCATGAGAAGCTCAATGAACTGATCGGCCTCGGGGCGATCAAGGACTCGATCCAGACGCTGACGAACTTCCTCAAAATGCAGCAACAGCGCCAGGAAGCGGGGCTGCCCAGCACGGCGCCGAGCCTACACATGGCATTTGTCGGCAATCCGGGCACGGGAAAAACGAGCGTTGCCCGAATCATCGCCGAAATCTACGGAGCGTTGGGCATCCTGAAAAAAGGGCATCTGGTCGAGACCGACCGCAGCGGGTTGGTCGCCGAGTACGCTGGCCAAACCGGTCCCAAGACGAATGCCAAAATCGACGAAGCGCTCGACGGAGTGCTGTTCATCGATGAAGCCTATTCGCTGATCGACCAAAGCGGCCAAGATCAATACGGCCGTGAAGCGGTGCAGACGCTGCTCAAACGCATGGAGGACCAGCGCGAGCGGCTGATCGTGATCCTCGCTGGATATACCAACGAGATGGAAGCGATGATCCGCAGCAACCCAGGGCTCAGCTCGCGGGTCGGCACGACGATGCACTTCGACGACTATGCGCCTGAAGAGCTCTGTCGGATCTTTGCGCTGATGGCCAGCAAGGCCCAGTACGAGCTGCCGACCGAGTCGCGGCGCCGACTGCTCCGTGGTTTTACACTGCTATACGCGACGCGCGATCGGCATTTCGGCAACGGCCGCACCGCGCGCAACAGCTTCGAGCGGACCGTCAAACGGCTGGCCAATCGGCTGTCGAAGCTGACCGAAGTCAGCCGCGAACTGCTGACGACGCTCGAGCCAGCAGACATCGAAGTCGCGGGCATCAGCCCGGCTCGGCTGGAAGAATTGGCAGAGGAGCCCGGACATGTGAAAGTCATCTGCCCGCAGACTGGCAAGCCGATGGTGATCGACGACCGAAAGCTCGGGACCGAAGTGCAGTCAGAACACTGCGACACGAGTTTCGTTGCCGAATGGGGCTCGCCTGTACTGTTGGACTCCGAGCCGGCGGCAGACGGGCTCGACCATCCGCAAGCGTCCGGCGAGGGCGAGGCGCAATCAGGCTAAGCTGGTCTGAATCGGTCTTTGGGCGAAATCGATCGCCGCTGTGCGGCTCAATGCTCGCGAGAACCGGACGCTAACGCGTGCCGGCTGATTGAATTTTGCCCAATCGCATGTCCTGTGCTGCTTCAGACGGCGGCCGCAAACCGCGGCCGCCGTGCTCGGTTGTCGCGGCCTACTCGATCATGCCGCCGTGCAGGCAGTTGGCACAGGAGGGCGAGCACCCTGGACCACAGCCGTTGACGCCGCTGGCGTACATCAAGTTGCCGCCGCCGAGCGTCTCCGGGGTGATCGCACCTGGATCGATCCACAACCCGTCGGGCGTGAGCTGCATCGTTTCCAGATCGAAGTCGAGGCTGCGGCGTACCACTTCGTAGTTGACGAAGATGTTCAGCAGCGTGTTCTGCGAGTTGAGCAAGTCCGACAAGGCGCTGATCGTATCGCGGGCCGCCGTGGGTCCGCTGCTCAGCCCGCGCGAGTCGCGCAGCGCCCGGATGTCCTCATTCAATTCGAGTTGTTCGGCAGCGATCCGCACCGACTGGCGTCCCAGTTCGAAGTTGATCTGGTTGGTCATCACCTGCCGCAGTTGCCCGCGGAGCAGTTGCCAAATCCCATCTTCGAACTGGTAGTAGTTGCGGCGCGCCTGTTCAAACTCAATCAACGACTGGCGGTAGGTGTTGCGTTCCTGCAGCCGGGTCAGCGGTGCGTCCCAGCGGAGTCCGACGCGGAGTCGGCCGGTGCTCGACCGCAAATCCAGCGGGTTGTTACCCACGTTCTGCACATCGCCTGAGAAGACCACGTCGAGCGAGCTCTCCAGGTCGTCGGCGTTAAACTCGATCAATCGCCAGGTATCGACCAGCGCGGCCCGGGCGTTGGCCCAGTCGCGGCGGTTGGCCTGAGCGATCTCGAACGCTTCAGCCGGGGTCAACCGGATCTCGGGCAGCACCACGCTTTCGGTGCGGCTGCGAGCCTGGATCAGTTGCAGCGACAACACGTCGTCGGCTAGGTCGGTGAGGATGTCCTGACTGGCGAGAATCACATCGTTGCGAATCGCGTCGGCCAACTGCTGGTCGGTCATCCCGGCCGGCGGCTGGTCAGCGGAATAGCGTTCGAGTTGATCGACGAGGTTGTCGATCGCCTGGACGTAGACGTCGAACCGCGTGGCCAGCTTTTCAAAGTCACCGCGGACATCGGTCAGCACTTGACCGACGAGTTCGCCGGAGAAGACATCTTCATTGACGTCCCCAAAGTCCAGCAGCGTGCAGATCTTGCCTTGATTCTCCCGATACGTCTGGCGGAGCGCCTGAGCCTGAGTGCGACGGCGCTCCTGCGCTGCCGCCAGGGTGTCGATGTCGTTAGCGATCCGCGGCAAGTCGAGTTCGACAACTTGGCGGCGGAAGTCCATCAGCGGCTCCATGGCGGACTTCAGTTGTCCAATCGCCGAAGCCAGTTCCGGCGACCAAGGCATCGTCATCTGCGGCAAGCCGGTCAGCGGGTCGATGCCGCGCTGAGCAAAGTTGAGCAACGACAGGTTGATCTGGCCGGCCGAAGTCCGCAGCGCCAGCAACTGCTCCCGCCGGCTGCGCAGCGTCTGGTCGATCAGCTCAAATCGCTCCAGCATCGGGTCGTCGATCACCACGCACAGGTACGGCGGCAGCCCGAGATCGCGGAGAAAATCGTCCAGCGAGTTCTGGTAGGCGGCCTTGCGATTGATCAGCTCGGTCTGCGTGTTGAGCAGCGCCGAACGCGCCTGGGCGATCTGCAGCCGCTGACGCGGAATCGATTCGGCGTCTTCGGGGATCGTGGTCAGCAATTCGATCAGCGTGTCATCGAGAATCAGCAGGTTTTCCTTGAGCCGGGCGACGTTCTCTTCGAGGTTGCGGATCTGCAGTTGATCCTGCAGCAAGCCGATGAAGCCGCCGGCCTGGGGCACGCCGCCACCGCCGCCAACGCCGGCCCCACCGCCACCACCACCGCCGCCCAGGCCGCCGAAGCCGCCGCCCAGACCCGTAAAGCCGCCCAGACCGACGCCGAACACACCACCGCTCCGCTGCACCGTGCTTTCGGTGTTTCGCCCTGTGGTGACGAACAGGTAGAAGCTGCGGCGATAGCGTTCAAAGGCGCGGACGTTGGCGAGCAATCGACGTTCGGAAAGCGTTAGCCGCTCCAGCACGCGGTCGCGGCCGGCTCCGCGGAGCAGCGGCTGCAGCAACACAAAGTCAAACACCGTATTGGCGGTCTGCTGGTTGGGACCGCTGAAATCCCACACCACGCCGTTGGCAAAACCGACCAGCAGATCCGCTCCGGTCGCAAACGTCCGTTGCATCGCCAGCGGCCGGCCGCCGACGCTGTAGGGCGCCAGCGACAACTGCGAGCGGCTTTGTCCACCGCCGCCGAGACGATCGGGACCGTCGGCGGTGAAGAAACTCTGCAGGCCGCCGTAGAACTGCGTATCGAAGCGGAACCGCTCGCTGCTCACGTCGAGCGCCGAGAGGTAGAGCTGTTCGACCTGCCGCTGGTAATCGGGTGAATGCAGCAGCGCCAGTTGCACCGCCGTGTCGGCATCGAGTCGCAGCACGCCGTTCTCGTCCAGCGGCAGGTACTTCCACCACTCTGGACTTTCCATCGAGTTGGTCACCCCGGCGGCTTCCCACAGCGGGTATGCCCGCCGACCATCGACGACCTTCATGTAGCGGTTGGATGCTGGATCATCGATCGGCATCGGCTGAAAGTCGAGGTCGAAGGGGTTGAACATTCGGCTGCGTGCATCGGTCTGAATCCGAATCGCCTCACCGGGATCCTGGCAGGCATGGATGACTTTTTCGTCGATCAGCGCGTGCGCCTCCATGTCGGCCTGGCGGCGATAGAACTGGCGGTGGCAGCCGGTGGCGGCAAAGACGCTCCAAACGCTCACCAGGAGCAGCCCCCAGTGAACAACGCCGGCGCTGCGGCGACGGTTGGCGGTCTGTGCCCGGTTGATTGGTTCTGGTTGCGGCATCCGTTGCATCCTCGCCCGTCCTCTGATCGATCCGACTCACAAAATCCGGCGCCCGCTCAAATCGGCTGACCGTCGGCACCGGTTCAACTCGGAAATTAGCATCGGCCGGAACAATCGCTGCCCTTGATAGGACCAGCCCCTCCGGCAGCGATTGTCGCAGCGGTTGTGTCGCAGGTGACGATTAGGCAAAGCTTGCGGGCGTTGCGGCTGGTAGAGAATGCCCGCGGCGGTCCGATGAGAACGGGGCCGACGGGCGCAACAAAAACTTGACGCTACCGCTTATGCAAAATACGATCTTTACTAGCTCGCTCTTCTTTCTCTCGCAGTTTCGGCGCGTTTCGAATCAGCCGACGCTTTTCGTCTTCCTTCGGCACGTTCATGTCCTACGCCCTGCTAGCTTTCCTGGTCCTGTTGGTGCTGGCGTTCGGCTACTTCATGTGGCAGAGCCGCGACACCTGGCGCTGGTATCACATCACGTCCGCCACGCTGGCGCTGCTGTTGGCGATCCTATTTCTGTTCCCAACCGCTGGCACGCTCAAAAGCCGTGCGGCCTGGCATAAGGTGAAGGAAGACCTCGAATCTCAGCTCACTCGGCTCCAGTCGGAGCAGGAAGTGCTCAAGTATGGCGATGCGGCCACCGGAGCAGGCGTGCTGGATTTGCAGGAACAACTGCACCGCTTTTCGGTCGAAGCCGGACGCCGCTGGCACAGCCTGCAGGCGCAGCCGGGAACCACGCCCGCCAGCGTGACCCTGGTCCGCGCCGCGCCGGTTGAGGAGCTGCCGCCGGGGGTGGTGCCCGAACAACCGCCGGCTGAAGCGGCAGGAGAAGCGGCTGCCGGTGCTCAGCCGGCCGACGCGCTACCGCTGGTCCCTGCAGGGGCGGTCGTCTACGGTTTTGCGGAATCGCAGCAGGATGGGTTGGCCGTTCCCGTGTTTTACCTCGGCGAGTTTCGCGTCCAGTCCAGCACGCCGACACAGGTTGTGCTGGCACCGACCGGACCGCTGGAAGGACCGCAGCAGCAAGCGATCAGCAGCGGACAGGCCCGGCAATGGTCGCTGTACGAGTTGCTGCCGCTGGACAACCATGAGCCGTTCATCGCCGAGGGGAGCGAGCCGAGCGACGATCAATTCTTCGGCCGCGTCGATGAAGAACTCGTGCGGCGGTTACTGGGCAACGGCGCCAGCGAAGCAACGATCGCCAGCTACCTCCGCGATGGTTCGCGCGCCTTGCCCGACGATCCACCGGCAACCCGCTGGGTGAAAGTCGAGTTCACACAGGCCCACGGCATCGTCGTCGACAGCCCGGAGCAGCGCGGCGCGCTGGACGGTGGATTCTTTGACGCCAGCGGCCAGGCCGTCGACAGCCGCTTACAACGCGGCGAAGAAGGGACCGTCAATTTCCGCAGCGGCGATCAAGTCACGCTCAAGGAGGAAGCCGCCAACGCGTTGATCGACCAGGGAGTCGCAAAGCTGGTCGATACCTATTACTTCCGCCCGCTCAACGATTACCAGTTCGTGCTCCGCCGGATGCGACTGCGGATCGGCGAACTAACGGTGCGGACGCAGGCCCTGCAGTTCGAACAACAAGTGCTCCAAGACGCGATCGCCGCCACCGTCGCGATGCTCGAAGCGAATCAAGATGCCAAGCTGAAGTTGGAGAAGGATCTGGCTCAGATTCAGATCGAGCAGGAGGCCATCGCCAGCTACAACGCGACGGTCAAAGAAGACCTCGGCAACACTCGGCAAACCCTCTCGGGCCTGTACCGCGACAATCTGCAACTGCGAAATGAGCTGGAAGCATTCCACTGGGAAATCGAGGAATCACTCCGTTAGGGAGCAAAGCTAACGGCTTAGGTTTCACCGCGACGGATCTGTGACCCGGCGAAGCGGATTTGGAACCGGTAAATCTTTTTGATCGTGCAGATGATTTCGCCGGTCTGCAAGTCGACTCGTCGCGGGACTTCGGCGCGGTTCACGTTGGCCACGGCGCGAAATCCGCGCTCCGCGAAGATGTCGATCACCATCGCCAGCGCCAGCGGCTGATCGAATACCGGGTCCTCGGAATTGACGATCGCCAATCCCGCGATCGCGTGCCGCCGGACGATCGGCATGAACCGTTCCTCGATGATCCGGATCACCTGGTGCATCAATTCGGGGTGCTCCAGTTGATAACAGTCCATCCGCCGGACCAATTCTTGCCGAGCGTGCAGGACGATCGTTGAGGCCAGCGGGATGTGGCGGACCGCGTCATAGGTTTCTGGATCCAACTCCAGCGACGATTGATATTCCAGCTCGCGGAGGATGTTCTGCTCCACGTCGCGGATATCGCCCTGGGCGTTGATGAAGTGGTAGTGGTAGAGTTCGCGAAGCGACTGCAACGCGTGCCAAGTCTTTTCTTTGAACACGCGGTAGCGATGCCGGGCCGCCTCGCGATCCATGTCGGTGACCCGCTCTTCGAGCAGATCGGTCCCGCCTTCGGCGTGCACTTTCGCGTTGTGTTCCGCGACCCGTTTGCCGCGCAACAGTTGCCGTTCGATGCTGGTCCGCTCGTCGATGAACAGCACCATCGCGTGGACGGTCGGTTTGCGAAAGTTAATTGCCAGTGGCGTGCGGTGGTGCTCGCGGTACAACTCGTTCATCTTTTCGACGACGAGTTTGAGGCATTCGACCTGCACGCGAGTCCGCGGGAAGCCGTCGAGGATGCAGCCGTCGCGGTACTCTTCCTCGAGCAGCTTGCGAAACAGGATCCCGATCACTTCGCGGTCGCCGACCATTCCGCCGGCCTGCTTGATCCGTTCGGCTTCGGGGCTGGCTAGTAGTGAGCTGACGACGATCGGCGGGCAGGTCAGTCCGCGGGCTTTGGCGATGAACGCTGTATTGGTTCCTTTGCCGGCTCCCGGAGCACCGCCGAGCAGGATGATTTCCTTGGAAAACCGCAGATTTTCCCGGCCGTATTCCGCCTCCAGCTCGCTCCAAATATTGTTGAAGATGACCTGCGCGTCCTTGACTTCCAGATCCTCGACATTGCCGCCCGCTTTCCCCCCAGCAGGCGAACGTGTATTCAGATCCATCTCCATCAGGGTTCTCGCGGCAGTGGGTGTAGGGGGCCGGATGCTCAGGGCGGCTTCGGCGGGCGGCCGTTATCAGCCAAACAGACAGTTAAACCGTATCCGCCACGCGCTGTAAAGTTAGACCATCGTTCAAGTTAATAAATACTTGCGAAACTTGTTAGCTGTTCGGGGTTTAAGCCAGTAGAGCATCCCTGTCGATGCCAGCAAGCGTCCCACGCTGCGAGCGACCCTGCAGCGGCCTGGTACGGCGACCGCATCAACGACTTAAAAATAAGCATTTCCGGTATTGGCGATGATCGATTATGCTGGATCAGCCGGACTGCCTGACGGAAGGCCGGGCATAGTCCTCCCCGCATCGGTGGTCTCCCTCCAGCCGCCACGTTCGCTGCAACCGGTAGTTTTGCGTCCGGTACTGCAGCGATTCGATCGATTACACCGAGCGTCGTTCGTTGCCTGCTGCACCGGCGGCACGGTTGAAAACCTACGGCACTGCCCGCCTTACACATCCCACCCTGCGGTTCATCCCCTCGCATCCTTGTAATCATTATGCGTTGTTACCCTACATCTGTGAACTCGCGGCTGGCCCGAACTCGGGGCAGCGTCCTGACGGGGTTGCTGATCGCCCTGGTCGTCTTTAGCTCTTTAGGGGCCGGCGGCTACTGGTTTTGGCAGCGCTCGCAGAACAACGCGATCCGCACCGACCTGATCGTCGACCGGGTGAGTCGCGGCCCGTTTGACCACATCGTGCTGGAACAAGGCGAGCTGGAAAGCAGCAGCAACGTCGACGTGATCTGCCAAGTCCAGTCGCGTGGCGGTGGTGCGGGGACACCGATTCTGTGGGTGGTCGACGAGGGAACGGCGGTCAAAGCCGGTGATAAGCTGGTCGAACTGGATGACTCGGAGTGGCGGACGGCGTTGCGCGATAAACGAATCGTCGTGATCGGCGCCGAAGCGACCGTTGCCGCCGCCGAAGCCGCCGTCGAGCAAGCCAAGATCGCTCGGGAAGAATACCTCGAAGGCTTGTTCGAGACCGAAGAACGGGCGATTCAGAGCGAAATGGCGATCGCTGAACAGGATCTTCGCAAAGCCCAACTGGCGCTGCAAAGCTCCGAGCGGCTCGTGGCCCGCGGCTTGGTGAAGTCGCTGCAATTGGAAGCCGATCAGTTCGCGGTGGCCAACAGCCGCAACATGCTCGAGGCGGCCGCCAACCGGCTGCGCGTGCTGCAAAACCTGACGCGGCGCAAGATGCTGGTCGAGTTCGACAGCGCGATCGACTCCGCCGAAGCACAATTGGCCGCTGCCCTGGGGTCGCTCGAAGAAGAGCAAACCGACATGCGTGACATCCAACGCCAGATCGAGTTATGCACGATCTACGCTCCGGCCGATGGCGTCGTGATCCACGCCAACACCTTCAGCAGCCGCGGCGGAAGCTCGGAAGTCGTGATCGAGCCGGGGGCGATGATTCGCGAACGCCAGACGATCATCCGCCTGCCCGACCCCAAGCGGATGCAGGTCCGTGCGAAGGTCAACGAGTCGCGGATCACGCTGATCGAACCGGGCATGCCGGCCAAGATCCGCATCGATGCGATCAGCAACCTGGAACTGATCGGCCGAGTCAGCAAAGTCAATCGCTATGCGGAACCAGGCAGTTGGTTCAGCTCGTCGATCAAAGAATATGCCACGATCATCGAAATCATGGACCCGCCCGAGGCGATCCGCACCGGGATGACGGCCGAGGTGCAGATCTTTGTCGAACAACTCCCGGCAGCTCTGCAGGTCCCAATTCAGGCGATCTACGAACACGGTGGCAAGACCTACTCGCTGGTTCGCCAGGACGACCGCCGTTTCGAAACCCGGGAAATCAAGATCGGGGCGACGAACGACAACAGCGCGACGATCGTCGGCGGCATCGACGAAAACGAAACCGTGGTGCTCAATCTGCGGCAGAACCTGTCGCTGATGGATCTGCCTGAAGTCGCACGGCAAGAAGACACGTTGCTCGCTCGGCTCGTCGGCGAAGGCGACGGCCTCGGCGCGGCTGCTGATGACCGCGGCGGACCAGCGGGTGACCGCGGACCGGTTGAGCCGCGACTCGGCGATGGCGAACGTCCGGTACAACGTCCAGAAGGTGCAGGCGATGCGGACCAACCGCGTGGTCGCGGCCCTGCAGATCGCGGCGGGGAAGCCGCGAGTGGGCCCGAGCGTCGCGACCCGGCGAGCCTGCAACCGCCCGACCGCCAGTCGCGCGAGCCGCGTACTGGCCAAGCAGCCGTGCCGACCGCCGAGCACGCATCCAGTGTTGACCCGCCGCCGCGGCGGTCGTTTATGGAGCGGATTTCCGCGGTCCGGGCTGGCGGCTCGGACGCAGCGGAGTAGCCCCGATGGAACCTTACAGCGTGAAAACACTTGAACCGGCCGTCGCCACCGAAACGTTCGCAGGCAGCGGAAAAGTTCCGGCGGTCCGGATTCGCAACCTCAAGAAGTCCTATGTGCTCAAGAGCGAAACCGTGCATGCGCTCCGCGACGTTTCGTTCGACATCCCCGAAGGCGATTTTGTCGCCATCATGGGCCCCTCGGGCAGCGGCAAAAGCACGCTGCTGAACCTGCTGGGCTGCCTCGATAAACCGACCAGCGGCAATTTCTTCCTCGGTGATGACGATGTCGCCACCATGAGCGACGATGAACTGGCCGATATCCGCAGCCGCCGGATCGGCTTTGTCTTTCAATCCTACAACCTGATCCAACAGTACACGGTCGTCGAAAACATTCAGGTCCCGCTGTACTACCAAGGGCGTCTGGGGCCGGCTGAACAGCAGCGGGCGATCGAATTGGCCTGCTCCGTCGGGCTGGCCGAACGCCTCGACCACCGTCCGATGCAACTCTCCGGCGGTCAGCAACAGCGGGTGGCGATCGCTCGCAGTTTGATGAATGACCCCTATTTTATGCTGGCCGACGAAGCGACCGGTAACCTCGACTCGGTCACGACGGAGGAAATCCTGTCGCTGTTCGACCGGCTCAACAACGAAGGCCGCACGATCATCATGGTCACGCACGAGGATGAAGTGGCGGCCCGCGCCAAACGCGTCATCCGCTTGGCCGACGGGATGCTCTCGAGCGACCGCTTGAACAGCGAAGCCAGCCGCGAAGAAGCGCGGCGACGCCAGCACGAACATGTCCTCGCCCTCGCCCAACGAAAAGACTAATCGATCTCATGCTCTGGCTCCGCACTTGGCAACTGGGCGTTAAAAGCCTTCTGCTCCACCCGCTTCGCAGCGGCCTGACGATGCTCGGCATCCTCATCGGTGTCTGGGCGGTGATCGTGTTGACGGCGATCAGCCAGGGGGCCAGCGATGTGGTCCAAAAGCAAATCGAATCGCTCGGTGCCAACACGATCATCGTCCGCAGCATCAAACCGCCGGCTGAAAAGATGACCGGCCGCGCCGCTGACTATGGCCTCCGCCGCAGCGATCTGGACCTGATCATCGCCAATGTGCCGACGATTACCAGTGCGTTGCCGATCCGCGAGATCCGCCGCCAGTTCACCAATGGCGACAAGACGATCGACGGCCGGCTCGTTGGCTGCACCCCCGATTATGCGGAGATCAATAAACTCGGGGTCCGCAATGGCCGGTTTTTGGCCGATGCCGACAACCTCCGCGCCGACACCATCTGCGTGCTGGCCGCTGGCGTGGCCGACCGCCTGTTCCCCTATGAGGAACCGCTCGGCAAGCGGATTTATGTTCCCGAAAACAACGATTATTACCGCGTCGTCGGCGTGCTGCGGCATCGCAATGCCTCGGCGGCGATCGGCGGCTCATTGGATTCCCAAGATTTCTCGGGCGACATCTACATCCCGATCCGCACGATGCAGCGCCGCATCGGTGACACGGTGGTCACCCGCCGGGCCGGGCAGATGGAAATGGAAATCATGGAACTCAACCAGATCACGCTGCAGGTGTCTGACGTCGATCAAGTGCGTCCAACCGCCGCGATGGTCGAGTCGCTGGTTCTCCCCCGGCACGCCGCCATGCAGGATGTCGCCGTCGTCGTACCGCTGGAACTGCTCGAGCAAGCGCGGAATCTGCGGATGATGTTTCTGGGGATCGGTGTGCTGATCGCCTGCATTTCGCTTGTCGTCGGCGGGATCGGGATCATGAACATCATGCTCGCCAGCGTCACCGAGCGGACCCGCGAGATCGGGATCCGCCGCGCCCTGGGAGCCAAACGCAAGGACATTGTCCGCCAGTTCTTGGTCGAAACGATCGTGCTGAGTTTCTCCGGGGCGGCGCTGGGGATTGTGCTCGGGTTCCTCGGACCACCGATGTACCACTCGCTGCTGTATTTGGTGTTCAAGTTCTCACCGGAGAAGTTCGCCTCCCTGCCCGAGGCGATTCGTCAGGCCGAGCCTTCGATTGTCTACGCGACGATTCCGTTGGCCGTCGGCATCGCGGTCGCAGTCGGGCTGGTCAGCGGTCTGTACCCCGCGATCCGCGCCGCCAAGATGAACCCGATCGACGCCCTGCGTCACGAGTAGCACGCTTGAGTGGTAGGCCTCAAGATCCCTTGAGTGATGGAGTAATTTGCTAGTCGTCTGAGATAGCTAATGATTGGGGTTTGAGCAATCTTAGGCCCGAAGGGCTGACACATCCTCTGCCGGGGTCGTCAGGCCCCGGAAGCGAGCACAAAACAGGGATCACAGGCCTGAAAGGCCGACACGATCAGGTCGTAGCAATTGGGGCCTGATGTCCTCGGCAGGAACTGTATTGGGCCCCCGGCCCTGCAGCACACCAAATCGACGCAAGCCGTGCGGCCCTCACTCTAATTTTTAGCTGCCCCAGACCACTGGATGGCAAGCTTGGCACCCTCCGGGCGGACCATTCAGAGACCTAGCGACGGGCGTGAGCGAAGTGGGCGAAAACTGAGCCACAGAGGCATTTCATAGTTCATGCCGTTCTCCGCTGGCACACGCCCTTCGTTCCCCAGGGACGTGCCACTCTTTTGAAGGCATGGATGCGGACAGCATGCGGAAAATGCTTACCGCCTTGACTTGCTCCCACCCGCCTCGAAAATGAAAAATCCCCCGCAGACCTGCGTCTGCGGGGGATTCATTTTGAATAGCCAGCAATAGCCACTCCCTTAGTCGAGCGTCACGGTTTCGCCACCGCTTGCCGAACCGAGTGCACCCCATACGCCGTAGGGGCTAATGCCACCGGTAACCGGAGGCAGGGAGGTGTTGCCGGTGTTGATCGAGTCGGAAATGAACCGGACGCTACCGTCCATCAGCAACGCATTCACACCGCCGGGATGGAAGCTGCCTGCGTTCAGAGCACCACCGGCCGAATCCGCTGTCCCACTGGCATCACTCACACAGGACACCGAGTTCGGCGCCAAAACAGTATTGAAGCCGACGCATTCCACCTGAGCATCGGTCCATAGCGACCCGAACTTGGCCTTGAACTGCACTCCGGGAACCAATTGATTTCCGGCTGCATTGGCCAAACAACTAGCAGGGCTTGTCAGCACAGCCGGATGGACGACCGTCGCCCCTTTGGCCCGCTCGCCGGCTGCTGCGGTGCGAAGCCCGAGGTCACCACCCGGCCAGGGGCGCTCACTCATCGCAATCGTATTGGACAGCCCATCGGTAGCGTCGCGGAAGCCGCGAACTCGATGCGAAGATCCAAAGATGCCGCGCGAGTTATAATCATTGGTGTTCCAGTTCGGCGATCCACCCATGCTGTCGCCAAGACTAAACGCGTAGCTGTTGCCGGCGGTGTTGTCTCGCGGCCCGGGGTTCAAATCTGACGGACAGAGGTAGGTTGGGACCTGCGTTCGCCACGGCTGCCATTCTGCATCTCGAAACCAGCCGGCTGGTCCACCAGGAGGAATCACGCGGCCGTCGGATAGCGTCTTGCCAGCAGCAATTTGCTCCGCCATAGCGGTCTGCTCGATGAATGGCAACATCCAAACGAACCCCGACACACGCCGATAATTGCCGTCATGCCTGCGCTGGTCTCCTCCGCCATTGGAGCCCCCACGGCGCGGCAACAACTGACTGTAGGTGCTTTCGTAATTGTGGATCCCCAATCCCATTTGCTTGAGATTGTTGGAGCACTGCATGCGTCGAGCTGCTTCACGCGCCGCTTGGACCGCGGGAAGCAGCAGTCCAACCATGACGCCGATGATCGCGATCACCACCAGCAATTCCACCAACGTGAATCCAGCTCGCCTTCGAGACCAAACCTGCATACAGACAACTCCAAGTGAGGAAGGTAAAAAGAATGGTGATCAACCATGTGCTTCACTAAAGAGCAGCATGGGACTTTAGGACAATTAAAGGGTCGCACACTCTAAGGAAGTGCAATCCGGCTGTCAAACCGATTTGTGTTCTTTTGAGCGTCGCTAGGCGACGCACACACCCCCCCCCATGGATGTGTATGAAACAAGCCTGAACGATCTGCGGGGTATCTCCGAATACCACTAACAACTGGCTTTTAAAGTAGCTTTGATCGACCGAACGCAACTTTCAAGGCGTTGTTGACCCGAGGAGCCCTCGGTAGATTAGTTCCCGCTTTCCGCTCTGCTCAGTTCGCATTCGTCTCGGTTTACAGGATTTGGTTTTAATGCTCCGCAAGTTATCTAGCATTGGGTCCGTGTTAGCGTTGATTTTCACAACAGGTTGCTTGGGCGGCGGTAGTGGGGCGGAGTTTCCGACGACCCCTGTCACGCTGAAGGTGATGTACAAGGGATCACCGGTCGAAGGCGCCAGCGTCGCGATGGTCAATTCCGCCGACTATGACAAACCGGTGATCGCCGTTGGCCGCACCAACGCCCAAGGTGAAGCCGTGATGCGGACCTATTCCGATGGTGACGGCGCCGTCAAAGGAATTCACTTGATCACCATCACCAAAATGGAAGCGGCGGAGGCCGGGCCGACCGTTGAGACCGACAGCCCCGATTACGACCCCAATGCTCCGGCAGCCCCCGCGCCCAAGAGCCTGCTGCCGATCAAGTACTCGACCCCCGCTTCGGGGCTCACCCTGCAAGTTGGCGATTCACCGATCGTGCAAACGCTCGAACTGGAAGGTTAATTCGCTAAATCTTCGAGGTGGTCCGACAGATTGAGACCACCTGCCGACGCTGAAGGATTTCGCCGGAGCGCTTGACTCGCGGCGGAATCGACCGGTGGGCAGCATCGGTCTGCATGCTTATTCGGCGAGGTTCAACTCGATTGGCTGCATTCCCGCTTCGACTTTAATTTGCAGCCCCGACGACTCGGCGCTCATAAACTTGGCGGGGAACTTCGCAGGCTTCGGTGCGCTGTAATCAGCCGCTGATGTCGGATCGGCGGTGATCGTGCTCATCGGCGTGATCGCCACTTTGTATTCGCCTGGAAGTGCCCCGTCTTGCGGTGCGTCGGTAGTCACGCCCGTAAACGCACCACTGGAATCGGTCGTGGCGGTTGCTGTCTTGCCGTCGGTGCGGATCATGACGACGTTCACATCTGGCAGCGGCTGGTCCTTATATTTGACGGTACCCGATACAGGAATTTTGGATTCACCTCCACATCCACATAAGGCAACCAGCAGCGTCATTAAACTTAAAAAACGAAAGGCCATACCCAGGATTCCGTGAGCGAAAGTAGAAGTTAATCGATGAGCCAAAGCGCGATTTCGAGGGACAACAGCATCTGGAAGATGCCTCAATTGCCAAGCGGCAAGACACAGGCGACCATCACGTGTCGTCACGGTCGCCCGCAGGAACATCACGCCTAGCCGCCCCAGGGCGACCAGCGGGCAGACACTGAAGGCCCGCACGAAGCGCGCTAGCGATTACTCAAGCGTGATCGCGCGACCGTCCATCATGCTACCTGCCGATCGATAGACGTTGATATCGATGGTGTCGCTAACAAAACGGATACTGGCGTCTCCCAAAGCAAACTGCCCACCCCCGGGATGCAGACTCATGAACGAGTAGTTGTTCGGCCAGTCGTGTGCGCAGGCAATCAGATCAGGCACTCGATTGCCAGAGTTGGTGCAATAAGCGCGTACGTTCAAGGGAACAGCGACCGTCGCAGTGACGCCGTTGAACCAGTACCACCAGGTGTGTGTGCAAAATGCTGGAATCGCTTCACCGACCATCAGCGTGTTGCTGAGCCCGTCGATGACATGCTTGAATTCTGTTTGATTGCTAAAGTCGGAGTTTCGCATCAACATGCCGTTACCGCGGTCGAGCCCATTGCCACTCAACCCCCAGCGAGTGGAAGCCAGCGGTATGGTGTTGACGATGAAGTTGCCCCATTCCCAATTTGAACCGGCCACGCCCTTGTAGTTATTGATCGCTAACTCACGGTCGGCGTTCTTGTTCGCCCGACCCACCATGCGGTCCGAGGACACCGCATCGCTGGGGCAGCGGAACGAAGGAATCACCGTTCGGGCGACGGCCGCGTTGCTAGCCGGCGGCGGCGCATTGAAGTTCGTCCCATTGCGTGGATCGGTCGTCATTTCAAAGTTGAAGTCGATTGTGTCGTAGAGCGCCTGCTGCTCGATGAAGGGCAACACCCCGACGACCCAGCTTAAACTGCGAAACTGCGGATTCGCCGGGGTGTCCGCGAAGTCGGCCCCGATGAACGTGCGGTTCAATGGCAGCTTCTTGTAAGTGCTCTCATAATTATGCAGACCGAGTGCGATCTGCTTCAGATTGTTGCCGCAGGACATTCGCCGGGCTGCTTCCCGGGCTGCCTGCACGGCCGGCAGCAACAGGCCCACCATCACGCCGATGATGGCAATCACCACCAGCAACTCGACAAGCGTGAAGCCCGCTCGCATTAGCTTTCTCTGATTCACCACGAAACTCTCCAAGAAAAGACTGGATAAAAGAGGTAGAACCCAGGGGCTCGATGGCAGCCATTGCTGCCCCCCCTTAGATGAACGTAAAGGCTGCGCATAGCCGTGTCAACAAAAAACACTCCACAATGCACTTGACAGCTATCGCGGCGCGGCAAGCAGGCCCAACTAGTTAGTCTAGGTGGGGCACGCGCTGTCTGATTGGCGGGAAGTGGCGGAGATAGCTCACTCTCCCATCGGCTGCTAATCGATGCTTGCTCGAGGTGCCTCACCCGTCGCTTAGATCGACCGATAAGACCCACTACAAGACGTGCTAAGCCCTTAAGAACTCGAGAGCTGGCTGGCCGTTGAGGCCGCGGGCAGGTGCTCCTGCTCGATGCGGAGCCCTTGATCGCAGAGCAGCGCGTAAGCTCGCCGCTCGAGCTCGGTCAGATGGGGAAGCGGCTTTTCGATTACCGGATTACCAGCCGTGGCCAGATGCCGATACGCCTGCACGGCCGCTTCATCCATCCACAAGCTGCGCACTCGCGGCAAGTTCTCACGCAGGCGGTTGAGGATCTCAAACCCTTCGGCATCAAGATCGCCCCAATACGTGACGGCCCGGTTCTTCAACCAAGGGATGTCGGCGAGTTGCGTGATCGCATTCCCTAATCCACCCAGCGCAATGCCACGCGGCCGCTCTGGGAGCGAGAGCAGCGTGGTCTTGTTCTCGACCAGCAGCACATGGGCTTCGCGCACTGGTAGTTTCGCTAACGACTGCGCCGGCAGCGACAACTCGTCAAATGGCAGTCCCAACTCGACCTGCAACTGAGGATCGAGAATCCGCAGCAGGTAGTGCGGCCGTGCGTAACGCAGACCATACCGCGGTTCAAAAGCGTCGTAACCGTAGCGGAAATCGATCGTGTCGGGCGGCAGCAGGCGATCGAGCCAAACCGCAAGCTGACGACGGTGCTGCTCGATCCGTTTGGTTGACACCGGAATCGGAATCTCGCGAGCAAAAATGGCCGGCCGCGGATGAGCGACCATAAACTCGACCAAGCTGAGCAAATCGTCGAGTTCATTCGCCAGCGTCAGCAGCGTTTTCCAGTTCGAACCTTGGAACAGCCAACTTTCCAGACGCGGCTGACGGCGGCGGAAGGAGGCAACGGCCACTTGCAGCCGTCGCCATTCAGACTGCTTGTCGCACAGCCTCACCAGATCCTCGAGTGAATCGATCCAGATTGAATCGGGAAACTGATTCAACCCATGAGTGCGACTGCGTCGCGTTTGCCAGTCGATCCGATAACCGTACCCGAGCGACTCCTTTGCCCCGTTGCGCAAGCGTGCAACTTCATCGATGGCCACGGCATGGCCTTTTGACAAGCGAAGATCAACCGGCACGCGCCGCGGAAAATAATCGTCCTGCTTTCCGACCAGCCATTCCTTAATGGCTTCGGGATATAGCCGCAGCGCCTTGGCCTTGATCGTGTCCGGGGAGATCATGATTCCTCGGCTTGAATCGCCTGATATTCTTGAGCGGTCAGACTGATCAATTCACTGCGGTGCGTGAACGGGTCTTTGATCACATGACCGTAAACCCCAACATAGTTTTCAGTGATCTTCGCTTTCGCATCCAGCGGTGCGACGATTGCCAGTTGCAAGCCGAACCGAGCAAATAGATCCAGTGCATACTTGGCACGGGTATCATCGCTGCGTGAAAACATTTCGTCGACCATCACAAAATGAAACCGCTCGCTGTCGGGCTCCTCAAACTGTAAGTCATACTGATAGGCGATCGCCGCAACCAACACGAGAAATGCCAGTTTCCCCTTCTCGCCACCCGATTGCCCAGTGCCGCCGTCATAATAACTGCCGGCAGCCCCCGTCACCTGATCAAACTCCCGGGCAGCGAAGCGGAACCAGTTGCGAACGTCGATCACCTTTTCACGCCAGCGTAGGTTTGCGTCGTCGCGCAAACGTCCCACCAGTCTTTCAATCTTATTGAAGGTCGCTTCGTTGACTTCGTCAGTCCCGTCCAAGGTACCTTCGAGGCAACCAACCAACTCGCGGCGAAAATCACGGATTTCAGCATCCGATGTATCACTCGGTTCAAGCCGCATATAAGTTCCCGTCCGCCAGTCCAATCGCCGCAGGGCTTCATTGAGCATCTCGATCTTGCTCCGTATTTCTTCGCGTTCATCCTCCAGCGAGCCATACAGCAAACCGATTTCCTGCAGCACCTTTTCCTTCAAGCGTTGCTTAAAACGCCGTTCGTGTCGCGGTAAATCATCGCGCTCGATGCGTGCTGCGAGCTCTTCAAAGCTCCGCAGCGCTGCTGGTGTCGGATCCAAATCCGATCCGAAGACGGGAAACTTGGTCAGCAGCCCGGTCATCGCCTTGGTCAGTTCATTGCGAATCGGTTCGATACGCTTTTCCAGTTCCAATACGTTCGTCGCAAGTTCTTCGATGATCTCCCGCGGCAGTAAACCGAGGTTGTCCACCGTGATGCGGCGTTGTCCCAGGTACTCGGTGATGGTCGAGAAATGAGCTTCGGCGACTGCGAAGGTTCCATCATTCTTGGCCTTAACGAGCTTCACATCTATTGCGGATAGAATGCGAGTCGCGTCCTCGTGCTGCTTCTTCAAACGCGAACGCTCATCGGCTGCACGGTCACGATCGTCATCGAGCCCATGGATCTCAGCCTGAACTGCCGCCAGTTTGGCCTGTAACTCTCGAACGCGATTGTTAGAAGTTTCCAGTTGCTGCTTTTGCAACCGCAATTGTGACGCTTCAAACTCATGCCGATGATCATCGATCGTATCAAACTCTGTCAGCGCGGTCGCCTCGTCCAACAGACTGATCATCTGCGTCGCTTGTTCACCGCTGCGACGCAGCGCGGCGATGTTCGCTTCCATCTGCTGGGCTTTGCCGCGAAGTTCGGCAAGCGCACGTTCCAGAGCTTGACATTTTTCTTTGTTGTTCCAGCCGAGCACCAAGTGCCGGCGGTCGCCCGGGGAGTCTCGATCGTCTTTCGTGTGCTGTCGGCGGTTCTGCTTGACGTGCCGATTGATCGTCATCGCCCGCTGTGTGGCCGTTTGAAAGTCGGCAACCGTTTCGCACGCCAGGTGATCGAAACGTGACTGAATTTCACCGCGAACGTAGGGGGCCAGCGGATGATCGTCGCGGTAAATCAACATGTCCGGCAGACGCACACCCTCGCCAGCCGATCCTGTGGCACCGGCCGGTCCCGTCACGCGATCATAGGTCAAGCGCACGCCGCGGCCGCGAGCATCGGTCAACCGCCGCGCATCGACATACCCCGACACTTTCTCATACACGTCATCTGGGACCAACAGGGTTCTAGCAAACGCATATAAGACCTGTTCAATCGATGTTTCCCAGCGAGAATGATCCGGGTGTACGGCAACCAACTCGGCCACAAACGGCAGATCGGCTGGCGATAGCCGGAAGGCCTGACACAATTCCTGGCGAACTTCGATAAACGCGTCGGGCAAGTTCCCTTTGCGGCGACGCAGCGATTCCAATTCGCTCACGTTATCCGCGATCTGTTCGCTGAGGACGCCCAGGCGGTAGTTCATCGAGGCGAGTTCGCGGCTGGCGACTTCTCGTTTCGCCGACCACTGCTCCCGCACGATCGTGATCTGTTGGTGAGCCTTTTCGAGTTGTTCGGCACTGGTGAGCGGCAGTGAAATGCCCGCGCGAGCTAGTTTCGATTCGTAGGCTACTCGCTTTTCACGCTTCGTCAGAGCACACTGTTCCTCCAGCGCAATCAATCCCGGTAATTTCTGTAGCTGAGCGCCGCCTTGGTGCAGGATCTCATGTTCCAGCCCCGCCGCAGTACTGCGTTTGCTTTTGAGCGATTGGTCGAACAGTTCGATTTGTTCGTCCAGATGCTCGATGCGCAGTTGCCACTGTTCACACTGCGGTCGCAGGAGCTGATCGGTGGCAACATCAAAGTACAATCCCGCAGCATCCCGCTTGGCATGCGCCGCTTGCAGTTGCTCATGAATGGTTCGATAACGAGCACCGATTTGGACGATCGGGACCAACAACTGCATCTGTTGCTGAACTTGAACGAGGGCGCGATGGGCTTCGCTGAGTTCAGCAAAGTGTTTTAGAAGACTTGAAACCTTATCGCTAAAAGGCCGCTTCTCCAGCATGTGCTCGCGAATGAAAGGATCCAACCGCTGGACATCTTTCACGGCGACGGTTTGGTTGAAGATATCCATTGCCTTAGGACGGAAGCGAACCAGTCGCTGCATCCAGTCGTGATATTGCTTGTAGCTTTCGCTAACTCGGAAGCCGCGGTCAAGGAGCGTGGCTTTGATGTCGCTGCCGGAGGTTAGGCCGCCGAGATCACCGGCAATGGTTCGCGGCTGGGTGTCGAATCCATAGATGATTTTGCGATCGCCTGTGGATGTCAGGTACATCACTTGGCAAATCGTAAACCAGCGACTGGAGCGGCGACTGGCAAACGTAGCAAGCAGCGCCGTATAGTAGCCGCTGCCGTCACGAAGGTACTGAATCTGGGGCTTTTCGTCTTGTCCAGCCGTTCGATCGTAGGCGCCGCGAATGTAGGTCCGCTCATCGCGTTCATTGCGACTCGCTCCAGCGGCCAGGTTGTAGTTCCGCGCCCCAGGCCGCACCAGCAACGTCAGCATCGCGTCGACGAGCGTCGATTTTCCCGCACCGTTCTCGCCGACCAGCAGCGCCGACTCGCCCTGGGGAGCGAACGTGTGCACTTGACCGTCGAAGGTACCCCAGTTGTAGATTTCAAAGGTCTGCAGGCGAAAACCCGGTTGTGGGGGATGTTTGCCGGGGTCAGCCTGTTCAAATGGTAGGACGCTCATTGATGGGGCTCGAGCCAGGAAGGTATCGATGTTCATGTCTTGCCTTGTGTAGACGACTCTGCGGCGCTGCGTCGGGCAAGCTCCTGTTCAAGCTCGGATCGCAAGCGTTCGAGTGCCTCCAGCGGCAGGCGAGCTTTGAGGATCTTGCGGACCTCCCAACTTGCGGGCTCCTGTTCAAAGCGACGAACAAACTTCAATTCTTCTAGCTTGCGCAATTGGCCGCCGAGGTTACGATTGGCGCGCACGGGATCGGCTTCACCCGGAACGAGCGCTTGCCAAAGTTCAAGCAGCGTCGACTGCAGCACAACACATCGCGAATCACGATGAATCTCTTCTTCAAACCGCCGCAGCTCATCCCGCAACAGCACACATAACAATGACGCTTCGAAGGTGAGCGCGATGCTGCGAAATAGCTTAGGAATAGAAGGGTAGTCAGGCGGCAGCATGGCCGGCTCAATTTGCCGCAAGTAGGCGAAGCCATCTTCTTCATTGACCACCAACAGCAAGCCAATCCGCGCAAAGTAATCGCTCAGCGGCGTAACGCCTGCAAGAATTGCCTCCCAAGCTTCGCCCGGATCGTCATGATAGACGATCCCCTGCAGGAGCTTGACCGCGGCTGCGGCCCATGGCACCGGTGGTGGCAGCAGGGTGGGATCAAGCGTGGCGTCATCCGCAGCGTCGGTCATCGCGGCTTCTTTCGGCGGAGCGGTTCAGCGTGTTGGTTTTGAGTCTGATGAAAGATGACCAGCGGCACGCGGACGCGGAGCATGGATGAGCGTCCCGTGAGGGCATCACTGGTTATGAGCGTGAGTTCTTCGGTCGCTTGACGATCGATGGAGTGGCCATCCTCATGAGCAATTTGCAACCAGCCGACCAATTCAATCACGCCGACGCGGGGCGGGTGCTGCTTGATCAATTCGGATAATCGGAGCGATCCCGACTGAGTTGTCGCCGTGGTGATCGCCGCGCGCATCGCTTCCCAGTTGAGGCGTTTCAGGTTCGCCAACTTCCGTGCTTCCCGCCGGACCGTTTCCAGATCGACACGGTGGGTTTCAGGTTCACTGTCAAAGATTGGCGGAGTTGCCCAAAACGGGCGGGCAAACGACGAACTGATCCCGATCGAGGTCTCCACGCGGAGTGCCAATGGCTCCGGTGGCGGCTGGCCGGTTTCTTCGACCGAATGTTTCAGCCTGGCCGCCAGCGTGCGGATCTCGTGGAGGACTTCGGCCGTGCGGCGGCGATGGCCGCTAGCCTGATCGTCCAGCAGTCGCCGCAGGGTCTGCGACAGCCGTCCGGTTTGCCGCAGCACATTGTCCGCTTCGGAGAGCAACGACGGCACCATCCCGCGCAGGTGATCAATCGCACCGCGGTCCGCGGCGATCGCATCGAGGCGAACCACTTCGCCAATCGTCTCCCGCAGCCGAGTTTGCGCCTGGGGCGAAAACAGGAACGCGACGAAGGCGTTGAAGCTCACCCCCTCGTCCTGCTGCTTGATCAGGTCTTCCGCGTCCAGCGCCGCGGCCAAAATCTCACCGCGCCGATGGTCGACCCGCGTCGTCTGCCGAGTGACCTCGCGAGCGATTTCTTCAAAGCGGTCTTCGACCGCGCGAAAGTCACTCTGCAACGTTTTGAGCAACTCGACCGCTGTCTGGAAACGTTCGCGAATTTGTGCGGGGTGGTAGGTCACCACGGGCTGACCGCTACGGATCGCTTCGATTTCTCGGTCGAGCTGTTCCCGCTGCTCGATCAGCGTGTGTAGCCGCCGATCGGGGTCGGCCGAAGCGCCGCGCACCATGTCGGTGAGCGTATCGATCACCAGCCGCAGTCGGCTTTCGGTCCCCACCATCCGGTGCTGGCGAGTCAGCGCCGCATCAACAAACCGCAGTGCGTCCTCGGCGAAGCGGGTGAGTTGGTAGTTTGAAGTTGACGATTCAGCAGACAAAAACCGTCTCAGCCAGCCGGCGTCGGACCACTCGCGAAGGTAGCGGTCCGGGGCACCGCTGAGCGCCTCGTGCTGCTCCTCACGTAGCCGCTCTTGAAACTGCTGCAACCGCTGTTTCAGCTCATCGTGTTCCAGCGCGGTCGCCGCTTCGGAGCCGCCGTTTTTAAAAGCGGTTTGCAGAAAGGAGAGCACGTAAGCCGCGGAATCGGCGCGCAGCAGCCGCACCGCCGGAGAGTGGTCCAAGAACGTGATGATCGCTTCCAAATCCATGGCAGCCATTGTAACACACCCCCGTCCTCCTGCTTTGCTAGCAAAAGCTGGTAGCGTTGGACGGAACGCGGTAGAAATCCGCTCTGGCGGGCGAGCGGCGGTTGCTGGCATGATGGCCGCCCGCGATGGAGTGCTGCCTGATGTTCAAGACCTGTACCGATTATCTCGCCTATGTTGTGCTGCGGGTGACAATCGCCGTGATCCAGGCGCTGCCGCTGGACATGGCCGATGCGCTCTGCAGGGTCTTGGCGCGGATGCTTGCCCTGCCGGGCGGCGTTCGTCGCAGCACGTTTGATGGCAACATGCAGTTGATCTTCCCCGAGGCGACACCGTGGCAGCGTCAGGTGCTGTGCCGGGCGATGTGGCATCACCTGTTGCTGATGGTCTGTGAGATCGCTTGGGCGCACCGCCGCTTGCACCTGGTCAACTGGCCACAAGTGCTGAGTCTGGGGCATAACCGCGTGCTGCTGCGGCATCTGCTCAGCGAGCGGCCGACGGTGATCGTGACCGGGCATTTTGGGAATTTCGAGATCGGCGGCTACCTGATCGGGCTGATGGGTTTTCCGACCGTGACGATTGCCCGCCGGCTTGATAATGAACCGCTGCACCGCTACGTCGAACAGTTTCGCAGCACCCATGGCCAGTTCATGGTCGACAAGGAAGGCTGCGCGCCGCTGATCGATCGGCATTTGAGCCGCGGAGGCACGTTGTCGCTGCTGGCCGACCAGCATGCTGGCGACAAGGGGTGCTGGAGCAAGTTCATGGGGGCCGATGCGTCGTGCCATAAGGCGTTGGCGCTGTTCGCCCTGACCAGCGGCGCGCCGCTGCTGGTCGCCGCCACCCGCCGCGCAGGCCGACCGATGTATTTTGAGACCGATTGCTTTGGCGTTGTCGATCCGCAGGACGATCGCACGGGAGTTTGCAGCGGCGTTCGCAGTTTGACGCAGTGGTACAATCATCGTCTGGCCGAAGCGATCGCACCGGCGATTGAGCAATATTGGTGGGTGCATCGCCGCTGGCGTGCGAAACCTGTCAAACACGCTAAGCTAGGCCCCGTCGGTGACGCGGCTTGACCTGCCGTGGGTACGACTTTGTTTCCGCTAAGCAGGTCGGGATTCGTTTTTCGCTCAAATCGCTTGCTGCTGTTCGCCTGCTGGTTCGTAGGACCCGGACGCTAACGCGTGCCGGCTGATAGGATTTTTTCGAAGATCACGTTCTGTGCTGCTTAGTGTCGTTTTTTATCCTCGTAGATTTTTTTGCACCTCATGCTCCATGCCGTTCTCATGGCTGGCGGAAGCGGCACACGCTTCTGGCCCGCCAGTCGCCGGAATCAGCCCAAACAACTGCTGTCGTTCTCGGGTCCGACGACCATGCTCCAAGCCACCGCAGCGCGTCTGGAGGGGTTGGTGCCGGCCGAGCGGCAGTTGGTGGTGACCAGCGATCCGCTGGTCAGCGTGATCACCGCTCAACTGCCGGAGGTACGCATTGTCGGTGAACCGTGCCGCCGCGATACCGCGCCGGCTGTCGGTTTGGCTGCCGTGATCCTGCATGCGGCCGATCCCGAAGCCACGATGTTGATGATGCCATCGGACCATGTGATCAGCACCACCGAACAGTTTGCCGCGGCGGTCCGCAGCGGTGTAGCGTTGTTGGACGAAGATCCCAGCCGGATCATCACGTTCGGAATTCCTCCTACGTATGCCGCCGAATCATTCGGTTACATCGAGCGTGGCTCGGCGATCGCCGCGGAGGAAGTCAGCGCTTTCCAGGTGGTTCGGTTCCGCGAGAAACCCGACGCACCGACCGCGCAGCAGTACCTGCAATCGGGCCGCTTCTACTGGAACAGCGGCATCTTCTTGTGGCGTACGAGCACCATCCTCGAACTGCTGCGAAAGTTCGAACCCGCGATGGCGGCGCACCTGGACGCGATTGGAGACGCCGTGAATACAGCCGAGTTTGGCGAAGTGCTCCGCTCCCAGTTTGAACCGATGACCGGCAAATCGATCGACTACGCCGTGATGGAACGTCATGACAACGTGGTGGTGATCGAAGCGCCGTTTCAGTGGGATGATGTCGGCAGTTGGCAGGCAATTGCCCGCCTCAATCCGCCAGACACCCACGGCAACTCGGCGCATGGCCTACACGTGGGCATCGATACGCGCAACTCGATCATCCATACCTCACCCGACCACGCGATTGTCACCATTGACATCGAAGACCTGATCGTCGTCCACACGCCGACCGCGACTTTAGTCGCTCCACGCGCGTCGGAAGAACGTGTCCGCGAGGCGGTCAAGGAACTCGAAGCACGTGGACTGGACGCATTTCTTTAAGGCATTCCGACATGGCTGAACACGAATTCTCTCGGCGGCGATTCAATCTCATGCTGTTGGCCCAGGGGCCGTTGGCTGCCACGGCCGCCGCAGCGTTGACAAGCATTCCCGTTCAACTCCTTGGTCAAGAACCGCAACGTCCTATGAAGAATGACCTAACCTCCACGATGTTGCAGCCCTGGCCCGGACCTTATGGCGGCGTGCCACCTTGGGATCAGGTGCGGGTCGATGAGTTCGTCAGCGCGTTTGATGCCGCGATTCAAATGGCCACGGCCGAAGTTGAGGCGATCGCCAAGAATCCTGAACCGGCGACGCTCGCCAACACCATCGTGGCACTCGAATCGGTCGGCCGGACGCTCGATCGCGTCGAAACCTTGTTTAGTGTGCATGCTTCTAACCTCAGCGTCGGACCGATTCCGGATATCGATCGAGCCGTTTCTCCGAAGCTGGCTCAGTTCGCCGATAGCATCATTCAAAACGAACAACTCTTCCAGCGTATCGAGACGGTTTATCAGAGCGATGAAGTCAAGTCGGCGCCGCCCGACCTGCAGCGACTCGTCGAAGAACGTCATAAGGAATTCGTCCGTAAGGGTGCAAAACTCAATCCAAGTGAAAAAGCGAAGCTTTCACAAATCAATATGAGGCTGGCGCGACTATTCGCAGACTTCAGCCAGAACGTATTGGAAGATGAAAAGCGATATGTGACTTGGATCGACGATCCAGCGGAACTGGCGGGATTGCCCGAAAGTGTGGTCGCCGCACTGGCTGGTGCTGCCAAGGAGCAGGCGTCACCCCAGGGGCGCTGGGCGGTCACCAACACCCGATCCTCGATGGACCCGTTTTTGACCTATGCGGAAAATCGCGCGCTGCGCGAGCAGGTCTGGCGCAACTACTATGGCCGTTGCGATAACAATGACCAATTCGACAACAAAGCGATCATCCGTGAGATCGTCGACCTGCGTTTGGCGCGGGCGAAATTATTAGGCTACCAATCGCACGCGCACTGGAAGCTCGATTCGACGATGGCCAAGACGCCGCAGGCCGCGACCGATCTGATGATGAAGGTCTGGCCCAAAGCGGTTGCGCAGGTCCGCGCCGAAGTCGCCGATATGCAAGCGATCGCCGACCAAGAAGCGAAGCAAAACGGCACCGAACCGATTCAGATTGAGCCTTGGGACTACCGTTTCTACGCGGAGAAAGTCCGCAAGGAGCGCTATGATCTCGACTTCGATCAGGTCAAGCCGTACATGCAACTGGAGAACTTGCGTGAAGCGATGATGTGGGTCTCCAGCGAACTGTTTGACTTGCATTTCAAACCACTCAACAACCTGCCGGTATTTCATCCCGATGTGCGCGTCTGGGAGGTCACCGATGGGGCGGGCAAGCATGTCGGCCTGTGGTACCTCGATCCCTTTGCCCGTGCAGGCAAACGCAGCGGCGCCTGGATGAGCCAGTACCGTTCACAAGAGAACATGGATCAACCGATCTCGGCGATCGTTTCCAACAACTCGAACTTCATTAAGCCGAGTCCGGGCGAAGCGGCGTTGATTTCTTGGGATGATGCGGTCACGTTGTTTCATGAGTTTGGGCACGCGCTTCACGGACTGCTGTCGGATGTCACCTACCCTTCGCAGGCCGGCACACGGGTCGCCCGCGACTATGTGGAATTCCCTTCGCAGTTGCTGGAACACTGGCTGTCGACTCCGGAGGTGCTGCAGAAGTTTGCCCGGCATGAGCAGACGGACGAGCCGATGCCGGAGGAATTGTTGGCCAAGATCAAACAAGCCGTGAACTTTAACCAAGGTTTTGCAACGGTTGAATATCTAGCCAGCGCGATCGTCGATATGAAGCTGCATACTCGAACCGAGCCAGGTATCGATCCCGCAAAGTTCGAGCGGGAGACGCTTGCAGAGATCGGGATGCCCCGTGAGATCGTGATGCGACACCGGATGCCGCATTTCTCACACCTGTTCAGCAGCGACAGTTATAGCGCTGGGTACTACAGCTATCTGTGGTCCGATGCGCTAACCGCGGATGCTGCGGAGGTGTTTGTTGAGGCCGGCGGCTTCTATGACGATGCCGTGGCCAAACGCTTGCGCGATCATGTGCTGTCGGTCGGCGACACGATCGAACCGGCGGAGGGCTATCGCCGCTTCCGCGGGCGTGATGTCGACACCAGCGCGCTGCTGCGCAAACGCGGTTTTCCGGTGGATTGAGTGGTGAGAATGCTTTTAAAGCAGGGCTTGCCCTAGCCCCAACGGGCAACGCTGTGAAGCATTTTCAAGCAGCTTGACTGGCATTAATTTCGTTGAGCCTTCGACGTTCCTGTGAGTTCATTTTTCTGATGACGGGATCGCCTAGCGGCTTCTTGTCTGTGTTCTTCGGACGGTAGCGAGCACGCTTATCCGTGCGGTTGTTGTATTGCTTAACCAGCGCGGCAGCGAGCCAATGCAGTGGACCGTCTTGCGGGTCAGAAATCGAGTTGAGGTTGCGCATGCACTTGCGCAAGGCTCGCATCGTTTCGGCTAAGCTTCGCTGTTTCGGGCTGTACTGTGCTCGGTCGTGTTGTTGAGCGTCGGGGATCTGCTTGATGCTCAATCGCTTGCGATCCAAAACATTTGTTAGCATCCACATGTTTGTTTTGCCGACCTTCACCTGGACCAATCGCAGATGCAATGGCGGGTCCCCGGAATCCATTCTTCCTTTGGTCCAACACAGAACGATACCACCACCGTTCTTCTTGATGTCAGCCTGTTCATCGTGATCCATGCCTGAGGTGCCTGCGGATGCGGTTTGTTTTCCTCGTTGCGTTTGCGGCGCATCCCTTTGGACTTTTTTTGCCGTACTTGGCGCGTTTGCCGTTACCGTAATTCGGAGCGCACAAGGCAAGTTCATTGGAAACCGTTCGTGGCGCGGTTGCTCGTGAGCCATCCAATGCAATCAACACCCAGCCATCGGTGCGAAAGTGGCGGCCTCCGATATCAGCCGCCATCGTTTGCAATTGGGCTCGCAAGGTCGGCACGTATCTCTGCTGGTAGCAATTGAGTGCATTCATCATTGAGGTGTAGGATCGAGCCACTCGCTTCATGCCGAGCTCCCAGCCGACTTCGCCGGCATGGTCAAATGCATCAGTGACGGACTTGGTTTCTTACCATGACTAGAGGAGTGTCTGTGCTAGCAACTGCTCAGCCATCCACTTCACGTTTCCATGAAATTGGTCTTTGTCAAACAGCTCGCCCTCGGGTAAAAAGCGGTTCAGCAGAGCCTTCAGGGCGGTGGCATTTTTTACCTTTGGCTTTTGCGGAACGGCGCCGATTTACTGGGCGATTCGATCCACCGGTTTTTTTCTTTCGAGACATAGCCAGATTCCTTTCTGACTGAAGTGTGTTCAGTTGGTTTTGGGGGGAATCTGGCTTTTTTCATAAACCCGCGACTATGAAAACCCCAGTTTTTACACGTTAAAAATGCTTCACAGCGTTGCCCAACGGGGCTGGGGAAGAGGGCTTGTGAACGCCCCATTCCCAGAACGTTGTTCTGGGCTGACCTAGCACCGACCCGTTGGTCCTGCTGTCTGTCAATGGTGAAAGCCAATCATTACTCAGCCAAATCGGGCTGAAGTCATGCATCGCTTTCGCCGGCTGGGAGCAACCGGTTGCGGCGCGCCGAGAGGGCGACGCTCAGCCAGACCAACAGGCAAACCAAGGCCAGACCGGCGGCTACCGGACGATCGACAAACGCCCACAGCGAGCCATCGCCGCCGGAGAGCGTTTGCACGAAGCGTTCTTCCAGCGGCCCACCGAGGATCATGCCGAGTACGAGTGCACCGATCGAAATCTTCCATCGCTCGCACGCTAGACCCAGCAAACCAAATCCGAACATCAGCCAGACGTCGAACAGACTGCCGCCAACCGCATAAGCGCCGACGATGCACAGCAGCACGATCACGGGCAGCAACACGCGGCGCGGAATCCGCATGATCAGCCCGCCGGTGCGAATCGCCAGCATTCCGACCGGCAACAGCACGAGGTTCGCCAAAATAAAGATCAGGTACAAGCTGAAGACCAGCACGCCCTGGGTCTCAAAAATCTCGGGGCCCGGCTTGAGGTTTTTCATATACAGCACGCCGATCACGATCGCCGTGACCGAGTCGCCGGGAATGCCGAACACGAGCGCCGGAATCCAGGCTCCGGCTAGCGATGCCGAGTTGGCCGCCGAGGCATCGGCCAGGCATTCGGTTGAACCTTTGCCGAAGCGCTCCGGTGTGCGACTGCGACGTTTAGAAACCGCGGCCGACACCCAAGAAGCGATATCGGCTCCGGCCCCTGGCAAGATCCCAGTCATGGCACCGAGCGTACTCGAACGAATCCATGCCAGGATGCGGGTGGGAAACAAGTGGAGCGCCGGACCGAGCAAGGAACGCGATTGTAGCGGGGCGGCCGACGGCGCTAGGACGCGGTCCAACCCCAGCGAGCCGCGCAGCACTTCAGACAACCCGAACAGCCCAATCATAGCGGGGATGAAACTGATCCCCTGAAACAATTCCGGTTGCCCGAACACGAACCGCGCCTGGCCATGTACGGCGCTGAGGCCCACGGTTGAAAACAACAGGCCGATCAGCAGGCCCAGCAGTGACCGCGCGACCGACGAGCCGCCGACGATCACGGCACAACTGATCCCCATCAGGTACAGCCAAAAGTACTCCGCGACGCTGAACCAACTGGCACATCGCGCCAATTGATTGCCCAGCAGCATCAGGACCAACGCTCCAAACAGGCCGCCGGTCACACTGAACCACAGCATGATTCCCATCGCCGAGGACGCTTCACCGCGCTGCGCCAGCGCGTAGGCATCGTCGGCATACGCGGCCGAGGCCGGCGTGCCCGGGATCCGCATCAACGTCGTGGGGATGTCACCGGCAAAGATGGCGCAGGCGACCATCGTGACGATCGCCGCCAGCGCCGGCAGCGGTTCAAGCCAGAACGTCATCGGGACGAACAGCGCAACGCCCATCGTCGCCGTCAGCCCCGGCATCGCTCCGAGGAACACACCATAAAACGCCGCTGCAATCACCACGCCCCAGATCACCGGATCGAGGAAAATTTGCTGCGCCGCGGGGAGCACTGTTTCGCTCAACTCACCACTCCAAAAAACCGCGCGGTAAAGGGACACGCAGCAAAATGCTAAAGACTTGATAGGTGACCAGGGCGGTCAGCACCGCCACGCTGAAGGCGATGCGCGGGCGGACGCGGAGCGCGAGCAGCAGCCCGGCGAGCATCAGCATCGCGGTGGCGACAAACCCCAGCGGCTCCGAGGCGACGATATAAAACATCACGGCCAGGGCAACGGCGGCAGGATAAATCAACCGGTTCCGGACGTCCTTGGAATCCGAGCGATGGGTATCTGCAGAGGTAACTTCCGTTGGGCTGTCTCCTGGCACCGCTGCCAGCGGCACCGCCCGCTCGCGCCAAAGCTCGACGCTCACGATCAGCAGCGCTACCACCAGTCCCACCGCGATGATCGCCGGAAACATCAGCGGCCCGAAGTGCTCGCCGCTGACCCCGCGCAGCGCTTCGCTGGTCAAGATGTCGCCGAACAGCCGGTCCTGACGCTGGAGTGTCTGTGCAAACTCGGCCGGTTCCTCCAGCGACAGGTCAAATCCAGCGGCGGCCATGAAGTCGCGAAACGACTGCGTCGCTGTCACCTTGGCGAGCGCGTCGGAGAGCACGCGGAGCCGCTCGGGCGGTGTCTCGCGCGGTGCTGCGACCCCACGCCAACCGGCGATGCTCCAGTCGTGAGCCTGCTCCTTAAAGGTCGGCACGTCTTCGAACCCGCCGATCCGCTCGTCGGACATCACGCCCAGACAACGCACCTGACCGCCGAGCACCGCGTCGGCCTCTGGCAGCGAGCAGCAGAGGAAGTCGACGCCGCCGGCCATCAGTTCCTGAATCGATGGACCCGCGCCGTTGATCGACACCCAGTTGACGGCATCCGGAGCCAGGCCACGACGGTCGAGCCAGCCGGCTGTGGCGATGTGCCAGATGCCTCCGTAAGCCGTGCCGCTGGCCTTGAGCTTCTTGCCGCTGCGGGCCGCCGAGTCGACAGCCGCCTGCAGGTCGTCGAGCGACTGATAATCGCTGTCGGCGCGGACGAACAAGGCCGCAGGGTCGCGGTTGAGCAGGTGCAGCGGCGCGAAATCTTCATGGGTGACGCTCGTCAGCCCCCGCCAGTGCAACATGCTCAGCTCGACGGTAATCATCGTCAGCGTGTAACCGTCGGGCCGGGCGACCGCGCCGCGGGTATGGCCGGTCACACCGCTGCCTCCGATCGCGTTGATCACGTTGACCGGCACACCCAATTCCGATTCCAGTTGCGCCGCCACTTGCCGCGCCACGCGGTCGGTGCCACCGCCAGCCGACCAGGGGCAGATCAACGAAATCGGTTGATCCGGAAACTCCTGCTCGGCCGAGCAACCCAGCGCAAGCAGCAGCAGCAGACCGACGGTGGCCCAGGTCAACAGGCTGCCGCTTTGTGCTCCTGGTGGCAATCGCACCGGCAGTAGGTCGGGCTGAGGACTGACGGGATGTCGTTGAAAAATCATGGCAGGAAGTGTCAGCGGTTACGGTTTCTCTTGGCCACCCGAGGCGTCGCTGACCAATTGCCGCAGCTTGGCCGCCGGCGACACCGGTTGGCCCGCGGTAACGTCGGCTTCCGTGAAACTCGCCAGCAGAATGCGCCGCTCACCCGTGCGGCTATAGTCGTAGATGATCCGAATGGTGCCGTCAGCGGACTGTTGGCCGTCGGGATAGGAGACGCCGCTGCGCTCGTCCAGCAACAGCCCACCGCTCCAACTGTGCCCGTCATCCGCAGAGACAAACGCCGTCAGGTGCGAGCGACCCGTTGCGCGGTCAATCGCGCCGTGTTTGACGAGCAGCAGATTGCCCGATTGCAGTCGGCTGATGAAGAAGCGGGCGCTGGGATGGGCCAGCGGCGTGCGGGTGACTTCTGGCCAAGTTTTCCCACGATCGCGCGAGATGCTTTCGCCGATCCCGTAGTTCGTGCGGACGAGCATCCACAGCGATCCATCGCGGCGCTCGATCAACATCTGCTCGTCAAAGACACGGTTTTCCGGCGGCACGTTGGCGGCCCCGCGGATCGACCAGCTTTTGCCCTCGTCGGTCGAGACAACCATTTTGGCACTGTCGTCGGTCTTGCGCCACGTCGAAGCCGGCAACACCCACTCGCCGCTGCTGAGCACGATCGGTTTGCACATCATCACGCCGTCGGTCGCACGGATCGGCTCGCCCGCGGTCGGTTCGGCGGATTCGGGATCAGCGATTTCGACGTACCACACGCCGCCGCGGGTGGCGTCATGCTGTCGGGCTTGGGCCCAGAACCACCGCAGCTTGCCATCGGGAGCGACCCACAGTTCCGGGTCGAACGCCCGCACCGGGCCATCACCATCGGGATCAACAACCAAAACTTCCTGCCACGACTTGCCATCGTCGCTGCTGGTGCTCAGCACGACGTAGTTGTTGTGGTCCTCGCCCGGCGTCTTGCCCGCGTACCACGTCGCCCACAATCGGCCCTGGGGCGAATTGGCCAAACTCGGAATCCCCTGGAACGCGCGGTTATTAACCGCATGCTCGGCCTGCGGCGGTCCAATGTACTTGGCCGGTTGCAGAAAATCGGCGTCCGCGGCCAAAGCCGCACCGCCGTCGAGCAAGAGACAGGGAAGCAGCGAGAGACAAAGCCACCGCAGGCGGCAAATCGAAGTAATCATCAGCAATAACTCAGGGACCGACGAGGCAGGGACAGCGGCAGGACGTCGCCTGGCATCAGCGCCAACAAGGGCGGTTACGAGACCGCAACAGCGACGGGTTGGCTATCATACCGCCTCCGGAGTCGTCGCTCCACGTCCCTAAACGTACGCTCGACGACTCCTGTCTGCCCGCCCTACTTGAGTTAGAATCGCTCCGAGACCGTGCCTGCTACCTTCAACCACCATTTCGGCACCTGGGATCGTATGAGACGATGAGTGAGATTGAGCAATCGTTGGCGATGCTGCGCGATGCGGTTCGTTTGGCGCCGGACAACTTGGCGCTGGTCGAGCATTATGTCCGGAGCCTGTTGCAGTTGACGCGGTACGACGAAGCCGAGCAGTTTTTGAAGGAGTCGCTGGCGGCCGCCGGTGATTCGCCGCAGCGGAAACTGCTGCTCGCCGAGGTATTCTACCGTCAAGGCAAGAACTCGCACGCGATGGCGATTGTCGAGACGCTGGCCAATCCGCAACGGCCTTTTCCGCCGGCGCTGGTGCTGCATGCCAAACTGCTGTACCGCAACGGCGATGTGCGGCGGGCGGTGCAGGAATACAAGCAGGCCGTCGAGCACGACGAAGATTTAGCCGATGCGGAGTTCGCCAGTCTGCTCGGCATCCGCTCGCCCACCGCCGAGGACGACGATTTTTGGCGCGGCGATGATGTGGCTGATGATGACGATGAAATCATCGATGGGCGGATTCGCCAGGCGAGCGATCGCGACGAACCGTCGATCGATGAACGAAAACTGGAACGGCCGAAGATCAAGTTCGATGACGTCGGCGGCATGGACACGGTCAAAGAACAGATCCGCGTCAAAATCATCTTCCCGATCACGCATGCTGAAATGTTTGCCGCTTATGGCAAACAGGCTGGCGGGGGCATTTTGATGTATGGACCGCCAGGCTGCGGCAAGACGTACTTGGCGCGGGCCACGGCTGGAGAAGTTGATGCCAAGTTCTTGTCGATCGGCATCAATGATGTGCTTGATATGTGGGTCGGCAACAGCGAGCGGAATCTCGGCCAGTGGTTCCAACAAGCGCGGCGGAATCGGCCCTGTGTGTTGTTCTTTGACGAAGTCGACGCGCTCGGCGCCAGTCGCAGTGACATGCGGCAGAGCGCCGGCCGGCACCTGGTCAATCAGTTTTTGGCTGAAATGGACGGCGTGCAGAGTAGCAATGAGGGGGTGCTGATCCTTGGGGCGACCAATGCCCCATGGCACGTCGACAGCGCCTTTCGCCGCCCGGGCCGGTTCGACCGCGTGTTGTTTGTGCCGCCGCCGGACGAGGCAGCACGCATCGAAATCTTACGTATCCTTTTGCAAGGCAAGCCTGCCGCCGACATCGATTTGAAAAAGATCGCTGCTAAGACAACCGATTTCTCCGGTGCGGATTTAAAAGCGATTGTCGATACGGCGATCGAAGCAAAACTGCACGAAGCGGTGCGAACGGGTAAGCCGACACCACTGACGACGAAGGATCTGCTGGCGGCTCTGAAGCATATCCACTCGACAACGCGCGAGTGGTTTGCCACCGCCCGAAACCATGCCTTATATGCCAACCAAGGCGGCATCTATGACGACATTTTGCAGTACTTGAAATTATGATGAACAGCGATCAACTGCTCGACCGCGCTCGGCTGCTCTTGGAACAGCAGCGTTATGAATTAGCCGAAGATGTGTTGCGCCAGGCACTGGCGCAAGATCCCGACTCTGGGATCGTGCACTCGCTGTTGGCTTTTTCGCTCAAACGTGATCGCGATCAATTGACCGCTGCATCGCTGGCAGCCGAGCGAGGTGTGCATCTAGCGCCCGATGAGCCGTTCTCTTATTATGCGCTGGCTGCCGTCCAAGAGGCACGCAACCAGACCAAGCCGGCGATCGAGTCGATCAAACAAGCGATCGCTTTAGAACCGCTCGATGCTCGGCTGTATGGCTTTCAAGCTCACTTATACATCAAGTTGCAACGCTGGCGTGAGGCATTGGAAGCGGCGGAAACGGGCCTGAGTCTCGACGCCGAGGACTCCGCCTGTGCGTCGGCGCGGGTGCTGGCGCTGGAGCGCTTGGGGCGGGTCGTCGACGCGGTTGGCGAGGCGGACCGGGCGGTCCGCAACGATCCCGATTCCGCCGACGCGCATGCCGGACTGGGATGGGCGAAGCTGCGCGCGGGTAAGTACCGCGAAGCGCAAGAGTCGTTTCGCGAAGCGCTGCGGCTGGATCCGTCGAGCGAGTTTGCTCGGCAAGGCATGATCACGGCGCTGAACAGTTCCAACATCGCGTTTCGGACCTTCGATAACTTAATGGCCCGGATCAGCCGCATGAGCAGCGGGATGCAGTGGGCGTTGATGCTGGGGCTATTCTTCGGAGCGCGGATCCTCAACGACGTCGCCGAGACGCATGCTTGGCTGCGGCCGTATGTCCTGCCGATCACGCTCGCCTATCTGTTGTTCGTGATGATGACCTGGATCATGCAACCGCTGTTCAACACCCTGTTGCGGTTTCATCCCTTCGGCCGCTACTTGCTCTCGCGCAAGGAGATCTGGGCGTCGCAATTGATCGCCGGAGCGATTTTGGCGGGCGCGGCGGTGGGGTTGGCATTGATGGCCAAGCACGGCGGCATCCTGATCATCGGAGCGTTGCCGTTTTTGTTCGGCGTGTTTCTGACGATTCCGATCTCGATCGCGTTCCGCACCAGCGTGCCGTGGGCGACGTTCACGGCTGCCGCGGTTGCGGTTGTGTTCACGTTGCTGTTTGTGACCATCTCAGTCGATCTGCTGATGGATCGAATTCGGCAGGGATGGGTCAGTGCGTACCAGCTCGGGATCCTGATATACTGTTTTGCAGGGCAGGCGTTAGTCACGCAGCAACCAAAATATTGAGCAGGTCGGTTTGTCTGCTGATACCGTGGCTGCCCATCCCGGAGCGGGTATGATCTGGGTGGCACGCTCAGGGCTTCGGGTTGGAGTCCGGCCTTTACGCTGCCACGCATTGCCCTGGGTGGCACGCTCAGAGCCCCAGCGATGGGCGTGGGCGCCGAAAACAGATACGAACCGATGAGACATTCCCTAGTGGTCTGTTACAGCATAACTTTAGGGCGAGAGGCCGCACGGCTCGCGCCGTGGCGTTAGCATTTTAACGGCAGGGCGCAAGCCCCCGGCCCTACCAACCCGAAGTTTTACCTGTAACAGACCACTAGTGACCCTGCAGTCCTCTGCATCACGCCCTTCGTTCCTCAGGGACGTGCCACCCAGCAAGGACGTGGCACCCGGCAAGGACGTGGCACCCGGCAAGGACGTGGCATCCGGTAGGGACGTGCCACCCAGAGGATCGGCAGCCACGCATTAAGTGATAACCGACGGATTTCACGAAAAAACCTTATTTGGATGACACGCCTTTGTCAGCAACCTTTCGAACCACTGAGCCAGGCTGGAACACCCACTCCACCGTGGTTGGCTATGTGCTATGGGTGATCGGTTTTACCGGTGCGCACCGCTTCTACTTCGGCCGACCGCTGACCGGGATTCTGTGGTTTTTTACTGGTGGGTTGCTGTTAGTCGGCTGGCTGATCGACATCGTGCTGATCCCAGCGATGGCTGAGTCGGCTGATCGCCGGTATCCACCGGGGCCGTATGATTACGGCATTGCCTGGCTGTTGCACATCTTTCTGGGAATCTTCGGCGCCCACCGTTTTTACATGGGAAAAGTCCTGACCGGTGTGCTGTGGTTGCTCACCGGCGGACTGCTGGGGGTCGGCTACATCTATGACACGCTGACGCTTAACGATCAATTAGCCGAACTCAATGGCGGCTAGATTCTCAGGGTACCTCTTAGGCCAGCAGGGCCCGCGCATCCTCTGCCGGAGTTGTTAGGCTCCGGCTGGAAGTGACTGCAAGGACTTGTCAGGCTCGCAGGGCCGACACAGACAGGGGCTCCAGCCGCTCCTGTGTCGGCCCTGCGGGCCTGGTGCCTTTTAGTGTTCCTGTTACCGGGCCCTTACGGACCCGGCAGAGGATGTGCCGGGCCTGCGGCCCTGTGGAGATGCATTACTGGCCAGTCGCGAGTTTGCGGAAATAGGCTTCAATCGCTTCGCGATAATGCGTCGGCAGATCGCGGCTGATCTGCTGCAAGGCCTCCTCGCGCTGAGCTGGCGGCAGATTCCCCCAGCCCGCGCGGTCGCCGATGTTTTTGCGGTCCACATCGCCTTGACCGCTGGCGCCGGCGACGCGGCTGTCGTCCATCGGAGCTCCCTGTCCACCGCTTTGGCCGGGGCTGCCCGCAGCCTGCTGCTGCTGTTGTTGCTGTTGTTGTTGCTGTTGTTGTTCTTCTTCGAGCTGGTCGATGAGCTTGGTCAGCTTGTCGATGATCGTCTGTTCACGCTGTTGCACCTCGGTGTTCGCTCGTCCCAGGTCGAGTCGGCGGGTGACGTCGGTCATCAGCCGCGAGATCTCGTCGAGCGAATCTTCCTTGAGCGGTTTCAGGTCGGCAACCATCAATTGTGCAGTGCGTACAAACCGCACCGGCGCGTCGGCTTCATTTTCGAGCAAGCGGCGTAAATCCTCCAGCGCCTCCTTCTTAATCAGCAACGCGTGGCGACAGACGCCACGGTAAAACAACACTGCGGCCGGATCGATGCAATCGGTCGCGTCAACGTCGGCGAACACCGGCAAGGCTTCGTCGTACAGGCGCTGATGGACCAGTTCCCGCGCGAGCCAAGTCCGGGCCGACGCGGCGATCAGCGGTGGCAACTGGTCAAAACTTGCTGCCAAAGGGTCGGCCGACGCGAACCAAGCCGCCGCCAGCACCGGGTTTTCCAGCGTCAAATCATGCAGCCGATCGATCGCTGGTAGCATCTCAGCCGTTGCCCGCACCAGCGCCTGCAAGGCGTCACCGCCGCCCACGTGCGATTGAAACGCCTCCAGCGTATGATCGATTTGCTCATCGGTCTGCCCCGCTTGGGTCAAGCCGTCGCGCAGTTGCTCGATCATCTGTTCACTCGTCGGCACTTGCCACGACGACGGCTTGGCCAGCGCATCCGCCGCTGCCAGTGTGCTACCAGGCAGCAGAGCTGCGGCGGCCAGCAGTGCGACGACCAGGCGCGACCATGACATCCAGCGGTGTGGCAGCGAGCAGCTTTGAGAGCGACAATTTTTCATACAACTCACTTAAGTGGGCATCTAACCAATGCAAAATAATGGGCACACGCCGTGCCATCGCCTTCTAAAGTCAAAGCTTTTTCTGAGGGCAACAGCCTGCTTCCCCGCGTTGGAGTCCGGGCTTCAGCCTGCCTCCCCGCGTTGGAGTTCAGGCTTCAGCCTGCCTCCCCGCGTTGGAGTTCAGGCTTCAGCCTGCTTCCTACGTTGACCTCCGCAATGCTCCACAAACTCGGGGTGTGCTTACCTAGCAGGCCTTAACATGTCTTGGTCAAATCCACCGCTGATGTTCGGGATGCGGCTCGTGAGCACTGGACGCTAACGGTTTCTGGCTGATTGAATTATGCCGAATCTCAAGTCCTGGGCTGCTTTCTGTTTTACTGATTGCGTTTCTGCACGATATCGCGCGTCACGCGGTACAGGTTGCTCTGACGCTCGGCCAAATCGCGGATCAGCGGCAATACATCGCCCACATCCGCGGATTCTTCCACCATCCGCGCATATCGCTCGGTCGTTGACATGATTCGCGTCTCCATCGTGCGGATCAATCGCAACTCTGCAATTTGTTCGACCAACGGCTGTTCGCCCGGTTGCTGTCCCGGTTGCGGCTGCCCCTGCGGTTGCTCTTGCTGACGCTGCTGTTCGAGATCGCGCTGCGCCTTTTGCAGCGCCGCGATCATCTCCTCCAGCGCCGCCAGGATGTCGTCCTGCAAACCGAGGGTCACCGCGTCGAGTCGCGAAGCGGTGAGCCGCTCGGCGACCCGCTGCATGTCATCGCGGATTTGTGCGACGACTTCCGGAAACGCAACACTGGAGCCTTCTTCGCGGAGCAGCAGCATCGCGCGGTCGGCTTCCATGATGATTTTCTTTTCTTCAAATGCGAGGTTACCGGCCTTCACGTCGACCTGGCGATCGCGCTGGGAGACCGGAATCGCTTCCAACAATTTCGTTTCGTCGAGCACTTTGGACTGCATCTGGGCCATTTTGCGCAGCCGCGATTCGAGCCGCGCCAGTTCCCGCTGCATCTCTTCTTCGCGCAATTGGCGGAGGATTTTTTCCAGGCGATCGATCGCCGCTCGCAGGTTTTCTTCCGCCTGCCGCTGCTGCTCGACTGCCCCTTCTCGCTGTGACTGGTCGAGTTCCTGTTCTGCTTGACGCATCTTCTCGATCGCCTGCTCCAACTGCTGCTGAGCCTGTTGCTCGGGCGACTGCGGCTGCGGCGAGGACTGCCCGGAAGGTTGCTGCGAGGGTTGTCCCGGCTGGGCGGGCGACGAGGGATTTGATTGCGAAGATTCCGCCGAATCGGCCGGCTCATCTGACTGCTCCGCCGGTTCGCCGCTGTCGGATGGCTCAGCGCCGCTGGGCTCGCCGTCCTGAGGCTGGTCCGGTTGCGACTGGGCATCTGCAGAATCCGCGGGCTCAGACAACTCGCCTGATCGAGCTTCAGCGTCCTGGGGTTCGCCGCTTGGCTGTTCGCCCGCTGCCGGTTCGCCGGGGGGCTGTTCAGCGGGTGTCTGCTCGCCAGGTTTGGCTTCGCCCATCTCTGCATCGGCACCGCTGTCGTCGGTGCCATCCGCCCGTTGACCGGGCTCGGAAGAGGGGGCCGGCGTGTCCTGGGCCGCTTGTGCCCGGTCTTCGGCAGCAGGGTCGGTCGCTGGCGAGTCATCACCGAAGTCGGCGTCGGAATCTTCGCTCAGCGTCTCACGAACCTTCTCAGCCCGGTCGCCGATCTGTTGCTGTTCGTCGCTGATCGCCTCCAGCGCCATCCCGTTTTCGGTCCGCGCGCGGGTCGACTTTTGCAGCCGTTCGACGAGCTTCAGTTCCTGGATCATCTTGCCGACGCGTTCTTTTTCGTCGCGGATCCGCTGCGGACGATCCTCGCTTAGCAGCAGGGTGAGCATCCGCTCGAGCCCTTCTTTAGCCGAGTTCTGGCTATCGATCGCGTTCTTGAATTGCTGGCTGCGGAGCGACTGGCTGGCGGTGTTCAGCCGGTCGAGCACAAACAGATCGCGGCTCTGCTTGGCCGCGCGGCGCAGTAGGGCAGCACGCTCCGCATTCTCATCGGCCTCCACATCGGCCAGCCGCAGCAGCAGTTCTTCCAGCCGGCGATAGCGTTCGGCGACCTGCTGCTGTTGGTCAGCCAGTTGGGTCTCATCGGCGAAGCTCGAGCCGGCACCGACTCCCCAGCTCAGCAGCGCCAGCAGCACGACGATGATCTTGTTAGCGTTCATCCGCTCGGTTTCTCAGGGGCAGCGGCAATTTCTCAGGGGCAGCGGCAATCGTGCCAGGCTCACTCAAACAAGTCTAACACGCTGCGTTTTCGAATCTTCTCGGTTTCTTGGATTAAACCGTCCTGACTCTCGATCAGTTCCCGCACCATGTCGAGAATCTCGTTGTAACTCTCCAGGTCAAGCATCTTTTCGAGCACGGCGGTCAGTTGCAGAATCACCTGTTCCGCCGTCTGCACCGCTGCGGCGGACCGTTCGGCGGGGGTGGGACTGGCAGCGGCTTGCGTCATTCGGTTTTCGAGTTCCACGATCTGCTGGCGAAGTTTTTCCAGATCGCCGGCGACGATCTGGCGGAGCGGATCGCGGACGCCGTTGCCGATCCGCTCGCTGCGGTCGACCGAGTCGACGCGGTTATTGGCCATTTCTTCGAGCAAATCGTCGAGCGAGGCCGCAATTCCTTGCAATTCTTCGCTCGTCTTGTTCGCTTGTAGCCCGACTTGCTGCGTCCGCAGTCGCAGGATTTGTCGTTCACGCTCCGGTCCCTCGGCCGCCTCGTCCAGTCCGGCACCGCCTTCGGTCGCGTCCTGGCCTTCACCCACATCGGCATCCAGAGGAAGCAGTGCCTGCAGTTCGGGGGTCAGAACCATGATCGCATCGCGCATCGACCGCGTCTCTTCGATCGTCTGTTCCAGCCGCGCTCGCAGCGCCAGTTCGCGGCGTTCGAGCAGCGCCAACAGATTTTCCGGGGTCAGGATATCCAGCCTGTACAGTTGGCTAGCAGCGCGGTGGTTGCGGCCGTCCAAATCGTACCGATCCGATACTTCCGCGAGCAGATTGATCGCACCGCCGGGCTCGGGGATCGTCAGTTTCCCTCCTGCCGCTCCCCCCAGTTCGCGGAGGTCGATCGCTAGTTCGTACTCGCCGTCGCGATCGGGCCGGATCGGCAGTTTGATCTCTTGGGCCGCGGCTGGCGGCAGCGGTTCGCCGTGTTCATCCGTCGGCGCCGTGGTATCGCTCTTGGCGATCGTGGACAGCGTTATCCCTGCGGTGGCCAGTCCATAATCGTCGGTCGCCGTTCCGAAGACAGGAATTCGCGCATTCCGCGTGACCGCCGTTCCGATCCCTTTGAGCCGCATCTCGATCTCCGGCTTCTCGTCCAGCAGCACGCCGAGGAAGTAGCGGTAGGGAACCTGAGCTGAGATACCGTCACGGTCTTCGGGGACCAGCACCACGGTCGCTGGTTGGCGGATGTCGTCGATCGTCAGTGAAAACTCGGTGCCGTCGGCGGAGATCGAAACCTCCGGCGCAGGCACGCTCGTATTGCCGGTCAGCATCCGGGCATCGACTCGGCCCAGCGGCACACTCGACTTGGCCACCAACTGCGTCCGTGCCCCCTCGCGCACCCGCAGGCCCGACTGATAATTGACTCGGCGGATCGGTGCGGTGGAGCCCTCGCCAGCCACGTGCAGGTAGCTCGGATCGGTCGTCACCACTTCGACTGTTGTCAATGCCGGCGGCTGAACCACTTCGATGCGAAAATTGTCGAGCCGCGCATCGAGTCCGCGGACGCTGATCGTGACGCTCTCGCTGAGTCCGGCCAGTGGCGGACCTTCGAACAAGAACGACTGATAGCCATCGGTGACGCGGCCGACGCGGCGCATGGCGGCTTGGCCCCGTGTGCCATCGTCACTGATGTAATAGACCGTGCAGACCTCGGGAACGACCGCATCTTCTGCCCGGGCGACCACGCGCAACGTGCCGCTGGAGCCGCGCGGCAGCCGCAGCACGCCATCGACAAACTCGACCAACACCGGCGGTGGCGACTCGCTGTCGTCGACCGAGATCACCGGTAATTCGACGCCAACCATCGCTAGCGCCGCTTGCCGTGGCCACGGGGCATCGCTGAGCAGCAGCAATCGGCCCGCAGCGCGGCCGAACGCGGATGGGCTGAGCGCCGCAAACAGGACGGTCGCCAACCCCAGCGGCACCACCAGCCAAGCCTTTTGCACCAGCGGCTGCCAGCGGAAGATCCGCCGCGAATCGACGCCACCCACCGCTGCCGCCGCTTCTTCATGGACTCGCCGCAGCATCGCTGGAGCGTGCGCGTCGCCCGAGCGGCCTTCGCGCTGCAATTGTACGGCGGTAACCAAGCGACCGCCCAAATGCGGATGATGACGCTCGACCAGCAGCGCCAGCGAATCGTCCGGCAACGGTCGCCGCAGCCGGCCGATCAACAGCCTGGCAAGCAGAAACAGCACGCCAGCACCGACGGCCAGCAACAGCACCGTGCGAGCGGAACGTGGCATTTCCGTACCGCCCAGTCGCACCGGCACAAAGTCGATCAGCAGCCCGATCCAGAATGCGGACAGCAGCACCGCCAGCAGGGCCAGCAGTGAATCGGCGACGATGTAGCGGCGGACGCGACTGCGGAGCGACGTCAGGAGCGCGCGTAGTTGAGGATCCAGTGCTGCCATGGGTAAGATTGTTGTCGCTGCGCAGTCCGCAGGTCAAGCTTCTCCGGCCGCTTATCTGCGTGTGGGAAAAGGGGCCTGACACCTTTTCCCACAGCCCAACGGAGAGGAAAGAGCCAGTTGCGATGATTTTAATCGGCACCATGAACATCACGCGAACCCGCGATGAGGGCGATTTTCATTGCCCGACCTGCGGCTCGCTCCGCCACTACCAACTGAAGTCACGGCGCCCGTTTCTGACGCTGTACTTCATTCCCGCGGTGCCGATCGGCGGGACGGAGTTCTTTGTCCGCTGCACCGATTGCAAGTCGCACTGGGATCCCGCGATCCTCGAACCTGGCGGAAATGCGCTGCGGGAACTGCAGGAGCAGCAGTTCGGTAACGATGCGTTTCGCGCCACGGTGCTGGTCGCGATGGCGGGCGGCGACGTGTTCAAAGATCAAGTCGAGACCTTGCTCCGCATCAGCGGCCGGTTGTTGCCCGAGCGACTGGATCGCGAAGATCTCGGCGAACTCGTCTCTTCGGCCCGCCGCAGCGGCATCAGCGCCGCCAACTATGTCCGCAGCGTCTGCCCGGACTGGACGCTCGAACAGCGGCAATTTGCCTTGCAAGCGATGTTCGTCGCCGCGACCAGCACCGGCGAGCTAGACGCTTCCAAACTGCAGTTGCTCGCTTCGCTCAAGCAGATCCTGCAGCTCTCGGATCAGGATTACGAAGCCGCCATCGAGGCCGCGATCGACTGGGACGTCACCTCCGGCGATTGAGGCACAGGAAGCTGTTAGGCTAAGGAGGGCATTGTTCAGCATCGGGCGGAGCGGCATCGTCGCTGGCTAAGTGACGGGGCACTGGTGGGAAGCGGCTGCCCATCTCGTCGACTACCGACCCTTGCCAAAGTTCAATCCCACTGATGTAGCCAGCACGGGCAATCATGTGTGCGGCCACCGGCCCGGTGAGAAACAGAAAGATAATCACCAGCACGGCGTGCATCGTGACGCTGGTGTCACCGAAGTGGATGGCGAGGGCCAGGATGGTGCATCCAACGCCCAGAGTTGCCGTTTTTGCCGCTGCTTGCATTCGGGTGTATAGATCAGGCATGCGGAAAATCCCCAGCGCGGCGATCAAACTGAGCACCGCTCCGGCGAGCATCAGGAAGCACGTCAAGACGGCGGCGAACAAATCGATCACGGCGTGCCTCGCTTTTCCAAGAACATGGCAAACGCCACCGTCCCTACGAACACCACCAGCGCCACGACAATGGCAGCGCGCAACAGCATCGGCTGCTCGGTCAAAATGGCAAACGAAGCGATTGCGCCCACGGCTAGGGCAGCAACGAGATCCAATGCCACCACGCGGTCCGCGAGGCTAGGCCCCATCAGCATGCGGAGCATCGCCAAAATGGTCGCCAGCGCGAACAGGTTCAGCGCCAATAACGCCACGACCGGCACGATAGCCACAGCGAGCTCGCTCATGACCTTAAGACCTCCAGCAGCGGTTTCTCGTATTGCTCCTTCAATTGCTGGCGAATGTGCTCTGGATCGTCCACATCCATCACGTGCACATAGAGCACCCGACGATCATCCGAAAGATCGACTGCGAATGATCCCGGAGTTAACGTCAACACATTGGACAACAGCGTCGCCTCAAAGTCGCTTTGCGGTTCCAGCGGCATCGCGATGATTCCGGGTTTGAAAAAGCTCGACGGCGTGATGACATGCCAAGCGACTCGCAAATTGGCACGCACCATCTCACTTATGAAGAACAAACCAAATCGTGTGACCTGTCGAACCTTACCGAAATACCCCGAGCCGCCAATCAAGGGCTGGATGAACCACAACAGCAGGTAACCGAAGAAAAAACCCACAACCAAACCGGATAAGGAAAATTCGCCGATCATCAGCGTCCAAGCGAAAGTTAACATCACGTTACCGATAAATAGTCGCATCACTCTGCTCCCTGGTGCGACTCAGCCGACTGCGGGCTGACCGCATCGATATAAAGTTGTGGGGTCATCAATTGCTCCCCAGCCTGCATCGCCACTTCAAAGATCGGACCAATCGCCAATCCCAAAGCGATGGTCACGCAAGCTAGGGCCACGATCGGTGCGAGCATCATGCCAACTCCCTGCTGGGCGCGACGGTACTCGGCGCTGTCGGCATCCATCGGGCTCTGTGGCGGTGCCGGGGACCAAAATACGGCCGCCCAGATTTTGGTCATCGAGAACAGCGTCAGCAGCCCCACGACCAAGGCCACCGCCACAATCGCATATTGCTCCATTTGCAGGCCCGCCTTAACCAGTGCGAACTTGGCCCAGAAGCCGGAAAGCGGTGGCAGGCCGGCCAGCGACATCGCTGGCACCAAGAACAATAACGACAGTCCCGGCCACGCTCGATAAAACCCGCCGAGTGCCTGCAGTCGCCCGGTTCCCTGTAATCGCTCCACCACACCGCTGATCAGGAACAGATTCGTCTTCACAACAATGTGGTGTGCAATATAAAAAACCGTGGCTCCCAATCCCAATCCCACCGCCGCTCGTGTTGCTTCGCTGTCAGACTGCGCCAGGGTCGCCATCATCCCGAGCCCCATGATCATGTAGCCAATCTGGCTGACGATATGGAATGATAAGATACGGCGAAACTCGTTCTGCACGGCCGCCCCCAAAACACCCGTCACCATTGTCAGGGCAGAGAGGGCCAAGATCAGATTATGAGTGAAGCCGATGTCATGGACAAAGATCAGAGTGAACACGCGGATGATCGCGTACACGCCCACTTTGGTGAGCAAGCCGGCAAAAATCGCCGAGACGGCGGCCGGCGGTGTGTGGTAGGAAGCGGGAAGCCAAAAGAACAGAGGGAAAATCGCAGCCTTGATCCCGAAGGCGACTAGAAACATCATCGATAAAATCGTCGCCAGCGCCGGCTGATCAGCAGCCGGCAGCTTGACTGCCAGATCCGCCATATTTAAGGTGCCGGTGACCCCGTAGAGCAAACCCGCGCCGGCTAAGAAAATTGCCGAGCTGAGCAGATTGAGTGTCACATACTTGATCGCTCCCTCGACTTGACCCCGCTCGCCGCCAAGCGTTAGCAGCACAAAGGACGACATCAGCAGCACTTCAAAAAAGACATATAAATTGAATATGTCTCCTGTTAAAAACGCACCGCAGACGCCCATCATCAAGATATGCAACAACGGGTGATATCCGAAAGCTTCACGCTCCCTGTCGATACTCGCCCCAGAATAAATGACGACCGCGGTGCCTTTCATGGCCGCCAGCAGGACCATGATCGCTGCCAACAAATCCGCGACCAGGGTAATGCCAAAGGGGGCTGCATAGCCGCCGGCCTGAACCGCTACAATTCCCTGTTGATAGACGGTCACCAGCAGCGCAATCGCTGCCGCAAGCTGTCCCACCATCCCCACGAGGCTCACGACACGCTGAGCAGAACGCCTGCGCAGGAGCATCGTGGTCACACAAGCAACCAACAACGGTAGCAGGATCGGCAACGCCAGCAGCCAGTTCATGTGTCGGTCGCCTGCATCTGATCCACGTCGTCAATCCCCAGCCGCATGTAAGCGGTGTGAAAGAGCGCTAAAGTGAAGGCGATGACACCGAAGCCGATGACAATGGCGGTCAGGATCAATGCTTGGGGGAGAGGATCGGCAACCTCGCCCAGCGGCGCCGCGGCCCCTTTAGGAATCAAAGGCGCTTGGCTACTGCGCAGCCCGGCTGCGGTAAAAATTAGCAAGTTGGCGGCCTGTGAGAGCAGCGCCAACCCGATCACCAATTTGATTAGGCTGCGCCGCATTAGCAGGTACAATCCTGCTCCGTAGAGACTGCCGATCACCACGGCAAGTACAACTTCCATCACTCCTCCGCCAGCGCAAAAATGATCATCAACACGACGCCGACGACTGTAAGGTAAACGCCACTATCGAACAGGAGCGGCGTTCCGAGCTTAACCTGTCCCAGTGCCGGAACAGGAAACTCGCTGGTCCAGTAGGTGCTGAGAAATGGATCGCCCACCACCAGCCCCAAGGCACCGGCCACTGCGGCAAATAAAAGTCCGATGCCGATCAGTTGGTGCTCCTCCACACGCAGCATCCGCCTGGCCGTGGCAACATCGTAAGCCAACGCGTAGAGCGCGAAACACGTCGCGCCCAGCAACCCGCCGATGAACCCCCCGCCGGGTTCGTCATGGCCACGCAACATCAAAAAGATCGAAAACAATGCAATGATCGGGAACAGGTAGCGGGTGGCACTGCGCAGAATGATCGATTTCATGCGCTCACCTCCCGACCCGGACGCAGTTTCAACAGCGCCAGCACGCCCAACGCAGCAACCGAGAGGACGACAATCTCACCCAGCGTGTCTAACGCTCGGAAATCCACCAGGATCACATTGACGATGTTGCGCCCCTGACCGAGGCCGACGCTCTGCGCAATGAAGAAGTCCGAGATCTTATCCTGCAACTGGATGTTGACGGCCACCAATACCAACACGCTCATCAACAGCCCGAACGTGCCGCACAAGATCGTATCCCGCAATCGAAGTGCTGGTGATGAACGCTGTTTCGTCCCTGGCAGACGGTAAAAGACGAGCATGAATAATAAAACCGTCAGCGTCTCCACAAGGATTTGAGTCAGCGCTAAGTCGGGAGCCCCGTAGAAGACGTAAATCAACGCAACGCCATAGCCGACCGCTCCCAGCGATGCGACCGCCGCGATGCGCGAGCGCGAATGGACGGCGCCGGCGGCCCCCATCAGGATCAGGCACGCCGTGAGCAACAGGTACAAGTGCTCATAAGACCATCGCAGCCTATCCGCCGCTGGCCAGTCCCAGGCGATCGGCAGCGATTCCAGTCGTAAGATAGCGGTGCCGATCAGCCCCAGCGCGGTAATCAAAACGATGAGCAGGTAGTTGCGGAGGTAGCCGCTTTGCAGCAACCGCGTTTGCATCTGCCCGATTGCGATGAGGCCAGCCAGTGCACGGTCATACCATGACCCTGGGCCCCAGCGCTCCAGTCGCGCCAGCGGCTCGCTCAGACGCAACACACGTGTCCGGCACGCATAGATCGCCAATCCAGCGGCGATGGCGCCTAGACCCAACAGCAACGCGAAATTGAAGCCGGGCCAGGCAACCAAGTGCACCGCGACCGGTTCAGACGCACCGAGCAGTCCGGTCACGATCGGTCCCACCAACGGCTCGCCAATTCGTTGCGGCAGTATCCCGAAGACCAATCCTGCCGCTCCCAGCAGCAGTGGGCTGATCCACATCGGCAGCGGTGTCTCGCGTGCAGGCTGGGCGGTTGCCGCCGCAGTTCTACCAAAGAAAGGCCCCCAGGCGATCAGCGCCGAAACGACGACAAACAGCGTGCCGGCAAGCATCGCCGCAGCGGTCAACACTTCGCCCAGCACCGGTTGCTTCATCGTCGCCTCCAGCAGCAGCTCCTTGCTAAGGAAACCGAACAGAGGCGGGAAGCCGGCCATCGATAGCGCTCCCAGAACGGCCGCTAGGGCAGTCAGCGGCATCGCCCGTGCCAGAGCCCCCAGGTGGCCAACGTCGGCGGTGCCGGCCTGTGCGGCCACGTTGCCGGCGACTAAAAACAGCGTGGCCTTATAAAGAGCATGTGCCAGCAGGAAGATTGTAAATGCTTGGGCAGCGTACAGTGCCATTTCCGGCTCGACCGACTCCGGTGACCACGCGCCAGCCGCACCGATTCCTAACAAAAACGTCATCACGCCAAGAGCGCTGATCGTAGAGTATGCCAGGATCCGCTTGAGGTAACTCTGGCGAATCGCCATGACAGCTCCGGCCAGCATGGTCACCCCGCCGACCACGGTCAGCACCCCAAACCACCACTGAGTCCCGCCCATCACGGGGCTGACCCGCGCCATCAGGTAAATCCCGGCCTTCACCATCGTCGAGGAATGGAGGTAGGCGCTCACCGGTGTGGGCGCCTCCATCGCATTGGGCAACCAAAAATGAAACGGCCACTGTGCCGACTTGGTGAAGCAGCCGGCTAAAATCAGCAGCAAGATCGGAAGGTAGAGCGCATGCTCGCGCAGGCGATCCCCGCTGAGCAGGAGTTGGGACATCTCAAAGCTGCCGCCGGCGGCGCCCATCAGCAGCAGTCCGGCCAGCATGGCCAGCCCGCCCAAACCTGTCACCAGCAGCGCCTGCAGGGCGGCCCGCCGCGCTGCTTCACGTTGGTGGTCGGTGCCGATCAGAAAATAGGAACTGATGCTGGTCAGCTCCCAAAACAAAAACATTACGATCAGGTTGTCGGCCAACACCAGCCCCAGCATGGCGGCCATGAATGTCAGCAACCAGGCAAAGAATCGACCGCGGAACGCGTGGCCGCGCAAGTAGGTGCCGGCATAAAACACCACCAGCGTGCCGATCCCAGTGATCAACAGGGCGAACAGCAGGCTGAGCCCATCGAGATGGAACGACAGGTTCACATCCAAGGCTGGTGCCCAGGCCAGCGACTGACTCACCTTCGCACCCGATTGGATCGCAGCAATCTGGGTCGCAAACCAGCCGAACAGGCTCAGGGGAACAAGCGCCAATACGATCCCCGCCCAACGGCCGGTCAGTCGTTCCACTGCAGGAGACGCCATCGCGACCAGGAAAACGGCAAGGATCAGTAGCATCATTGGCGGAAATCGCGTCGGAGGACCACGGAGCGATACCGCAGCCTACCAAGGCGATTTCACCGCGCCCACCGGGAGGCATCGTCCGAGCCCGCTCCGTGCCCCTCGTCTCAGGCCGGTGGTTCATTTACGACCCACGAACGAATCAAGGTGGCGATGGGGTTGTGTTTCCGAACTCCACGCTCGGGTTTCAAGCAATCACCGACGGCACGTCTCATACGCTGTTTGCTGCGGAAATACATGCCTGGACCACCTACACGCATCACGGCGGACCTACATCGACCTCCGTGCCTCAGGACGTCGCCGAAGTGTTGGTCCCGGTGGCTTCAGGCAGACTGGACCGTCGTCTGCCTGACGATTTTGGGACCGGTCACACCGAATGGGCCAATGGGCATTGTCACCACAGCGGCTGTCGCACCGGGGGATGACTCTTCGAACTTCACACAAAGGTTTTTGTCCTGTGGATGTTCAGCGGCGAGGGCTTCAGCTTTCACGGCGCGTTCGAAGGCCAGTGATGCCCGGACATTTTTGGGTGTCTGGATATCTTGGGCAAAGGAGTGGCTGCTCAACCCGGCCAAGAAGATTAACCCAAGGAACCGTAAGTTGGTTACACCGCCTGGTCGCATGCTGGAGGGGGTATTGCGACAAACTTGATCCACAGGTGCACGGGCCGCGTCTTCAAGGTTAGTGATGGCATTCAATCATCGTCTTCGTCGTCGTAATCGTCATCGCGATCCGGGTGCAGCGGGTCGTCGGGGTCGAAGAAGAAATCGGCCAGCCCCAGCGGCACGGCATCGCCGCCGAGCGTGCGGCGGCGTTTTTCAGCCAAGTTGTCAAGGTCCAACGCGTCTTCGCCGAGACATTTTTCCAGCGCTTCGCGCCACGCATCGTCGCGCGAGACCGGGTGCGAGGGATCCTGCATCATCCGCTTGATCGCATAGCGCAGCAGGTTGATCCCATCGCGCGGCGAAAAGTCGAGCTTGAGTTCATGCGAATGCTGCAGAAACTCGACCGTCATCGCCAACATCTCGGCTTCAGCAAACGGCAGGTGGTACTGCAGGATCGCCATCTCGTCCTGCTTGTCCGGGAACCCGACCGGCAGCGTCGGTTGCAAGCGGCTGAGGATGTAATCGGGGATTTCAAACGTCGACTCGTCTTGGTTCATCGTCACCGCGGCGCGGAACTTCGGATCGGCCTTGATCGTGATCCCCGCGACAATCGATTCGACGTAGCGGCGCTGGTCGAACAGCGGTGCCAGGCTCGCCCACGACTTCTCGTTCATGCGGTTGCCCTCGTCCAGGATGCAGACCCCGCCGGTGATCATCGCCGTTACCAGCGGCGAGGCGTGGTACGAGATCATGCCGCCTTGGCTGAGCACCGGAGTGACCAGCAGATCTTCGGGACGCGTATCCGCAGTGCACTGGTAGATGTACAGCGGCAATTGCTGGCGGTCGGCTGCGGCGATCGCCAACTGCGTCTTGCCGATCCCCGGGGAACCGACCAATCGCGGCGTCAGCGGCAGGTCGGTCTCATCGACGGTCAACCAGCAGGCGAGCAACTGCGTCAACACCTCGCGCTGCCCGATCCACTGCGCGGGGCCTTCATACGGATGCGCGAGCTTCAGCGTCACGCCTTCGATCTCGACGTAACCGCCTGCGGTCGTGGCAGCGCTCGCCGCATCCGCACTGGGCTGCTGTGAAGAATGCGAATGGGGGTCGGAGTGGCTACGGCGTGGCATGCGTGGAATCGAGCCTCAGCTTAGAACCGGCAAACAGGCTTAAGGGGTCAGGAGTCAATTGCCGCCAGCGGCCCTTCGGGCGCTTCGCACGATTGCCTCCTGACCCTTAACCGAACACCACTAGAGCCTATCCCAAAACGACCTGGTCGGGGATAGTGGCGCCGCGGCCGAGCGCCTAAGGCACCAGCATCAACCAGCAAACTCCGCCGATCAGGAAGGCTGCGAAGACGTTGATCGCCAGTCCGTGACGCACCATGTCGGCGGTTTTGATCCCGCCAGCAGCGAACACGATCACGTTGGGCGGGGTCGCGATGGGCAACATGAACGCACAGGAAGCGCTGATCGTGCCTGCGATCATCACCGCCTCCGGCGGCAGATCGGTGGCAACTGCCAAGTTGCCGAGGACCGGCAGCATCAGCGTGGCCGTCGCCGTGCTGCTGGTGATTTCGGTTAGGAACGTCATCAGAAAGCAGACCGCCAGGATCACCATCCACGCTGGCGTGCCGCTGAACACCGTCAACTGCTGGCCGATCGCGGCGCTCAAGCCGGTCACTTCAAATCCCTTCGCCAGCGCCAAACCGCCGCCGAACATCAGCAAAATGCCCCAGGGGATCTTCGCCGCTTCGGACCAACTGAGCAGACGCGGCGAGAGCGCCCCACTGCGTTCTGGCAACGAGGAGTTCGCCGCCTCCGGCCGATCGCCCGAGGGGCAGATGAACAGCAGCATCACCGCAGCGATCGCGATCGTGGTGTCGCCGATCAACGAATGACCGCTGGCTAGTGTCGGCAACCACGCGGACCAGCCGCCGCCAGGTCCAGCGCGAAAGATCCACGCCAGCGCGGTCAGGCCCAAGATCATCAGCACCCGGATTTCGGACGTGCGCCAGGGGCCCGGGTCGGGCACCTGTAGCTTCCCGCCGTCGCGGAGCCCGCGCGTGATCCACCACCACACCGCTGGCAACAACACGCACACAATCGGCATCGCTACCATCATCCAGCTTCCGAACCCGTAGCGGATGCCGAAAAGCTGTTCGAGCTGGCCCATGAACATCACGTTGGGCGGCGTCCCGATCGGGGTGCTCATCCCGCCGATGCTGGCCGAATAGGCGATCCCCAGCAGCAGCGGCATCCGCAGACCCGGGTCGCTCGCTTGTTTGAGCACGGCTAAGGCAATCGGCACCATCATTAGCGCCGCCGCGGTGTTGCTGATCCACATCGACAACCCGCCGGTGGCGAGCATGAACGCCAGCACCAGCCGCCGGCCGCTGCCGCCGCCGACAAGCTGTACCATCGTCAGGGCCACCCGCCGATGGGCGCCGACGCTTTCCATCGCTGCGGACAGAAAAAAGCCGCCCATCAGCAGCAGAATCATCGGATGACCATAGGCCTGGGCGACGTCGGCTTCGGTCAGCACGCCGGTCACCGGAAACACGACCAGCGGAACCAGACCGACGACTGCGATGTTCAGGCACTCGAAAATCCACCAGAGGGCACACACGGTCGCGCACCATGCACAAATCGCTGCCTCCACTGGCAATCCCGCTCGATAAGCTACAATAGCAATTCCCGAAGCCAGGATCGGCGCGCCGGGCAGCATCCATTTGGTCAGCGAATCGGACATGGTTCACGATCCGCCGGTGTTGCTGCTGTGTTGAACATCAATCTAAATCACTCCTAAGTCATTTCCGTCGCGAGGCCATCATGACCACCCGCCGCCAGTTTATCCACCACGCCGCGACTGCTGCGACAGCGCTGTCGATCGGATTTTGCGCCAAATCTTTTGCTATCGCCCAGGAGACGAGCGAGTCGCCTCAGCCGCGGCTGCGCAAGTCGCTCAAGTACGGCATGGTTCGCGTGCCAGGCTCACTAGCCGACCAATTCGTCGCCGTGCGCAAAGCCGGATTCGAAGGGATCGAACTCGATGCCCCAGGGTTCAAAGTTTCCGAAGTCAAAGCCGCGATGGAGATCTCGGGCTTGATCGTCGATGGCACGGTCAATATCGACCACTGGAACGTGCGGCACAGCGACCCGGATCCCGACGTCCGCGCCGCGGCCCTGCGGAGCGCAATCGAAGGTCTGCGAGCCACGGCGGCCGTTGGCGGCGACACGATGCTACTCGTCCCCGGCCACGGCAAAGACGGCTCACAAGCCGAAGTTTTTGAGCGCACCCTGGCCAACATCAGCCAAGCACTGCCGGTCGCTGAAGAAGTCGGTGTCAAGATCGCCATCGAAAACGTCTGGAACCACTTCCTTTACGATCACGAAGGCGGCACCGATCAAACCGCCGACGAGCTGGCTCGCTTTGTCGATGCTTTCGACTCCCCGTGGGTCGGCGTGCAGTTCGACATCGGTAACCACTGGAAGTTCGGTGACCCGGCTGCCTGGATCCGCACATTGGGCAAGCGGATTGTCAAGCTCGATACCAAAGGTTTCTCGCGTAAAGAAGACAAGTTCACCACGATCACCGAATCCGACATCGACTGGGCCAGCGTCCGGCAAGCACTGGTCGACATCGACTTCCGCGGCTGGGTTGCGGCTGAAGTCCAAGGTGGTGACTTTGAAAAGCTCAAGACGATCAGCCGCGAACTCGACGAAACGTTGGTCGGCGCGTGAGCTGTCATGTCAGTGTGATGCCCGCGGAGATCGTCCACTGGCTCCGTCCGGAGTCGGGCGGCGTGCTCTTTGACGGGACGTTCGGCGCCGGAGGGCACTCGATCGCGCTGGCTGAACGCTTGCCCGAAGGCGGCCGAGTGTTGGCGGTCGATCGTGACCCGGCCGCGGTCGCCCAGGCCGAGTCGATCGTGGGCTCGCGGCCGATCGAGGTCTATTGCGGTAGCTACCACCGCTTGGACCGCGTGCTCAAGGCCGCCGGTGTCGCCGCGGTCGACGGCGTGGTGCTCGACCTCGGGCTCTCGAGTGATCAACTCGCCGACCGTGACCGTGGTTTTAGCTTCACGGCTGACGGCCCGCTCGACCTGCGATTCGATCCGTCCAGCGGCCCGTCGGCAAGCGATTTTTTAGCGTCGTCCACCGAACAGCAGATCGCCGACACCATCTATCAGTTTGGCGAAGAACGCTACAGCCGGCGGATCGCCAAGCAGGTCGTGCTGCGGCGCCAGCAGCGGCAAGCGGTTCGCAAGGTCGCCGATCTAGTGGAGATCTGCCGCCGCTGTGTCCCGCGGAGCAAGAATCACGACATCCATCCAGCGACCCGCACCTTTCAAGCGCTGCGGATCGCCGTGAATGAAGAACTGTCGATCCTGCAGTCGGCGCTGCGGCTGATTCCCGAGCTAATGAATCCCGGCGGCCGGATTGCGATCATCAGCTTTCATTCGCTCGAGGACCGGATCGTCAAACAAGCCTTTCGCGACGATCCGCGGCTGGAAGTCTTGACCCGCAAACCGCTGCGTCCAACTGACGCCGAAGTCGACTCCAACCCCCGCAGTCGCAGCGCCAAACTCCGCGTCGCCCAACGCCATGAAGCTTGAGATGCAATCAGCCAGCACGCGTTAGCGCAGCACCACCTACGTTGCACGCTGTCGAGTGGTTCGATCAGCCGGAGTGCGTTAGCACCCGGTTCCCGGGCACTGCAAATCCGCGCGCGACCGGACGCTAATCCGTTCCGGCAGATGCACGGATGTAGCTCCCGCGAGTCCGCAGCGACTCGCCCGTGACAAAAGCTGGAACCGTGAAATCCGGCCGTCACCTATCACGGATTTTGCGCCGTCCTTGGTGCGTTTTCATCAAAATGCTGCAAATCTTGGCCAATCCAGCTTCTTGCATGGACTGGCACGGCAATCGCGATTTCACAGCCTTACAAGGATGGAACGAAATCGCAGCCAGATCTAACTGCCAAACATGGCGGTGGCAGCGCTGCGACAACAGGGCACTTTGAGATTGCAGGATTAGAAGCATGGCTAAGCAGATTCAGTGGAAACAAACTCGCGGATTTACACTCGTAGAACTCCTGGTGGTAATCGCCATCATCGGTGTCATGGTCGGCCTCTTGCTGCCTGCCGTTCAGGCCGCACGGGAAGCAGCTCGGAGAATGCAGTGCTCCAACAACCTCAAGCAAATCGGTCTAGCAACGCACAACTTCAGCGACACCTATGGCTACCTGGTGCCAGCCTTCATCGGGGACAACAGCGAAAGTGACAGCTTAAATAGTTGGCCGACCTGGGGCGCTAAGCTACTGCCGTTTATTGAACAGGCCAATGTCTTAGATCTCTGGGATCAAAAGCGACTGATCGGGCAGCAGCCGGCCGCCGCATACCAAACCAAAATTGCCGCCTACGTCTGCCCGTCGAGGCCTGAGCCAGTGCTGTCGATCAACGACTTTCAGGTCGCTGACGGTACGAAGCCCGGTGGCGCTCTGAGCGATTATGCCGCGAACTTCGGTACTCACGCCGCGTTCACTGACTCCGACGGTGCGATCATTCCCGCTCGGCAGATCAAAATTACGATTGATTCCGTCGGGCCGCTGTTAGAAGCGTTTGGCGGAGCGACTCGGTTCGCGGACATCATCGACGGCACCAGCAACACCGCCATGTTCGGCGAAAAATCAATTCGTCCCAACTCGCTCCGCGGTAAAAACGAGGATCGCAGCATTTACAGCCAACTTCGTAATACTCAGCGCCGGATGCTGGGGATCAGTTTCCGCAACAGCGATCGTCGGCCGTTGTTGCCACCAAACAATCAGAACATTCCGTTTGCGAACAACAGCTTCGGCGGACCGCACCCCGGAATCACGAACTTCGTCTTTGTCGATGGCAGCGTCCACGGTGTCTCGAACACCACTGATATTCTCATCCTGACTGCGATTGCCACGCGAGCAGGCAACGAGATTGTCCAACTCGACTAAATAGAGTTAACAGCTCTTTAAACAGTACCTGAAAAGTCATTTAATCCAAGTAGCGGTCTGTTACAGCATCCATTTATCGTGAGAGGCCGCACGGCTCGCGCGGTGGCGTCAACATTGCTAACGGAAGGGCGCCAGCCCCCGGTCCCGTAACGGAAGGGCGCCAGCCCCCGGCCCTACCAACCCGAAGTTTTACCTGTAACAGACCACTAGAAGTAAGTTCGCAGTCCGCAAGAACCGGACGCTAACGCGTGCCGGCTGATTGGATTGGTCCGAATTTCGGATTTAGCATCGCTTCACATCTCAGTAGAAAAGACCCATGTTTAAAATCAAGCTTAGTATTGTAGCTGTAGCGTTTGTTCTTGCGGGAACGATCGGTTGCGGCCCGACTGGACCGAAACTTCACCCGGTGGCCGGCAAAGTCGCACCGGCTGACCAAGAACTCGCGGACTTGGCAGGTTGCTCGATCGAAATCGTGGATGCCACTAATGATGCCAATCGCGGATTTGCGCTCATTCAACCCGATGGGCAGTTTATCGTGGAGTCACTGCAGGCGGGTGAAGTGAAACAAGGGATCGTCGACGGCCTGTACAAGGCTAGGATCATCCTGAACGATGAAGACCAAGCCGCGCGCAAGCGTGCGGCCAGCGCTGTGGCCTCACGGTATCAAAGGTTTGAGACTTCCGGCTTAGAAATCAGCGTGCCGCCGGCCGGTGAGGTGGTTCTGCCTGTTTTGAGAAGGTAAGCAATGAAGCATCACACAACATAATATTCGGAGTATTTAATCAGCCGGTACGCGTTAGCGTCCGGTTCTCACGAGCAATCAGTCGCACAGCGGCGACCAAACTGGGGTGAAGGCGACTACTAAGCTTCGAGACGATTGCGTTGCAGTCGTGGTTGTAAATTGCCAGGCGGTGAGTTGATCGTCGACGCCAGGGCAGGCATCTCTCGTCGTAGATCAATCTCGCCACCGGGACACCGCCGACGCGTTAGCTCGCCAGCGCGTGGTTGTGCGCGCCACACCGTTCGCATGCGGGTAAGAGCGAGTGACGGATGTTGCCGCATTTCTCACAAGCGGTAAACAGGGGTGTTTCGCAGCTCGGGCAGGTATACGGTTCGTCCACCGGCGATTGGTCAACAGCGGACCCTTTGAGTGAATTCTTTTTCAAGCTGCGCCGTGTCCAGTAGGCGTACTTGAGTGGCCCACGTTGTATCGGAAAGTCGCACACGGGGCAGAAAAAAGTGGCATAGGCCTCGCGGTATTGTTTGATCAGCCATTGCTGGCTGGGATGCGCCGAAAGTCTCAGTAGTCGCACCAACACGCCGGTCGCAATGGCTAACGATAGCAGGATCAGGATGTACTTGAAGTAAACCGCAGGGAAGTGCTCATGCATGACGAGCAGCACTCTGACGGCGGCCGCGCCGCCGAATGCATAGACCAGCATCCCATACGTGCCCCCGGCGTGCCGCAGAAAAAGCCAGCAGCAGACGATCAACAGAGGACTCAACACTGCTAATTTGTAAGCCGCAAGCTTCCACTGGTGCGCTTCGTAGAGTCGCTGATATTCCTCGCCAATGGGGAGGCTGGCAGCAGCGATCGCTTGCTGGTTGGTGCGTTGACGCAGTTCGGCCGCGTTTTGCTGATCGTTGAGCGACGCCAATTCGCGATTGAGCTGTTGTGTCTGACCCTGATTTTCGAGAAAGAGTTGCAGGCTCTCGGTTAGCGCTTGTTGTTGTGTTTCGTCGAGCTGAGTCGGATCCTGATCCGCAGCGCGCTTGAGTTCCAATAACTGGTTGATCGTTTGTTGTGAATCACCGATGGTTTGGCCAATCAACCGTCGGCGTTCCTGGGTCGACTCAAACTGCCGCTGCAAGTCGGTTAGGGTTTGCGTCAGTTCTTGCTGCTCAGCGAGGAGTTCCGGTGGCAGGTTGGCCTGGAGCATGCGGTCATAATCAGGGCCCTTGATCCGATCAATGTCTCGAATGATGTAGCCTAACAGCCAGAACGTGAGCACGCCGACCGCGAGGCTGAACCCAAGAATCATCAAGCGAAGCGCAAACGATCCGCGGTGCTGCTTGGTTTTCATTATAAAAATGTCCAGCCAGACCGTTGGTTCTTCTCAACACGCCCTTCGTTCCTCAGGGACGTGCCACCCAGAGCAGGGACGTGCCACCCAGAGGATAATCGCCTACTCCAAGTCATGAGTCACGAAGCTTCTGGACGAACCAGGCCGGCTTGCAAAGGGGCTGAAGCCTTAGAAGTCGAGCAGCGGCGCGTCGGCGTCACCGAATTGATCCAGTTCCACGCCCATGCGCTGGGCCAGCGAAAGGTACATCGAGCAGAGACGCCGCTGGGAATCATCGCGGCCGCTGTAGTCGAGCACGCGGCCGGTTTGCACGGTGCCGCCGAGTCCGCCCACGGTGAACGCCGGGACCTTATGCGAGTCGTGCCTGCTGCCCGACCACATGTTGTTCAAGAACAGCAAGCAGCTATGGTCCAGCACCGTACCATCGCCTTCGGGCATCGCATCCAAGCGGCTGGCCAGGTAAGCCATCTGCGAGCAGTAGTAGCGCGAGATCCGTTCATAATCGTCTGACAGATCGTCGTGCGATGCCGAATGGTGGGTTTTGCGGACATCCAGGAACGGATAGAACAGGCCGGAAATATCGCGGCACAGGAGCAAGGTCGCCACGCGCGTTTTATCGGTTTGGAAGGCGAGTGCCACGATGTCGCACATCAGTTGCATGTGTTCGCGGATGTCTTCGGGCAAACCGTTATCGGGGCGCGCCATCGTGACCAGCGGTTGCCCGAGTCGCTCTGCCCGCTCGATGGCGTTGCCTTCCTCGCTGCGCATCCGCACCACCCGCTTTTCCACTTCACGGACGCTGCTGAGATATTCCTCGAGTTTCACACGGTCCGAAGCGCTGGTCTGGCGGCTTAAGCTTTCGGCGTGTTCTTTGACACGATCGAGCACACTCTTGTTGCGGCGGCTGCCGCGGTTGTCAAACAGGCTATCGAACGCCAGCGATGGGTAGACTTCCATCGGCACTGGCGAGGTCGCGTTCTGCCACGAGATGTGAGAACTATAAGCCATTGAGAAATTGGTTTCGTGATAACCGGTCACCGGTTGCTCACATCCCAACACCAGACTCGGCTGTGCTGTTTCCTCGCCGAAATGATTGGCGAGCATCTGATCGATGCTGATGCCGCCACGGAGTTCCGCCCCCTTCTGCAACGACGCACCCGAGAGAATGTTGCCGGTCTGCCCAGGATGGATGCCGACGCCCGTGGCGTTCTCATTGAACAAACCAGAGATGAAGTTCATCTTTGACTTGAGTTTTTCCATCGGCTGCAGGCTTTTGCCCAGTTCCATCTCGGCCCCTTCGCCTGTGGCCCACCAGTGCTTTTCATTGACCCCGCAGGCCATGAACAAAGCGGCGAACCGCTTGGGGTGAGCCGCTGCTGCGCCGACATCGGCAGCGGGCGCGCCCCAGACCGGAATCGACTCCAGCCACGGCAGAGCCATGGCGACCCCGGTGCCGCGGAGCAGCGTCCGGCGGGAAATTTTGCCAGCGCGTGAAGGTTGCGAGCGGCGGGGCGATGGGGAGCGAGAGTCACTCATGGCGGGAATCCTTTACAAGTCCGTCGCGGCCTCGCTTTTCGAGGAACTGCGAACTGGTGATGATCGTGGCAACCAAACCGCTGAAGCGGTGATCGTCCTCTTCTAGCCGCGCTCGCATCGTCTCGACCAACGCATCGTCGGACAGCAGCAAGTTGCGACCCAGGGCATAGGATAACAGTTTGCGGCAGAGGTTATCAACGAACTCGGCCTGCCGCTGCGTTTGCAAGTAGCTGAGCAGACCGTCGAGCCCCTCACCGTGCATACCACCGGGAAAATCGGCTCGAGCGTCAATCTCACGACCACCTAAATCGAGCGTTCGCCACTCGCCGACCGGCCCATAATTCTCAAACGCCAGGCCGACGGCATCGAAGCGATCGTGGCAAGCGGCGCAGTTCTTGTGCTCACGGTGCTTGGCGAGGAGCTCGGCCAGCGTCAGTTCCCCCAGCGCCTGTTCGTCCTCGGGTAACTCGGGCACGTCCGGTGGCGGCGGCGGAATCCGCTCACCCAACAGTCGCCGTACGACCCAGTAGCCGCGTTTGACGGGGCTGGTCCGCAAGCCCGGCGCATTCTGCGTCTGAAAGACCGCCATCGGCAGCAGGCCGCCGCGCTGGTATGACCGTGCATCGTCGACCCGCTGCCACGGACCCGATCCAAAGTCGAGCGACTCAATGCCGTAGTGCTTTGCCAGTTCTGCGTTGACGAACGTGTGCCGTGCGGTAATGAACTCGAGCACCGAACCGTCGCGGTGCACCAAATCGAGGAAGAAGCGGATCGGCTCTTCGAACATCGCCTGGCGGAGCGAATCGGTGAAGGCCGGGAACCGCACGCGATCGACGCTGTTGTGCTGTTCAAATCGACGGAAGTCGAGCCAGTTGCCGGCGAACTCCGTCGCCAGTGCCGCCGCCCGCTCGTCGCGCAGCATCCGCGCTGCCTGAGCCACCAGCACCTCTGGGTCACGCAGTTTACCGGCCGCCGCCAACTCCATCAGTTCCGCATCCGGCATGCTCGACCAGAGGAAGTAGCTCAAGCGGCTGGCCAATTCGAGATCCGTCAGCGGTCCCCGCCCCTCAGCGGTCGGCATCAGGTCGACGCGGTAGCAGAACTTGGGCGACATCAGGAGCGCGACAACGCAGTCCTGGATCGCCTCCTCGTGTTCCAACTCATCGACTTCGCGCAATTGGCGGTAAAACTCCAGCAGATCGACTTGTTCCGCTTCCGTCAGTGGTCGCCGGTAGCCGCGCCCCGCGAACTCCAGCAGCGCTTCCAGGTGCGTTGGCTCGGCCGCCCGTCGCGTGTGTTCGACCGCGCGGATCTGTTCGTTGATGTCCCGGAAGTAGCGCTTGATCGACTGCAGCACTTCGTCGCTGCCGCCGCTGCGCTGGGCTTTGGCAAGGTACACCTCGGCGAGCCGTTGAATCATCGGTTCGGTGGTCACGTCCTTGTCTTCAGCGCGAGCAAAGTCGAACACTTCATCGCGCATGTAGAGCGAATCGGTGCGATCAAACCAGATAAAGCCGGTGTACTGACGCATCGGCGCGGACGTCACGAAATCGAGTTCTTGCCACAGCCCGTCGAGTTCCTGTTGCGCTGCCGGATCGAGGATCATGTCGTACAGCGGCGCGTCGTCGCGGTAGTAGCCCATCATGCTGTGGAAACCGGCACTGAGCAGGCGGCCCTTTTCCTGTTCATCCCTCGCCTTGCCGACATAGTCGCGGCCGCGTTCGGAGATGTAAAAGGCATCGGGAAAGGTTTGACAGAATCGCTGTAACGATGCAGCGAACGCTTCGCGCTGTTGTTGATCCTCGGGCGCGACGAGTTGGGGAAATTTCTCCGCCTCAGCCGAACCCGCTTTGATCGACTCGATCGTTTCCGGCACATAGCTGCGGCGATGAGCGGCGTATTTGTGATTCTTCCACAGCACGAATGGTTGTGAGCCGCGATTGCTGCCCCGGAGTTCGAGGTTGGGAAAGGTGGGCTCGAGCTGCCGCCGCAGGTCGGTAACTGTGTTTCGCAGCGCTCGGGTGCGGCTGCGAGCAACGTGCTTTCCCGAGAGGTCCGCTGGCAATTCTTTCCAGGCCTGCTGCAGACTCTGCAGCGGTCCCCAGTTGTGCTGCTCGTCCTCCAGAATCGACCACACGACGGCCAGGTACTTCGGGCTGATGTGGTGCTCGGCCGCTACAGCCTCAAGCGTCAGGTTTTCCGCTTGGCCGGCGCTGCGACGGGTTTTAAAACGCCAGGCCGCGAAGAAGTAGTCGGCGTAATCGGTTGGCTGCTGGTAATAGAACTCGACGATCCGTTTGACGCAGTACTTATCGCGGTCGGTTTCGGTCATGACCGGATGCGGCGCAAAGGCGAACCCGTGCGGCTTGAGCACCAAATGCTCCGCGACTTCACGCGCCGCGGCGAGGTACTTCTGCATCAGTGCTGGCGACATCGCCAGCGATTCGCCGCTGTTATCAAACCCCGCCTCATTGGCGGGATCGACCGGAAAGTCGCGGGTTGGCCGCAGATCGACGCCGGTTAAGTCGCGGATCGTGTAGTTGTACTCGGCGTTGCTCAGACGACGTGTGATCACTGGCCCGGGGTCACCGGAGCTGCGGACTGCGGCCGCTTGCCGGACGTCGCGGATCCACTGGGTGACCTGCGCCCGCAACTCGTCGCTCGGCTGGTCCATGTCCTCCGGCGGCATCTCGTGCGCTTCCAGCCGGTGTAGCACCTCTTCCCAAGTTTGATGATGCGCTTCGATTTCCGTCAGCGACAGGTACGGGCTCAGATCGAGCTGCGCCTCCTGCACTTCGGCGCCGTGGCAGTCGTGACAGTAGGTCGCCATGAACGGCGTGATCACCTCGGACAGCATTCCCTCAGTCTGACGATCGTCCGCCGCCGCGCCGGTCGCCTCGTCGGCGTCTGCGGAATGCGAGAACATTGCCGCGGCCAGCGCGAACGAAGCAAACAGCGTGAGGTGGGTGGCGATTCGCATGAACAACAAACAGCGGGAAAACGAGGAGACAGACGGCCTGTTGTCGGGCAGTGGACGAGGCTGTTTCGTGAATTGGACAGCATTCGATCCGTTCAGCAGCAGGCCATTGGCGGGACGGATCATTATGGTCCTGGACGCGGAGGCTGTACAGACTTTCGTTCTCCGCCGCACAAGCCGTGGCGGTTCACTCACCCTCAGCAGCCAACGAGCAGCACACCAATTCGTTGTCGCTGCGGACGAAAATTGATCGATTGGCAAACGCCGGCGGTGCCCAGCAGACACCCTGGTCACGCCGGGCCAATTGCACCCGCGTCGGAGCAATCACCTTGGTGCGCGAGAGCACCTCGACACCCTGGGGCGACAATTCGGTCAGCAGCAACTCACCCTGCTCATTGAACATCCAGGTCTGTTTTCCACGCTGGACCATGTGGATCGTCGCCCAGCGGTTTGGCTTAACCAAGCTCTTGTCTTCCCAGATGCGATCCCCCGTCGCCGCATCGAGGCAGCGGAACTCGCCATAACTATCCACGCCGTAGATGTGGTCACCGAGGAACATCGGGTTGCTGATCATCGATTGCAGCGCATCGGTGTCTTGCTCGCTGCTGCCGACCCGTTTCCAGAGCAGCTCGAACCCGATGCGATCTTTGGGAACGCGGAGCAACACCGAGCCGTCATAGAACGAGGTCACAAACAGACGGTCATCGGAAACCACCGGCGTCGAGATGCCGATCGGCATTTTGTGCGGCCGGAACGGGAAGCTCCAGAGCGTCGTTCCGCCGCGCGGATCCAGCGCGGTGATGCTGTCGCCGGTCCAGCAGACCAAGACGTCCCGTCCAGCCTGCTGGATCAGCATCGGTGTCGAATACTGAGCCCGATCGTCCAACGCCTTCCAGACCTCTTGGCCGGTCGATTTTTCAAACGCCACGACGCTCGCGCCCTGCTTGCCGCCGACCTGCTGGATCACCAAGTTCTCGTAAATAAACGGTGCCGCAGCGATGCCCCAGATCGGCATCTCGATCTGGTAGTCGGTGTTGAGGTCACGCTTCCAGACGACGCTGCCGTCAGCGACATTCAAGCAGTGAAAATGTCCCATCGCACCGACAGCGTAAGCGAGTTCGCCGTCGATGGTGACCGCCGCTCGCGGCCCGGCCCGGTAGCTGATGGTATAGGGAGCATCATAAGCGTACGTCCACAGCGGCTCACCCGTCTCGGCGTCGAAGCACAGCACCCGCTCTTGATCGCCCTCGCCGGTTTGGAGTTCTTGGCTCACCCGGTCGGTGACGAACACGCGGCCGTCCGCCACGGTAGGACCGCTGTAGCCCGACGCGACCTCTGCGGTCCATTTGCGTGGCAACTGACCCTCGGGCAGTTCACTGACGATTCCGTCTTCACGCCACTGTGCATCGCGCTGCGGTCCGCGCCACTGTGGCCAATCGTCGGCGGAGGACTGCAGTGGCATCGCAAGAATCACCAGGCCAGCAATCGCAGTTGCAGTCAGTTTCATGGCGCTTCTTATCCTCTTATCCTGCCGATCAAGGCGAAGTGTTGTTTCGGTCGGGCTTTGCAGCGCCGGTTTGCTCGCCGGTGGTGACGACCGGCCGCCGGCGGCAGCGCATGTTACCACATCTGCCCGATGGGCGACTCTCACTCGTTACCCTGCTGGAGTAGGGTGGTATGTTCACGGCCAGTTGCCGTCTGACCGAGATTACGCCCTGAGTGCCCCTGTGGCACCTTCACCCCCCCTCGTGCATGGTTCACAGCATGTCCAATCGTTTGCCCGATCATTCGCTCGGCAGCGGCGTTTATTTTGCGTCGCAGGACTACGTCGGTTACTGGCCTCGCCTGATCATTTTGATGGTCGATTTGTTGGTGCTCCTGATCGCCTCGGCAGCGATCCTGACGCTTGGTTTGCTCGCTATTGAAACAAACGAAGGTTTGTCGCTCGGCTTCTGCTTGATCGGTATTTGGCTGTATCTCGTGCCGCTCAAACGATCGCGGCTTGGCACCCTTGGGTACCGCTTGGCGGGCTGTCGCCTAGTGACGCTTCAAGGTTCCCGTCCGTCGCTGCTGACGCTCACTGCGCGACTGGCATTTTGGGGATTTGGACCTTCGAATCTGGCGTCTGATCTTGTCTGGTGCGGGATCGATCAAGAGGGACAAACGATTCGCGATCGATTTACCGGGGTGTGTGTGGTCAAACGCCATGCCCAACCGATCGGTGAAGCACCGATTCACATGGCCTACTACACGGTGATGGGTTACTCCATCTTCTTGCCGCGCGTGATGCGCCCCACGACCGAACCGATGCCAGAAGCGGAGTCGGTCTAGTAGACCCATCACAAGTCCAGCCCGCTGGTTGCGCTGCATGCGTTGCCACCCGACGGAACGGGGACAACCAGCGAAACGAAACCTGCCGCCGTGTCGTCGGTGCGACTAAACACCCTCGTGACCCTCACTCACGTCGTACCCTGCACAGCGCACGTGGCCGGTGGAGTACGATAGTCGCCAGTGGTGGCGGATCGGCGGGTCCGCCGGTGTATGGAGTGGCAAAGATTGACCTTGCAACCAGAGTGTGTCCGAATGAGTTTTAATCGGTGTTTTTGGGCAGCGATGTTGTGCGCGGCGCTCGCGGCGCCGGCTTGGCAGGTAAATGCAGTCTCGGCTGACGAATTCCGCGCTGGGGCCGCCGTGGTCGATGTCAGCCCGACGCGATTTCCGATCGCCGTCAATGGCGGCATGACCTCGCGCGATGCGACGAAGATCGACACGCCGGTCAACGCGCGGGCGATCGTGATGGCTCAGGGCGATGTTCAGGTCGCCATCGTGGTGGTCGATAGTTGCATGCTGCCGCGTGATTTGCTTGACCAAACCAAAGCGATGGCGTCACAACGGACCGGAATCGCGGCAGATCACATCACCATTTCCGCCACGCATACTCACACCGCACCGGCCGCGATGTCGTGTTTGGGAACCGACGCCGATCCGGAATATCAGTCCTATTTACGGGTCAAGTTAACTCAGGCGATCGAGGAAGCGCAGACGCACCTCGAACCGGCGCGGGTCGGCTGGGCGGTCGCCAATGCCGAGCACTACATGGCGATCCGGCGGTGGATCCGCCGCCCCGATCGCCTGGCCGACGATCCATTCGGCAATCCGACGGTGCGGGCGAACATGCATGCCGGCAGGGTGTGGGACGACGTGACCGGGCCGTCAGGGCCCGAGGATCCCGAACTATCGCTGGTCGCCATCGAGTCGCTCGACGGGCATCCGATCGCGGCACTGGCAAACCTATCGATGCACTATTTCAGCGGTGTGCCGCCGATCAGCGCCGACTACTTTGGCCTGTTTGCAGATGGTTTGGCCGCTCGTCTTACAAGTGACTCCGCCGCGGGGAAACGTCCGGTCGTCGGCATCATGTCACATGGCTGCAGTGGGGATATCTGGCGTAAAGACTACACCGAGCAAACTCCGGCCGAGTTTGACACGATTGCGATTGATGCTTATGCCGAAGGCTTGATCCAGTTGGCCAGTGATGCTTATACGTCGATACAGTTCACGCAACCGCAGACGCTGAAGATGGCCGAGTCGCGGCTGCCGCTGGGCTACCGAGTGCCCGACAAACAGTTGTTGCAGTGGTCGCAGCAAATCGTCGCCGCGATGGGGGAACGTCTGCCCCAAACCACCGAAGAGGTTTATGCCCGTGAGCAAATCTACCTGCACGAGATGCAATCGACTGAAGTCGTGGTGCAGGCGATCCGGATCGGTGAGATCGCGATTGCCACGACACCGACCGAAACCTACGCGCTGACGGGGCTGAAACTTAAACTGCAAAGTCCGCTCGAACAAACCATGGTGATAGAACTGGCCAATGGTGGTGACGGTTATATCCCGCCACCAGAACAACATGTGCTCGGCGGATATAATACTTGGCCTGCGCGGTCAGCAGGACTGGAGGTCATGGCTGAGCCAAAAATGACCGAAGCTGCCTTGCAACTTTTGGAGCAAGTTGCCGAAAAATCTCGCCGCACCTATCAAGGCACCCAAGGGCCGGCGGCAAAAAAAATCGCCGCAGCCGAACCACTCGCCTACTGGCGGATGGACGAGATGAACGGCCCTCGAGCCCGTGATCACGTGAGCAGCCGCGATGGCTACTTCGAACCCGGGGTCGTCTTCTTCTTAGAAGGTGCGGCTTCGGAACAATTCAATCTCGCTGGTCAAGTCAACCGTGCGGCGCATTTTGCTGGCGGGCGGATGCGGGCTCGGCTCGGCGAGTTACCTCAGGCTTACAGCGTGTCGCTGTGGATCTGGAACGGGATGCCGGCCGAGGGCCGCGAGGTGTCCGGCTGGCTGTACAGCCGTGGTAACGATTTCGGTCGACCGGAGGGAAGCGAGCAGCTCGGAGTTGGTGGCAGCGGCGGTCACGCCGGAAAGCTGATCCTGCAACTGGGTTCGCAGCCGCCCGTCGGCGGGCGCTCGGCACTGGAACGCTGGACTTGGAATCATCTGCTGTTGGTTCGTGACGACGCGACGATCCGTGTATTCCTCAACGGCAATCCGACCGCCGAAATCGAGACGCCGATCACGACCGCTGCACCCCCGTGGGCCGACGAGTTGTTCTTTGGTGGGTCCAGCGAAGGCGAGTTCAACTGGGAAGGGAAACTCGACGAAATCGCCGTATTTCCGCGGGCGATCGAAGTCGGCGAACTAGCGACTGATCGCTAGCCCGTTGGCTGGCGGCCCAGCCCTCGAGGTGGCCCAACCGCTCGGCCCTCTCGCCGAACGGGCTCGCGGGCCTATCATGAACAGGTGCGGCCAGCGGCCGTGCCGCGGCGTTCGGTGGCCGCGGGCTCGCGACCTTCTGATAGGCAGCAGTGATGGATGAAATCGACCTGACGGAATATGAGTGGAACCTAATCGTTCGCGATCTGACGCTGGACGATCATGCCGCGATCGTGCAGCTCCAAGCCGTGTGCTTTCCTGGCATGATCGGCTGGAGCTTCGAGCAGTTCGAAAGCCAACTGACGATCTTTCCCGAAGGTCAGATCGGGATCGAGTGTGACGGCAAGTTGGTCGCCAGCAGCAGTTGCCTGATCCTGCGCTACGAGGAACAGACGGAGTGGCATAATTACCGCAAGCTTTCCGACAGTGGGTTCATTCGCAATCACGTTCCCGATGGCGATACGCTGTATGGGATCGAAATCATGGTTGACCCGGACTTCCGCGGGATGCGGTTGTCGCGGCGACTGTATGACGAGCGCAAGGAGTTGTGCCGACAAAAGAATCTGGAACGGATCATCATCGGCGGCCGCATTCCCGGTTATGGCCAGCATGCCGACGTCATGTCGGCCCGCGAGTACGTCGAACGGGTCATGGACAAGTCCTTCTATGATCCGGTGTTGACCGCACAGCTCGCCAATGGATTTGCGCTTTCGGGGTTGATCCCCAATTACTTGCCCAGTGACCATGAGTCGCGCGGCTACGCGACTTTTCTGGAATGGAAAAACCTCGATTACCGCAGCGGCAAACGGAAGCATTTTCACCGTACGGTTGAACCGGTGCGAATCGGCGCGGTTCAGTACCACATGCGTCCGGTCAAAGATTTCGATGAATTTGCCCGCCAAGCCGAATACTTTGTCGACGTTTCCGGTGATTACCAGTGCGATTTTTTGCTCTTTCCCGAGTTGTTCACCACGCAATTGCTGTCTTGTATTGAGCCGGAACGCCCGGGGCTTGCGGCGCGAAAACTAGCTGGATTTACTTCGCAGTACCTAGAGCTTTTCGCTGAGATGGCGGTCAAGTATGACACCAACATCATCGGTGGGTCGCAGTTTGTCGTCGAAGATGACACGTTGTACAACGTCAGTTTCCTATTTGGTCGCGATGGCATGATCGGGCGGCAATCCAAGCTGCACATCACCCCTTCCGAGCGCCGCTGGTGGGGCGTAACCGGTGGTGACCGTCTGGAGATCTTTGACACCGACTGCGGCCCGGTGTCGATTCAGATCTGTTATGACTGTGAATTCCCGGAGCTGGGAAGAATGGCTGCGGCGCGCGGCGCGAATATTATCTTTGTGCCATATAATACCGACAGCCGTGCCGGATACTTGCGTGTCCGCAACTGCGCGGCCGCTCGTTGCATTGAGAACCATGTGTATGTGGCGATCGCGGGCTGCACAGGGAATCTGCCCTTCGTTGAAAATGCAGATGTGCACTACGCCCAGTCCGCGATTCTTACACCATCCGATGTGATGTTTGCGCGTGATGGGATCAGCGGTGAAGCGAATCCCAACATCGAAACCGTGATCATTCAGGATGTCGACCTGGAACTGCTGCGGCGACACCGTGCGACCGGAAGTGTGCAGAACTGGCGCGATCGACGAACCGATTTTTATAAATTGCGGTATCTCGACGGAGAGAATTGGGTGGAAATCTAGGTCGGGTTGACCGACCTGGCCAGCCGAATGCCGGCAAATTGCCAGCGTGTCGAAGCGGGAAAAAAGTTCCGATAGGTGATCCGCAGATGGTTTGCCGAACTGCTGCAGGCTCCGCCCCGCAGGACATACTGATTGCACATGAACTTGCCGTTGTATTCGCCGAGCGCTCCGGCGGCCGGTGCATAGCCGGGATAGGGCGCGTAGGCGCTGGAGGTCCATTCCCACACGTCGCCGAGCATCTGATCCAGTTGACCTGACGGCAGCGTCGCCCCCGTGGGGTGGATCGGCGCGTTCCGTTCCAGCAGCTTATCGACAAAGCCGCTGGGATTGCCGAGCTGACCAAGTTGCTCGGCCGCCACTTCCCATTCGGCTTCGGTCGCAAGCCGAGCGCCGCGCCAACGCGCAAACGCATCGGCCTCGAAATAGCTGACATGGCACACCGGCCGCCAACGCTCGACCGGCTGCAGACCAGCCAGGGTGAACTCCAGCCACTGGCAACCCTCGCGGCGCCAGTACAGCGGCATCTTCCAGCCCTGCGTTTTGACATGCTCCCAGCCTTCGGACAACCACCACCGAGGCTGCTGATAGCCGCCGTGCTCAATGAACGCGAGATACTCGCCGGCGGTCACCAGCCGATCGGCAAACGCAAAGCGTTCCAAAAATACCCGGTGCCGCGGTGACTCATTGTCATAGGCAAACCCAGGGCCGCGGTGACCGATCTCATAGAGACCTTCGTCCACTTTACACCACCGCGGTTCTTCGCTCGCGCGATCACTCGGTGGATCATCATCGACGAGCCATTCAGGACGATAGGCTGGGCAGAGCGGATTCTTGGAAAAGACATGCTTGATGTCGGTCAACATCAATTCTTGGTGCTGCTGTTCATGTTGCAAACCGAGTTCGAGCACACCGCTCAGCTCGTGAAGTTCGCTTGTAGGGAGCCGCTCAACAAGTTCGATCACCGCCTGCTCGATGGTTTGCCGGTATTCCCACACCACCGCAACCGTGGGCCGGGTCAGCAGCCCGCGCTCGGCGCGGGGAAATTGCGCGCCCACGGTATTGTAGTAAGAATTGAACAGGTACGCATACTCGGGATGCTGCGACCGATAGCGTGGCTGTGCGGCTAATAAAAATGTTTCAAAAAACCAGGTCGTATGCGCCAGGTGCCAGCGGATCGGACTTGCCTCCGGCATCGACTGCACGCAGCAGTCTTCTGCTGTCAGCGTTTCACATAACCGTAGGCTCATGCCGCGGATCTTCATGAATCGCTCTGTCAGTTGCGATCGGTCGATTTCCACATGCGCTTCGGTCAACATCAGCAGCTCCTCAAGGGGACTTACGTAGGCTGGGATAAGTCATTCGGTCAAAGCGGTCGCCGATGCTCGGCTCACGGCTCGTGAGTACTTTTTACCGAAGATCAGGTCCTATGTCCGGAGCTGTTTGGAACAATGTTCGAGCAGCAAAACGGCAAAGTACTGCCGTTCATCGAGCCATCGATGGCGGAGCACAAAACCGGCTCTTTTTGCCCTCGTCGCGAACTCTTCGACGGTGTACTTATGAGAATACTCGGTATGGATGGCCTCGCCTTGTTGAATTGCAAACCTTTCGCCAGCGATTTCGACGGCATGTGTCAAGGTGCAGCGGAGTCGCATTTCAATGCGGCCAGCCAGAACATCGTAGGGAGCTTCGTGTTTGAAGTGTTCCAACTGGAAATCAGCGCCGAGTTCTCGATTGACTCGCCGCAGCAAGTTCAGATTGAACTCGGCCGTGACTCCTTGCGAGTCGTTATAGGCCGCTTCGATTACCGCCGGCTCTTTTCGCAAGTCGATTCCAATTAGCAGCATGCCGTGATTGTCGACGAGGTCAGCGACGTGTTGCAGTAACCTGCAAGCGTCGCACGGTTCAAAATTACCGATTGTTGACCCTGGAAAATAGACCGTTCGCGGCGCTGAGGCTGGCAATGACGGTAGTTCGGCCTTGGCGGTGAAGTCAGCGATCAGTGGCAAGACTTCCAATCGGCGATACCGTCGCTGTAGCTGCTCGGCAGTTGCCAGCAGGTGTTCACCGGAGATGTCGATCGGCACATACGCCCGCAGGTCGCCGAGTCGGTCGAGCAGTTGGCGCGTTTTGATGCTGCTGCCGCTGCCGAACTCGATCAGCACACCGGCTGGCGGCAGACACGAGACGATCTCGGCCGTGTACCGTCGCATGATCTGCAGTTCAGACCGGGTCAAATAATACTCGTCGAGTTCACAAATCTGATCGAATAGTTCCGAGCCGCGCTGATCATAGAAGTACTTTGACGGCAGTCGTTTGGGAGACTGTCGCAGGCCGTGGCGGATGTCGCTGTGCAGCGGTTCGGGAAGTTGGCGACCCTGCAGGTGCATCGGTGACGGGAGGCTCTGGATCATGAAGAACGGCTTGTCGGTTGAGGCTCCTGAGAGCCGGATAGGAATTCGTTGCGGCGCAGTTAAGTCTGTTGAACGTCCCTGGGCTGGGGCGCTGATCGGCAAGCAAAAACGCTGTGCAAATGACGCTCCAGACGCGGGGGCCCGTGAGAACGATCGCAGCTTGAGGGAGCAATCGACGTTCCAGTGACCTTTGAGCACCGCCGGCGGTGACCGTCGTCGGCTCCGGCGGCACCCCAGGCAATTGATGACAGCGGCGGCGCAACATTTGCTTCATCGGCTTGTTTGACATCATGCTGGCAACTGGAACGACCGAATGCCGAACACATTTTTTTCGATCCAGATCAGCGATACGCCGTTGCTTGCTGTGGCGGTTCATCATGGACATGAGCTGCGCAGCGAACTGCGGTCGCTGATCCGGCTCGACGATGCCGCACGCCTGCGTGAGGAAGACCCGTTGACCGGAACCTGGACGCTGTGTGCGCCCAATCGAATCGTTGTCCACCGCTCGCGGTTTGAAGTCGATCTCAACCGGCCGCGGCACCGCGCCGTTTACGCTGCTCCGGAGGACGCCTGGGGGCTTGAGGTTTGGCATCAGCCGCTGGACTCGACGATCATCCAACGCTCGTTAGAACAGTATGAATTGTTTTATCAGATGCTTGACAGTTTGCTGGCTCGACTCGTTGCCACGTATGGCCGTGTCGCTGTCTATGACTTGCACAGTTACAACCATCGCCGCGATGGTGAACAGCACCCGCCGGCCAACGCTTGCAAGAATCCTGTGATCAATGTCGGTACCGGCACGATGGATCGCGAGTTTTGGACGCCGGTTGTTGATTCCTTCATCCGCGATCTCCGCGCCTTTCCGTTACAAGATCATCCACTAGACGTTCGAGAAAATGTTCGGTTCCGCGGCGGAGCGATGGTGGAGTGGATTCACCAGCGCTATCCCAAAACCGTTTGTGCACTGGCGATTGAAGTTAAGAAAATTTTTATGGACGAATGGACCGGCACCCATGATCCGGTTGTCCTCCGCGGTATCCGCGAAGCTTTGGCATCGACCACTGCGGGTGTGTTGCGGGCACTGCAGGATGTAGGGCGATGAATGAGATGCGGGCCAATGCCAAGCTGCCCCAAGCGGCTGATGAACTCGCGTCGTGGTTCGAACAATTAGCCGAATCGGTCTGCATCCGACTGGCGGCAAACCAGCGTGTGCGACGGACCTTGCCGGCCGATGGTCGGCTCAGGGTTGATCGTCAGTTGCCCTTTTTATGCGTGTATCGGCAGCCCGAGGTCCATGAAGATCTGGGCACCCGTGAGCTGATTACCGGGGAAGCGGCATACCTATTTGCGTCCGGAGCAACGGATCTCCATCAGCATTTGGAATCCTTGTGCGAGCGGGTGGTGGCAACATTGGGCGAACACTTTGGCACGTTTCTGTTGCTGGAAGTTTGGTCGCTACCTTGGCCATCGAAGCCCGTGGCCTCGCGCGGTGTGAAGGATTTGTATTGTGAAGTTCAGGTGGTCGATCCGGATGTGATTCCCGCCACGGTGGAGGCCTTGGTGGACGCGCTGCAGGAGATCCGTTTGGCGGACAGATCACCCGCGATCCACGTGCGTGCGCAGCCCGCGATCGCTCCGCCAGGTCTGCCGCCCTTGCGGATCCCCGACAAGGGGCCAGGAGCCAGCGGCCTGGTCCACCTGGGGCTGGGAATCGGGCCGATTTATCGCGACCCCGTCTCCGGTGCTCTTTATCCGGTCGTCCTACGTTCGCTGCGGCAGCAGGTTGCGTTCGCGATTCGCAAGGCGGTGGCGGCGTTTACCGGCGACGTCCACCGGGATGGGCACACATCCGAAGGCCAGCGCGAACGCTTACCAACCGATTATCTTGCACTCGGCCAGTCCGCGTTTGTGCGCGCCACTTCGGTGGTCGATCAGCACTTGGCAGAAATCTCGGAAGCATTTGATTTTCTGTTGCAGGTCACACCGGTCAACACGGCTGAAGCCTGGACGGAGTTTCAGGCCAGTGGCTTTCAACAAGCGCCGGAGCTTTATTACCGCCCACTGCCTTATTACCCTCACCTGATGAAGCGCAGGTTGTTTGAACTGCCGATCGAGCATGTTGAGGACGCCACGCTGGCGCTGCTGTTTTGGGAGAAGCAAGCGGAATTGGATCGGCAATTGACAGCGCTGCAAGATCTTAATACCGAGTTATTCCGTTACAGTAGTCTGCAGTTGTATGGCGCCGTCGATACAAAACTGATCGAGTTGGCGGAACAGCTACTGGCAACCTTACCTGCTCCCCGTGAGCGCGAACAACCGACCGCTGACGCCGCAGCCGTGGCCCAACTGGCCCGGCAGGAAGTCGAGCGGTACCACCGGCTCAGCCCAGAGTTCAATGCGCGGGTCGAGATTGTGGACAACATCGCCGCCGGCGTGATGGTGGTCCACGACCGCCTGTTGATCTCGCGCACCGTCCGCGTACCCGCCGATCAACTCCCGGCGCTGCTGCATCACGAAGTGGGCACGCATGTCCTCACCTACTGCAACGGTCAGTCTCAATCTCTGCATCAAATGCATGCGGGGCTTGCCAGCTACGAAGAATTGCAGGAAGGGTTGGCGGTGCTCGCCGAGTTTCTCGCTGGCGGGTTAACGGCCAAGCGGATGCGGGTGTTAGCCGCTCGCGTTTTGGCCGCTCACTCCATGCTCTCGGGCGATGGATTCGTGCGGACGTTCGAACTCCTGCGGGAGCACTGTCAGTTATCGGAGCGGGCGGCGTTTACGACCACCGTCCGCGTCTACCGTGGAGGTGGATTCACGAAAGACATCATTTATCTCAGAGGCCTGAGAGAATTGCTGGGCTATCTGCGTAGCGGGTATAAGATCGAGCCACTCTACGTCGGCAAAATCGCCCTGCGCCATGTCCCTATCATTCAGGAACTGCGGCGCCGCTCCATCCTCCAACCGCCGATGTTGTTACCGAACTTTTTGAGGGGGGCTCGAGCGCACGCGCGGATCGAACGGTGCCGTGGATTCAGTGTTATCGACCTTGCAAAGGACTCAATATGAAAATCGGGTTTGTGGTCAATCATGTCAAAACCGAACAGGCGGCTTACACCACCACGCGGCTGGCGATGTCAGCAACGAATCTGGGCCATGAATCGTGGACGCTAGGCGTCGGCGATTTCGAGTACGCGCCGAATGGCTCGATCTATGCGCACGCGCGGAGTGTCCACGGCGATCATTACGATGACTTGCGGGTGTTCATGGCGGAATTGCAAGGTAACGAAGCCAAATGTGAGAAGATTCGTGTCGATGATCTGGATGTGCTGTTGCTGCGGAACGACCCGGCGGAGGATGTGGCCGAGCACCCTTGGGCGCAGACCAGCGGCATTCTGTTCGGACGCCTGGCAGTGGAACGCGGCGTGATGGTCGTCAACGATCCGGAATACCTCGCCACGGCGATCAATAAGACCTACTTCCAGCATTTCCCTGAACAGGTGCGCCCTAAAACTTGCATCAGCCGCAACGTCAAAGATATTCAAGAATTCATCGAGCAACATCCGGGCGGCGTGGTGGTTAAACCGCTGCAGGGATCAGGCGGTCACAACGTATTTTTTATCAAAGAAAGCGATCGGGCGAATCAAAATCAGATGATCGAGGCGGTGCTTCGCGATGGCTACTGTATCGTGCAGGAATATTTGCCCGCGGCGGTCGAGGGTGACGTGCGGCTGTTTGTGATGAATGGCCAGGCGCTGCAGAAGGATGGCGTTTATGCCGCCTTTCGCCGCGTCAACCGCAACGGCGATGGCCGTAGCAACATGCATTCGGGCGGCGAAAGCGTCGCCGCCGAGGTGACTCCGCAGATGCTTGAACTGGTGGAAGCGGTGCGTCCCAAGCTGGTCCACGACGGGATGTACTTAGTCGGGCTCGACATCGTCGAAGACAAATTGATGGAGATCAACGTCTTCAGCCCCGGCGGGCTCGGCAGTGTCGGCGCCTTGACTGGCATCGACTTTACCGAAGTCGTCATCCACGATTTAGAACGCAAGGTGCGGTATCAGAAGCTCTATGGATCGCGGCTGCGGAACTGGGAACTGGCGACGCTGTAAGACACGCTACCAACAAAGACGGAGCGTTCGCGAGTTGAGTGGCCGCCTAGCGCGCAGCGGATCTCATGACCGATCTGGGTGGCACGCTTAGCTTTCGGCGGTTGGAACGCTTAGAGCTCCAGCGGGTGGTATGCATAGGGCCCCGGCGATGGGCGTGCGCAGCGGAAGCATTTCACGGTTGTCGGTGCTGTGCTCAGCACGCCCTTCGTTCCTCAGGGACGTGCCACCCTGACGTGTGCCACCCAGGCGTGTACCATCCTTGCATTTTGAACCGGCCGGCGGCTCCCCAGAACCGGACGCTAACGCGTGCCGGCTGATAGGGTTTTACTCAGAGACTGTCCCATAAGTGCTTTCGCGCCTAGAATGGGGCATGAGAACCACTTCCTATCCAAGCGACCTCTCGGACGCCCAGTGGGCCCTGGTAGAGCC